>Ga0247761_1000043_pt1 | contig 18909 bp, 9 predicted proteins | sample UWRJL111311C4_FD_179915 | JGI IMG/M metagenome (GOLD analysis project Ga0247761, IMG submission 179915) | Plant litter microbial communities from Arlington Agricultural Research Station in Wisconsin, United States - UWRJ-L111-311C-4 | ecosystem: Environmental > Terrestrial > Plant litter >...
GCCCGAGGAGCAATCGGTGATCGAGTGGCTGGCGGTCGCGGGCGGCCCGCTCGGCCTGGCCGATTTGCGGCTGATCAGCGGTGAAGATCCGTCGGAGGCCGTCACTCGCTTGGCCGCGCGCGGCTTGTGCGAGCTGCGCGCCGACACCATCGATGTGCGCCACCCTTTGACCCGCGATGTGGCCTACCGCGCGCTCGATCGGCGCCGCCGCGTGCGCATGCATCGCGCGCTCGGCGAGCACCTGGCGGGCACCCCGCTCGGCAAAGGCTTGACCGCGGCGATTGTCGCGCGCCACCTCGCCCGCGGTAACTCGCGCAAAGAGGCAGCGCGCTTCTACTTGGAAGCGGCGGACGCGGCGCGCGCCAGTTACCAAACGCAGCTGGCGAAACGCTGCTATCGGCGCGTGATCGCGCTGCTTCAAGAAGGCGATATGCGGCTACTCGAGGCGCACGAAGCGCTCGAATCGATCTGCCGCAACCAAGGCCGCTGGCGCGAACGCCGCACCCACCTCAGTAAGTTGCGGGCGCTGGCTCGGCGGGCCAAGAGCGCGCATTGGGCCGCGATCACGCTGCTCCGCACCGCGCAGTTCGAGCTCGATGCCGGACAATTGTCCAAGGCCTTGAGCTCGGTTCGGCGCGGTGAAGCGGTGGCCACCCAGGCCAACTCACCGGTGCTAGAGGTGCAAGCCCGCACCCTGATGGCGGAGATCTTGCACGACATTGGCGACATGCAGGGCGCGCTGTCCGCCGTCGATCGCGCGCTCAGTACGGCCGAAGGCAATGGCGTCCCCGTTCGCTTGCGCGCCGAAGCGCTGCGTCTGCGCGGCACGCTGCTGCGACGCGTGGGGCGCGTACACGAAGCCGTTGAAGCGCAGGCCGAAGCGATCGCGGTGTTCCGGCAAGCGGGCGTACGGCGCATGGAAGCGCGCGCCAAAAACTCGCTCGCGTACGCGCTGCTCGTGCTCGGTCGCTTCGAAGACGGCATCGCGCTGGCTCTGGACGCGATTCGCATCGATCTCGCGATTGGCGGGCGCTTCCAAATTGCCAAGACCCTGAGCACGATCGGCGAGTGCTACGCGAGCCTCGGCGATCTGGACCGAGGTTTGGCCTATCTGCGCCGCGCGCGTGACGCCCACGAGCGCTACGGTGATCGCGATTCGCGCGCTGACACGCTGCTATCCATGGCAGAAATCTTGATCGATTTCGGTGATGTCGACGGCGCCGAAACGTTGGTGGGCGATGCCGGCGCGCTGACCGCGGTGACCGGCAGCGCGTTCGATTCGGTGCACGAGAAGATCTTGCGCGCACTCTTGGCTCGCGTGCGCGGCGATCACGCGCGCGCGGTGATGCACGCTTTCGACGCGCGCCAAGCCGCCGAAGCGCAGGCCTACGTCGCGTTCCACTTCTACGCCATGGCCATCGAAGCGCGTGCGCGCGTCGACATGGGCGAAGAGCACACCGGGATCTTGCTCGCGACGACCGCCCTGGGCGCGATCGATACACTGCAGGGCTCCGAGTACGGCCTCGCCACGCGCGCCTTGGGCTGCGAAACCTTGCGCGTCGCGCGTTCCCCCCAAGCCGAAGAAATGCGCGAACGCGCCGCACGCTACGCGCGCTCGCTCTTGGAGCACATTCGCGATCCGCTCTTCCGTCGCTCCTTCGTCGAACGGCGCGTGGTGCAAGCCGTATTCACCCGCCCTGACGGTGAGTCGGACGCACCGCGCGGGATCGACAATCCCCTGAATCCGCCGCGCTGAGCCGGGTCGGCAGTACCCGTAGGCGATCGCTAGCTCAGTGAGCACATATCGTGTCAGTGTTGACCTGCACACCCGTGAGGAGCCATGAGATACCGCAATCGTTACGTGCGCATGCTTGTATGCCTTGGACTGGCATCATGCGGTGCTTGCAACAGCCACGGCGCGGAAACCAACCTCGGCGGCGACACCGGTTCCAACGGATCTGCGGGCCGAGGGCAGGGCGATGCGGGAGTGCCAGGCAAGCCCGATCCCGCTGACGGCGGCAACGATTCGGACGGAGGCGGTCTACCGAACCCGTCCCCGCGTGCGGTTTACCTTTCTCCCGCGGACGTCTCGACCGCCGTGAATACTTCCAAGCTCGAGCTCTGGGTGGATGGAGTGCAAGGAGACCTCGGTGTCGCTAACTTGGAAGCATTGGCTGCCGCAGTCTCCGTGGTCACGTGGCCTGAGCGGCAAACCATCGCGACCGACGTTACTGCCGTCGATGCGTCGCAGGCGAATGATATGCGCGCGCACGTCACCGTTGCACCGGCGGGTACGCTCGATAGCCGCTGGTATGCGATTGTCGTCGAAGCGTTGCCCATCGGGTTTCAGTGGTGGAACGACCCCGGATCACGCAACCAAAAGGTTGCGCGTTTTCGCAGCGACAACAGGCCGGCCATCGCTTGGGTTCAACGCTGCGACAAGGGCGGCGTGAGGCACTTGTCAGTTCATTTCTCGGAGCCCGTTTCGTCTGCCGCTGCACGCGGCACATCGGTCGTGGGCGCATCATGCGAGCCTCTGGCCGGCGGCGCGGGGCCCGTTGTATCGGCCTACCTCGACTGCTCAACAGACGGAGAGGTTGACGACATAACGGTCACCTTGAGCGATGACGCAACGGTGCTCGTCGACAAGGATGCATGGCGAGACATTGGCGACAATTGTTTCGAATTCGTCCCCGAGCAGCTCGCGCCGTAGATTCCTGTCTTCGATGTCGAGCACCGAGTGACCGTGCGCATCCTCGTTACCGAAACTGAGTCGCGCCGGGTATAACCAGCTCGGCGCACTGCAGGGCTCCGAGTACGGCCTCGCCACGCGGGCCTTGGGCTGCGAAACCTTGCGCGTCGCGCGCTACGCGCGCTCACTTTTGGAGCACATTCGCGATCCACTCTGCCGTCGCTCCTTCGTCGAACGGCGCGCGGTGCAAGCCGTATTCACCCGCGCTGACCGTGAGTCGGACGCCCCGCGCGGGATCGACAATCCCTGAATCCGCCGCGCTTGGCCGGCTTGCGGCATCCGAAAGCTATCTGGGGTCGACGCCCGGGTACGATGTACTTCGCGAGATCGGACTGCGGTACGTGAGGCGTACGGATCTGCCACGATCGCTTCGGTTGGAAAAGAGCCTGTTTGCTCTCTGGTGTTACAAAGACTGGGGGTGAGAGGGGAGATGTGCGGAACAAGGCAGCGGAAGTGAGCGAAACGGGCGATCCATTGGTACGATGGGAGTTCAATTCTCATTGTTGACACAAGCTCGTCGCGGCGCGCACAGGCGCCGCGACGACAGCGAATCTGTGGCTTGTCGTCGACGGACGGAGAGTTTCCTTCTCAATGTTGCGACGACGTCGAGAGCGTCACCCAGCGTACGTTCTCGCGGCCGGGAATGTGCGGGCAACGCTGGTACTCGTCGCCCCGCTCACCTATTTGCGGCGACGGCCGCCGCGTCTCGCGAAGAGCGACGGGCAGATCTGATCGATATCATCGTGTTCCCAGCGCAGAAAGATAATCGCCCTGCGAACCTGATCATAGGACCGGGAGAATAACGTGAAGCTACGTTGCCGCTGAGACTGAAGCTGCGCCACCGTCGCCGCCATTTCCTCGCGAGTACGAACCGCGTCCATGAGCTGCCGGCCGAATAGCTCGGCTTGTTCCAGTTCGCTCAACTCAATGGCAGTTCTGAACGCAATCTTTTCCCAGCTGTCGCGGAGCAATTTGACCATGCCGAGCAAGTCGAGCGCCAGCTTCCGATAACCGACGTTCGTCTTGAAGTCCGCAATCGGGTTAGCGTTGATGAGGCCGCGACGAGCAAGAGCGATCGCATCGTGATAGATCCTCTCGCGGAGCTTCGTCGCGCTGTCGCTCAGCGCGGCGAGCGCCTCCGGTCGCGCAGACGCTGCCAAGAGCTGAACGTGGGCGTGCCCCGCCGCAAACGTACGCAGCTGTAGCTGATCGAAATGAGCGACGTCGAAGCGGTATAGCTTCTCCGCCTCGTCGCGGTAAGTCATGATCCTGGGCAGCGCGCCGACTACCGTAGCGACGGCGCTCCGAACGTCGATATTTACGGGCAGCAGTTCGTCCTCACCAAGAGCCGCCGCGGCGGGTAGTACTCGAGCGTACTCGTCTGGATTGAGCAGAAACTGCGGCAGCATTACACCCCGAACTAAACATTCACGGGGCGCGGCAGCAGGAAGTTCGGAGCCATTTTCAGCGGCATTCGCATTCTCGGTCGCCATATCGGTCCTAATTTTCGGTGCAACGATGCGTTGCGGGCACTAGTCGGACGGCGCGGGGATCAGTTGCGTGAAAATAGCGAAATTGGTTTGCGCGGGCCGTGGCAGAGCAGCTGGCCGCTTGAATGGCGTAGCCCGCTGTCAAAGCAGCCGGCCGTTCCGAAGCGGTGACCGGGCTCTCATAACAGCTGGCAGCTCGAAGTAACTATCGATGCTCGTTGGAGCGACTGGCTGCCTCGAATGGTTATCGATGCTCCATCGAGCAACTGCCTGCTTTCGGTCGGAGCCCACATAGGGCGAGTGACCATTAAGGCGCTTTAGAACTGCATGCACCATGGCGTTGCCCGCCACGTAGAGCATCGTCACCACTCAGCCGCTTCTACGTCATCGCTCATCGTGCTCACACGCTCATGCAGTGTCTTCGTGCGGCGCGGGAGTCGCGATCCAAAATCACAATCTCAGTCGTCTGTTGTTGCGCGACTTACTCGAAAGGGTGTAACGATCATTGTGACGCGATGGGCGTGGCGCACCGGTACGCGCAGCTACGTGGGATCGTCGGAGGCGTAATTATGTCAAAGCGATGGGCAGTGGGTTTGAGTCTGCGCGCGGCGTTTGTGGGTGCGGTTCTGGTGGCCGCAGCTTGTTCAGCAGGAGGCGACGCGGAGAAACCCAGCAGTGTTCAGGAGGCCCTGAATTTGGCCGTGCCCTTCCGGGTACGCGCGATCGATTTCACGGCGTTTAAGGACAGCGATACGCTGCACGAAGGCAATTGCGGCAGTGGCCCAGTCGATCAGCAAGCTGTCAGCGACAACGGCGTGACATGCGGGGTGGGTTACACCAAAGCCTCGGAATGGCTCGAGTATTCGCTCCAGGTCGCTAGCACGGGTAAGTTCAATTTCGTATCGCGCGTCGCCGGCAATGCAGTCGGAAAGACCTTTCGCCTCTCGATCGACGGCGTGACAGTGGGGGGCTCGCAAGTGGTTCCGAGCGCAGGTTGGACGTCGTTTGCCGATCGCACGCTCACGGACGTCGCACTCACTGCGGGCTCGCACACCTTGCGCGTGCTGTTTGAGACGGGCGACACGAATCTGAACTATATCGACGTCACACCGGGCACGGTAACGTTGCCGCAGCGTATTGAAGCGGAGAACTATCAGCGCGCCTTCGAGAGCACACCAGCATCGAACGCCGGCACAGGTTGCAGTCGAGGGGACGGAGTTGACAAAGACCCGACTAGCGACGCCGCTGGAGGCTGCCTCGTCGGTTGGGCCACTGCGGGCGAGTGGCTGGAGTACGACGTGACCGTGCCGCAGGCCGGCTTGTTCGACTTCACAGCGCGTCTGGCAGCAGCGGTGGCCGGGCGCACTCTGCAACTCAACGTGGACGGAATGTCGATTGGTGCGCTTACAGCGCCCAGTTCGGGCTACACGGCGTTCGAAGACCGTAAGCTTCAGAACATCAGCCTGAGCGCGGGGCCTCACGTAGTGCGAGCGCTGTTCGTCCAGGGTGACTTGAATATTAACTACCTGGATATCAGCGTGCACCCGATCGTCGCGGGCTACTCGTTCGGGGCTGCCGCTGGGTACAACGTCTTCGTTTTTCAGGACGTAGCGGTCGCACCCTCGGTGGCAGGGCCCGTAGCAGGCGGACGCGATATTTCGATTCAAGGGTTTAGTTACAACACCTCGGCTTCGGGCTCGATAGGGGCACTGGCTGGGCGGAACTTCACGGGAGCGAGCGGAAACGTTCAGCGCGACCTCGTGTACGGGAACACTCTCTCGTTGAACAACGTGACGGTCGCCCAAGGAACAAGCCGTAAGGCCACACCGGTCAATTTCGTTGCCGAGAAGGCTGCCCTCGACTTACTCAGCGCAAATCTGGCGAAATACCCGACCAACGGAACGACCATAATTTCCCAAAATGGCGCTGTCTTCACCTTCACTGGCACCGATACCTCCCGAAACGTATTCAGCGTGAGCGGCGCTGCGCTCGCGGCCGCGGACCAGTTCAATTTCTCCGTGCCAGCGACATCGACGACGATCATCAACGTGGCGGGCACGGCTGCCGTTTTCGATACCAGCAGTATGCAGCTTGGCACGTTGACGCCGGGCCATCTGATTTGGAACCTTCCACAAGTTGGCACGCTGCGCATATCGCAGACTGGTTTCAAGGGCACGTTGCTCGCGGATAACGCCGCCGTCACGCAGACCAACAGCTCGCTCGATGGCGTGCTGATCGCTGGATCGGCGACCGGAAGCAATAGCGGCATTACTTGGCTGCCCTTTGACGGCTCGCTCACTTCCTGTAGTGGTGCGGCGCTGTCGATCGCGCCGGGTAGTCCGCAACTCGCTGGCACGCAGCTCGCGCTTAGTGCCAGCGCCACCTGCGTCGACAACCTGGCACCCGAATTTCACTACGACTATTTCAATGCCAATATCGACGCGGTTTGGCACGACATCTCGACTGGATTCAGCTCCGCAGCCGTCACTTGGAACACCGGTGCGCTGCCAGCTGGCTCGTACCAGCTGCGTGCGATCGTTCGGCGAGTTGGTGAAGCAACCCTGAGCGGAGCTTCCGCAACGAGCGCGTTCCTGTTCGACAGTCCGACCTCAGTTCCGACAAACGCGGCTACCGTTCAAGATTTCAACGGTCTTGGCACCGCCGCGATTGGCGGGTTGGCCTCGGGGTGGAGGATCGACAAACAAAGCAATCCACGTACCCTCGGCACGTTCGCGGCGGCGACAAGCAAAACCGATTATCGCGCCGGCGCGCTGCTACTTGCCGCAACCGGCAACGGTATCTACAACTTCGGCGCAGGCGTGGCAAACCCACAAGCCGCGAACTATTGGTTGAATAGTACCGACCGCGCGCCCGGCTGGTTGTCTGCGGGCTCGGACTCGGTCAGCGGTGGCACCAAGAGCGGCAACCTCTACTTTGCGCTTCGGGCCCCTTCGAACAACAGTTTGACCGGCCTGAACATCGGTTACGACGTCGAGAAATACAGCGCCGGAACAAACCCAGCGGGGTTCGGTATCCAACTCTACTCGTCAACTGACGGCGTGAACTGGACCAGCGCTGGCACCGATTTTTTCCGAGCGTTCGCCCCCGACGCGAATACCGTCGGGTTCGATCCCGCGCCGGGCAAGGTGCTCAACGTTCCGCCGACCATGCTGAGTGCCACCATCCCGCGCAACGCGCTATTTTATCTTGCTTGGAACTACACCCTCAATTCGCCGCAGGCACTGGATGGCAGTAGTGCGCAGGCAGTCGCAGTCGACAATGTGAGCGTCCGAGGCATCGCGTGCGTCCCGAATTGTGCCGGCAAGACTTGCGGGGCTGACCTTGCGGACGGTTGCGGGGGGCTCTGCCCCGCTGTTTGCGACGCCGGCCAAGCTGGATGTGCGAAAAATGAGGATTGCACTTCCGCGGATCTTCAATGCGCAGCCCGCTCGCCTGACCCGAACGCTCACGCGCTCTGCGTGCCAAAAACGTGCACCGCCACATGCACCGCGGCGTGTCCGTGCTCGACTGCTGCGACATGCACGTCTGCTAACGAATGTGCGGTCGGCTCTGCTTGCCAGCAGGGTGCTTGCACCTGCACCCCGAGTTGTTCGGGGAAAGCTTGCGGAGCAGCCGATGGCTGCGGTGGCGTGTGCGCTGATGGCTGCGGGCCCGGTGATTCGTGCCAACCAGGCGGTTGCATGCCGGGCCTCACCTGCTCGCCGGTGGGCGGAAGCTCTACGGGGAGCGTATGCCGAGGGCCGAGCGTCACGTGGACTGACAAGACACGTCCATTCCAGGACCTTCCGAGCGATGGCATTGTACCCTCTGCCCCTTCTGGCCAGGCCGCAGCGGGGCGGCTGCTTGGGTCGCCTCAAGTTGATGCCTCGGGAGCATTCACCTACCGAATTCCCATTGAGGTTCCGCCGGGCCGAGCCGGCGTTGAGCCGCACCTGGCGCTCAACTACTCAAGCGCCAACGGCAACGGCTTGCTCGGCGTTGGTTGGAATCTCGAAGGGATTTCTTCCATCGCCAGATGCCGAAAGACCATCGCGCGCGAGGACTTTGCGGACTCCGTCAAGGTGAAGCGTCAATGCTTGTTGTCGACACCCTGTGACCAACAGGTCCCCTACTATAACGACACAATCGACAACTTCTGCTTGGATGGAGAAAGGCTCGTCCACATCGGCGGGACAAGCACCAATCCAGAATTCCGGACTGAACGCGACTCCTTTGCAAAAGTCCTCGCTACGTACGACGGCGCAAAGTGGCCGTCGAAGTTCACCGTGTGGCGCCGGGATGGCACCATCGCGACATACCCAGCTGGAACCGTCAAATCCGGTGTCGACTCGCGTGACCTGGTGACCGGAGAGCCGGACCCTGCGGCCGTTCCCTTCAGCGGGGTTCTGACTTGGCCAATGAGCATCTCGCAGGATCGCTTCGGGAACGCAGTGACCTACTCGTACGTTCCTGGCGAAGGAGGCGGCACCGTCATCGATACGATCGAGTATACCGCGTGTGCACCCGGCTCTGCATGCCCATACGGCGGAGCGACTCGCCTCGTTAAATTCAAATACGAACCCAGGCCCAATGACTACGTTGCGCATTGGGTGGGCGGGCTCGACGCAGGTCTCTCGGTACGACTCAACGAGATAGACATTTGGACCGGGAAACAATTCGACCAAGCCTTCGTTCGGTCCTACAAAATTGCCTATGATGTCAGCGGCGCGACGTCCCGCTCTCGTCTCGCCTCGCTAACCGAATGTGACGGACAAGGCACTTGCCTGAATCCCACCGTATTCCAGTGGGGTAAACGCTCGGGCCAAAATTTCCGGCGCGCTTGGCACGTGATTGGACCCGCGCCTGCCAGCACACCCGTTGCCGGTCAGTGCACAAGCACGACAAGCCCCGCACCCGGCTGCTTCTATGCAGACTTCACGACCGCGTTGATCGACACGAGCCCGGATTTCCGCAATCCTTTCTTGATCGGAGATTTTAATGGAGACGGGTCAGACGACATCCTGACACTGGGGGGCGATCTCACCCAAAGCCTACCGGGCCACAACCCCGAGGGGTATGTCCAACTGAGCCACTCAGAGAACGGCCAAGTTACGTTTGAACCAGTGCGCATTACAACCGGCAGCGAAGGAAGCAAGAGGAATTGGCGCCGAGCGCGAGTGGCCGATATCGACCAAGACGGCCAGGCCGAGGTTCTCATCCCAAATGACAGCTGGAGACCCGGAGACGGGCACGCTGATTTAGATACCCAAGAATACCTAATCTATCGATTCAGCGAATTTCTGGGAGATTTCTCAGGGCCGCTCTCACTCACCGTCCCGACACCAAGCCACTTCGCCCCAAAGAATCCGCCATCAATGCTCGACGTCAATGGCGATGGGATACTCGACTACTTTTTCGCTGACAGCACTCCGCTTCCCGACAACCACGGGCTTGCCTACTATTTTTCTAAAGCAAATCCATCTGCAGATCAATTGCTTCCTGTTACTTATCAGAGTCCGACCACGTTGCACTATGCGCCCGCACCGGCCGATCAAGCCCTGTACGATCAGGGACGGTGTCAACTTCAGGCTATCGACTATGCCGGTCACGGCTACAGCTCTCCCGCTGTCAGCTGCAATGATGCTAACACGGCGACATACTTTAGCGATCTGAACGGCGACGGGTTGGCCGACATCGTGAAGATCAATCGCGGTACGCAGGCCTTCGCAAGTGTAAGGCTTAGTACCGGCGTGGAGATCCCCGGCGAAAACTCACTTAATCGTGGCGAGTTGGCGCTTCTGCCGGAGCAACAAGCGTTGCCCGCCTTGGAGCTCGCGGCTGGAGCCTTTTCGAGCTTGGATGGTTTCTCAGCCCACCACAATCGAGTACTAGATATCAACGCAGACGGCAAAGCCGATATCGTTCAATTTCAGACTGCGACATACAATGAACCTCCGGCGATCTGGCTCAGCAAGGCGCAGTCCTCGCATGGGTCCTCGATAGAAAAGATTTCACTTCCGTACACCGAGCCACGGCTCAACGGGCCGCTACAGCAGGTAGGCGACTTCAACGGTGATGGTCTCATCGACATCGTCCAGGCGGTCGAGCTCACCAATGATGGGCACTTTGACCATGCGAAGTTGCAGTTCTTGATTCAAGATCCGGACAATCGCGACGATCTACTGACTCACGTTATTACGACCTCGGTCGAGCACGCGGTCGTTTCCTACAAAACTGCACCGACCGCGCAAATCGGACTGCCCGGTGGAACAATTGCTGCTCCCGCCGGGCTATTCGCGCCGAGGAGGGGCCTTACGGTCGTCGCCGGAACGGCGCTCGTAGAAGCAGGCGGGCGCGAAGTCACGGCCTACTATTATGAAAACCCGGCGGCGGACACCCATGGTCGCGGATTTTTGGGCTTTGGAGCAATCATCAAAGGGAACCTAGCGCGAGGTATCAAGACCACCACCTTCTACGAAAAAAATACCAAGTACCTGCCCGAGAACAATCTCCACGGGTATCACGCCTTCCCCTATGCGTTCCTTCCGACGATGATCAACACAGCAACGGGACGGGACGCAATCGCTGATTTGCCCGGCGGTTCGACCGCGCCCATCGCTGGGATCATCATCGAGACGCGCTATGAAGAACAGAAGTTCGATCATCAGGTCCATCCGCTGAACTCGCCCGGCGGTGCCCTTGGCGTCCATACGAGCTACTTCGTCGAAGAACAACACAGCTCTGATACGAAGGCAGACGTTAACCGCTCTAGCTACTACTCATCGTCGGTCGATCGTACCTACGACGACTTTGGCAACGTGACCAGTTCGAGCTCGATGGTGGACCCTGAGTTCACCGACGTCGACACGCACTTCGCTTACGACACAACGAACTGGATTATCTCACAGCCTCAGTGGTCGAAGACGAAACACTGGAGGTTTGGCAATTCCGGTCCGGGATATAGCCAGTCGCAACTGCCCCACTATGTGGAATACGGGCGGGGGCCGAACGGCGAAGTTCAATCGGTCGTCAACAGGCCAGGCGACGCGCGGACCCAGACATTCACGGCCTTCACTCGAGATGGCTCTGGCCTGGTCAGAACCGCTTCGAGCGAAGACAGATTCGGGAATGTACGAGCCCACGCGTACGACTATAGCGCCGATGGCGTATACCGAGAACATGCTCAGGATTCGCTGGGCCATGACACTTGGGTCGGATTTCATTCAGGTCTCGGAGTTCCACTCATTGCATATGATCAAAACCAGAAGCTGACTCGGTATCAATTCGACGGGTTCGGTCGTCCGCGAGCGGAAATTCCAACGCTCGCGCCATTGACCGTCATGTCGTACGCGCAAACGGCCGGTCAACTTACAACTACCGTTAGCCAAGCGCCCGGCACGACCGTCACAAAACACTTTGACCTATATGGCCGGTTGTCCACGCTGGACACCGCCATTGGTGGCAAAAACTCCACAATCGCCTACGGCTACAACGTATATGGCCAGCTAATTTCCAAGTCGACACCGCGCTTTGGCGCTCCGCCTGCTGTTCCAGACTACAAGTACTACTACGACAGCATCGGCGTTTTGCGTCGCATCGAAAAGCCCGATGGCGGAAAAGTAACCATCAACATCGACTGGCCGTTGACGACCGAAACCGTGGAGACGTCGGCCGATGACAAGACGAAAACCATCGTAGTTACGAAGACCGGAGATGGGTTGGTCGAGTCCGTCCGCGAGAAAGCCTCCACCGGACCGGTCCTCGTTCGCGGCGTCGATTACGTGTATGGACCGAACCGGAGCTTGTTCCGAGTGGCTGAATTGGGCGGCCCAACCACTGAGTATTACTCCTATGGTCTACCCAAGCCGAGTTATGTCGTCAGTAGTGAACGCGGCACGGACAGTTTGCTTTACGACGGATTTTTTGACCTGCGAAGCTCCACCCACGGTGGCCCTTATCGGACGTCGGAGAGCTACCAGTACGATGCCTTGGGAAGGCGGACACTGAGCGCAACCGTAGCGCCCGACCCGGCCCATCCCGATCAGGCACTATCGACCGAGACACGATTTATCTACGATATCGGCCCGGGTGCGATCGGACAACTTTCGTCGACGGTCAGTCCTGATGGCATCACGACTCGTTACGGATATACACCTGAGGGTTCTCTTACACACAAAGAATATGAATTAGGCGCCGACAGATTCAGCGTCGACTACCAACTGGATGCCTACGGTCGCGCATATCGGATCGACTATCCGGAGACGGGCGCTCCTCCTCGATTCAGTGTCAATTTCGGATACAATGATGCTGTGACCGTCGGAGACGGTAGTCTTTCCTCGGTCAGCCACGCGTCGGTAGCGCAGTGGTCGTTGCCCGAGCGCGGCCCGACTGGGTTAGCAGAGAAAGTTCAATTGAGTGATGGTCACACTCAGACGACCATTGCCGATCCCGCAACACGCGAAATCAATCGGATATCAGTTGCCGGGCCAGGTGGCAGTTACGTTTACGATGTACAATACGGGTTTTACCAAGGCGGCAATATCAAGACTCGGTCTGATGTCCTCGCCGGTACCAATGAACAGTTCGAGTACGATGCCTTCGATCAGCTCTCGAAGTGGACATTCTCCGGTCCCGCGAGTTCGACGACGCAGGACTACGCTTACGACGCCCTGGGCAATCAGGCTGACGCCGGCGGCAAACACCAGATCTTCGGAGGCACCGGGTACAGTCCTCATCAGCTCGCCCAACAGATCACGCCGTCGGCGACGACCAGCTATAGCTATGACGCGCTCGGCCGTCAGACGAAGTGGACGACCAGCCAGGGCGATGAACGGACGGTCACGTACACCCCGTTCGATCTGCCACGAACCATCACCGTCGCGCATCCGAACCCACATACGGTTACTTACGCTTATGACGCGAATCACACCAGGTTCAGGCAAAGCGACGAAACGAGTACCACCACGTACGTCGATGAGTTGTATGAGCGTCGCGTCGACGCGACGGGCGCCACCAAGCACATCTTCTACATCTACGCGGAGGGCCGCCGCATTGCACAGGTCGTCCGCGTCGGTTTAACCGAGACTGTCACACGTCTATACTCGGACGCTTTAGGTTCGGTCAACGCAACAAGTCAGGATACTCTTCGCCAGAATTTCTCACCATGGGGCGAACGCATCGCGCTCTCTCCCTCAGCGCCAGCTGCGGCTATCCTTGACGTCACTACGGGTTTTACCAATCAGGAACAAGACGACGCCGTCGGTCTGATCAATATGCGTGGTCGGGTTTACGATCCCAAGACCGCAATCTTCCTGACGCCTGATCCGATAGTAGGTAGGCCACTCAATGTGGCCGGGTGGAACAAGTATGCCTACGTGCTGAGCAACCCTCTTAAGTACATCGATCCGAGCGGGTTCGACGGTGTGGAGTCCGAGGTGTCGGACGGCAACGGGAATTGGAGTATCGTCTTCAACGACGACCCGTTGCACGGCCCGCCGCTGAGCGTGGCGCCAAACGAGAGCTTTATGGGAGACAACTCGTTTCGAGCCGCAATATCCGATGCTGACGGTTACATTCCGGGGGCTGTGACGATTGGGACTGGCGGCACCGGCCCAGACCTGGACCGCACAAGAACCCAGGTCGATTCTATTAATTCGCTTTCCCTGTGGGACAGGCTGCCGCTACATGGCCCCGGTGACGTCGCACTAACCGGCGGACCGGTCTATTCGTACACACCTGCGAGCCAGCTGCCACTGGCCGCCGGCGGGGCGGAGGGCACCGCGCCCGGCGTTACAAATTTTCACGACTCGCCAACCTATGTCGGGACCATCCGCTCGTACATCAGCATGGCGGCCGTTGAACCTCCGGCTGCGGGTATCGCAATCGCGGAACTTGAATCTTTAGCCGCAGAGGCATCCGCTGCGCGCACGTTTTCCTCCGGCGATCCGCTAGTCGCCGAGCTTGCGAACGCGATCGAGAGGACCTATCCGGGGCACGTTGTCGGCGTGAACGTGCCAATGACGAACGCGGCCGGTCGCGTCGTGACGGACGCCGACATACTCCTGCAAAACGCCGTGATTCAGGTGAAGTCCGGAGCGGGAAAGGGTCTGACGACACAGCTCCTGAATACGCAGGCGGCGACCAATTTGCCGGTGATCGGGTACGGGCCGCAGCTTGGGGGCAGTGTCTTCAGGGGAATTCAGGCGAACGGCGGCCTGGTTACGCGTGACGCCCAACTGCTGATCGATATAGTTGCACCGTAGGAGATGCCATGGATTCGGTCATCATAGTCACAGGACGCGGCTTCGATCTCGGACAACTACGACGAGCGATCCCGCCTACATACACTGTGAACGACGCAGCGAACGACCGCATTGTAATCGAGAGCGGCGGGCGGCGGGCGTACCTCGGAGCGGACGCTCGAATCGAAGATGAAATGGAACCAGAGGAAGCGGCGCGCATATGGGGTCTGATTTCTGAACCAACGTTCTACACGCTCGACTTCAGCGATATTAGCCTCTGCAAGGAGCTGTTGCAGGCGATCGCCGATCGAAGCGACGTGCTCGTCGACAATGACCACGGCGTCGTTCTGCCTGGCACTGAGTTCGTTCAGGTACTTCGGAGCCAGGGAAGCTGGGATTGGAGGCGCGACCCACTCCCGTGACCACGTGCACCTAGGCGTGACCAGCCGCAGGTTCGGTTGAAGGCGTGTTCGAGCAGGAGCCAATTCGGACGTTCGCCTACGAAATCCGTTCGGCCCCCACTCGCTGGCGGTGAGGCTTGTGTACAAAGATTCGTGACTCAATGAAGCCGCCCGAGCGATCGTAGGTGGATCCTGAAATGGTGCGTCGTCACCTCCACCGCCAGGTCCGCGATTTAGTAGTGGTCGCCCTCCGAAACGCTGACCAGGCGGCCCCACAGGAGGATTAAGCGCGTCTCAGCCCGTCACGCGCAACATCCACTCATACTCCCGCTTACTCTCAGCGGCACGACTCGCGAGGGCTTGGGGTTCACCGTCCGGATCTTCAACGGCTCGGGACGTAGCCAGATTGTTTTGAGCTCAGCTTGCCTTCAATGGCCGGATCTCGCGAAGCGTCGATCAGCCTCTGATTTCTGCTCGCCGCAGGTCGAAGCCTGTCTGCAAGTTGAGCCAAAACTGCGCGGTCGTGCCGGTGAAGTAGCGCTCGAGCCGCAGTGCCGTCTCAGGTGTGAGCGCGCGCGTTGCATTGTTGCATTCAGGATTCAGGATGCCCCTTACCCGATTCGTTGGGACGTGCGGACTTTGTATCCGTCCGGGCAACCGCATGATCAGCGACAATTACTTCTGCAGCTCGTGTTGCCTCACGAGCTGAGGTTACCAGAAGCTTCGCGCCGAATGCTACCGGAGCGGGACCCGGCTCCGAGAGCTTCGTCGTAGACTCCAAACACGAGCTTGCGTGCTGCCTGTGTGCGCCAGTTCTTTAGCCGACGCTGAAGCGTTCGCAACTGGCAGTCAGGGTAGAGTCCCGGGTGTTCGGATTGAAGGCGATCGAAAATCTGTCGACCTGTCTGGTCCGGCCGAGCCGCGAGCCATTCGCAAACGGTGGGCCAGATAGACTCGAATGGGTCGTCGCGGGTGCGCCAGTCGTGGGTACGCTTGGGCTTCTCGATGTGTGTCGGGCGGACTTCTCCTGCACGCCATGCCGTCGCGAGCCCCGAAAGGAAGCGCGCGAGGTCTTCGTCTTGTCGCGGCGGCATGTGAGGTCTGGCCCCATCGGCCAGCGCAGCCAGATGGTGTTGCACCGTGCGGATCTCGTCGAGCAACCGAAGAGGATCGAGAGTCTCGGCGACTTCCCGCAACCTGATCTTTACTTGCTCGGAAACGGCGTCGGAGGCCAGGAGCCGCGCGCACGGTGTCTGCGGGGCATGATAGCGTTTGCGGACCTGGGCGCCCGAGCGAGTCTTGCTAGCGAGCTTGAAGGACGGCTGGAAGAAGTTCACGAAAAGCCGAGATGCGGCGTATAGGCGAGAGAGTGCGCTGGCGGCAGCGTTGCCCTCGAGTCGACAGTAGCCGACGAGGCGCCGCACTACAGAGCCATTCTTCTGCTCGACCCAAGCCTGATCGTTCTTCTTGTACGGCGCGATCGCGTCAGCTCGATGCCATTGGTGGTGCAGTAGCGGAGTAGCGTCTCGTTCACGAATTCACTGCCGTTGTCGGAGTCGATGGCGCGCAAAGGAAACGGCATCACTTCGCGAACGCGTTCGATCGCTTCGACGACCAGCGTGGCTTCGCGCACGACAAGCGCCATGCATTCGGTCCAACCGGTTGCTATGTCAGTGAGTGTCAGTGTCTGGACGAAACTGCCGGCCGCGACGTCGCCGCAGTGAGCCACCAGGTCGACTTCCATGCTCCCAGGCGGTGGTTCGGACCAATCAGCGAAGGTTCGAATCGGGATGCTGCTGCGGACAGCAGGGACTGCCCTCGCGGCCTTCTTGAGCCCCGCGGCTTGCCGAGCTCCCTGCAGCAGTCGATCCATCGTCGCGGCGCTCGCCGTCAAGAGCTTCGTCCGAATGGTGTCATCGAGACGCATGTGTCCGTGCCGTTCAAGTGCACCGATCAGTATCGGCAACAGTGGTTTCAGCCGCTTGCCACAGACGCGGTCAGACGCCTCCCAGAGCACAATCAGCCCTTGACGGATCGCCTCGTCGTAGACACGGGCACGGCTACGCGGTCGAGGCGCGTCGTCCGGGGTCGTGGCGCCGTTCAACAGGCGGATGGCGTGCTTGCGGTGGTAGCCGCTGACGCAGCCGAACTCGTCGAGGATGCGAGCCTTCTCCTCACGATTGCCTCCGCGGTAGCGCTCGCGAAGTGCGCGCACGAGTTCTCCTCGCGCGCTAGCCGTAATCCTTTTTGCCATGTCGTTGTCTCCAATTGATTTGCTGCCGTGGGTAGCAACCATGGTGAGGCAACGAGCCAGTTCCGGTAACACTTCAAACGCGGCAATGCGGAGTGCAGGAATAGTTGACGTCGATCAACCGCATCCTGACGCCGGAGGTGGAGTGACCTACAACGCCTGAGAAATGTGCAGGTCAGCGAGCGAAGGCCAAGAGAGCGCGACGGAGGGGCTTGTTGTCGAGCCGCCGCTTAGCTTCTTCTTGTTGGAGGGTTTGCTCGAAATAGGCGGGGGCGAGCTCAAGGACGCGAGACTTGGGCCAGTCGGGGAGCAGGTAGAACAGATCGCGCAGGTAGCGCCACGGCTCGATGCCATGGCGTTCGCAGCTGGCGATCAGAGAGATGAAGGTAGTGTTGGCGGTGGCGCCGTCTTCGGATCCGACGAAGAGCCAGTTTTTGCGCCCCACCGCTTCTTTTCGCAGATTTCGCTCGGAGATGTTGTTGGTCATCGGCAAGCGACCGTCCTCGAGAAAGCGCTCGAGGGCCTTCTGCTGGTTGAGGGCGTAGCCGATCGCCGTGTCCATCGGCGAGTCGTCGAGGACGAGGTCTTGCTCGGCGCGGCACCAGGCGAAGAAGTCGCGAACAATTGGGCGCGATTTCTTGTCGCGCGTCGCCTCCTTCTTCTTTCGGGTCTCATTCGCGATGGTGCGCTCGATTTTGAACAGCGCTGCCAAGTAGGCGAGCGCGACTTTCGCCCGATCGGGATCTGAAGCGAGCGCCTTGAAGAAGTAACGGCGGCAGTGCGCCCAACATCCAACTTCGATTATTGTTACGGCGCACCTGCGATGACGTGATCAGGAGGGGGATTGCGCGAGCAGTTTGAGGGAATAGCCTCGGCGCGAAGCAGCTTTCCCGGCATGGACGGAGATTGGGCCGTTTCAGCGCCAATGATGTAGAGGCGGCCGAAAGGAGCGAGCAGCGACAGGGAGTCGGCCACAAAATAGGTGACGAGAGGCGGCTGATTGGTCGTCCGTAGCCTCTCGTCGTGCTCAATCGCAATGCGCAGACAGAGCGGTGAAGGAATCGTCTATTCGGCGATCGACGTCAAGAAATGGGCAGCAGAAATTCCGAGCGTGGAGGCAGGCCGCCCCCGTTGCTGTAGCCGCTGTGGCGCGGCGAGTCGTCCGCCAGGCGCGCGGATCGTGGTGGTTGGACATGGCAGGCGAGAGCGACAGGTCCGCGGTCCAGCGTATCCCGGAGCGGAGCCGGAGATCAGGGTGATCGCGGTTCGGCGGTACCGCTGCCGGTGCTGCGGCGGGCTCACGACGGTGCTGCCGCGGGGCCTCACCGCCCGCCGCCACTATTCGGCCTCAGCCATCGGACTGTCGCTCTGTTTGTACGGCCTGCAACGGCTCTCTATCAGCGAGACCCGTCGGCGAGTTTGCGCATGGCGCATCAGCACCGACAGCGAGCGCTGGACGACGCTGCCCGGTTGGGTCGCGGCTATCCAGCAGGGGCGGCTCTTCACCGGAGTACGGCTTTCCCCACCAGCCTTCACCGTTCGGGAGTGTGCTGAGCGCGCCGCCGCGACGCTCTGCAGCCTAACAATCGTCATGGGGCCGCTCGATGCGCAGGTGTTCGATAGCGCTGCGCATGCAGCGTGATGTTGGCCGCCGCACCCGCACCGCAGGAGCGAGACCCACCATGTTGTGTCATTTGAGCGACGCTCGAGGAAAGGCATCAACGACCTGCGCGGTGTCGCGCACCCCAAAAGGAGGTTTCGATGTCTGCCCTGG
>Ga0247761_1000045_pt1 | contig 18667 bp, 38 predicted proteins | sample UWRJL111311C4_FD_179915 | JGI IMG/M metagenome (GOLD analysis project Ga0247761, IMG submission 179915) | Plant litter microbial communities from Arlington Agricultural Research Station in Wisconsin, United States - UWRJ-L111-311C-4 | ecosystem: Environmental > Terrestrial > Plant litter >...
GAATCACCTGCGAGGAACGTGAGGAGCGCTTCATTCGCCTGCGTGGTGGTGAGACCCGCGGCAAGAGTGAAGGGCGAGGCGGTGTCAGCCCGGTTGCTGGACTGATCGAGAATTCCAGACAGGGCACCGCCCAGGATCTCGATGCCAAAGATCGTGCAGGCGCCACTGCCGCTCGTGACGAGCGAGAACGTGTGGCTTGCTCCGCCGACGCCGTTTTCCTTGTAGTACAGCCTGGCTCGTCCACTCGTGCCGTAGGACTGCGTCGTGCCGATCTGGGTGTAGACGTTACTCTTGCTGTCACCGACCGAGGTGAAGGTGACTGAGGCGTCGTAGATGACAGCCAGCACGAACGCTGAGCCCGAGGCAGCCGAAGTGACTGAGCTTGAGGTAATTCCGGCGCCACTGACTGTGCGGCCCTTGGCGGAGACGCCAATCGAGATCGCCATGTCAGTTCCTCACAGCAGGAACTCGCGCAACGAGGTGCGGGGGCGAAGGGAAAGAACGCCGGAGTAGATCTCGACTGTCAGATCCAGTGACCGGCCCGTCAGCGTGTCGGTAACCACGAAGCTGTACTCGCCCTCCTCGGTGGCGCCATAAACGATACGGCCCAGCAGCGAATAGAAGAGCCATCCGGTCGGTACGGCAGGGGTGATGGAATAACTGCCTCCCGCGCCAAAATAGTCACTGAAGTAGATGACGTTCAGGTGCGTGTTGAGCTGAGTGCGTACGGTTGCGTCATAGACGGCAGCGGTGACGGTAAACGGATCGAGGTCGACTGACCCGGCAGCGTTGGTTGCTGTGACGGTATAGGGGCCGAGAATTCCAGCCTGCAACGGCGGGTTGATGAAGAGCGTGCCGGTCGCGTACTCCCAGTTGACCGGAATGGTCGGGGAAATCGAGTAGCTCGTTGCGCCACTCACATAGGCGCCGAAGTCGACGATGATGGATCCCGAAGACTGCGAGTACACAATGTCCGAGATCTGCGCCTGGATGGTGGGCAATCCCAGCACCGTCAGCTCGAAAGGCGTGTCGGTCGATCCGCCTCCATTCGTGAAGCGCACCGTCAGCGTAAAGACACCTGTCACAGTCGGTGTGCCGCTCACGAAACCGCTCGTGCCGGTCATCGTAAGACCCGTCGGCAACGATCCGATGATCGTGACGCTGTCCTCCCCTGCCGCATACGGAGCAAGGTCGAACTGTGTGAGGACTCCGTTGGCGAGAGTGAGCGGCGGAATAGCCACTACAGTCGGCGCAACCACCGACGTATCGAGGATGATGGTCTCGAATGGGCCCCACCCTGTGCCGTTGTTGTTGTTCGCGGCGACCTTCACGGTTGCCGCGACCGTGACACCGTCGTCCCACTCGATGATGCTGTTCGGCAGGATCTGGAAGTTACCGAGATCGGTGACATCCACGACGCTGCTGCTGGCGTTCAGAAACTCTTTCGTCCAGATCTGCGCGGTGTCGGTGATGTCCGGAATCGCGGTTAGTACGCCACTCGCTGCAAGCCCCCCCGACAGGTTGAAGTAGGTCTGCCCGGACGGCGGAAGAACGGGAGCGGTGATACTCGCTGATCCCACCGCCGTCGTGATGAGGAATTCCTTGTCGCCGAAGATCTGGCTACCAATCGCGATGTCGACGGTGATCTGGGTGTCGCTCGAGGCAGAGACCGTCTGCGAGACCCCGCCCATGGTGACGGTCGGTGCAACTCCTGCGGGTTTGAGCTTCGTCCCATCGATGACCGCCGTGCTGCCCGTGCGGATCGTCGAGGAGATGGCCGTGAGGTTCGGCAAATCCTGGGGGAACTGAATGACCTGGGTGACGTGCTCGGTGCCACCGAAGGAACGACCGCGCCGTGCAGTTCCCGCCGTGTCACTCGTGGCCTTGAACGCCCAGAGTTCGGAGGTGTGATCCGCTGCAGTTGTATCGTCAGAGCCTGCCTGTCCAACGATGCAGGACCGGGTCGTGTCGATCGAGCTGAAGGACAACGGCTGCGACTGCGCGGCCGATCCACCGCCCGCGGTCCAGTCGTTCGTGCCATCGGGCGCAGCCAAAAGCTGCACGCTCATCGAAGGATTCGAAATTACATAGGCAACGTATGACGTCGAGTTGATCGCCGGGGCACGAGCCGAGAGCGTGGTAGTACCCGAAACCCACACCAACGGGCTCGTATACGCTGGGCCACCGGGGGACTGTGACTCCTGGAAGGTCCTCAGTACGAAGGCGGTTGCCGCAGTAACGCTCGTGAGCGTCTGATCCTGCTTCGTGTTTGCAACGGTGATCGATGCGCCGATGCGCTGAACGGTCCAGTTGGACCCCGTCATTTCGTAGACGTAAACGACCGCGGTGACGTTTCCGGAATTACCGGTGCGCGTCAGTCGTACGGTGTAGACGCCACCGGTATTGATGACATCAACTTTGACCGACACATGCCGCGCATCGTTGGTATTCGCATCACTGCGAATAAAAACAACCGGCACCAGGTCCGCAAAGATAGAAACACCAGCAATCGACGAGCTATCGATCGTAGTAGTCGCTGCCGCAAGCGTAACGGTCTGATGATGACGACGAATGAACTCGTTCGGTCCGCCGTGAGGGCCTATGTACTCAATCAGGTTGAACGACGCACCCACCGTATCGGTGCCAGCAAATCCGCGCGTACACGTAATCGACCCATCGTCCGCAAGCTCTGCGGAGACGAAGTGGTTGCGAAACGCCGTGGTGAACGTTCCAGACTGCCAGCCTGTGCCTACGGTGTGGTGCCAGCTGCCCGCAGGGAGCAGCATGCAGCGCGTAACATCGCTGATCAGGTCATAGTCACCGGGTGCCGACAAAGGCGCATCGACCTGTCCACTGCCAATGGTCGTCTCGACGCATTTAACTTTGAATTCGGCGGCCATTACTGCGGCGTCTTCATGTAGATGCGACAGTCACGCGCCGGGGGATTGATCCACTGCGTTACGGCGGCGCCACCGGGATTGGCGATCGGGTCCTGATTGCCCCAGCTCGAGGCGCGCGGCGGGTACCAGGGGCCGCCGGCCGGAAGCGTGAGGGTCGAAAACGCGGTCTGAGTGATTGTGGTGACATCTCCCGATCCACGGCGGGTAGTCACCACCACCAGTCCGCGTTCGAAGAGCCGCCAGATAATTCCCTCGCCATTCGATCCCGCCTGTGCGCGTGGGGTGTACTGGGCAGGCTCGATGGGCAAACCGATATCGAGTTCGTACTCGTCGAAGTTCAGAAAAGGCAGGTCTTCAGATTTGTACTTCGGCCCGTGGTGGTAGATATACGCACCCGTCACGAGCGCGATTCCGAGCCCGTAGCGCATGAACTTGTAGTCGCTGAATGAAGTCTGCGTCCACGTCGGCAACTCCATCTCGATAAGGCCCATCTTCGCGGAGCGATAGGCGTCCATCTGGGTCTTGATGACCGCCATGAGTCTGGCGAAGTTCTGCTTCGCTTCGTAGGACTCGGTCTTGCCCACCGCAAGCTCGATGACACCGCCATCGAAACGCTGGTCGAGCGTCGGACAGACCTGCGCAAATGTCTTTCCGGGATTCGAAGCCACCGCTTCCTGCCAGTCCGCGGAGTTGCACATGACTTTGTAGGTCGGCGCCATCGCACGGATCTTGTCGGCAGCCGCTGCATGAGCCCGCTGGATGAGATCGTAGGCTGCAGGCGTAGTCACGCTCTCCGCCGTGCCACTTCGATCAAAGTCCGCGTTGGGAGAGCGTTCGCGCCAGAAGACGTTATCGATGAAGATGCCGTCCCAGTAGGGGTTCGGCAGGTGCGTGTAGCTGGTCAAACCGTTGCTGACGGTCGCGCCATCACGAAGAAATCCAAAGCTCCATTCGATGTACCAATCGCGCTGGATCTGGCCACCGACTTCCTTGCAGGTGTCGGTGTAGTTCATTTTCTTGAACGTGTTGACCGCGTCGTCTACCTCTCCTGTCTCCGTAAGACCGTTCGTGTAGGCCCACCATTTGTTGGTGGCCATCTTCCGGTATGCCTCGTTATTGGCATTGCCGTCGGTGGCGTGAACCTTCTGGATCGACTGGTAGATGATGTACGGATACATCTCCGTACCGATGGTGCTCGCGGCCTTCACGGCCTGGACCATCGCCGGCGCCTTGGGCGTCTTGTTCGCCTCCCAGAGCGGATACATCGAGATGATGTTGAACATGCGCTTGGCCAGCGCGTTCGTCACCGACGTCGTCTGATAATTCTGGAAGCCCGAGAGGCTGTAGGAGCCCGTGTACTCCCAGATCTTTTTGGAGGTCGTGCCGCCACTCGTTGGAGACGTCGTCGCCGTGACGACGTTGCTCGTGCTGATGTTTCCAGCGTTATCTTCGGCTTTGACGCGAAACCAGTACGGCGTGTTGGGAACGAGGCCCGAGTCTTTGTAGACGATGAACTCTGGAGCAACGGAGGTGATGGCGGCAAACCCTGCCACACCACTGACGGAGCTTCGCTCGATGTTGTAGCGGCGAAGACCACTCTGGGCGTCGAAGGATGGTGACCAGGCAAGATCGATGGTGGTCTGCGAGATGGCCGTGGGCGTGACGAGGATCGGCGCAGGACTCGGCGCGGTCGTGTCGGTCTGGGACACGCCACCGGTGCGACGCTTGCCTCCAACGATCGGCGCGCGAAAGGTGGCGGCCTGAATCGCTGGCGCACTGCTGTTGAGGATCGCGGGAATGTCCGCGCTCGCGGTCGTATTGGTCGCCGTAAGGACGGTGCCCTTGGAGCCGGTGAGACTTCCACCCGAAGGCAGCTCCCACCATTCGACGAGAGAGCCGGGGCGGATGAGGCTCGGCGAGAGTCCTGCGTGGAACGAGACGGCTTCTGCGTCATCGAGGGCGGCGGACCAGATCGCGACCCGGGCAAGGTAGCCGTTGAAGCCTGCGGCGCTGGCAAGGCTTGCGCCGAGGCGGGTCGTGTTCTGACCGGCCGGAGCACGGGTGTTGATGCTCGTGCCCTTGTTCGCGCCATCGAGGTAGGCCCGGCGATCGTTTGTAGCGGCAAACACCGCCATGCCGCTGTGCCAGTCGAGGTCCGTGGAGGCAAGCACAAGCGTGCTGGCGGCGGAGGTTGCGGTGGTCGTTGCGGAAACGGCGAGGACTGCTCCGGCAGAACTCAACCAGATCGAGTTGTAGTTCTCGTCCGTGCCATTGACACCGATCGTTACGAGCCGGTCGTTGCCCACCGAGGTGCGCTTGAAGAAGCACGCAAGCGTCAGCGGCTGACCGGAAACCAAAGCTCCCGCGTAGTCGAGCCAATCACCAGAGCCATCGAAGAGGCGGGACACTACCGCTCGACCTGTGTCAGCGCGCGCCAGGCCGGATGCATGCTGCGCACTGCTCGCTTGGGCGCGTAACCGTTCCGTTCGAAGAGGCGATAGCAGTAGGTACGGTTGAGGCCGGCGATGTGCGCGGCCTGCTTGACGTTGCCGTGGGTTTCTTCGAGCAGCGCCGTCACGTAGGCGTGCTCTGCCTCTGCCATCGCTTCCCGGTACGTCTTCACCTCAGCCGACCGGCTTCACCACCCAGACTTCACGCAGTGATCGATTGGTGGGCCAGACGACGGGCAGAGAGTCGGCGAGCTTCACCCGACAGTAGGTCACGCTCTTGAGCAACAACGTCTCAGGACCGCATGTCGTGGCTTCAGGGACGAGACCGATCGCAGCCATGGTCTTGGTGCTGTCCCGGTATTCATAGGCCGTCTGAGTCGTGACGAGGACGTTTACAGGCGGTGTTGGCGGTGACGGATTGCAGCCGTTCGGCAACGTGCCTTTGGTATCGGGACATGCGTCGGTCGCATCGGGGACGGCATCTCCATCGCGATCGGCGACCGGCGCTGTGATTACGGCACTTACGATCTCGGACGGGGGAGATTCGAGGCCGCCTGCAGTCGCTGTGACGTACCACTCCTGAATTCCGGGAGTCAGGTTGGGTCGAATAAACCGACAGGTGGGTGACGTGTCTCGCTTGAGTTTCGTCTCGCCTCGCAATCCACCGTAGATCGAATACGTGATCACCGTGCCGGCGGGAATGCTGGTGCCGTCCGTGTATTTCGTAGGTCCGGTACAGGTGATGGTCTTGTCTTCCGCGTGGGCGAATGACGTCAGAAACAGTAGAACCAAAAAAGAGACGAGATGTTTCACGTGGAACTCCAGCATGGCTGGGTTCCTATTGTCGCGGGTTGTGCACAACTCTGCTGGTAACAGATGTTACTCGCGAGGCTTCAAACGCAGCTTGCGCAGAATCTTGAAGACCTCTTTGCGCAGGTGTCCCTGCTTCACACCGGTTTCGACTTCGAGATCTTTGTAGCTCGGGAGCTTGTGCTTCAGGTCCGCGATCTGCTCGCAGCGAGCCCGTGCTTCAGGGGTCATCTTGCTGACTCTCACATCACCTCCGCACCCAGGACGATATTTCTCGCACGCATCACTTCGTCGACCGACTTCACGGTGAAGTGAGGGGCGTTGTTGGCGATGCAGTCCGCCTCGTGTTCGCGCTGGATCTGTTGACGGCGCTTCTCGTTCTTGCCCGGGGTCTTCGTCTCGCACGTCCACCATACCGAGCGGGTGCGCACGAGGAGGTCAACGGGCTGGCCGATGAGATACACCGAGTCTCCATGGGCGCGTAACGCTGCGACGATGTCAGCCTGCGTGAGATCCACCTTCGCGTTGCGCCAGTAGCGGCTCAATGCAGGTTCCCCATCGACTTTTCGAGATCGGCAAGGCGCATGTCGGCGAATGCCTCCTCGCGATCGAGCTGAATGCACAGCGAGTCGAGTTCCAGCCATTCGGCGTCGGTGAGTTCACCCGGCTTCTCGAGTAGCTCGGTGAACCGGGCATCACGTGGGTCACTCACGTTCGTTCTCCAGTCGGCAGATCGCCTCGGCGTCAGCCCGAGCCTTGAATACCCCGAGGTGCACTGGCATTTCCTTGTATGGCCGTCCGTCCCTCATCGTGTCCGGCATCCTCCGCCACGCCGTGTAGCTCACTTCCTCTCCGCTCGCGTCTTTGCTGATCGAGAAGCGCCCACACACTGTCTGGACGAATCCACTTCTCTCGCCAGTTCTGACGGGCTTGTGCCACTCCAGAGGGGCGGCCTTCTCCTTCGGAGACTGCGCTGCTGGAGGAAGTTTTACGGAGGTCTGCGGGACGTGCTTCGCCAGGGTTTTCCACATGTCCTCCTGAGTCACCACTTTTTGGGGTGGATGCATCGGCGAATACGCGACTTGTGCCATATCGGCTCGGGCTCAAAACTTGCCGATGCTTCGGTTATCTGTGGAACAACTCTTCGCCCTTCTGGTGGCTGATCCGCGACGCTTCAGTTGGAGTGAGATCCCCTGTTGCCTGCGCGGCCTGCTCGACGCAGAAACAGACGCACCGCCTTTTCGTGAGCCGCATCGGCGTGTTTTCGACGGCTTGTCACATCGATCCCAACACAGCGAATGCGGTGATCGATCTCGTGCTCGAAGGGAATTCCGCGTAACCATGTGACCGCTACTCCGCATAGGCGACAAAAACTCTGCATACGTACCTTCAGGTCAAGCTGAAGGACTTTCCCCCTCCGGTCCCCTTCCCGGGCTTTGTTGGATGCCCGTTCAGTTCGACCGATCGCCATCTCTGGCGGGGTACTCATTGCTCAATCCCTTCAGGGCCGGGTTGCAAGTCCGCAGCAGAGCCCGGATTCAGCCTAAGCGCCCAGCACTTTTGACCGGCTGCGTGTCGTGACACAGCGGCACCGCTACATTTCCGGGGACTCGACCCCTTGAAGCCCGATCAAACTAAGGTCATAGTTGGCGCGCTTCGCAAGCATTCGCTAGATGCTATGACCCAAGACCCCCGGATGGACTTCCACCACCGGGGGTTTTTCTTTTCTTCAGCTCTTAAACAGATGAGCCCCAGCAGCGCAGTCTCCGAAGGAGAAGCTCCGAAGCTGCCTTTTGCGGGCATCGGGTCCGCCTTTAAGGCGCAGGGCGGACGCCACTGACGATCGCGTAGGGGCCCGATACCCTGACGGGTCCCTGCACCTCTACGTTTGCGATCACCTCTCGCTTTCCGATCAGGATGCGAGTCAGCCACTGACGAATTCGATTCACTGTGAGCACCTCATGGGTTGGGAGCCGGAACACCCTTCCGCTAAGCTGCCTTTCGGGGAGTGGGAGCAGTTAACAAAAGGGGTTCCGACATGGAATTCATCGAAGGCATCGTCATCTTCGTGGCCGTCGTCTATGTCGGTTACGTGATCGACAAGCGGTTCGAAGCAGCCCGCAAGGAACACGAGCTGACTAGACAGCTGGTGCTCAAGGTCACGAGCGAAATGACCACCGCGATTGACGAGATCGATCGACGTGTGCGCCGATTGAGTCGGCTCGCAGGCGATGAATAGCCCGCGCGGAATATGGCCAATCGCGCCCATTGAAGCTGAGGCGTGTGGCACGCTGACGCTCAAGAACTAAACAGCAGCTCGCCGGGACTGCCGCGATGACCGCGGAAGTTCTGGCAACTGATACATGGACATATTGACGCTGAGCTCGCCCTTGCTGATCGCTTGGGCGAGCAGCGCACTCTTGAGCGGAACCACTTCAGGCCACTGACTTATCGCGCTCTTGGTGAGCTTAAGCGCGCGCGCCACAGCACTTTGAGAACCGAAATGGGCGATAACGTCAGATTTGAGCATACCCCTGAAAGTACAGCATGTTAAACACAGAGGTCAAGGATGCTGGACCGACAGTTTTCTATGCTGGTAAAGGTATGGAGACTATGGCAGACCGGGTTCGGGCATTGAGAATTGCACGGGGCATGACCCAGGAGCAGTTCGGAAAGCTCGTGGGGGTCTCAAAGAGTGCTGTTTCTCAATGGGAAGACGGCAGCACGAAGAACATCAAGCTTGCGACGTTCCTTCGCGTGGTCGAAGTCCTGCACACCGACGCCAATTACCTGATCTGGGGCGAAGGACGCACCCCCGCCGGCGGCGGTGCCCCGCCCGGCAAGCAAAAGGTGCTGCGTCCGAAAACCTCTGGAACCTGATCCAGATTACGTTCTCGACAGCGAAAGTCTCAGGCTTTCTTCTGGCCATCGCATTCCCCTGATCCTCTAGGCTGACTCCCTTCATCCTTGGACGTTCGTCCTTCAGATTCGCACTATCGCGCTTTTTGCGTACAGCATGCTTGACTCGTAGTTTAGCTTGCTATACCGTTCGTTCCACGCTGCAAGAACGCAGCGAGGAGAGACGGATGAAGCCCGCCCACAAAGCCCCCGACCAGATCTGGCGCGATTACCTCATCGCCCAGGCAAAGCTCGACCAGCACCTCCAGTCAGTGCCGACGGCCGTGATCCGCAACCGGATCAAGCGGATGAAGGTCACCGTCACGAAGGTGCGGTCATGAGCGGCACAGCTCCCCTGTGGATCAAGGTCGGGATCATCGTCTTCTTTGCCGTGCTCGGGCTCTTCGCGGTGGTGCATCTGTACATGGGCATGGCACCCGATGAGGCCGATCACCCCGGTTCTGATCAGGAGCCGAAATGAGCGCAAGCAAAGACATCGCTCTTGCGCTCAAAGCGCAGATCACCGTCGCGATTCGCCGCGCCATGAACCGCACAGGGACCTCTCAGGTTGCCCTCGCTCAGCGGATGGGGACGAGCCGGGCTGTGGTTACGCGCCTGCTCAAAGATCGCGAGACCTCGTTGACGCTCACGACGTTGAGCAGGGCGATGGCCGCGTTGGATCTCGAAGGGTCATTCGTCGTGAGGAACCGGTCATGAGCACTGGAACAAGTCAGAGCAAGAGCAACTCGATTGCTGCGGCGGTACTCGCGCCGAGATGCGAGTCCATCGAAGACGATGGTGTCTCTCGCGTCGTCCGTGTCGACCGCTATACGCCAATGGTTTATGTCCTGGAATGGCGGCCCGAGCAGACGCGAGTCATTGACCGTCTCACCACGACGACGAGCTATCGCCAGGCACGCCGGTTCGTAGCGACAGAAGTTCCAGACGTTCTGGACGTGCTTCGCATCCTGCGCTTCGACCCTGTCGAACTCCGGGATTTCTCGCTGTGAAGTACACAACGCGAAATCAGTTCGCAGGGATGCTCGAGCGCCGCTCGGCAGAGCTGGACGACGTCGCAACTCGTATGCACAGCAACGGCATCCCGAAATCGGATCAGGTTCACGAGGCCGCTCTCAAGCTACGCCAGGCCGCGGAAACACTTCGAGGTGGAAAGTGACGTCCTTCCAAGAAAGGGTGTTCCGCATCACGTGGAAATGCCGCCGTAAACGCGGGCAGCAGCGGGTTCATTCACCTTCCGCAGAACTGGCATGCGCGATGGCCCGTAAGCAGGCCGCCCGCGACCGAAACATCTCTGCGAAAGACATCGAGATCATCTCCGTGGAGATGTTCGTATGACCGCTACATCCGTAGAAGGTTTGTTTCGCTCGCGTCCTCCCATAAAGGTCGCGTCAATCAAGGTCGAGCATGAGGGGCGCGAAGTGAGCCTGATCCAGCTCGCCCAAGAGAGCGGCATCAATCTCGGCACTTTGTATGCGCGCTATCACCACGGTGATCGTGACGATCGGCTGGTCCGTCCAGCACGAGCGCCTGCGCGCCTGTATCACGGCCATGAAGACATCGTGCGGGGAGTGTACTGATGCCCGTCTACCACACCACGGTGGCCGTTGCGGCAACTCTGCTGCTCACCGGCTGTAACCAGCCATCGCCTGAATACTGCACGAATCTCGTGAAGGCAGACGAAGCCTGCCGTGCCGATGCGGAGTGCTGGAGCAGACAGCATGTCTATTCGGAGGTCTCTTTCTACAAGAGAGATCTCAATCGCTGCTACGGCCAGCTGGGACGGACGCCATGAACGACACCAGGCACACCGAAACCGCCTCACCGAAGTGGCAGCACGATTGCGAGCGCTGCACATATCTCGGGGCGACGCCAGACATCGACGGCGCGCAACTGGACCTCTACATCTGCGCGCAGCAAAAAATCCCCACCGTGATTGCTCGCTATGGCCACGAGGGCCACCAGTACTTCAGCGGCATTCAAGTGGCGGAAAACGACCCGCATCTGTTCGAGGCGAAGCGACGTGCAATCGCCAAGGGTCTTCTCCCGGATGAGGAGAACAGCCGTGGCTAAAGAGTACGACGCCTTCATTCGGGACATCGTTCACCACGAAGGTCTCTGCGACGACTGCGACGTCACTCGCGTGAAGCTCGAGGGCGAGCGCCTCGCGGTAGTGCTGGAGAACTACGACCACGTACTGCCAGAGGCCGCTGACGGCGTGCGCGAGCTGATCCTGGCGGCCCTTAAAGCCGGTGAGGACGAGTTCGCGCTGAAAAGCATCGGGACGTGGCTGATCGAGGAATGCCGGCGTCGCGCGCGAACCAGTTTCAACCTCGACCTCGAATGCACCGCCTCCGACATTGCGATGCAGGCCGAGGAAGACCGCGAATACGAAGGAGCCGGAGCATGAGCGTTAGACCCGTCAATTTCCGAATCGCCCGAGACGCAGCCTTGGATACCCCAGCGGATCTGGATCTCGCACGGGCGATCCACGCGCCACATCTGCGTCTGCCGATATCACGTACGCACGAAGTGATCTTGCGGGAGATTCGCGAGCACGAGGCGGAGATAGCCAGGCGCGCTCAGGCCATTCGATGGCTGAAACTGTCGCTGGAGACGGAGCATGTCTGACGAGAAGCGAAGCATGTTGCGGAAGTTCCGCAACTACTACCTAGCGTGCCGGTTCGGGCATCCAGATGGCGGACTCTCAGGGACTAATCCTTTTCGTGCGTTCCGGTTCGCCATTCGCATGACGTGGTGGGCTGTGAAGTACGGAGACGATCGCCGTGACTAATCTCCCCAATGAGCTTGTTCCGGCATGGTATGCGCAGCCGCTTATCGAACGGCTGAAGACCTGCCGCGTAATGCTCTACCAGCACGGCATGCTGACCGACTCCGAGTGCAAGCGAGTCGATCAGCGAATCGACAAGCGTGAAGCAACGCTCACCGCACTAGATGTTACGGAGAGGAGCCGTGGATAAGTACGGGCGCCGGTATTCGATTGACGGCTTCCTATCGCTCATGCGGCAGAAGGATGAAGCACGCGAGGCGGTTTTGCGCCTTCGTCGGCAATCACCCGCCGCGCTCGTCACAGAACTCGAAGCTGCCGAGCGGCGGCTGGCTCATCTGCAGAGCGAGATCGACAAGGAGACAGGCCGTGGTTGAGCTGAGTCCCTCAAAACACGTAGGCGCCGAAGCTCATTTCGGCCGACTCTTCTGCGACGGCGCGTATGGCGATGCGCAGTACTACGTCAAACAGCGCGATTACGAATCGCTGCGCCGACGATTCGAGAAAGCGTGCGCGCGCATCACAGAGCTGGAATCGGCACAAGGCGAGACGAGAGTAGACGCAGACCTCGAAAACCTGCTCCGTGACATCGCCGCGAACGGCAAACGGGACTACTCGATCAGAGCGCATCAGGCACTGCATCGCCTCGGCCTGTTAGACGCCCAGAAAGCCCCAGCTGAGCCAACACGGGCGGAGCTTGAAGAGAACGCCGAGTATTACCGCCTAAACCGGGACGTGATGGGTGCCGAGTGGGCTCAGCTGCGGCAGTTGCTAATCCGGTTCGTCATCTCGTGGGAAAACCTTCCGGGACACGAGAACATCGACCGGCTATGTGAGATCGCGCGTGGCCTCGGATGTGTTCCGTCAGCTCTGAAAACATCTTCGCCTCACAGCTTCGATGCGAACGGGTCCGACGTATGACCTTCGTCTGCGGCCTCTTTTCGAACAAGCCGCCCCGAGTTGAATTGCGGCCGATCGCGTACCTCACTCGGGATTTACGCGATCACCATTTACGCGCCCGCTTCGACAGGCTGATGCGCAGGTGGCGCCGTGGAACCTGAAGACGACGGCGCTGACTGGTGGCAGCAGCAAGACCTCGAAGCTCGCCAGCAACTTGAAGAAGAAGCCCTTGCGCGAGGGCGACAGGTACTCGCCGAGTTTCGGCGGGATAACGCGCGGTTCGATACTGAAATGGACGCGCTCAACAGGCGCGTGAAGGAACTGACATGCAAGGCGTAGTGAACGAACGCGGAGCCAGTAAGAAAGGCACTCCGAAGCTAAAGATCGATGGCACGTGGTACGTGGCGAGCCGTCTGAACCTGGACGGCATCGAGCCCGGAAGCCGGGTGGAATTCGATCCGGGATCATTTACGGGCCAGGACGGCAACGCGATCAAATGCGTCAACCGCATCAAGCCCATCGCCGCGCCCACGAATGGCTATGGGGCAAGCCAGGCGAAGGTCAATCCCGCCGTGAGTGACGACGCGGAGATGCGCTTCATCTCCAACTGCGTCGGCCAAGCGATCGCAGCCGGTACGATCAAGGAGCCCCACGAGATCGCGAAGTGGTTCGCCTCTGCCAAGGCTGCACTGAAGGCGCCCACGGCAGACGATTTCGACGAGCCACCTCCGTTCGACGATATCGACGCGGGTCGCTTCTGAGCTATGTGCGCCCATCCACCCGAAGCCCGTCGTGCCCGTGTCGTGAAAATTCGCGGCTACGTCGTCACCACCCACTATTGCCCCCTGTGCTGGCGTGAGCAGCAGCGGGCGCGACGGGCAAAGGCCAGGGGACGCGTGTTCGGTATCAACGAGCTGCTCCAACAGTTCGCGCGCCTTCCGGTGATCCATGGCTGAGTTGTATCTAAAGCGAACCGTGGGCGGCCTGAAGCCCTGTGATGACGCAGGCGTTGAGGCACTACGCAAAATCAAACTGGATGAGATCGTCCAGTGCGAGATCACGCGCCCGCGCAATCTCGCCCACCACCGGAAATTCTGGGCCCTGCTGAACGTGTTCTGGCAAGCGACCGGGGACTGGTCTTCGACCTACGGCGTACTGATCGAGCTGAAAGTACGGCTCGGGCACGTTCAGGAAGCCGTCATTCGAGAAACCGGTGAGCTGGTTCGGGTACCGAAATCCATCAGCTTCGCGGCAATGTCTCAGGATGAGTTTGATGCCTTCTACGACCGCTGCATTGCCGAGCTTTGCAAGATGGGCGGCGGTATCGAAGAAGAAGCGTTGCGCCAGGAAGTCCTGAACGAGTTGAGTCGCGCATGACGAACTTACGCAACGAAGCGCAGGGCGAGGATTGCGAGATACGGGTGCCAGGTGTCTGCATCGCAGACCCAGAGACTACGGTGCTGTGTCACCTGCGCATGGTGGGCATCTCGGGCACCGGCTACAAAGCGTCGGATCTGCTCGGCGCTCACGGCTGCTCGGCCTGTCACGCCTGGTGCGATACGCACGGCGAGGAAGGTCGTATTGCCCTGCTCTACGGGATGGTGCGCACGCAGGCGAAGCTGATCAGCCGGGGCGTCGTCAAATGGTAGTCCGCTACATGTCCGAAGCGGAGGTGAATACGTGAACGTCGCGCCTTCACTTCTGAGCTACAACGGTCGGCGGTGGCGCCGAAAGAAGAGCGCCAAGCACGGACACATCTGGGTGAGCTACTACCCGAAGAAGAAGGGTCCGCAGGCATGACCGGAGATAATCCCCAATGAGCTACCCGAATTTCTGCGTACTACACAAACGCGGTTACGTCGTGAATTGTCCGGAATGCGTTAGCGATTCGATGCACTCGATCGGACGACCTACCGCTCGTGTTCATCAAGAAAGCGAGCACTGCTGGTGCCATCCGACGCTCAACTACACCAACCCGGAGACCGGTGTGCAGCACTGGGTACACCATGAGCCAAATTGAGCGCCCGCGAAGCATGTTCCGCGACAAGCATTTCTGGATCGGACTGGCGATCACGATGGGTGCCGCGTTCCTCATGGCTCTATTCGACGTGCTCCCGTGACCGAATGTTCCGATTTCAACTAGGAGAAGCCAAGATGCTTGTACTTGGAAGAAACCCCGGTCAGTCGCTTTATCTGCGACTAGAGGACGGACGTCGGATACGGGTAATGGTATGCGGCATCGTAAGAGGACAGGCAAAGATTGGGATCGAGGCGGCCAAGACGATCCTGATAGATCGATCAGAGCGACGTGAGCACAACGAGGACGAGCATTGCTGGTGCCAACCGCTTCTCGACTTCGTTGCAGAAGACGGAACCAAACACTGGATTCATCATGAACCAAACTGATAGCGCGAAGGTGAATACCTGCATAAACCTCGACTTCGAGCAGCGCGAGCGAGCCTCGGTGCTTTCGGAGTCTGTAGGGGACGATGAGCTGGCGGCGGCTTACGAGATCATCTTCCTGCGCGATACGGTCGCAGAGATGACCCAGGCGCTGCTGGCTGCGGAGAACGATCTAGCGACGTTCGAGCGCGAAATCTCGGGCATTGCTCCCGAAGCCAAATCGCCGGCGCTTCCCCTGATCCGTCGTGCGCTTGCAGAGGAGGTGCCTCGTGACTGACGAAAGCCATTACCGCGTCGTGCTCGATACGGTCCAGCACAGTGCAGCGCGTGGAGATGTCGTGTTCTACACCATCGTCAGCGACACTGACGAGGGCGAGATGGACGTCGGTACTTCGTGGGGCGACAAAGACACCGCCCACGATATCTGCGACTTGATGAACATGGCGTTCGATGCTGGCGTCGATTTCGAAAGAGCGCTGGAGAACGACGTGAAGGACGGCCTGCGATGAGCGCCGATGTTGTGGGCGCCATGAAGGCCTCTATGCCGCAGCTGTGCCGCCACAACGATCCATCGCAATGTGACGCGGAGTGTGATCGCAAGGGCGTCGAATTCGAGAAATGGGTACGCCAAACTCTACTGCCACAGCAGCGAAGGTTCGCGTGGATCGTTCGCCCGCTACTGGGAAGGCTGATCTTCCTTGCCGTGAAGCTGTCGCCTCGCGGTCAAGAGTTGCGCACGATGTGCAGGCTGCAGCCCGTCTACCGCTTCATTGTATTTCGGAGAGTTGGGAGATGAGGGCTCATCGAAAGGAGTGAGCGGCCATGAAAAACTCTGAGGGCCGTGTGCTAACAGCGAAAGCCGTTGGGAATGCCGCGTCCGGGCACACAGATGGCGCGAAGGTCACTCCTTTCAATGAGTCTTCTGGCACAAGGGGGTAGAAGCATGAAAACCAAGGTTCCGGTCGACGCCAACAAGCTTGCCGACGAGTGCCCGAGTTGTGGCAGTGACGATCTGTGCATCGACAACGTCGAGGGGCTGGAGTGCATGAAGTGCGGGTGCTGGTTCGATAATGATCCAGATGGGCAGATCTTCTGGGCCCGCAGGATGCGCCCCACGGAAATGCTGTGAGCGAGCGAGAAGAGCCATGAGAGAGCTTGTGAAGTGTCCTCGCTGCGAGGATTTTTGCTGGGGCAATTGCCGCTGCATCGGCTTCCAGTGCGCTATCCCTTGGCAGGACAAGGTCAGTGAGCGCAGCTGGCAAGACGTGTATGCGAAGGAAGCGTCTGACGCTGCCGAGAAGTTCGCCGAGCGCACTGACTGCGAGGGTGACTACACGATCATTCGCCGAGGCGAAGGCGTGATCTGGGTCCGCGATCCTGATAACAAGGTCACTGTGTTCGACATCCAGGCAGAGACCGAGCCGACCTACACCGCTATCGAGCGGCAGTTACCCGATACATCCACACCGGAGCACACATGAAGAAGTTTCCCGGCCACATCGTCGGCATCGACAAGAAGGACGACGACACCACGCAGGACGAGGATGCCCTGCTCGAGGTGACGGACGCCAAGAAAGATGGAACGGTGGAGATCGCGATGGACGATCGAAACGAGCGCTTCTATGTTCGCTTCCGATTGCAGGACTTGGTCGCTGCCGCGATGGATTACGGGCGAGAGCGGGACTCCGATGACACCTGACAATGGATATTCAGCTCATGACTGACGCCGCAAAACTGCTCGAATGGCTGAACGAAGAGTGCTGCGCGCTCCAGCCAATTGCGCTAGCGACTGGCGGCGGAGATCACGACGTCCACTGGATCGTGGTTCAGTACCACATGGCTGAGCCAGTCGAGAGAACGATCGGCGAGGGCCGCACTGCCACGGAGGCAATTGTCGACGCCATGAAGGACGAGAACGATCCCACACGGTGGGCCTTCGTGCCACCCGAATCTAGACATACTCCCAGCGCAGGAGGTAACGGCGGTGAGTGAAGCAGACGACGATATCGACCGCGCTTATTCGTTTGAAGAGGCCGATTCGGCGCTAGGGAAGCGGTGCCTCGGATGCGGCTCACGTGGATGTGACAACCCCAACTGCGGCCCGCTGGACGAAGACGACACCCTGTTCGGCTTCGGCGATGACCGTTAACCGTGCGAGCGGAGCAAAAGTGAGAGCGACGCAGATGCAGTTGCTCCCGCCAGCGCGAGAGACTGGCAAAGACGTGCAAAACCCCGAAGCGGAGCTCGCGGGCTGCGTTGCTCGGACGGCACAGGCAATGCGCGAATATGTCGCAGCGATCGCGCTGGAACACCGAGCGCGCCGGCGACTCGCGGGTTGTCGTAAGAAATCTAAGAAATCACCGTTCCCCACGCCTGCGGAGCCGCCGCGATGAGTCTGTTCGCATGCACGAAATGTAGCGCCGTCGAGAATACCGCCTGCACTACTGGATACTGGCCGCACAAGATGGACGACAAGCCCGTGCTGTGTAGCGAGTGCGCCGATGGCAAATGGCATGGCCTGTTCCCGAAGCGGTTGCTGAAGGACACACACTACGTGGTTGCCAAGAACGGAACGCTTGAGCCGCCGGGCGGATGGCCCGCTGTTGGCTCTGCTCCACCACAGCCAGAGAAGCCTGATGTACAGGGACGCTGAAATCCTGGCTGGTTTGAAGGAACGGTTGCCACTGCTATCGATGGCAGAGCTGCGGCTCTTGCCCGAAGCCGAAGAATACGACTCTGGCGTATATTTCCTGTGGCTGGAAAATGAACTTCAGTACATCGGTAGGTCGCACCACGTTCTCGAAAGACTGACGCATCAAAGGACGGTGAACAGATATGCACCATTTCAGAACGGGCGCGCCCAGATTCACATACCGTTCGACCGACATACGTGCATCGTGCTCGAGAAAGGCTTCGTTCGCCAGCCACAGACCGGGGCTAAACTGCGTGACTACGAGCGGTTGTATGTCGGGAGCTATCCGACGCCTTACAACGACCAGAACTTTCACGCATTCACGTGATAACTCATCGGCGGAATCATGAAAAAGCACAGGTGTGAGTACGTTTCCGAGTGGAGCACGCGCGCTCGTGGCTACGTCGCGCACTGCCAGCACTGTGGCAAGCCGTACCCGAGGTCGTCATGACAAAGGATGAAGGCCGAATCGCGCTGCTGGTCGAAGCTGCTGACGACCTCGTGGAGCACGCAAACGAGTTGCTCAACCAGGCGCCGAACATGGGTCGCAGCAAGGAGCAGAGCTACCGCCGTGCCGCTGCGGATACCGAGGCGCGAGCGAAGGAACTGCGTGAGTGGGCAGACGAGTTGCGAGCGAAGCAGGACGAACCGACAGACAAGCACGATTACGTAGACCTCATCAAGCGCTTCCGCATTCAAGTCAACCCAACGCCTGGAGGTGGCTTCGCCGTATTCGCAAAGAATGGCGGCTGCACATGGTCCCGAGAAGCGACTCTCGAGGAAGCAATCGATGGGCTGTATGTAGTGA
>Ga0247761_1000047_pt1 | contig 18573 bp, 13 predicted proteins | sample UWRJL111311C4_FD_179915 | JGI IMG/M metagenome (GOLD analysis project Ga0247761, IMG submission 179915) | Plant litter microbial communities from Arlington Agricultural Research Station in Wisconsin, United States - UWRJ-L111-311C-4 | ecosystem: Environmental > Terrestrial > Plant litter >...
TCAATTTACATATATCATCTCTTTTAGTAACAATAAATTTACATTCATCCTTATAAACTCTAACATTTCCTATGTTTAACTTAGATTGAATATATTCTAAGGCTTCCACATCATCTACATGTAAACCTATCGTGAACACAAAAGTAAATCTATTTAAATTTCCTTCGCTATCTAGCTTAGGAACTATACTAAAATTAGACTCAGCGTCAGAAAAACCTACAAACCAAGCTTGAAAATCCAACAGTACATTGTTATTGTTTTTGTTTATCATCATCTTCATTCTTTTTTTATCTACAATAGGCGCTACTTATTACGAGCTAGTACCGCTCGGCCGAATTTTTGTCGGGTTCAGCTACCTTAGTTTGTCTATCTTTTAAGATAGACTAAATCTGTCTAACTTTAGACCTCTTTTACCAAACAGACTTAAACTAAGATCCTTTTATACCTGTACACTTAGGTTAACTTCCCTTCCTCCTCACGGGCCAGGATGTTACTACCAGTTGAGCACCCAATTAAGCGGACTATTCCCTTTGTCAGAGGTCGTATGCGTTTCTCCCCCTCATCAAGTTTCCCCCTTGAGGCCAATTACGTTCACTCTTTCATTAAGTATGACTGCTATAGTATAACTTCTAAACTTTACGTTATAACTCTCTTTTAATGTAAATCTGTTAAAATAAAAGTGTTACTACAATTAGCTTCACTTTTATACTAGTGAATACTAGTTTTATGTTTCGAAGCGCCAAGTTATACTAGGACGCTCAATTTAATTAAGCCTCATAAAAGTTTTATGAAGTCTGGTTTATATAGATTCTAAAAAAAAATCCTTATAAAAAGTAAATTTACAGAGTAAGATTTTCACTTACGCAGCGAGATTATTAATTTATAATCACACATAAACACTGCTATTCCAATTTCACTGAGTCAATCATAGAGACAGCTGTTGTATCGTTACATCATTCATGCAAGACCGCATTTAACGGCCAAGGCATTTCGCTACCTTAGGACCCTCACGCTAAGGCCGCCATTGACCGGGGGTTCCTCTTAAATCAAACTTTTATTTAATAAATTCGTTAACCAGCCGGCATCGGGCAGAGATCACACTCAATACTTAGACTTATCATCTTATGCAAAGTGCTTTGTTTTAATTAAACAGTCGTACAACACGCTTTTATGTTTCTTCCTTTTTACTCGTATTAATCGAGACTAATGAGCACTCCTTATCCCTAAGTTACGTAGCCATTTTGCCGAGTTCCTTTATGATTGTTGTCTCATTTACGCCTTCGTATTCTCCACTAGCTTACTTGTTTCAGTTTTTAGGTACGGTTTTTAATTACTCAGTTTTCCAGCACATTACCCACGTAACAAAATGTTGTACTTTTAAGTAAAAAGATTTTCTCATCGCTACAATCTTGAGATTATAAACTTAGAGGCCGTTACTTTTATAGAAACCATAAGCTTTAGGCGAGAGGCAAGAGTTATTAACCCTTACCTTCTTTTTTGTTACTCATGTCACCATTATCACTTGAGTTATCCTATAGTTTTCTTTAAAAAAGAAAAGTCCCAGATTACTCAACGTTCTGCTACCCCATTAATAATATTAATATTAATATTATATATGGACAAAATATCGGTATATTATTTAGATCCGGTAAATTTTTGATGCTTCTATAATTTAACAAGTGCTCTGTTACGCATAGCAATCAGATTTATCATAGGAATGTTAAAATACAATTTAATTTTCTTGTTTGGGTATTAATATTAAATTGGCTTGTCATTTTTTTTCGCTAATTTTATCTCCTTTATTTGAGCTAAACCTTCTTCAGTTAAATGCTTTTTATCACTAATGATAGAAGCAGCTAATTTGAAGTCTTCAAAGTCCTTTTGTTTAACTCCTAATATAGGATATTTATTGAAAAAAGGTATTATTTTTTCTACTATGTCACTAAACTTAGTTACACGGAAATCAATAATATCATTACGAACAGATAAGTATCCACATCCTAGATAATTTATTATATTTTCCATTAATAACTTATCTTTACTATGTTGAGTTATCTGGAATCTCAATCCAATTTGATACCCTAACTTATTAGCAGGAGAGTTTATTAGTCTAATCATAAAATTACCTTCTCCGCTAACAAACCCTAATAGCCATTCAGCACTAGGTATTTTATTATCTGGTTGTTCACGAGTAACAGGGACAATATTAGGAAATGCTTCTTTTAACGTTTGATTAAGACCTCAATTACTAGATGCTTTTAAAGCTATTAATTTTAATAAACCTTCATTAGTCAAATGTTGTTTATTACTCATTAATTCGTATGCTTTTTTAAAAAGTACATAGTCCCCGTATTTTTGGGTAATTAAAGGATATTTATCAAAAAACTCTATTATCAATTTTAAATCTTTTATGGAATTTACTTGAAATTCATAAGCCTCAGGACGAGATTTATAAATTTTTCCTACCTTTAAGCTATTTTTCAATAACTCTAATAGATTTTCGTCTTTTTTATGTAAAGACAATTGAAAATAAAGTCTCGTTTTAAAAGGAACATTACTATTATCTTCTTTAAAATTTCTGTTATTTAAGATAGAAATTCTAAAACATCCCTCTGCGTCTACAAAGCCAGTTATTACGTAAGAAGGTAAACACGAATTTGTATTTAAACAGCTGTAATTTCTTACAAATTTTGTATTCCCTAAGAGAGGGCTCTGATTCGATAGTTTCTTTCGAAACCCATTAGAGTACACCTTAAACACATTACTATGTCAACTGCCGTCTACTCGTTGCTCTTTTACAATAGTACCTTCAATATCTATTGACTTAGATCCGCGATATCCCATTTCGTTTTCACGCATATTTTGGCTTGTTACTATCTCTGAGTAGTTACTTCAGCCACTAATATATTTTCATATATAGCTTAGTACCAAAATCTTTAGGGAGTCCCCGGAGTTTGGCAATTTTACCCACACATGTGATCCCCTAATTCACAAAGCAGGTCTTAAATTTATGGCTGCTTCTAAGCCTATCATCTTGTCGACTTAAATAAAAACCTTCTTAATTTCACTTAATAATAATTTTGGAACCTTAACTACTTTGTTCTGGGCTGTTTCCCTTTTGACATACACAGAGATCCTACTTATCTACTAATTAAGTTAAGATCTTTCTCCCTAAACAATTCAATATATGAACTATCCATTTAGACAACAGATTATATTACATTTTTAAAAGTTTGTTTTGTAAATATATCTGGCTTCATTTAATATTAAAGCTAAAGTAATTTTATATAATTTAATGGTAGATATGTGTGTGTATATACTGCCTATTAACTTTCTGAAACACGATAAAGTCCTTTAATTAGACTTCCTCTGTTTATTGCGTTTCGTATAGCTTGTCTTTTTACACCTAAATACTCACCTGCTAAAGTTAAAGTCGGAAAACTTATAACCTCATTAGTTTGAATATTTAAGAGTGAAACAGGTACTCCTTCACGTTCTGTAGTTTTAGCTTTTATGTTCGCTAAAGCTTCAGATGATAGAGGATTATTTTTTTTATAATTAGTTGTAGCAAGAGACAATTTATCTTTAGTTTCTTGACTAACAACTTTACCTAAGTGAGTTAAAGATAGTATATCTTTATGCTCTTGTGAAATCTTTTTTAATTTAAATTTAGCAATATTCTCTGGGCTATGTTTAAAACCTAACAAAGAATAAGCTTGTGTTAATATATTATACTCAGGTATTAATAAATCCAAATAATGCTGTTCCCTTACAATTAACTCATCTGCTTTGCAATACTCTAAAATTTCCAAATTGAAATTTTCGTATCCATATTTTAATAAAGCAAAATACATAGGCAACTCATACTTTAATAAAACAGTATATACAGGTCTAATTACCTGTACTGAATAATTTAGTTATCCGATATCGTTTATTTTTCATCAAAACAGTCGAAGATTCCCCTTTTCTTTTAAATGCCATACTGATACTACTCGGACCCACTCCGATTGCTTTGGCTGCTTCTTGAGTAGAAGGATAAACACTAGTTTCATTATTTAATGTATCAAAAATTTCTACTTTAATCGAACGCATTTCACCGAGTTTTTTCATATGTTCTTTATGTGCTTCGCTTGCATGAAGACGGTTTAAATCTTCCAACCACTTAGCTTTTTGTTCTTCAGTTCAATTACGAGTATTACGAGTTTTCATTTTAACTTTAGTCTCTTCTGAGTGCTTATAGCCTAAAGAAGAACCTGCTGTGGTTAAAATGTTGTACTCAGGTTTAAGTAAATCTAAATAATACTGTTCTCTAGCTAAAACTTCATCCTTATTACAAAACTCTAATATTTCGACCTTAAAATTTGAATAACCATATTTAATTAAAGCTTTAAGGATTAGCATGTTCCGTTTAGGGTCTATCAAATAATTATAATTATAATATTTTTGAAGTCTCTTACCTAAATCTACACCACTACCTATATACGTTTTACCTTTTTTTAGATTTACTCAACGATAGATACCAGCTTTATTTCTAGTTTCATTGATAATCTGAAACTTATCTGTATCTGCATTCTCATAAGATTTAACTGGAAAACAATCAGGAAGGTTAGTTGAAGAAAAGCACCTCTTTTCCACCAAGCTATTTAATTCACTTTTTTTGTAGTAATCTCCTACTCTTTTTGATAAATTTAAACCACTACCTACATAAGTATTATTATTTAACTTATTAACTCAACGATATATACCGGATTTATTCTTATTTTCAGTAAGAATTAGATTTTTATTCGAAAATGCATTTTCATAACATTTAATAGGAATTACAACTCTACAGCTAAAAGGCGATTTATATAAATTGTTTTTATTGACTTTTTTTTTATCGATGTTTTTAATGCCGGGCAGTTTAGTGTTTGTCTCATTCCAAACATGGGTCATGAAGAAAAAATCTTCAAGCTCATTTCTCAAATCACTAGTGTTGCCACTAGGTCCGGCTGAGTATACTACCTCAGCAAACTGTTAAACATCTACTCTTACAGTACCTTAACCTATTAACATTTAAAATGCCGGGGGTCAGCCGCTCCAAATTAAATTACCCTTCGAAAGATAGTCGCCTGTCGTATTAAGTCTTTTGTAAAAGCCGGCTTGTCTATATAAAATATTAATATAGATATGAAGAATAAAATTACTTTATTGCCATTGCATCCTTTCAAATGAGGCTTGACTATATCTTAAGCATCAAGTTTAAATATAACTTGACACCAACCAACATTTAGTCGATGAACTGCACACCATTATTCCTTAGAATACTGGCGTTTGGCTGCGGATAACCCATTAAATACTTATCAATCTCGATTTTACCATACCTCGAGTCATTACCTGAGCCATAGGATGTATTACTACTCCTACTTGGTTGAGATTGCTTTAGGGTGTTCCCGCAATTTGATGGTTTATAGCAGAAGGTTCACTTCCACAAAAAGGCTGTACATACAACCTTAGCACTCTATGTCCGATAATTCAAGATCCATCTTTGCCATTCCGAGTCTACATACTCACCGATAAAATCTTCACGATCCCCCGATGTAAACAAAAAAAAATGTATTTCATTTTTACACGAAGATATACATCTTGTATGAGATTAAGTTCTGTACCTACTAAGATGTTACTTAAATTGCCTACTATTATAGGTTTCGCAGAAACAGTTGTGACTCCTTTAACCTTTTAAGGTAAAGCTAGAGTCCTTCTCCCTAAATAGCTATTATATTATGCTATCCATTTAACGAATTATTAAGCATTTATTTAGTTATTACAAGGTATATACCTTGTATCAACTTATTTGTATCAACATATTTTCTTATTGCTGGTCTACTCACTCCTATGTATTTAGCTGCATCAGTTAAACTTACAAATTCTAACTCTTCATTAGTATTTACATTTTTTACTATCACAGTAACACCTCTAAGAGCTATAGCGGCAGATGATATTTTAGATCGAGTCTCAGTTGAAAGTATAATACCCTTACGGGCATTAGAAATTTTTTGCTTATCTTCCTCTGTAAGTACTCGACCTGTTGCAGCTATAGACAAATTTTTTTTTGTATCATCGCTAACTTTTCTTTCATTTTTAAAGAAATCTAAAGTAGCTTCAGTATGTTTATATCCTAAAGAAGAACCAGCTTGTTCTAAAATATTATACTCTGGCTTTAACTTAGAAAAATAGTATTGTTCTCTTGTTATAGGATTTACACCCTCTTCACAGTATTCTAGTATTTCTAGAGTAAAATTTTTATATCCATACTTTAAAAGAGCCAGATGAATAGGTGTTCTTCTTTCTGTTAAATACTTTAAATTGAAATATTTATAAAATCTATTTGTACAATTAACAGAGCTTCCTATATATGTTTTATTGTTAATATTATTAACTAAACGATATACAGCAGCCTTTTTCTGATTCTCTTTTAATATACGGCCTTTATCCTGGTTACAATTATAAAAAACAACAGGTTTTATGTCGCAGTTATTATCACGATTACTTGAGTAAAAACGACGTAAAACTAATACGCTAATATTCAAAGATAAATAAAAATTAAATTTTTTTGTATCTTTTAAATATTTATATTGAGTCACTAAGCGGGAGCCAAGATAAAAGGTAACTCCATTAACAATAGCAATTCTTAAAATTGACCGTGCAGTATATCTTACTACATTACCCATTGAATCTTGTTTAGATTCAATACGGCGCAGATACAACAAAAGGCCTTTTATCTCCTGCTGCATCTCTCACTTTAAATCCCTTAATTCCTAACTGTTAACTTGATGAGAAAGGTGCGGATAAATAGTGGGAGGACATCTTGGGAATGTCTCCTGCCTAGAGGCGGGCAATTAATAAGTAGAGTTTTTTATTAACTTCATATCTATTATCTAAGTTTAAACTATAAAGACTCCCAAGCCAATAGGTCATAACTAATTGACCCATCGGAAGTAAAAACAATGGGGTGCTAGCCCAGCTTGCATTACTCTATTGCGTGACAATATGCCGCCTGAGTGCAAATTAGGATACCTATGGCGGGTAGTGTATTAAATTTTAAATTTAACTGCTTGAGCAGTTATTCTTAAAGTGCTATTTTAAATAATGTTGATAATGTTAAATACTTAATTATTCTGCACCCTTTCGGGTGAGGCTTGACTATATCTTAAACGTCATATAAATAACGTCAACCAACATTTAGTCGATGAACTGCATACCATTATAAAGAACTTTACCTAGCTTGTAATGAATCTAATTTTAACTAATCCATTATGCAAAAGGTACGCTCTCATTTTTTTTGGTACTTGGCTGCGGATTACCCATTTCCTTTCGTACATTTATCTCCATTTTACCGTACCACAAGTCATTAACTGTGCCACAAGATGTGTTACCACTCTTGTTTGGTTGAGATAACTTTAGGGTGTTCCCGTCAATTTGATGGTTTACGGTAGAAGTGCCCTTCTACCTACTGGCCTTAAAGGTTTGCTTACACCAATTTTTCACCAGCTATCCTAGTCAGAATTGTCTTTCACTTGCTTACCATAGTTCTTCGGATATCTTTGCAACGATAACCCGTTCGGACTTTTATAATCCTGACTATAGTAAGATCACTAGGCTTCGGGTCTAACTTTAGACACTATTCATTATTTTAATGATCGGTTTAACTACGCATTTATATTTATATATAATTATTATTATAATAATGAAATACTATTTCGTTTTACACAGTAAAGTACTTTATGTAAAATTATATATATAATATATATCGCTCGCATCTAATGTTAACTTGGTGACCCATTATGCAAAAGGTACGCTCTAGCTTTTTAGGCATGAGCTGCTTATAAAACTACTATTTCAAATTGTTCCCTCACGGTACTATACTCTGTCGCTTATGTATTATATTTAGCCTTTGAGGAAGGTTCCCCTAACATTCAAACAGCTTTAAAACCATTTTACTTATTTTAATAGGCTACTCTATTTTAGTTCACACTAATCATAGAATCTCGTTTGATTTCTTTTCCTGAAGTTAATAAGATATTTCAATTCACTTCGTTTATTAAATAATTTCTCTAAGAGTTTATATATATCTTTAATAATACATAATGTAAAATTCTCTCTTTAACACATAGCACTAATTTCCATAATAGTCTCTTTATATACTCGTATATCAATAATATATATACTTTTTTTTTATATCATTTATAATAGATTTCTATCTGGTTCTAATCTCTAATACTTATAAATAGCTGCTTATTGCTCGAACATGTTATACAAATAGACACAGGGATATTTACCTTTGTTATATACTTTATGTAATACTTAATAAAATACATTTTTAATAAATAATGTATTTACAAATCTATATTTAAAGGATATAACTAATAAAATACATTAATTAAAAGCAAGGTAAAGCCCTTTTTAAACAGTTTAAAATTTTTAAAGTAATAAATCCTTAAGTCTTAGCATTCAAATCACCGAGACTCGCACTCGGATTTTATTCTCCCAAAGAATAAGTTCTACTAATTAAACTATGATTTGTATAATATAACATATTTATGTTATAATTTGTTTTAATAAACAGTACTTATCTTATTTATATTACTATTTAATTAGCATATAAGCTAAAATTTAATCAAACAATTATTTAATAAATTTTTAATTAACTGGTTTTATCTCATGTAACCTAAAAAATATTTTGTAAAACTTTTCTGCTTAACTTTCTATAACATAATACGTTATTTAAAATAACCACCCTGATGTATTATTAGAATTAATACATATACAATATATTATTAAAATAATAATACTCATTAAGAGTTAAAAATAGATAAGACTTTTTAGAATATTTATCCTTAATTTATAAAATACTTTATACACTATTATAATTAATAATTAGTATTTGCACATTGTATTTTTTATTAAAGTATATAATATTACCAGAGAATAAGGGATTCGAACCCGTGACAGATTAATACTCTATAACTGTACTCAAGACAGTCGCCTTAGACCTCTCGGCCAATTCTCTTTAAATTCTCAGGTTATTTAATTCCTCAGCGGTTCGAACGCTGATATTATTCTTATCAAGAATACACTTTAACCACTTAAGTCAAGGAATCTTATAAATAAATTGAAATTATTACATAATTTCAATTTATTTAATTTTATCTAGTAATAAATTATTATATAAATTATATAGATTTTATAAAAAAAGCCTGGACATTGATATATAAAATATATAATTCTATAAGTATAAATGAAATTACTATTTACTTAAGAAATAGGTGACTTGAACACCTAACCTTCCGTGTGTAAAACGGTTGCTCTACCATTGAGCTAATTTCTCATAAATTTATTTTACTAAATTTATTTTTTTTCATTATATAGCTACTAATTAATAGTAGGTCATTTTAATTTTTATTGTTTTATAATTAATCTTTAATAAAGAAAATCGAGTACCTATTTAACAAAAAGCTGACTATTCTAAATTATATAATATAATAGGAGGTTTTATAAGTATAATTTATTCAATAAATAATAATAACTATAAAAGTTATTTATAAATTGAAATAATAAGACCTTTATAATATTCGTTAGTATTAATACTTTTTTAAGAATTTCAGTTCATATTTTAGTTTGACGACTTGCCTCGCGAAAAGAAGCATAATCTAGGTGCATTAACTAATACTTTTAATGCCTCTTCTGTTGTATGGATATTATAAATAGCCAATATTTTATTATGTCCACTGTAGGAGTATTTCCATTTTTCATGTAATTTGTTGCGACACTATGGTTATTCTGCATAGATTTATCCAAGATATCTCGCCTCTTTTTTCCTTCTATTGTCATTTCATCAATTAATTTGTTAATTAACTCTTTTCTTTCTAAAGAAGAATTAGTGCGAAAACTACGTTTATTTAAAGTATTCGGCGTTACATTATTACTATTATAACTAGCAATATTAGTGCGTACGAAGTATGCAACCCATTTTTTTACTCAGAAGACGGTTCTTTACCTATATTTATTACAACTAAGGTTTAAATTTTTTCGTCAACGTAGCTACAAATAAGCTATTAACTGTAATTATTATATATATATTTCCATTTAGTTTTATTGATTACCAGGTCTCCATATTATTTTGCTAAGTACATAAAGGCTAAACTATTCATATTCTTCTTCTACATAAGATATCAGTAAATTTTTATAAGGTTCTTTTAGCTTAAGATATTTTTTTAATGTTTCTGTCCATATACCTGTCTGGCGGGAAGCATCGAGGAAAGAATTAGTTTTACTTAACCCTGTATCTAGATTTTTGATACTTATAAGTTTAGCTCTATTATGAATAAACACTTGGTCGTCATCTCATTTTACTAAATAACCATTTATTTCTTTACCTGTTTCGATACGGGATTTTAAAGTATTACTTTGGGAAGTATATCCTAAATTTTTTAAATACTCCATACATTTCGATAAACTTTTAAATTTTAATATTTTACCATCTCCTATCTCTTCTAAAATTTCTCCTAGAGCTTTATTTAAAGCACCTATAACACCTTTTTTATATTGCGTAAACATTTCTAATAATTCCTCCACAGCCATATTTGCCTTGCGAGCTTCGGGTATTTCGTAAGTAGTTAAAATATATTTATCTAAGTATAATAAACTCGTGTCAATACACCCTTGTACATTAGAATTGTAAGTGTATATACCTATTCGAGCAAAATCCGCTTTGACTCCTGAATAAAATAACACTGATTTATCTTTATTGTACATAAATAAGCTAAGCCTTTTTCTGTTTTTAGTTAACATAGTATTAATTTCTTCCTAACTATAATTAACCTCTTTCGCTGTAAGAGTAGGTACCGAAGAAGAAACATATTCACCTAAGTAGAATGAACCTGTTTCAATATTATTTATGATAACTCTGTAGTTAATACCAAACTTAATAAGAAAATCTTTCATATTTGCTGATTGATATATTAATAAAGTTTTATTCTTATTATACATATATATTTCCCTAGTGTTATACTTAGGCTGATTTACTACTCTCGCTGTATTTAAGTTGAAAGAAGGGTCTAATAAAAAGTATTGTTCTAATATTAATTCACTTTTGAAAATTCCAGAATAATACAATGGAATAACTTCTAAACTAAAGTTCTGTAGCTCTTCTTTATTCAAAAAGGGTATGAATTTTCCGTACTCCTTATGAGTACCGGCAAAGTATCTTTGTAATCTAGTAATTAATTGTATTGAAGAACCTAAATATTTAGAGCCTGTCTTTAAATGAGTAAATATATAGACACCTTTAACCCCCCCCGTTCATTGATTTTTCCTAACTGGTCTAAAAATGAAGAATCTTTGTAAAAATTTACTTAAGTTATCAAATTTTATTATCCGCGTATTAATTAATAAATTTAACCCTTCATCTGTTATATGTATATTATAGATAGATAATATTTGATTAATTATATCTGCAGTTACAGGTTTTCCGCTCCGCATAGACTTTTGAGCTTCTTCTAGACAATTAACCATAGGTTTATCATATATTAGCCATCATTTTTGATTGTCGCCTAAATAAACTTATGCAGTCTCATCTTTATCTTTTGATAATAACTTATCTACATTATAAAATCCCTCGGTTTCACAATCTTTATTTTGTCTTACTGAAGGAGTATTAGAAAAAGATCTTACTTGATTAGATGAAAAACTTTTTATTTGCCTGGAATAATTAGCAAAAGCTGATTGTTTATCATCACTCTTAAAACAAATGGTGATCGAACCAATCATAGCCAATAATAAGATCAAACTGGCTAAGAAAAGTCATATATTATAATTAGTATAAAGTATGTTACCAATACTAGTAATATGATTACTTTCTGCTAAATTAGCATCTCATATTTTAGATGTTATAAAAAATAAATCATTTTTGTATGTATTAATCCCATTAATACTGTTACTTTGCACCCCGCATTGTAAGCTATAGATATTTTGATTTAAATTGCTATCGTTTAAATGACTTGATATTAAAATACCGTAAGGTAGCATTTGAAATAAAAAATAACTAATAACAATACCTACTATGATAGTTAAAGGAACACTATTACTAGTATTACTTTGAAGTTCACTTGACCTAATGTTGATTAACATCAAAATAAATAAAAACAATATAGACACCGCACCTATGTATACAATTAAATAAGACAAACCTATAAAATTTAGACCTATTATAATCAAATAAAAAGAAACATAAGCAAATAATGCTATTAAGTGTAATACAGATACGATCGGGTTTTTGCTTATAATTACACATATACATGAAATAACCGCTAAAATTGAAATGGTATCTAATATATAATCAGTATAGCCATTTGTATAAATTTCATTCAATAAAAATAAATATTTATTTTTATTCATAATAATTTTAATTATATACCTCTTAGATAAAGGAAAAACTAAAATTATTTACTTTAATATTCGTACATAATTATTATGTTATATATATTGAACCAATTAAATGCTTCAAGAGTACTTAGATTTGAACTAAGAATTCAAAGGTTGAAGCTTTTTGTTTTACCATTAAACTACACTCTTTATTAAAATTTGCTCACTTTTTAGTCTACAATACGGAAAAGAGGTGATTCGAACACCTAGATGTAAAACATAATATTTAGCAAATATCTTACCTTACCAGTGGCAACTTTTCCTTAAAAAACGAACTAGACCGGCATCGAACCGGCATCTACCCTCGTGACAGGAAGGTCCTTTACCAATTAAGTTACTAATTCTATTAATTATTGAATTACTTATATTATTTCAGCTATAAAAATTATTTATTTGATTCTTTATACTATTTTAGAATTTGCAGATTTAAAATTTACTTAAACCAATATATATTACATAATAATTATAAATAGTTAAAAAACAATGGAAATTAGTACACTTAATTTCAATTTTCTACCATAAAATTTTATTTATATAGAATTTTTTTTTTATGAACTTTATGCTTATTTGGGAATATTATTAATAATTTACCCTTTTTATATAAATATTATTTAAACTTTTTGCACAAGCTTCATATATAAAACATATGGTTTAAATTTTAATTATTAGCATTAAAACGACATATTTCATATTAATTTGAGTAAAAAAGTTTAATATTAAATTTAGTTAAATTAACTCTACACTTACAACTATTGTACATAGATTATATCTATAATATAACATATCAATATATTATTAAGTTTACGGACTTTAAGATATTTAAACTAAAATTTATATACACAAGCGAGACATATTTTTATATGTCGCAATCAATTATTCCTTAAAAGTACTTAAAAAAAAAGATTATTCGGCTACGTATGTAATTAAATTCCGTTATCATCTTACAATTTCAATATACATCATAAATAAACGATTATTATAATAAATTTTTATAAAAAGAAATATTATTAATATATAATATATAGCTCAAGGATTGGACTTTATTTAAAATTTATTAAAATTATCCTAAGAATATCCGGAATCGAACCAGAACCTGTGGTATGGAAAACCATAATTCTACCTTTAAACTATATTCTCAGCGATTGGCGAAACTTGAATTCGCATTTTCTATATGGCGTATAGAAATTTTACCAATTAAATTACAATCACTTAATATATAAGTAATACCCTGATACTTATATTTATAATATTATATTTATATTATATAGGTATTACCTATATATTAACCCCCTTTTTTTCGCTATTTCTATAAATTTTAAATGAATTTTTTTTTCATTGTATATTTTGTAGAAAATTAAAATAAAAGAGGGGGAAGGGCCTTCCTCTATTCCGTAAGAAAAATAAAGGATCTAAATTTAAAATTCAGTTGAATAAAACTGAACTAAACCAAAATAATAAGTAGGAGGTTAAGATATGTAAATTGGCATAATATAACTATTATTAATAATCTTAAACTTTTATAAATAATTATTTATTTTTAGAGGATCAATCTTTTTCCCCTGGTAAAGATAAATCTCTTAAAACTTTTATAATATTTATCGAAGCGTACGCGAATTTATCTTTCTTATTTGTGTATTTTTTAGTTACTGCTTCCAAAAATTTAACATCTTCACTAGAGAACACATTAGACTGACCAAGATCATGATAATTTATTTTTTTAGTATAAATATTTTTATTGTTTGGAAGAATACCCTCTTTAAACTCCCTTATAGCCTTACTCAAATTTCCAGCATAAGGTTGATAATTATGATTATTTGGGTCTATATCGTCACCTTCTTTTCATGAGGATTTTACACCAGTGGGGTCATTAACAAATATAGTACCATTATTACGTAAAAAAAAAATAAAAATTATCCCCATGCTTAGGAAAACGACGAGAAATACCTTCACTGTCAGATGATGAGCCACCGTCAGTATTATCTGCAGGAGTCGGCGAACTAGGTACACTTATAGGGCTATTTTGGGTATTATCCACAGGAGATGGCGAACTAGGTACATTTACAGGATTATTTTGAGTATTTCCACTCCTATTACCCTGAGTAATCTCAGAAGGAGTCGGTGAATTAGGTACACTTATAGGGTTATTTTGTGTACCCTCTGCAGAACCTGATATAGAATTACCTAGATTTGTATGACTTCCTTGATCGGACGGAGTAGGGTTAAGTAAATCACTTATTCTCATTTCTAAAGAAAGAACAAGTTTTTCAGAAAATACATACTTAATTGCTTCTACTAAGCTTAGTATGATCGTTAATATAATAAAAATTAACGATGAGTCCTCAAAATAAGGATAATTTAATATTTTTTTAAAATAATCTAATAAATAATTGGGTAAAGGTGATATTTTAAATAATGAAATAAAAGTCACACTAATTAAGGATATAAAAACGTTTTTAATAAACTTTAACGATAGGATAGGCATTTGTATCTATATTAAATACAACTTTTATATAATTTCAATTTAATGTCATTATATAAGGAATGACTAGAGAAAGATTAATCCCGAAATAAATTTGGGGAGAGAGAAAGGCTGCGATCCACCATATGTGGTGAACTAATTAACCCAAATTAACTTAAATATGTAATTCGGGTTTTAGGACCTACCGGATTCGAACCGATTTCAGAAGGATTAAAAGTCATTTGCATTACCAGTTATGCTAAGATCCCATAATAAATTATATTTATTATTATGGAGACTATACATTATATAGTCTTTTTTTTTTTGTTTATAATTTATATAGTTATATTTCTATATAAATTATATGAAAGTTTGCGAGCTATCTAAAATAAATCTGTGATAATCTCTATGCTTGTTTCATACAAGCTTGGTGATCCAGAAGGCCCTGAATTAGAAGGGCCGGAGTTAGAACCTCCCGATGGGCCAGAAGGACCTGCAGTACCACCGCCTCCGTTACCATCACCGTCGTTATTATTATTGTTATTATTGTTATTTGGTTTTCCATTTATTTTATCATAAAGTTCTGTTTTTTTCTTCGATTTCAGATGCTTCCTTCATAAGGGCATCCATTTCTTTTCTTAATCTTTCTTTTTCCTCAGGATCTTGGCAAGCTACATAGCTCGCATGAGCTTCACCCACCCGGCGTAAAGCTGATGTATAATTTTGGTTTGCCTCCTCTACTTCGTCTTGCAATTTTTCCATTAAACGTTCTGCAGGTAATTCTTCATTTATATAATCTTCAAGTTGCTTTAATCCTTGTTCAAATGTGTTATTAGAATTTTTATCAATAAAACTAGAGTTTTCTTTCTTTAAAGTATTTATAGCCTCAGCATCTCCATTCTTTGCTCTAGCTACAAGATCTAATTGATCATTAAGGATTTTAGATCCCCAGGTCCATAGTAACTTCTTATTATGACAGATTTATTAGAGACACTACCTAAATCAGAATCTTTATCCGAATCTTCATCAGAATTAGAGTTATTGTCCACCGCTGGACGTTTTACTTCTTTTCTTTCAGTTGTTTCATTTAAAGTATCAGATCTAGAACGCTTATTATTAGAATCATCGTTATTATTAGATGAACCAGAAGAGTTACCATTATTATTAGAATCATCCCTATTATTATTATAATTCTCTTCCTTATTATTTCCCTTAATATAACATATATTCGGCTCTAATGTATAACCATTAAAAAATTAGATTTTATAATATGGTCTAAAAAATTCAGGATGGTATCACATAAGATATTAAATCTGTATGAGATTTTATCGTTTAACTCCGGTGTACTACTGCCAATCCTGGGTCTTAAGATCCCCAGTAGTATACCGAAATATACAGCAAAAGCCACACAATGTCAACAAAATGTCAATACCCAATTCCACCTTCAAATCCTACATGATGATGATCAGTTAATTGATACTCAATTATTCTTCATAATGCTACTAATAAAAATGCGGACCCTATCATAACGTGAAACCCGTGGAACCCCGTTCCAAAAAAAAAAGTTGAACCAAAAGCACCGTCACTTATAGTAAAAGATGATACATAATATTCAATACCTTGAAAAACTGTGAATATCACTGCCAAAGCTCCGGTTACAATTGATCCATATAAAGCTCCTATTCTTTCACCAAATATTAATGAATGATGAGCGTAAGTTATTGTAGCAGCGCTTGATAAAAGTATTACAGTATTAAGTAAAGGAAGTTCAAAAGGATTTACAGGACTTATCCCTATAGGTGGTCATTGGGCCCCTAACTCAACCGTAGGTGTTAAGGCACTATGGAAGAAAGCTCAAAATATAGCTAAAAAAAATAAAGCTTCAGATACTATAAATAATATAATACCTAAATTTAATCCTTTTTGAACCGCCATGGTGTGGTTACCTAAATATGTACCCTCTGTTATTATATCTCTAAATCAAAAAGACATGGAGAAAATAACCGCTATTAAAGATATAATATTTATAATATATCCATTATAATAATTATGCATAGATAGTGCTGAACTAGTAGCTAGATTTAGTAAGGCAACACTGGTATATATAGGTCAAGGAGAAGGCGATACTAAATGAAAAGGATGATCCGGAAAGTAACTCCTAATTATATTAGACATTCACTCTTATTTATAATAATTATTCAATAAAAACTATTTTCCATTGTAATAGTGGCCATGGTATTATAACCATAGCAACTTTAGAATGGTCTACCATTAGGTAGGATGTTAAATTACATCCTTAATGTATGCAATTTATATGATTAATATGTATTAATCATAGCCCCTAAGAGGAATCGAACCTCTATCTCAATATTAACAGTATCATGCTCTACCGTTGAGCTATAGGGACTTAGATTATGTAAATCTGTTTTTTGTCTGTTTTTACTTTTTAGTAGGCTCGCGCAAAAGTAAAAACTAAAAAGGCGCAGCCTACAAATTGTTTCTGTATTTAATATACTTATTTCAAATAGTTTACTTAATGTAAACATTAAGACTATTTGCTACTAATATTGTTATTTTATTAATAAAATCATTTAAGTTACTTTACAATCAACAATTATATATATCCAGCATAGGAGAGAAAGGAATTGAACCTTCGATGATTAATTAATCATTAAGTTTACAGCTTAACCCGTCATACCAACAAACGGGACTCTCCTTTATATAAATATATTTATATAATATATTTATATAATAAAGTAAAATACTTTAAATTTTTTTTTATTGTTTTAACGACGATTTATCCCGTGCAACTTCCACTACACGAACCGTATTTCGACTTTACACTAATCAAAGCCACACATATGAAGGACCCTGCAATAACATCTAATACTTTATTTATTACTTACTTAGAGCAGACGAAGCAAACTTATTGTGTAAACTTCTTTCAGCATGTGACGAGTGGTTAGTACCAATCCGAGGTTGGATTCACCGTGTCATGGTGATTCACGATTACTAGCAATTTCTTATTCATGTAACCGAATTTCAGGCTACAATCCATATAGATTTTTATCCTATTTTGTGGGATTAGCTAAAATTCGCATTTTTGCATCTATTTGTTTAGGAACATGTGGCACGTCGATAGCCCACAACATTTAGGCCATGATGACTTGCCTTAACCCCTTTTTCTAATGCTTATATATGAGCTAGATACTTTATTTTATTGTTCACAAATAAAGCAAGGGCTTTCGTTAATTCATGGAGTAAACCATAATTTCACAACATTAACTGAAGACAGCCGTGCAACACTTGTTAAATATAAAACATACTTAATTCAAGTTGTGGTAAGGTTTTTCGTGGATCATCGAATTAAATAACATACTTCACTGCTGTTGTCAGAAACGGTCTAGTGATTTCAGTTCCTGCGTTGCCACATTACTCTTGAGGTGAAATGCTTACACTTTCATTTATAGACTAAATTAAAGCTAATCTAACCTATGGCATTCATCATTGACTGCTAAGACTACTTGGGTATCTAATCCTTTTTGTTACCTTAGCCTTCGTCCTTTGACGTCAGTTTTTACATAAAAGATTGCCTTCGCCTTCACCAGTCCCTTAGGTATCAACGAATTTTATCTCTACACTCTAAAGTTCGATCT
>Ga0247761_1000052_pt1 | contig 17985 bp, 19 predicted proteins | sample UWRJL111311C4_FD_179915 | JGI IMG/M metagenome (GOLD analysis project Ga0247761, IMG submission 179915) | Plant litter microbial communities from Arlington Agricultural Research Station in Wisconsin, United States - UWRJ-L111-311C-4 | ecosystem: Environmental > Terrestrial > Plant litter >...
CATGCGCTCGTTCGCGAGGCTTTCTTTCTCTACTATCCCAGCCGCCGAAGACTGCCCCGAAAGCTGCGCGTGTTCAGCGACTGGTTCCGAGACAAGAACGCGTGAGCTCACGCTTTGGCTTTCAGACCACTTTGCCGGCGAACTTACGAGCGGACCCAGCCTGTGCGTGGCGATGCCTAGCGTCGAGCTAGAGACTCCCTAGCTTACGGGCACAGTCCCGCCGTCGATCACGTACTCCGCCCCGGTGATCGCGCTCGCGCGGTCCGAGACGAGAAACCCGACCAGCTCGGCGACCTCGGCCGGCAGCGCGGGTCGCCCGAGCGGAATCCCGCCCAGCGCGCGCATCACTAGCTCCTTCGCGCCCGCCTGGTCCGTGCCGTTCTTGGCCGCGATTTCGCCCAAGAAGTCGACGGAGGCATCGGTCTCGACCCAACCCGGCGACACGCGATTGACGCGTACGCCATGCGGCGCGACCTCCTTGGAGAGCGCCTTGCTGTAGTTCGAGAGAGCGGCCTTGGCCGAGGCGTACGCGGTCGTCGACTCGTAGAGCGGCAGCTGGCGCTGGATCGAGGTCACGTGCACGACCACGCCGGCTTTGCGCTCTCGCATCCCGGGGACGAGTGCCCGATCGAGGCGCACCGCGGCCAGCAGGTTCAGGTCGATCGCCTTCTGCCACGCTTCATCGTCGAGAACGGAGAAGCCGCCCGCCGGCGCCGACGAGCCGCCCACGACGTGGACCAGCACGTCCACAGCGCCGACGGCCTTCGCGACACGCGCGCAGCCGTCTGCCGTCGCGAGATCGGCGGCGATGAAACCATCGCCGGTTCCCTCGCGCGCGGTCGTCAGCACCGTCGCGCCCGCCGCGCGTAGCCATTCGACCACCGCCTTGCCAATGCCCTTCGTTCCGCCCGTCACGAGCGCGCGCTTACCATCTAGCTCTTTCATCACTTGTTCTCCTTCCGTGGCTTGCAAAGTCGGCGCCAAGCGCGCCTGCGAGTAGGCTGGGCATCGCGGCTCACGACCCGATCTCCAAAGCGGCGATGCGATCGTCCTTCATCCGGAACGCGAAGGTGAGCGTGATGGGACTGCCGGGAAACTGGCCAGTCACCTTCGCGCGAACCTGGTGCGCGTCGCCCTGCACATTCGCCTCTAGCGGCTCTGCAACGGCCTGATACTTTGCATTCACATCACGCCACCAGGTGTCGATGGCGGCGTGCCCGACATGTCGATGTCCCTCGTCCGCGACGATGGCATCAGGCGCGAAGGCGGCGAGTGGCGCGGCAACGTCCGCGTCGAAGTAGGCTCGAATCGATGGATGCAATTTCATGAACCAAGACGTAAGGCCATGCGATTGACCGTTCAATAGGGACAAACTAGGATGCGCCATCCCGTTTTTCAGGACTATCGATGTACAGCCCCGGATTGAACGATCTCGATGCCGTCATCGCCGTGGCGCGCAGGAGCTCGTTTCGCGGCGCTTCCCTGGATCTTGGAATGTCGACGTCGGCGCTCAGCAGTGCGATCGCGAAGCTCGAAGCTCATCTCGGCGTACGCCTCTTCAACCGCACGACGCGAAGCGTCTCGTTGACCGACGCCGGTAGAGCGTTCGTGCAACAGGTGGCTCCGGGACTCGAGGACATCCGGGGGGCGATGGATGCTGCTCGCTCCCAGCAGTCAAAGCCGTACGGCATGCTGCGCATCAACACTTTTGCGACGGCGGCGCGCGAGATCCTCGCGCCACTGGTACTGGAGTACCTCCGCCGCTATCCAGACGTGCATGTCGACGTCGTGACTGAAGGCCGGCTCGTCGACATCGTCGCCGACGGGTTCGACTTCGGCGTGCGCATGGCGGACCTCGTGCCCACCGACATGATCGCGGTTCCGCTTGGAAAGCCCCAGCGCCATGCCATCGTCGCGTCGCCGGCATACTTGAAGAAGCACGGTCGCCCGCGCGTCCCACCGGACCTCCTCCATCATCGGTGTATCCGGGTCCGCCTGCCGAACGGCAGCCTTTTCCGGTGGGAGCTGCGCAAACGGGGGCAGACCGCTCTAATCGAGGTAACGGGTCCCATCACGCTCGACGAGGCCAGCCTCTCGCGGATCGCGGTTCTGGACGGCATCGGGCTCGGCTTCTTCATGGAGCCGGACGTCCGCTCTGACATCGAAGCAGGACGCCTCGTTCGCGTGCTCGAGGACTGGACACCGGATCTCACTCGACTTTGCCTCTACTACCCTGGGCGGCGCAACGCCTCGGCCGCTCACAAGGCATTCGTCGCACTCTCGCGCGACGTCGCGCTCGCAAGGAAATGAGCCGGTCCAACTTCTACGGGGATCCGCACCACAACGACTGAAGGCGCGACGGTGTTCGATGTCGCCTCACCGCAAAGGGGATGATGCGAGCCCTCGCTTCCACCCACCCGTCAAAAAAAACCATCAGATGATGGGCTTTCAGCTTTGGCGCACCCGGGAAGTAGAATTTAGAATTTCGATGCCAGCGTGGGCACGGCTCACGCCCTGAGTATCGGAATGCCGTATGCGTCGAGTGCGCTGTCGCGCGTGACGACTGTGTAGCCATCTTCAGCCGCCTGAGCGATCAGAAGGCGACCGAAGGGATCGCGATGGTGCCAAGGCAGGGCGCGAACGCGCAGCGAGCAAACCAACTTCTGCAAGTTCGAAGCTGCTTCGGCGCAGTACGTCAGGCAGCCACTGCTCGGCTGGCTTCGGCAGCTCGAGCTTGCCTAGAGACTGCTTGATCGCGATTTCCCAGGCGCTAACGATGCTCACGAACACGTCGTTCGCGCCGTCCTCCAGCCCGTCCCGCGCAGCTGCGGTGAGCTGATCCGGCTCACTCGCGGCCCACAGCAAAACGTGAGTATCGAGCAGTAGCTTCACCGCGAGATCTAGGCCAGCGTTACTTCGATGCCAGCCTCGAGCAGTGCGTGGCGTGACTCGAGCAGCTCTGCGAATCCGTTGGTTGCCAGCATCAGCACGCGCGTTGGGGATGCATCCGTCATCGCTGGTCCCTCAGCTCATTGCCCATGGTCAGGACCATTCGGAATCGCGCCTCCCCGGACATCATGCGCTGGAACGCTGCGGCGATCTCTCGCAGCGGCCGCGCTTCCGTCATCGGACGGATACCGTTGAGAGCGGCGAAGCGGAGGGTTTCCTCGGTGTCGCGGGCGGTGCCGGAAGGGTGCCCGTGGATGGTGCGGCTCGTCGCGATGAGCTGGAAGGGGCTGACCTCGATGGGTTCGGGCGTAGCGCCGAGCACGATCAGCTCACCGTGATGACGCAAGCCATCGATGGTGGAGGCCATCGCCTTGGAGCTCGCAGCCGTGGCGAGCACGACCTGAGCGCCACCGAGGGTTCGCAGCTTTGCCGCGACGTCACCGGCGTTGCTGTCGATGTAGTGGTGGGCGCCGAGTTTGCTGGCTATCCCAGCCAACTCGGCACCGCGGGCGATGGCTACCGTCTCGAAACCGAGCTTGGAGGCAAACTGGATCCCCAAGTGGCCCAGACCTCCAACACCCAGCACCGCGACCAACTCGCCGGCCTTTGCCGAACTGCGGCGGAGCGCGTTGAACGTCGCGACCCCGGCGCAGCCCATGGGCGCCGCGTCGACCGCGGAGATCGCATCGGGAATGCGCGCGAGTGCGGCGGCGGGGACGATGACCGCCTCTGAGTACCCACCCGGGTACGCCCACCCCGGCACCTGAATTTTTTCGCAATGAATGAAGTCGCCCTCGCGGCAGGGCACACAGACACCACAGTGACCTCCGAACCAACCCACCGCCACGCGATCGCCGGTTGCCCAACCCTCTACGCCATCCCCGACCGCGGCGATGCGGCCGGCGATTTCATGTCCCGCCACGAGCGGGAACTGCACGCCTGGAAATGCCGCGTTGATGAAGGCGGAGTCGGTTCGGCAAATGCCGCACGCCTCCACGGCGATGCGAACTTGACCGCGCCCGGGCAGTGGAAGTTCGCTCTCGACGAGGGTGAATGCGCCGCCGGGCGCCGAAACCTGGGCAGATTGAATTTTGGACATGCTTCTTCCTTCCCCGTTGGCTCCGAAGTTCGTCGACGAGCATCGACGTTCCAGAAGATGAGCCGCGAGAGCCCAAACAGGAAGGTACGGAAGTATCGAAGGCATGCGCGATCCTATGAAGAAGGCGACAAACCGTTCGGCCCCATCTAAAACGAATGGCATGCTGCGCACGTCGAAAACGGGTCGTTCGCGCAATTCGCTCGCCCCCGGAATTGCGGCACTGGCACCGCGCGAAGGCTGCAGCACGACGCGCTACCCAGGGGTCGTCGTCTGGCGAATGACCGTCGCGCAGCCGCCCACACCCACGCTCTACGCGGCGAGCCTGATCCTCGTGGGGTCGGGCGAGAAACAGGCAACGCTGGGCAACGAGTCGTTCGTCTACAACGCCGATCACCTCCTCGTCGTCACCTCTCCGCTGCCGATGTTCTGCAAGACCATCGCGTCGGTCGACGAGCCCGTGCTCTCCGTCGTGGTAGAGATAGAGCTTGCTCTGCTACGTGAGCTCCTGCTCGAGGTGGACCTCCCCGCCGCGCCGCAGTTGGAGGCGCCGGCGCGCAGCGTGTTCGGAGCGGTTCTCTCGCGCGAGCTCGAGGACGCCGGATCGCGCTTGCTCGTCTACTTGAAGGAAGAGCAACGTACGCGGGTTCTCGTGCGGCAAACCATTCGCGAGATGCTCTTTCTCGTGCTCGAGACGCCTTATGGCAATTTGCTCCGCGCTATCACGGAGGGCCCGTCCAGCCAGTACGCCCAAGTCCTCAGGCATATCAACGCGAACTTTGCCGAGCGGATGACGATCGGTGAGCTCGCGGACATGGCGCGCACGAGCGTCCCGACCTTCCACCAGCGCTTCAAGTCGATGACCGGCTCCTCGCCGCTCCAATACATCAAAACGCTTCGGCTCACGCGTGCCCGCCAGATGCTCGCCGCAGGTGGAATGGTGAAGACCGTCGCGCAAGCGGTCGGCTACGAGAGCGAGTCGCAATTCAGTCGGGAGTACCGCCGGTTCTTCGGCGTGTCGCCGTCGGCGTCCTCGCACATGTCGCCCCGCGAACGCTCGTGACGGACAGTGGGTCGCCGGCGGCAGCGAGCTGCCACGGAAGTGATTGCGACGTGAGGGGAGCCAACGCTCCGCCCGAAAGCAAAAGCCAACTCTCGTTGCCCTTTGGTCTGAAACTCGAAGTACGTACCGGTTAGCGGGCTTGCTCGTGAAACCAATTGGGCCGCGTGGCGTTCCCACGCCGTATCGCTCGACAAGCACGGTCAATAGTGCGGGATTGCTTGTTGGCGGGGGGTGCCTGGGCCTCGTGCGTCAGGGACACTGACGGTCGGCGCTGATGGCGGGGGTGGTGGAAGGAGCCACCCGTCATTCGGCGCGAGCGTATGCGCGGCTTGATCAGAAAGGCTCAGGGATGACCAAGCCTTCGACGCCCAATCGGGCAATGGGGTTTCTGCGACGCTCGCCGCGACCTTCGGAATCAGCGGCGCCAGATGATCGGTCGTGGCGAGCCAATCAGGCAGCGCGCGAGCGTCTTGCTCATTGGGTTTGATCGGGTCGAGCTCGACGCGAGCCAGCCACGCACCTGCATTCGGAATGACGTGCACGTAGTAAAGGCGTCCGACCCCCACCTCGGCCTGAACCACGTCCGTATTCTCGCCGCCCCGCGCAAAGAAAAAGTAGCGCCCCGCGGGAAGCGTCAGCGCAAAATGCGCGCGAGCGACGGCATCGCCCAGGAGATTGCCCGCCTGGTCGATGATGGAAAAATTCACCGCAAAGCCGAAGCCCGAGTCACGGACGAATACGACAGTGGCTCGGTCCGGCAGTGCGGCAACTGTCGGCGCACCCTTGGGGACCTTGGTCATGAAGTCAGAGTGCCCGGCGCAGCCAACTAGGGCGAATGCGGCGACAATGAGCAGATTGAAGCAGGGAACCTTGGCAGACGTGATCGACATGCACATTGGTCGGCGCAGCCGTACCAGCAGTTGCGCGAAACTTTGCCGGTCGTGCCAGCCGCTCCGAAAGAAGCTCCTATGAGCAACGACGAGACGACCCAGGCTGAACCCTCGGAGCCCTCGCTTGCAAAATGCCCGAGGTAGATCTTTCGCGCGCGATTCAAGCACGCGCTCCTCGTTTCCGCAGTGCTGCCATAGCTCGTGAAGCGTAGGATGGGCTTTGCAGGGGGACCACGCCGCTCGAGAATCTTAGCAATCGACGACGACATGTGTCCGAACAAGGGTCTATGGAAACCGCACGCGCTTCAGGCGGCTCGCCTCCCATCCCAGACCCCACACCCGCCGAGTTCGAAGCTGGCGCTAGTCTCATCCAAGAACCACCTCGACTCGAAAGCCGAGCGACTGACGTTCCACCGCTGCCAGTCTCTGTTCAGCATCTCGTCGATAAACAAAAGGCCGCAGCACCAAGTACGGGCGCCCCACACCGCGGCGTAGCGCTAGCCGTCGGCGGTGGCGCGCGGCAGCAGGTCCCGGGATCGCCGTCGGCGGCGAGGCATCCGTGGGCCTGATCGTGGACCTTACGGAGCGGAAGGTCTCTCTGTTCACCAGTGGTGCTTGGGGAACGGCAATCGCCCCGGGGTGTCCGCGGGCATAAACGGGCAAGCCAGCGTAGTCGCGGACGTAAAGAAATTCTGGGGCTCAGGCGCGGAGCACGGCCTCAACACACCAGCCTGGGGAGCGTCACTCAACCACACCACATCCAAGCCCGGCGGCCCGCGTGAATTGAACGGGGCCACGGTGTCGACGGGCCCAAGCATCGGCGCCGACGTCCACTACTTCGAAGGCAACACCACCGAGCGTTTTAGCCTGAGCTTCGAACAATTGAAAGATGCAGTGCGGCGTTTTGCAGGGCTAGCGGGCATTCGACGCTTCGGTTCTTAGGATCAGCGCCAATGCTCGAATTTGCCGCCAGAACCGCGGGTGCCAGGAGCAGCCTTTTGGCAGTATCGCTCGTGCGCGTCGTGGCCTACTGCCTGCCTGCGTTCGTCTGGGAGCAGCAAGGGCCGCTCTGCGCGACTGCGTTCGCACTGTTTCTCGGTCTTTGCTGGTCGGTGTGCTTTGCGGCATCGTCGGCCCTGCTCTGGCTCGGTGCAGCTACGGGGCTCCTATCCGCGTCTCTGGCTGCGACTCCGTATCTGCACTGCACAGCGCTGGTGCGCCGTGACGGCGTGTGGTGGCGACGTCGCAAGAACGGAAAGCTCGAACGCCTGCGGGGTTTGCCGCGGTCCCTCCGCTTGTGGGCTTGACCCGACCCGTCCCAAGCGCTTCCACCCCAAAACAAAGAGCTGGCTTTTCGCCGGCTCTCATCTCGCTTTGCGCACCCGGGCAGAACCCGACGTGACGCATTACGATTCGCGATAGCCACGCGCTTGGAGCTCGGCGCGAATGAGCGCATCTTCTCGCTCCTTCTTCGTGTAGAGCGCGCAGATCGCCAGGCTCGGCGGGAGCTTCAGCGCGAGTAGTTCTTGCCGGTCCAACACCGGTGACCAAATGCGCAGCTCCTCGAGTCGCGGCAGAGTCTCTAGGCCAGAAAGAGTGCGCAGCGACTTGCAGTGCAGCAAGTAGACGCTGCGGAGCGCGGCATTGGCATGTGAAAATGCGATGCCTTCGAGACGCGCTTGTTCGTCGACCCGCAACGATGCGAGTCCTCGAAATCGCGCCAGGTCGCCCAGATCGGTAAGCCCCTGAACGCGACAGATGTCCAGCTCGACGAGCCGCGGCATTTCAATCTCCGCGATACTGCCTCGGCCACCCAGCAGCAAGCCAAGGGTCTGCAGGTTGTAGAGCTCGGAGAGGAAGTCCAGGCGCGTCGCCTTGCCGATGCGATTGAGCCAAAGGCGCTTCAGCGACCGAATCGCAGTTAACGCTTGGATGCCGCGCGTCTGGCCACAGATACGGAGGTCTTCGAGCTCAGAAAAGCCTTCCAAGGGTGCGAGGTCGAAGGCCTTGGTCTTGGTCTCACCGACGGTTAGATCACGCAGGCGACGCAGGTTGGGGTAGGCAAGGACGTTCGTGGCGTCGAGCTCTTCGACCCCCAGCGAAAGCCTGCGCAAGTGTGCCAGTTGGGCAAGCACCTCGATGTTCGACGCACGGAGCAAGCAATCCAAGCTCAGGTTGGTGACAGCGGGGATCTTCTCCAGCACTTCGCAATCGAAGCTCCCACTTTGGTGACCGTAGAAGCGCACCTCGAGCAGGTCGCCGAAGGAAGCGGCGAACGAGTCCACTTCCGCGAGCAAACGCGGCGTATAGGTCACGTCACTGAACTGGACGACATGAGCCTCACCGGCTGCCAACCGCTGCTCCACGTTGCAGAGCTCGGCTACTGTAGGATCGGTTACTCGTTTGGGAACCACGGCCGGCCAGACTAGCTTCCCCCGCTCGAAGTAGCCCGCGTCGCGCTTCCACCTTAGCAAAAAAATGCCGGCTTTCGCCGGCTCTCATCTCGCCTTGAGCACCCGGGCAGAAGAATTTAGAACTGCGGTCACAGCCGCGGTGTGACGATCAGGAAGCCAGCTCGGTCTTCCTGGACCCCCACTTCCTAGCAACGGACGACCCCTCAGCCCCCGATCGCTTCATCGCCTTGGGCTTTTCGGGCCTCGCCCGCCTGCTGTTCGTCGTTCACCTCGAGCGCGGAGAGAAGGTCCGCATCATCAGCGCACGACGAGCCAGTCGCTCCGAAAGAAAAACCTATGAGCAACGACGAAACGACCCAGGCTGAACCCTCCGAAGAGTCGCTCGCGGAAATGCCCGAGGTAGATTTCTCGCGCGCCATTCGCCCGAACAAGCTGGCAGGGTTGCGCGGCGACTTCAAGCAGGCGGTGTTCCTCGACAAGGCGCTGTGGCAGCACTTCGGCAGCGAGGAACGCGTGCTCGAGACGCTGCGAATGCTGGGATCACTGGCCGAACGCAGCTCGCGGTCGGTTGCGTAGCGCGTGCCCTGAGCTCGTCACCACGCCTCCCGTCGATCTGTGGCTAAGCCAGTGTCTGATCAGCGCACGTCGATCGCCAAATTCCTGAGCCTTGTTTTGCGGCACGAGCCGGGAACAATCGGACTCACCCTCGACCAAAGTGGCTGGGTCTCCGTGGATGCCAGCGGCGCGTCAGTTGCTGAATGCGTGGGCCGCACTTGGAGACGAGCCACACCCGGCGAGCGAAGGCGCTCGTGAGCTCGGCGATCGCGTCGAACGCGCCCTCACTGGCAGGCGTAGACAGCGCGGCTTCGTCGCTTCCGCTGAGAAAGGAGGTATCTGCCTTTCCGAAAGCATCGGCGGCGCCGATGATCAGCCGTCACTGTTATCGACGACTTACCGCCCAACGTTATCTCGAGGCCGGTGAAAGTCGGCGCGGTGGTGGTGATGCCGAGGAACCGTCCCCTTGCTCGCGGCACCGTCCGACGCCGGCTCTCGGGTCTTCCTTCGCTGCAGTACCAGCTGCTCCGCCTACGCGATCACCAACAGAGCCCAGCGGCCCTTGCGCTCGAAGCCGCGATAGTCGCTTCCAGCCACCCGTCAAAAACCCAATGAACATTGGATTTTCATCTCTTTGCGCACCCGGGCAGAAGAATTTAGAACTGCGCTCGGCTTTGTGGCGTGACGAAAGTCGCGGGATTCTCGCCGCTTTTGCGAATATCATGCGACTCGCGACAAGGCCCTCCATCGATTCCAAGGAAGGCGGAAGCGAAGGAACCGCCCAACCGGCCGCCCGCTGACGAGGCGTTGCGGGTCGTCGAAACGCCTGCGGTTGTATGCTCGGTGCTTGACGAGCGTGCGTTGGTCCACCGCGTGAGCGGCAGCCCGACATGACCCGTCTGACCCGTCTAGGAATGCGCTCGCACCTGTTAGCTCATCTGCTGTGCGACGAAGGTGCCTTCGAACGCAACATGGTGAGACCAGTGCTTGGCCGTCGAGCTACCACCATCGTGTATCAAGGCTTCGACAGGAGCCCGATAGGCAAATCCGGCAGGTATGCGGACTTTCACGACGGGAGTCGCAGGAAATCGCGCGAGGAATCGTTTGGCGACCTCCTTCCGCCGCGCACGGCCGCTCGCGTTTACTTGCAGGCCTAGCACCCGAACGATCGAATGGATGGACACGGGGACGAACAGAAACTCTCGCTCTTCAACGCTGAGGTTGACGTCGAGTCGCTCGACGTTGGGAGCGCGCGACCGATCCTCGGCAGGCGACCAGGCGTCGATGTGCAGACCGACAGCTTTGCCCGTTTGCGGATCGTGCGAAATTGTCGTGAGCCCCGGCGGTTCGCGGAGCACCGCCACATGAATCGAGTCGCCGCCGAGTCGCGCGTTCAGCCGTCGCAAGGCCTCGACGATTCGAGCAAAGCGATCGTCGGTCATCAAGCCCATCGGGGTCGACACGATCGGCTCGGGCGTCGCCCGCAACGCCTCGAGGTCGCCGAGCGCCGCAGGGTCGAAGACTTTCATCAGATGTACGCTGCAAGCTTGCGATGTTGCGCTGGGGCGCGTGAGCTTGAGCCACTCCTCGTTCGTTGCGGGTCGCCATGCATCGCGCGGCACGAACGTGGCGTCGCGAAGGTCGTCGCTGGCCGACTGCGGAGCGGGCAACATTCGCGTCCCGTCGCTTACACGAACGAGGTCGTCACGCTCTGCGAGCTCGCTGAGAAGCCGCAGCCGAACATCGATCAAGCGTCGATGCTCCGTACCGCACGTCGCTGACGTCTACGCACCCGGTCTAACACTCGGCGAATGTCGCCGACCCGCCCCTCGTCTTGGTGCTTGGTGCGTTCGCAAATCTCCAGCGCGCGTTCCAGCGCTCGCTCAGCCTCGACGAGATCGTCGCCACTGTGTCTATCCTCCAAAATCCTGGCCAGGGCCCGAAGATCGTCCACTACCTCCCAGTGATCCGGGCCGTGCGCTTCCTTGTCGATGGACAGGGCGCAGCGAATCAACGCCTCGCTCTCACCAAACTGATCTTGGGCGTGAAAGAGCGCCGAGAGGTTACACTGGCGCTTGGCGATGGCTGGATGGGTCGGCCGGTGATTGGCCGCGTCGATCCCAAAGGCTCGCCACATCAAGCGCTCCGCCTGCACGAACTCCTTGCGTTCGAACAGGACCTGGGCAATCTTACTTAGATCTCGAGCGACCAGGCTATGTCGTGGCCCAAAGTTCGCCTCATCGATGCTTAGCGCGCGCTCGAGGGCGGCTTGTGCGTCATTCGACTCGGGCAACTTCCGCTGTAAGTCTGCCAAGTTGTTCAAAGCGATCGCCACCTCCGGATGGTTAGAACCGAAGCTGAGCTCGGTGATTCTGAGCGCCTCTCGGGAATGCGAAATACCCTTGTCTAGGCGCCCTAATTCCAGACACAGAAGCGCCAATGCGTTGAGATCTCGGGCTACGTTTGGATGTTGTCTTCCCCAACAATCTTCGTCGATCTCGAGCGCTTCTAAGATGTACCTCTCCGCTTCGGAGAGCTGCCTTGTCTCGCGCAACAGGTTGCCAAGAGCGATGAGACCTGTGGCCCGCTGCGCCGCGGCGTCTCGAGAGCTTTCGCCGATCATCGTCGCCGTTTCCAAGAACAGCTTCGCTTCCGCGAAGCGTCCCTGCGCATACAGCACGGCGCCGAGTTCGATCCGGTCGCGAGCGATCGCCGCCTGCGATGCTTCTGGAACCGCCTCGTCGTACTTGAGCGCCTCGCGAAGCAGATCCTCGGCGTCGGCCAGTTTCTCTTCAGACTGCCTGAGGCGGGCCAAATGAACGAGCTCGTCGGCGACACGCGGGTGCTCCGGACCATGAGTAATTTTGGCGAGCCCTACCGCTCGCTCAAGCGGCTCCCCGGCCTCCTTCAGCGCTCCCAAGACGTGCAGAAGCCGTCCCAACTTGCTGACGCTAGCTCTCACCCGCTCATCATCCGGCGCCAGAGCGGCTTCGTTGCTCGCAAGCGCACGTCGCAGCAGCAGCTCCCCACCCACATAGCGTCCCTTCGCGAAGACGAAGTCGGCCAACGTGCTAGCCAGGGCGTGCGCGCGCGGCAAAATATCCAACGTTTCGGCGTGCTCTACCAAGGCGGCAAGGTGCGGCTGGAGCGACTCGAGTACCGGCCAGGCGACAGGATTCTCGACCTTGAGCGGCGCCGCAATCGCCTCGAACAGCTCGATGGCACGCTCCAGACACTGCTGGCCTTCCTCCTGCCGCGAAAGAGCGGCTCGTTGTACGAGCGCAGACAGCTGATGACACCGGAGGGTGTCAGGCTCGAGCTCAAACAGCGAGTAGCCCCCGAGCTCCAGCAGCCCCTGCTCGAAACTGTCGCGAGCGGCCAGCTTCTGCTCTTCCGGCAGCAGGTCGCAAAGCAAATGGACGTGTTCGAGCAAGACGCGCCGTGGCAGGGCCGCAGGCGCAAGAAACGCGGTGACTCTGAGCAGGGCGCGGGCCGCTGGACCGAGAGCTTGTTCCGTCGTCGACCAGGCAACGACCACACTCCTCTCGTAGCGGGTCGTGCCCTCGACCGGAATTGAAAACGCCGTCGCCGCGTTCACTCGGAGCAGCGCCAGGTAATCGGTGAAGCGCTTCCTCGTCTGCACGAGGTACGCGGCCGCTTGCTCGAGAGCCAGCGGCACTCCGCAGAGCTGGACCGAGATCTCGAGTGCCTCGGCGTCGGTCCCGAGCACGCCGCGTCCAGAGGTGCGTTGCAGGAGCAATCGAGCGCCGTCCTCTGCGCTCAGGCTGTCGATCCACAGTGGAACGACGGATGCAGGCCATTCCGAACTACGGGAAGTGATGAGGATGTGACCGCCAGCCGCGGCGTTGCGATCCAGCCAGTCGTTGACGGCGCGACGCGCGGCCGGGCCATCTGCGCTGTCGATGAGTAGCAGCCATTGGTCATTGTCGAGCAACCAACGGCGCAGTTGTTCGATCCGCCTACGCTGATCGCCCTCGCCGTAGGGGTCAAGATTCAAGCCTTCAGGCCCGGCGAGGCGCTCTAGGCTGCGGTCGAGCTCGATCAGGCTGTCGCCGTTTACCCAAAGGCTCGCCTGATAGAGGTCTCTCTGTGCGTGGGCGTAGTGGACGGCGAGCTGAGTCTTACCGACACCGTACAAACCATGCAGTACGGCCGCGACCGGACGACCGGGCACGAATACTTCTTTCAACTTTTCCAGCAGCGACCCGGCGTCGATAAAATAAGGATTCTGGCGATGCGGAACCATGCAAATGCGCGACCGCTTCGACGAGTGATTTGTCTCAGGCTCCGAACGCTGGGTCTCCGTGGTAGCCTGCACCAGTTTGGTCAGGAACAGCTCGACCTCGTCCTCATAGCTTCGCAATTCCGTTAGTGCGATGTTGCGCTCATCACAGCCCAGCTTCTTGGCAACTTCGCCCTCGAGCCCTAGAGAAAAACCCCCGGAAAAACCGAGCTCGGCTTGTGCTTGGAGAATGAGGTCGAGATGCGGATCCCTATGACCGTAGCCGATCCAGAACAGGGTATGGCCGCCGCTGAGCTGCTTGAGAACACTCTGAAGGACACGATTGTTCATGACGTGCCAGTAATCGTCTCTCGCTAAAATGATCTCGGCCTCATGTTCGACGTCACCATGCAGCTTTAGAATGAACTTCTTCCGCGTCTGAACCAGCCTCGGTAACCCGTTGTAAGACCAGCAATACGGGGTAATATCAGGCAGCACGGCTTCGAGAAGACCATCGTAGTTCGTCGTTACAAACGCGCAAAAGGGCAGCCGCGCCAGCAACCGGTGACTTGCCGTCGGCTTCAGCGGAAGCCGGAATTGCTCTGCGACGCGGTGCTTGAACCCGTGACCGAAGAGGTCCTTGAGTATGTTCGCGGCGCCGAGAAATTCTTGGCGGTGTAATCGGTCCTGTGCAGCAGCGATCTCCGTGGCACGACTTGGGTGCTCCGCACTAGCGCTGTCTATTAGCCGCTTCAGTAGCTCGGGCCAACTCGGCGCGCCCCGCGAAAGCCCAGAGCCGACGACGGCGATCGCGCGCGAGCCCTTGATTGCCGCGATGAGCTCGGGCGGAGGCTCCGGCGAACGGTGAAGCGTACTCTCGAGGCTCACACTGTCGGTGGTCAAGATCTAGTCCCCTCATCGAACGCCATACCTGTCCTCGTTAGCATGACAGAGTCGCAAACCCAACGGACGGCGTACGGCGTCGGCACGCAACGGCTGGTGTTACGAATGCGAAACACGGCGCTGACGAGCGTTCGTTCCGCGACGAAAAAATGACTAACGGGCGGAGCGTGTTGCGGCGTTCGAGAAGCGCTAACCGTGTTAGTGTGTGTTGTCGCACCAGGGAGATGTTCATGACTCTTGACGACGATGCCGAGCTTGATTCTCAACCGCGAACGATAGAAGGGGCAGCCGCGAGCGACGCTTTGCCGTCGCTCGAAGAGCGCGTCCTGCGCTTGCGGAGCGTGCTTGCAGATTCTGGCGAGCGGACGAGCCCTTCGGACTGGGGAAACTTCGGCAATGATTGGGGACAAGGCGGTGGTTTCGACAAGAAAACCTACTTCGAAAAGAACACCTAGTCGGCCGCGTCGGGCACCGATCCGATGAGCGCGAACGTCGTGCAGCTGCGCCTCCGGGAAAGCACATCTTCAACGGCCGCCAAGACGTTCGAGACGGCGCCAGCCGGGCCGATCGAGCTGCTGATTATCCAAGCAACGCCGTTCTGTAACATCAACTGTCGCTATTGCTACCTGCCCGATCGTTCCAACAAAGCGCGCATTTCGATGGAGACGCTCGCCGCCTTGGCGCGACGGGTCTCCGACGCCGGCTTTCTGCTCGCCGAGACCCTGCCCGTGTCATGGCACGCCGGCGAACCCACTTGCTTGCCGGTTAGTTTTTACGAACGAGCCTTCGAGACGCTTCGTTGTGGCGTCGACGCGCGCACTCGGATCAGACACACCATTCAAACCAACGCGACACTACTCAGCGATGTCTGGCTAGCCTTCATCGAGCGCGAAGAGATCAACCTCGGGCTGAGCCTCGATGGTCCCGCCTTTCTGCACGATCGTAGCCGCGTGCGCAGGTCGGGCGAGCCCACCCACGCGCGGGTGATGAGCGCGGTCTCGCGACTTCAAGAGCGTGGAATCCCCTTCGGCGTGATCGCCGTCGTGACGCGCGAGACGATCGGGCATCCGGACGCATTCTACGACTTCTTCGCAGAGCACGCGATTCCGCGCGTGGCCATGAACGTCGAAGAAGTCGAACTGCATCACGCTTTTTCCTCCATGAGCACGAGCACCGTCGACGCCTACCGAGCATTCTTGAACAGGCTCTTCTATCGCTCCCTGCGCGACCGCTCCGTGCAATTTCGCGAGCTAACAGGCGTGCACGGCATGGTGGCCTCTGATTCGAACATGCCACACCGCTTCAGCCAGCTCATGCGGCCCTTCGGTGTCGTGAGCTGTGACCACATCGGTAACATCTCGTCTTTCTCGCCTGAGCTCCTCGGAGCAAAGTCCGATCGCTACGACGACTTCACCGTTGGCAACGTGCATCGCGACTCGTTCTCCGAGATGTTGCAGACGCGTGCGATGCAAGCGATGCTGAACGACATCCAGCGCGGCGTCGACCGATGCCAGCGTGAGTGCCACTATTTCAAACTCTGTGGGGGTGGGACGCCAGCCAACAAAGTTTTCGAAAACGGCTGCTTCGATACCACCGAGACGGTCTACTGCCGGCACAGCCGAATGACGGTGATTGACGCTGCTTTGGAGCAGTTGGAGCGCTCCGTAGCAGCGCGCGCCGGCGCGTGAGCGTAAGGATTGTCTAGCTTGAACCTGTCACTCTCCGTCGCCACGCCTTGCCTCGAACGGTCGTCGGGCATCGAGGCAGCTCGTGATGATGCATCCGAGCCCGGCGCATTCATCGCGCGTGAGCCTTGGACGCCAATACGCGCTGGGATGGAGTCGGAGCTCGGAATCCGCTACGGGGTCGGCACGGCGTACGACACGATCGCAGCCTTGACCCTGCCTGAGGACGTGGTGCGTCTCTTTGGCGAGGCTCACCGCCGGGATGGACTCGAGGTGAGCGGAACAGGTGTCACATTGACGTACCTTGCCAGCTCGCTCATCAACTGGCTCGAGAGTGAGACATGTTGGCGTGTTCGGCGCGACGGCTACCGCGAGCAGGGTTTCCTCGCTGCGCGAATCACTGCGCGAAGCGCCACGAGGGAATCGACGACAGCTCGTTTCGTCGGGCTCCATATGGACAGCTGGGATCGGGCTCCCCTCGAGGCGCGCAAGTTTTGCCAAAATCGGCTGTGTTTGAATCTCGGTCCAGGCGCCCGTGCATTTCAGTTCGTCGCGCTGCAGGCTGACGAGCTGCGGCGGCGGGCTCTTCAGATACCCGCTGATCCCGCACACCCACTCGATCGCGATTTACTTTCCCGTTTTCTCAGGAAGAACCCCGACTTGCCCGTGCTTCGATTCAGACTCGGCCCGGGACAGGCGTACATCGCGCCCACGGAGAACCTAATCCACGACGCTTGCACGCTCGACGACTTGCCTGACCTCACGTACGTCTATCGAGGCATCATCCAGCCCAAGGACGGGACCCCCGCGACTTGGCGACCGACGGAGAGAACCCCGTGATTGATCGGCCGCTGATCGTCATCCAGCCGACGCCGTTCTGCAACATCGATTGCAGCTACTGCTACTTGCCGGAACGCTCGTCGAAGAAGTCGGCCTCCATGGAGCTCATCGAGCGCATTGCCGAAGCAGTCTTCGAGGCGCGCTGGTGGACGGGCACGTACACCTTTCTCTGGCACCTCGGCGAGCCTCTTTCGCTGCCGACCACTTACTATGCGGAAGCCTTCGCAATCATCGAGCAGTCTTCTAGGCGGCACGATCGCAGCTATGTGCATTCGTTTCAGACGAACGCAACGTTGCTCAATCAGCAATGGGTCGACTTCTTGAAAGTCCAGGGTGTGCGAGTCGGCGTCAGTGTAGACGGGCCGGCTTTCATCCACGATCGCTGTCGGCAGACTCGGGGCGGCCGGGGCACGCACGCACGCACGATGCAGGGCATTCGCTTACTACAAGCAGCCGGCGTCGCCTTCGGCACCATTTCCGTTTTGACTAACTATACCCTCGACTTCGCCGACGAGATGTTGGCGTTTTTCGATGAAAGCGGCATCAGCGAGATCGCGTTCAACATCGACGAGCTCGAAGGTATCCATGGCACGACGTCATTCGCGCAGGGAACGGCCGGCGAGCGCTACCGACGTTTTCTGCTGCGTATACTCGCGCTCATCGAGAAACGCGGCAATCGGATCCGACTGCGTGAGCTGTCGAAGGCCCTCCCGCCCCTGCTGCACGGCGCGGCGCCCTACAACCTCGCCAGCCAGCCGCTACGCATGCTCACCTTCGACTGCGACGGCAACTTTAGCTCCTTTTGTCCGGAACTCAGGGCCGCGCGCAGCGATCGCTTCCAGAATTTCGTGATGGGTAATGTCCTGTGCGACGACCTCGAGACCGTCCTTTCCAATCCAGTATTCGAAGCGGTGACCGCCGAGGTGAAGGCTGGTCTCGCGAAGTGCGAGCGCGAATGCGGGTATTGGAACTACTGCGGAGGCGGTGACCCATCGAGCAAGTTTTTTCAGCACGGTCGATTCGACGTCACCGAGACGACGACCTGCAAGATTCACAAGCAGGAGACGTTCAACGCAGTCGTCGCCTACCTGGAAGCAAAGCACCTACCGGTGTTGCATTCGTGAGGCGGGACACGTGACGCACTCTCTTGGCATGATTCAATCGCTGCTGCGACGGTTGTCGTATAAACCCGGCTGCCAGTTCGAAGTGGACCTCTCGGAGCACGACTGTGCTCGATTGTCGCTCACGCGTCGCGGCCTGCCCAGCGCCGCGCACGACGGCGCCGAATTCAATCTGACTATCTTCGAATCTGTCCAGCTGTCCGATATCCGAACCCCAGCGGACGCA
>Ga0247761_1000055_pt1 | contig 17820 bp, 12 predicted proteins | sample UWRJL111311C4_FD_179915 | JGI IMG/M metagenome (GOLD analysis project Ga0247761, IMG submission 179915) | Plant litter microbial communities from Arlington Agricultural Research Station in Wisconsin, United States - UWRJ-L111-311C-4 | ecosystem: Environmental > Terrestrial > Plant litter >...
TGGCACTATCGCCGTAGATGCCGGCGGCCACTGGGTAGAAATGGACGTCGAGTACGTCCAGGACGCGCGTGCCCGTCTTTTTCTCGTGCTCGGCCAGCTTCTGCAAGTACCAAGGGATCAGCGGGGTATCGCCGTGCGCACGACGGTCGGGTCGCGCTTCGCCCGAGTCTCGGTCTTTTGCGGAGTCGAAGTACGATGCCCAGCCCCACTCGGCCGGGCCCGCAATCACCGCGTCTGGCTTGGCCTTGCGAATCTCGCTGCCATAGCCAATCGTGCGCTCCAAGAGCTCGTCGAACCCTACGGGTTTCGGGTGAACATCACGGTGGTTCACGTCCCAAAGCATCGGCTCGTTGTCGAGGATGAATTGATTCACCGAACCATCCAGGCCCTGCTCGCGAAGCCGGCGGATCCATTCGCCGATCTTCTCCGGCGGTGCCGGGACGGATGTTTGCGTAGCGGCGAGCGGCGCGAGCTTCGAGCCATTTCGGGCAAATCCATCGCCAGCCTCGGGGCGACTAGGATCGAACTTTCGCTGGACGGGAAAGTTCGCTTTCGGAAAGCCGACCGAGGTCGCGTCTTTGGCTACCCAGCCAATCATCGGCACCACCAAAGCGACGGGGCGGTTGTGCGCTCGCGCATCCCCGAGCCATTGCTTCAGACCCGCGGCCGCGCCGTTTTCGAAGAACCAATCAGCCCCCGTGTTCCAATTGTCGTTGTCCCAATTGAAACGCGTGAGGGGGTTTCCGCCGATGCGCTGACCTGACTGCTGGGCGTCCCAGACCGCCATGGTTCCGCCGTAAATCATCTCACTGATGCGTTGCGTGGGCGCGCGGCAGGAAATACTCAACGTCGACGAACGCACCAGCCCGCCAGCGCTCGCGGTGGCGCTGGGCTCGGTCAACACGACCTTGTCGATGAACGCCGCGTCCTGAGACACCGATTTCCGCGCGGCGAGCCGGATGCGATCGAAAGCAACGTGGTTCGGGTTCAAGCGCTTGAAGTCGATCAGCACCTCACGCCAGCCGTCAGGAAGCTCGAGCGTCAGCTCCGGACCAACCGTGATTGCGGGGAACTCCGAGTCCTTGACGTTGCGGCCGTTGAGCGCAACGGTCAAAAAATCTTGCCATTCCGCCGGCGCTTTGTAGCGAAAGAGCAACGCTCCGTAGGACGTCTCGAGCGTCGTGTGATGCAGCACGATCCCGCCATAGTTGGCGAACTGAATCTTGGCCGGTCCGTTGCCGAGCGCGTGTGGTCCCCAACCCCAGTCCTCCCAACCCGACCCGAGCTTACCGTCGTACACGGTCTCTGCGACGACGGAGGATATGGCGACGCGAGCGCTGGCAGCCGCGGGCTCCGCTGCGTCAGCGCCTTCCGGCCGAGGAACGCCGCGCTTGAGGATCTGCAGCGCCAACGCGCCGCAACCGAGCAACGAAACCAGCGCGATGGCTACGTAGCGTTTCGTCAATTCGCAGACCGCGTCGGCGACGCGCCACCGAAGCGCGCCGCGTGGCCCTGCTTCACAGCGGCGGAAATGCGAGTGACGAACAAATCGAGCCCGGCCTTCTCCTCGATGAACTTGCGCGCGGCGTTGCCCATTCGGCGTGCCTCGTCTGGATTGGCGAGCAGCCGCTCGATTGCGCGACGCATGGCCTGGGCGTCGCCGGGTGGGACGTATACTCCGGTCTCACCGTCGACGATGGTGTCGGTTTGGCCGTGCGTGCGCGTGGCCACGACGCATTTGCCCATCGCCATCATCTCGAGGATCGTCGCGATGCCCGTTTGATAGTGATTCTGCAAGATAGGCACCACCGCGATCGCAGAGCGAGCGTACAGCTCGCGCAACTCGAAGCGATTCAGCTTTCCCCAGCTGACATTTGGCGGCAGCGCCGCCCGGGGACGCAAGGTGTGCTCGATCCAGGGGCTACCCGCGGCGATTTGCAGGCGCACGGGCAGCTCGCGAACCGCCTCGACGAGCGTATCGTAGTCGCGCAGCAGTTGACCGGCAGCGCACAGCAAGTCGGGCTCGAGCGTGCGCTCCTGGGGGCGGAAAAATTGCTGATCGGCGTGGTAGTAGATGCGGTGCACCTTGCTCGAAGGCATGCCGAGCTTGCCGGTGGCAAGCTGCTCCTCGGAGGTCGAATAGACCAGCATTTCGTCGATCCGACTGGCAACGCGGCCCACGCTGAAGAAGACTTGCTTCTTCGCCGGGAACAGCGTGTGCGCGATCATCGTGTGTGAACAGCCGGCCTTGCTCGTCTTGAGTAGCGCACTGAGCGGCAGCCCGATGTCTTCCCCGGTCGTCAGGTAGGCGTCGTACTGAGCGCGTTTTTTGAAACCGATCATCGCGACGGCGGCCGAGTTACCTGCGAAGCGGGCGACGGCCTTCACCATCGGATCGCGCGACCGTTCGACGTCGAGGAAGTCGACCACGTCGGCTGACAAATCTGCGGCCAGCTGAAACACGTCGAGGCGCGGCTCGCGCCCCTCGCGGATCGTCGTCTTCAAGGTTTCATCGAAACGGCCCGCAGCAAGAATCAAGCACCGCATATTCGGCTTTTCTAGGCGTCTCTGCCCCCAGCCGCAATCTGAAGTACAACCTCGCCGCAGCCACAGGTTCAATCTCACTGGAACTCGATAGAGCGCATCAGCTAGCGACGAGCTGAAATGCTCCGCCTATTGGCGCTCGAGTTAGCCGCCATTGCCCAACCATAGTAATGAGAGGGTTGATGGACGAAAACGACTCGGAGAGTGACGATCAGGAAGAAGGCGGTGGCGGGGGTGGCTTCCAAATGGACGCCCTCCGTAGCTACGGAGCCTTTGCCTCACGCGCAATCGGCGCGAGGAAAGCTCTGTTCGCCTCGGTACTGGTGGTTGGCAGCGCGCTTGCCGTGCTCGTGATGATGTACTTCCCGAAGACGTATTCGTGCACGACGGTCCTGATGACGGTGGAAAATCGCGTTTTGGACGGACAGACGAGTGCCAACCCGCTCGCTGGCGCGGCCGACCTGGTCATGCGCAGGGAGAACCTGGCGAAGATTGTCGAGGAGACCAACCTAGTCGACAAGGCTCCTGGTCGCAGACCACCGCTGTTGAAGCTCAAAGATCGCTTGATGCGGCTCGCCTTCGGCGAGCTGGATCGCAAAGCGATGATCGGCAGCTTGGTCGGGGCGCTCGAAAGCAAGCTCAGCGTCACGGCAGAGCAAGGGGACCTACGCGTCGTCGTCACTTGGGCGGATCCCGTGTCGACGGCCGAGTTGGCGGACGCCGCACGAGACAGCTTTCTCAAGGGCCGCCGAACCGCGGAGATCGCGGCGTTCGAAGAGAAAATGTCGATCCTCGACGGGCATGCCACCAAGCTTCGCGGTGACATCGACCAGTTGGCGCAGCAGATGCAGACGGCGCGTGAACCCAAGGCCAAGCCCGCCGACGCAACTAGCCCCAAACCGGCCTCCCCCTCCGCCGCCCCGGCGCCTGCCCCCCAGCGATTCGCGGTGCGCCGTCCCGCGACTCCCGACGAACAGCTCCCCGTCCTGACCGAACGACTCGAATCCAGCAAGAAGAAGCTCGCCGAGCTGGAAGCTGACCGCGACCGACAACTGCACGACGCCCGCGCAAAGTTCGAAGAAATGAAGCTGCGCCTCACGCAACTTCATCCGGAGGTGATTACCCAAGGCGAGCGCGTCGCGATGCTCTCGCAGGTCCCGTCCGACGTCGCCGTGCTGCGCAGCAGCATTGCGACGCTAGAGGCTGAGATCAAGCAGCGCAGGTTCGCGAGTCAGGGCACGACCACCGGCTTCGTGACGGGCGGCGCTTCGGGACGCGCCAACGCCGACCCGCTACCCGCCGAAATCACGTCCCTGTTGGACCGTGACAATCAGGACCCCGCGCTGGTTGCACAGCTCTCCGGCACGGTCATGAAATACACCATGTTGCGCGATGAGTTGCTCTCCGCGCGTATCGAACTCGACACCGCACAGGCAGCATTCAATCACCGCTACCAGCTGATCGTCCCCGCCGAGGTTCCAACCAAGCCCATCAAGCCGAAGCCGGGTGTAATCTTGGGCGTGGGCATCGCCCTGTCCTTGTTACTCGCTCTGCTCATCCCGATCGGGCTAGAGCTACGCACCGGCATCATGGTCGAGCGTTGGCAAGTGCAGGCCATCCAGCTGCCAGTCCTCGCCGAACTGCATCTGCCGCCGCACAATTCGTCGGAGTGACGGCAAAGTGCCGCTACCCATTTGGATTCACGAACCGGTCTAGACATGCACATGTTTTCGAAGAGCGAGCTCGAAGTCTTCAGCCGAACCTTCGAGGATCAGGGCTACCTGATCTTCAAAAACGTGGTCCCCAAGGACCAGCTCGCGCAGCTCAAACAGCGCATCTTCGACGAGTTCGAGGAGTCCTCACGCTCGGGCAGCTTGTTCTCGGGCGGCGGGCAGATCAGCGGTCACCTGAACTGCTTTCCAGGCTCGGGTTCGCGCTTCGCTTACGAGGCGCTCGAAGAGCGCGGCGTGCTCGAGGTAATCAAGCAAGTCTATCCGAAGCCGATGGCGCTCCGTGTGAGCTCCAACTTCAACATGCCGAACAGCGTCGCCCAGCACTACCACATGGACGGAGTGTTCGCGGAAGACTTCATGATCGCCAACGTCGCGGTCATCGACACGGATCTGGTGAACGGCGCGATCGACGTCTTGCCTCGTACGCACCAACGCTTCTACGAGTTCTGGCGCTACGCCGCGGAGCGCTTGTACAAGCGCACCACGCGCCTTCCGCTCGATGCCGGCGATGTGCTGGTCCGCACTTCGCGCCTGTGGCACCGCGGCATGCCCAACAAGAGCGCTTCACCGCGGCCCATGTTGGCCTTCACCTTCGGTGAGAAGGTTGCTCCGAAGGGCGATCCGTTCGCGATCAACGGCGGCAAGATCAACTTCGATCCGAACTGGTTCAAGCCGACGGTGCTCGGCCGTCTGCGCGAGAAAACGTTCGTGACGGCGCCGATCACGTACTCGGCGTATCGTTTCGTGCGCTCACTCGCTAGCCCCAAAGGCTACGACAGCTAGCCGCTGCTACAAGTCACCGCTGCGCAAATCTTCGGCCAGGCGATCACTGCCGCGCGCAGCGAGCGCCATCGCCGTCAGCACTGGGTTCTTCTCGGGTCCGGTGGTGAAGGCCGCGGAATCAGCGACCATCACGTTGGGTACGCCGTAGACCCGGCTGAAGGCGTCGAGCATTCCGTACTGGGGCGAAGCGTGCATGCGTACCGTCCCACCGTAGTGGTTCGAATTGCCCACCGGTTCGTGATGCCAGATGCGCGTCCGAGCACCCAAGCCCGCGTCGTTCAGCAGGGTGATGATCTGATCCTTGGTGTCGTCCAAGGTCTTCAAAGCTTCCGGCTCGTGCTGCACGTGGAGGTCGAGGTCGGTGCTGGCGGAGTTTTGCGGGTCCGACAAAGCCACGAAGTTGTCGCGGCTCGGAGCCATCGTTCCGAACACGCTGTAGCCAATCCACGGGAGCCGGCCGGGCTTTCGAGACAGCAAGCTTTTTGCGTAGATCGCCGCGCCGCTCCATTGCATGCCGGCAGCAGCGTACAAAGCTTGCGAGCGCTCCAAGGCCAAGCGCGTGATGTAGGTCGCGGGGTGGATCGAGATCGGTGCCGCCATATCGATCACCAGCTTTCCGAGCGGATGGTCGTGGAGGTAGCGACCCAATACGCCGTGGGTGTTGCCGAGCCCCTCGGGAAACTCGGCGCTCGAGGAACGCAACAGCACCTCCGCCGAATTGACGGCGCCCGCGGCGACCACGACCGCGCGACACGGCACGCGGCCCTCCGTGCCCGTCAGCGTATCGCGAAAAATCACCGCCTCGACGCGACGCTTCTCGCGCGACCACTCCAAGCGCACGACACGCGCGTTGTAGCGAGCGGAGATGCGCCCCGATTTCAGCAGCGGCTTGACCAGCCGAACGAAAGCGTTGAACACCGTGCCGCTGAACGTGACCGTGGATTCTGCGCCGTAAGCATATGGCATCGGCAAGATCGCGCGACCGGCACGCTCTGCCACGCTGACCAAACCGGACCAATCTGCATCCAGGCCGTGCGCCGTGCGCACCCTTCCGGCAGGCAACTGTGTGACGCCGTAGGAAGGACCCGCGACGTGCAGCAGTGGCTCGACGCGATCGTACCAGGGCGCCAGATCAGCGTAACCGAGCGGCCAAGCGTAAGCCTCACCAGCGCGCGCTGCGTCCTCGAAGTCCGCCTCCGAAAAGCGCGGCACGGCGCAGCTCCAATGGTTGGACAACCCGCCCGGCGCGAGCTCCTCGTTGAGCTGCGCGGCGGCGTCGCCGGTGCGGCGGACCTGCGCCCGCTGTCGTAGGGCGCGCCGGTGCTTTGCAACCGTAAGCCCGCGCAGTCGAAGCGTCAGTCCGCGCTCTGCATGCTCGGAGCCTGCCTCGAGGAGCAAGACGCGTGCGCCAGCTGCTTCGAGAAACACGGTTGCAGCGGCACCAGCCGGGCCGCTTCCAATCACCACGACCAGGTTGTCGTCTCTCACGACCTCAGCCTATACCATCGTCCGGTCAAGCCTGCGAGACCGGGAAATGGAAGCGTGTGCTTCGATTTCCGCCTGTTGCTTCCCCCTTTCACACGCGTCCTCGCCGAGCGATACTCTGACCCTATGAAGTTGCGCGCGTTCGGAAATACGGATCTCGTCGTGTCGGAGTACGGCTTGGGCTGCGCACGAATCGGGGGCATCTTTCAGGGCGACTCAGCCAGCTTCCTGCGGTTGTTCGCGGCGGCGTACGACCAGGGGATCAACTTCTTCGACACCGCCGATATGTATAGCCAGGGCGAAAGCGAAACACTGCTCGGCCAGGCGTTTCGCAAGCGGCGAGATAGCGTCATCATCGCCAGCAAAGCTGGCTATTGCTTGCCCACGCGCCGCAGATTCGCAGCGCGAATCAAACCTCTGCTCCGGCCCCTAATCCGAGCGCTGAAAATCCGACGCGCACAGCTGCCACAAGGGGCGCGCGGCGCACTCAGCCAAGATTTTTCCCCCGCTTATCTGCGCCGGGCCGTCGACGCCAGCTTGCGCCGGCTACGGACGGACTATCTGGATCTTTTTCAGCTGCACAGTGTACCCCTCGACGTCGTCCAGCGTGGGGACTGGCTGCCCGTCCTCCAGGATCTGCAGCGTTCGGGGAAAATCCGATATTATGGTGTCTCGTGCGACGTTCGGGAGGCGGGGCTCGCGAGCCTGAAATACCCGGGCGTCTCGTCGATACAGTGTGTGCTGAGCTTGCTGGAACAAGGCAATGCCAGCGAGCTCATCCCGCGCGCCCAACAGCAGCAGGTCGCGATCATCGCGCGGGAATGCTTGGCCAATGGGCTTCTGATCAAGGAAGCAAGTGAGGTCGACCTACGAGGCTATTGCAGCTCGGACGAAGAGGCGCTCACGCGCGGCCAGGTGCTCAAAGAGCTTCGGCAGCAGGCCGCCGATGCCGGCATTTCGCTCGCGACCATGGCGCTTAAATATACGAGCGAGCTGAGCGGGGTGTCGGTGACTCTGCTGGGCGCGAGGAGCGTGGCTCAGCTGCAGAGCCTGTTGCAGCACCAGCCACGCTAGGACACCGCTCTGCGCTGACAGCGGACGAGATCGAGCGCCGCCAACCAAAACGGGCGTCCGTTCGAGGCCCGAGCACGCCGCGAAGCGCCCGAGTTCGCGTTACGGAAACAGTAGAAACCGAGCCGATCCGCGAGAGAGCGTGGAAGACAATGACGCGAGTGAGGCAGAACTGAAATCCGAGTGATTAGCGGACGGATCTGGGGGTCGAACCCCCTTCCCTTGCGCCCCTGATTCGCGGTATGTAAGGAAGTCAGTGAGTAGAAGGACCCGAGGATGCAAACGGTCGTAATGGTTCAAGTAGCCGGCACCACGTACCGCATCGTCAGCGCTAGGCATTGCCGCCTGAGCCGTGGCCAATACAAGGCGTTCCGAGTAGGACGCCTCGCACTGGGTTAGTCCCAGTGTAAAGGAATCAAGGGTGAAGCCGGTGCTAGTCGCTGGTCCGCCGGGCGGGTCTGCCAAGCGCGTGCCAGCGTTCTACAAACGTCGGCGCAAGCGAAATAACGAGATCGGCCAAGTGCTGATCCGTAATGGCGTGATCACGCCCGAACAGTTGCGCCAGGCGCTCCGTATCCAGTCGGAGAACGGCGGACACATCGGCGCGATCCTGCGCGCGATGGGCGCGTGTGATTCGCGCGCAATCGCGGCTGCCCTGATCGAACAAGTCGCCGCGTCACGGCACAAGGGCGCGGGCCTCGCGCACCGCGCACGCCAAAATCCGTCGATCGTCGGGCTCAACGTCGTCTGCCGCCCCAACTTGTCGCGCGGGCTTTTGATCCTTTGCGATGTGCTCACGTTGGGCCTCGCGGCAGCCGCGGTGGGTGCGATCGTGGCCAGTGACTCGCTGACTCGCGCGCAGCGCTTCAGCGTCGTGGCGCTGGTTCCCATGTGCATCGCCGCGATGACGGCCGTGCAGATGTATGGGCTAACACCGCCCAGCCCGTCCGAAGAGATCCGCCGCTGCACGCTCACCATTTCGTTGGTCTATTTGGGCTCGTGGGTGATTGCCGTAGCTCGCAGCGGCGCATTCCACAACATGCCGCACGCGGCATGGCTCGTCGGTTGGCTCGCCTCCGTCATGCTCGTGCCGATTGGGCGCGGCATACTGCGCAGTGAGTTCGCCAAGCGCAGCTGGTGGGGCCAACCGGTGGTCGTATTCGGGGCCGGGAAAGTAGGGCGCGCCGTCGTCAGCACGCTGCAGCGTCGCCCGCAGCTCGGTCTGAAGCCCGTCGCGATTCTAGACGATGACCCCGCCAAGCACGGCACCGTGCGTGCGACCTGGGGCGAAGAAGACTTGATGGTGCAATCGGTGCGTCAGGGGCCGGAGTCATCGCACGCCCGCTCGGACGACTTCGAGACCCCCTCGCAGCGTTCGGTGCTCGAGCAATTCGCGGAAGTCGAGGGCGTGCCGGTCGTCGGTGGCCTCGAGCTCGCGCCGATTCTCGCGCAGCGCCTCGGTATTCGGTCCGCGGTGATTGCGATGCCAAAGCTCGATTCCGCGACCCTGCTCGGCGTCATCGAGCGCTACGCCGAAGGCTACTCGAGCGTGCTCGTGATCCCTGATTTGTTCAACGTCGCGCACTTCGGCACGCCCACGCACAGCCTAGGCGGCGTGCTCGGGATCGAAGTGCGACGGCAGTTGTTGCTCGCTGGCCCGCGCCTGGCAAAGCGACTGATGGACGTCGTACTGACTTCGATCGGTGGCTTGATGCTCTTGCCGTTCGTGCTGGTGATGTCGATTTTGATCAAGCTCGACTCCAGCGGGCCGATCTTCTACCGCCAGAAACGGCTTGGCCAAGACGGCGTGCGCTTCGTCGCCTTCAAGTTCCGCACCATGTACGGGGATGGCGAACAGCGGCTGCTCGAAGTGCTCGCCAACAATCCAGCGATGCGCGCCGAGTACGAAGAGTTCCACAAACTCACCGTCGATCCGCGAGTGACTCGGATTGGCCGCGTGCTGCGCAAGTACAGCTTGGATGAACTACCGCAGATCTGGAGCGTGTTCGTGGGCGACATGAGTTTGGTTGGCCCGCGCCCTTACCTAGAGCGCGAGATCCCCGAGATGAACGGCCAGGAAGCGGTCATTCTGCGCGTCAAGCCGGGAATTACCGGCATCTGGCAGGTCACCGAGCGGAACGCTTCGACGTTCGAGCAACGCGTGCTTCTGGATGTCGAATACGTCCGCAGCTGGTCACCCTGGCTCGATCTGTACGTGCTCGCGCGCACGCTGCCCGTGGTGCTCGGGGGAACCGGCTCTTGAGCCTGAGTCCACTCGCCCTGCCACGGATCACGGTCGGTAAACTCCCGCTCGACGTCGTCGATTTCGAAGGCGCGCTCGACGCGATCGATCGCCTCATCCGCAGTAAGAGCGGCGGCACCGTGTTCACGCCGAACGTCGATCACGTCGTGATGGCCGAACACGATGAGCGCTTCAGAACTGCGTACGCGGCCGCCGCGCTGTCGCTCGTGGACGGCACGCCGGTATTGTGGGCATCTCGCTTGTTGCGCACGCCGCTGCCGGCGAAGATCTCGGGGTCGGATCTGGTGATGCCGCTCCTGCGCCGCGCGAGCGAGCGCGGCTATCGCGTGTTCTTCTTGGGCGGCGCGCCCGGCGTGGCTGATTTGGCCAAGAGCAAACTCGAAGCTGCGCTGCCCGGGATTCAGATCGTCGGCACCGACGCCTCACGCATCGACGTGAACCAACCGGCAGACGCCGACGAAGTAACGGAACGCATTCGGCGCACCGAACCCGATATCGTGCTGGTCGCCCTGGGCGCTCCGAAGCAAGAGATCTGGAGCTTCACGCGGACCGAACGGCTCAAGCCAGCGGTACTGATCGGCGTCGGGGCCAGCCTCGATTTCGTGGCCGGCATCCAAAAGCGAGCGCCGAGCTGGATGTCTACCGCCGGCCTCGAATGGCTGTATCGCCTGGCACAGGAGCCGCGCCGCCTAGCCGCGCGCTACTTGCTGCGCGACCCGGAGTTCTGCTTGATCCTGCTCCGCCAACTGATGCAGGGCTCGAATACCGGCTGAGCGGCGAGGCCCTTCGTTCAAGGGCTCGTGACTACGGTTTGCAGGCGCTTTTCGCGGAATAGCGACTGCAATTGAGCGAGCGCGGTGGTGCCTTCTCTACCGCATACGTACACCACGCCGTTCGCTACGGCGTCGAGCGCTTGCGACTCGACCGGCAGCGAAGCGCTCGGCCCGTCGATCACGATGAAGTCGTAGTAGTGTCGAAGATCCGCCAGGCCTTCGGAAAATTGCTGCGAGAGCAAGAGCCCGGGTGAGCGCATCATGCCTTCGGCCAGCACGTGCAAGGCTTTGCCGCAGCCGACCACGGTCCAACGCCGCTCGGTCTTGCCGTTGATGCGGTCGCGCAACTGCAACGAGAAACCGGCGCTCATCGGCATCTCGACGCGCATCAAGCGATGTACGCGCGGCCCCTGCATGTCACCGTCCATTAGCAAGATTCGGGGATGCCCGGACTCGGCCAGGGCTAGCGCTAGCTCGGCCGCCACGCGCGACTTCTGCTCCACGGAGTCCGGTACACCGACCACGAGCACGATGAAGCAACCCTCGACCGCGAGTGGATAGAGCTGCTCGCAAATGGGACGCCGTAGTTCGGGGACGAGCACTGGATCGGGCGCCCAATTGTTCGGGCTTGGACGGACGATGGTGACCGTGTTCTCGGCGGGCGGAACCGAGCTCACGTAGCTGTATCGAGATTGAGACGCGGGCGCGATCGATGACGGTGAGCGCTGGGGCACGGGAGACTGCGGAGCTGCCGGTGGCCGGGACGGCTCCGAAGCCCGCGAGCTGGTTTCCCGACGCAGGGCCGCGCCCTCCCTGGAGAGCAGCTCGGGGACGAACGAGCCGAGGGGCTGGGTCACCTTCATCTGGCTGCGGGGACGCGAACGCGGCGCGGGGCTCGCAGGGACTTGGACAGGCGGCGCTTCAAACGGAGGCGCAGCTGCTGGCGGCATGCTGGACGAGGCCCGCCCTGGCGGCGGCTCGGAACCCGGGCGAACCACTGCAAAGCCGGGGACCGCGTGCGCGCGGATTTCCTCGTCCCAGGCCCGCGCTGCGGTCGCGAGCACGGGGTCGGCACGCGGATCGGAAGCCAGCGGATTCTCGGCGGGTGGCAGCACCAGCGTGGACGCAAAGCGACGCGGCGCCGGGCTTGCCGGCGGAGGATTGCTCGAGGGCTGATTCCGGTACCCATCGACCGGAGGCGGGGTCACCACCGGCATGACCTGAGTCTGATTGAGCGGCGCGGGCGGTGACGAAGAAATTGGACGCTGGGCGATGGGGATGATCGGCGGCGCTGTGCTCGGGTGCGGCGGGGGTTGATACGACGGGACGTTCGGACCAAGCCCCGAGGGAATCGCGGGCGCAGGCGGCAGCTCGACGTTCAGCGCTTGCTGCGCGAACGGAGCGGGACGGCTCGACTTCGTGCGACGCTGCTGGGTGGCGCGCGCGACGAGCGTGTAGGCGGTCGCCAGACCGCCGCCGAACACCACGCCGAAGAACAAGAAGAGCGGCCGATTGGGGTCGATCGGCGAACTGGGCAGGGGGGCCGCCGTGGTCACCCGAGCAACCAGCGACGGCGATGCGGCCTGCCCCTCCGCGCCGGATTTGGTCACGGCCTCGAGCAGGCGCTTCCACTCGGCGCGCAGCTCCGGCGACAGGACCTTGCCGGGGACCTTGGCGTTCAACGCCTCCCGACGCGCGGACAGCGCAGAATTGATCTCGACCAAGCGCCGACGCAAAAGCGTCGGGTCCGATTCGCGAGCCTCGAGATACGGGTTGTCCGTACCCTTGCCGTTCCCTAGATCCTGCAAGCGCTTTTCGAGGTTGGCCTTCTCGGCATGGAACGCGGAAAGGGCCGGGTCGCTGTCGGGTGTCTGCCCGCTGGCAGGCGACGCTTCCGTGGCCGCCTCCGGATGCAAAGCCAAGAAGGCGGCTAGCTCTTGCGTCTGCTGCTGGCGCTTCAGATCGCGTTCGCGTTCTGCGCTGCGATCGATGAGCACCAGGGGTGCCAGCTCAACCGCGTGGCGAGCCAAGTCGTTGCAGGCACGCTGGACCCGAGCCTGGTCGGTGTCGCGATAGCTGATGCTGAACGTGTGCGCGTCACTGGTGTCGATCTCCAGCGACTGACGCACCAGGCTCGCGGCGGCAGCCCGCGCTTCCGGCGCTTGGGACGCGGCGCGCTCCTTGGATAGGCGCTCGAGCATGACCCGATCGAGAATGCCCTCGCCCAGCCGGCGCGCGGCCTCGAGTGGCTCCGGCAGCTTGGCCGGCACCGAAGGCGTTGCCGACTCGACGATCAAGAGCGCGCTAGTTCGATAAGTGGCGGGAGCAAGATAGGCGTACGCCGCGAAAACCGCGAAGATGATGCTCGCGATTAGAATACCAGGGCGTATTTGAGACATCGCTTGGAAACGGGTGGGTCTTCGGTCAACTCCGCTTGCGGGTATAGCATTCCCAGCCCAGCTCTTACCACTTCGCGGCCGCTGCGCAGTGCGCGCCCTGGCCCGCGCGCCGCACTCAATGTCGACGAACTCCGCGCGCCGCCAAGAAATCCAAGATCTCGCCCACTGCGGCAGATTCCAGCGCAAACAGAGCAAATACGCTGGCGTCGAGGCGCTCGGCAAGCGCGAGGTCGAAACCGGATCGCGTCAATGTCGCGCTGATCTCCGCGACTTCAGCGCGCCGAGCAGGATCACTCGGCGGTTCAGGCAGGGCCCGGAGGTGCCCGATTTTGACCTGTGGAAAGGTCGCTTGGCGAGCGTCGCGCCGAAGCGCGAGGTGCAGCGCCCGATACAGTGCGCTGTTCAGTAGTCCGACTACGAGGTCCGCGGGCAACCCGTCGACCGCGAAGCCCGCCAAGAGCGAATTGCGAAACGGCAAACCTCGATGCAGGGCCGCGATCGGGTAGCGCGCGGTTTGCCGGATGACGAAACGGACACGTTGGTAGTCATCTCGACTTCGGAGCCGGCAGCGCGCCCTGGACAGCGCTTCGGGGTCGGGGGCCAGAAACAGCCGCGGCTCGCCCTCTGCGAACTCGCGCACGTCTCGTCCCTCGAGCAGCGGATAATGATGAATCGCGTCGGGAGCGGGGCTTCTCAGGAGCAACTGTTTGCTGACCATGCTCGTGGTTTGAAAGCCCATCTCTCCAAACAGCTCGCGCGGGAAGGCGGGCGCCTTGGCCAACTCGAGCAGCACCGCGGGTGCCAGGACCTCGGCGGCGGAGCCACCGGCGCGTTGTCGCTCAGCGAGCCGGAAGGGCTGCTCGTTGCTGTTCCCCGCTTCGGGGTGGACCGAGACGTTGCCCGTGCTGGCTTCTGCGATCAGCGCGAAGCACGGCTGAGTCACCGACGCGAAGGCGTCTTGCCCGAACTCGAGCATCGGCTCACACGGTGTGTGGGTAGCGCGCACGGCGCGCCGCACGGCGCGATACCCGTGTAGATCGGCGATCGGACTCGGCACGACCAGTGCGACCGTGCCCTGCGGCGCGAGCCGCAACGCGCGCTCGACGAACAGGCCGTGCAGCGTGGGATAGCCCCTGAGCGTGCTGTAGTGATCGGCAAAATAGGCTTTGCGCTCGACCGAAAGCGGCTGCGCGGCGCGCCCCGCGTACGCCACCCAGGGCGGATTGCCGATCACCAAGTCGAAGCCCCCGCGCTCGAAAGCCTCGGGAAATTCGGCCACGAAATCCAGCTTCTTGCTCGTCTTCGGCTCGGCCTTACGAGCACCGCGCGGGCCGTGCGAAACGCCATAGGGCGGGCCCAACAAGGAATCGCCCACGCGCAGATTCGTGCCCGCCTCACGCAGCGTGAACGCGGGATCGGCGACGAACAGGCACAGCGCCGCCTCAGCGACCGCCACTGCGACCGGGTTGACATCGACCCCGTGGACGACGCGCAGCGCCAGCATGCGTCGCCGTTCGGCGCTCTCCCGTACACCCGGCTGCAGCGAGAGCGCGCGCATCACCTCCAACAGGAAGGCACCCCCGCCCACCGCAGGATCGCAAACTCGAAAGTCACTCACGAAATCGTGGGCACGGTGCGAGGAGCTGGCAATGCGTCGTTTTAGCGGCTCGAGAGCGCGCTCGACGACGACCTCGGTCAGCGCGCGTGGCGTGAAAAATGTACCCGTCTGTTTGCGCCGCTTGCCCCATTCCAGCTCGAACACGCCCTGCTCGTTGCGCCGAACGCCCTCCGCCAGCAGCAGCTCGTACAGATTGCCGACCAACTCGGCTGGGCAGGCCGCGAGGTCGACGCCGTCGCTCTTCAGTCCCTCTTCGAGCTCGGCGCGAAACGCCGCTTCGGCCCCCGCAAAAGGGCGTCCAAACTCCCAGCACAGCACCCCTTCGCGAATCGAGGCACTGGTCTCGAAGGGCGCAGCGAGCGGCGCAAATAGGCGACCCGTCGCAAAGTCGGCCTGGCGCATGAACAGGCCGCGGGCGCGCCCCAAAGCCAGCACGACGAAGCGCATGACCGCGACGGACAAGGCCTCGTGCACGGTCTCGGCCTCCAAACGCTTGCCCACGAGCTCGGCGGGCGCACGCGACAAAGCCTGCAAACAAGCCAGCATTGCCCTGCGGGCGCGCTGATGAACGCAGTACGAAAGTTCGGGATCCGAAAAGCTCATCAACGACCCGAAACGAGTCGTCGCCCGAGCTCCAAAGCCGAACGCATGCCATCCGCGTCCGCGACCCCCGTCCAAGCGATGTCGTACGCGGTGCCGTGATCGACGCTCGTACGGACGATCGAAAGGCCCATCGTCACGTTCACCGCGTCGCCGAAGGCTACCAGCTTCATCGGGATCGTGGCTTGGTCGTGGTACATCGCAACCACACCCTGGTACACGCCGGCTACGGCCTTTCGAAACGCGGTTTCGGCGCCGATCGGACCTACCAACTCGGCACGCCGCCCGAGGCGCTTGGCAGCCGCGTGGATGCCGGGCACGATCGCGGTACGCTCCTCTTGGCCGAGCAATTCACTCTCGCCGGCATGCGGGTTGAGCGAGCAAATTGCGATTTTTGGGCGCTTTTTGCCGACCGCCAAGAGCAGCTCCGCCAGCTGAAACGCGGCATCACTGACGCCGGCGGGCGTGAGCGCCTTGGGCACCTTCGAGATGGGCAAATGAGTGGTCACGAGGCTCGTGACCAGCGGGCCTGCTGCGAAGCACATCACGCTCAGTGTTGCGTGATCCAAATCGCGCAGCCACTCCGTGTGACCGAGGAAGTGCGCAGCGCCCGGCACGCCCGAGTGCGCAATCGCCGCTTTGCTCACGGGGCCCGTCACCAGCGCGCGGCGGGGCGCGGCTTTGGCAAGCCGATAAGCTTCGTCGATGTACGCGAGCTGCGCTGCCCCAGAGGTAGCATTCGGCTTGCCCGGTTTGCGATCGCGAAGCGCGAGCTTGGGACCGACACTATGCACGTAGATGGCTCGGGGATCGGCCCACTCACCGTCGAAGGGCCGCAAGCGTTTGGTCGACACTTTGACGAGCGCGGCCGCGTCGCGCAGCATGTCCCAATCACCGACCAGCACCGTGCCCGGGATTTTCGCGGCCGCGCGCAGCGACACTTCGGGACCAATGCCGCACGGGCAGCCCACCGAAACGACGAGCAAATCGGTCTTTGCCGGTGTTGCTGAACGAACCATCGCCGGCTCGACTATCAGAGCCGTTCGGGTCGCGCAAAGAGCGGGCCAAGATCGCGACGAAAGCCGCAAGAAAGCGCGATTGTGTGCGAGCCAGGAGCTCGGTACTCTGAACGGAATGTCGAGCGAGCCTGCCCCGGATCAGTTTGCGTTCGAGCTGCTGAAGCTCTTGTTGCAGGTGGCCTGGGCCGACGATGACGTCGCACACTCGGAGACGGAGGCGCTGCTCGCCTTTGGGCAAAAGAGTCGCCTCAGCGCGGAACAGCTGGAATTACTCGCAGCTTGCTTGGCGGGCAAGGCGCCGTTACCGCCGCCCAATCTCGGCTTCCTGAAAACGCGTCGGCTGGACGTGCTCCGCGCGGTCAAAGAGCTCCTCGTCAGCGATCTCCACGTCGCGGGTGAGGAGGACACTATCCTCGAGCAGATTTCGGCGTTGCTGCGCTAGCGGGGCGATCGCGATCCCGCATCGCAGCTCGAGCCCGTACCGAGTTCCCGTACCAGGACGCCGAAGGCTGTGCCGGCCTCGAAGGACTCCGTGACCATCAAAAAACTCCCGCTTTTCTGCTGAGAACGACAGAGCCGCACGAGCAGCGCCAAAGCCTGGTCTAGCGCAGCAGGCCGACCAGCCACATCGGCGTGAAGCGCGCGGTGACCACGATCGCGCCGATCAGCGCGACACAGGTCAGGCTCTTGCGATCGCTCAGCGCAAATTTCACCGGATCTTCTTGCATCTGCCCGCGGCCCGCCAACAGCCAAATTCGGCCCAACCAATAGAGCAAGGCGGGCAAGACCAACCACAACAAACCCGGCTCACGGTAGGCGGCACGGACGGTGCTGCTGTCGACGTAGAGCATGAACACCAACGCAGCGACGTAGCCGCTGGCCGTCCCCATGCTCGTGACCATCGGTAGATCGACCCGCGAATAGCCGCGGTTCTTGACCTGCTCGTCGTTGGCCAACGCGTGCAGCTCCACGAAGCGTTTGGCGAACGCGAGACTGGTGAACAAGAACATGGAAAAGCCGAGCAGCCAGGCGCTGACGCGAACGTTCGCGGCTATGCCGCCCGCCAGGATGCGATGTGTGTACAAGCCGGCGAGCACCAGCACGTCCAGCAAGAGCAAGCGCTTCAGGTACAGCGAATACGAGACGGTGCCGACGAAATACAATGCCAGCATGGTCACGAACGCGTTCGGCAGGAACGTGAATGCGATCGCGAAGCTCACGAGTAAGAGCGTCACGAAGATCGGAAAGCCAAAAATGGTCGGCAGCGCGCCGCTCGCGAAGGGGCGTTTGGCCTTCGACGGGTGAATGCGATCCGCATCGAGGTCGAGCAAATCATTGAAGACGTAGCCGGCCGACGCGCACAGTGAAAACGTCCCCGCCGCCAAAATTCCGTACACAATGGTCGAAACCGAGTGCGCGTCCGCCAGCAGCGCGGGCACCACGACCAGCGCATTCTTGGCCCATTGGTGCGGGCGCAGCTCCTTGATCAAAGCGCGCAAGATGCTGGGCCGGCGCGAGAGCACCTGTACCTG
>Ga0247761_1000065_pt1 | contig 17320 bp, 29 predicted proteins | sample UWRJL111311C4_FD_179915 | JGI IMG/M metagenome (GOLD analysis project Ga0247761, IMG submission 179915) | Plant litter microbial communities from Arlington Agricultural Research Station in Wisconsin, United States - UWRJ-L111-311C-4 | ecosystem: Environmental > Terrestrial > Plant litter >...
TCGTGCTTGCCCGCCTTACATAGATCAGGCTCTCCAGAAAGTCCATCCGGAGCGCGCAATCCTGCATTGAGTTTCTTGATTTCTCCGACAGGGACTCCGAATTTGACAGCCAAATCTGCAATTTCACGATCAGTTTCAACGAAACCCATGTCCTGAATTACCAAAGCAATGCGTTCACGCAAGATTCCTTTATCCTGCTCAAATGCAACCGCTTCGTCTGCTGTCACTACCTTGTTAAGTGGTTCAGGTTCACGAGAATTGAGCTTACGATATTCCATGCAGATATTGCACCACAGGATGCAGAAATCGTCATGCTCTTCTGCTGCTACCACAGGCGTACGAGATTGAAATGTATGAATGCGGGTTTTGGTTCCGCACTCTAGATCGTATTCGTACATTGGTACATCTAAATAGAAATGAATCGGAGTGCGAGTCGATGCCTTGTTTCGCGCACCTCTACCCACATCTAGGGAATTGTTGTGTGCTGCTCCCATTTCTCTCCTATTCGATTAGCTTGCTTTCCATCACTGCTAACACTGGGACCATAGGCTGTTTCTTATGAATACGATTGACAGCTGAATTGAGTTTGTCCCACGTACCCGTCAATTCTACTACGGTATTTCCCTTGTCTCTATGGTTGTCCGGAGTCATGTCTATTCCGAATAGAACAGATTGGAGAACCACCTCATTCCATGCTGGGATTTCCACATCCAGCACTACGACAGGCATTTACTGCCTATCCTTAGAGGACAGTAGTACAGGTGACTCCTGTAAACTGTTCGAGAGATTCTGACTTTTCGTCAGTGGAGATAGTTTCTCCATTTTCAGCTCCCTTCAACCCTTGTAGAATGCGAACAAAATAATCGATGCTCCGAGCAGTTTCCTGTTGGTGGGCATCAAGTCTATTTGCATCCTCATCTGTGTACTGATATTTGCGTCGAGTCTCAATGATCATACTTAGCTCTAACCGAGCGTACTTAAGCAAATCTTGGTACTCAATTTCCAATAGCCTAAGATATTGGTCTCCTCGGGAGAGTGAATCAAAGTCACTCAATTTGTATCCTCCTTTAATCAATAGGCTAGAAATGGGGCCAGCATTGAGCACTGGCCTCAAATCTAACTCATTGATCAGGTGCGCAGCTTACCGGCGTAATCTCCGTCCTCATCGTACAGACGAGTACCGTCAACCACATCGTCAACAATTGTCGGTGCAGTCTCGCGAACAGCATCCCCAACCATCTTACGGAATAGCGTGTCCACAGTAACGGCCTTCGGTGCACCATCCTGTGCAGCATTCATCAGATCAAGCTGATGACGGAGCCCCTGTGCAGCATTCACAATGTCATCAGTCTCGATGGTGAATACCGATCCGCCAGTACGGGCAACCGCATAGCGAACCGCTCGACCGACAGTCTCCTTAATGAATGCGGGAAGGAACCCGTGAACCTCAGCGAAAACGACATCGTAATCGACATTCGGACTGAGAATCTTCGGACTGACATTCGCACGAATCAATCGCTCAGTACCATTCCGGTCAAGGTCGGCAACGTGAATGATCGAGTCAATACGACCGGGGCGCATGACACCCTTCTGCAATTTCTCGACATAGTTCGTCGTGAACAGTGCCAGAACACCACTTGTCTTGTTACTGATTCCGTCCAGTGCGTCGAGCAGGCGAGAGATCTCCATGTCCGATCCACCCTTAGCGATGGTATCGATATCCTCAAACTGCACAACTGCCGGAGCGTAAAGCTTTGCCGTATTCAGAACATCGAATACGTTATCCTTACCGGGGCGAGCGATAATGAACGTCCATCCATTCTCGATTGCTCGCTTAGCAGTAATGGCACCCGCCATCGACTTACCGGTACCGAATGGACCCTCAAGCAGAACAGTTCTCTTAAGAGGGATGTTCAGCTCGCGCATGACATCAGTGTGCTTAATGAGACCCCAAAGATTTGCCTCAAGCTGTGCCATGACTTCGTCCGAATAGACAATCTCCTCTTCCTTAATTCCCGCGAGATCCAGGAACTCAGGCTGCTCAGCTCCATTGAATGCCTTACCCTTGTAAATAGAGCGCTGCTTAAGCTCATCTTCAACAACAGTGAAGAATGCCTCTAGGCGAGCGCGCTGCTTACGGGGGGCCGTGACATTGACACGGAACAGAAGTCCATACTCCTCTGAATAGTCAGTGTCCAGATCGAACACTGCATTCAGAATCGGCATGGAAACCTCGCCCCAAGGAACCTGCAAAGTCTCAGTCGGAGAAACCTGAATAGTGAGAAGCTTCGGCGGAATCTTTCCAAACATGGTCTGAGTAGCCTTACCCAAACCAACCGTTCCGAATACCCGATACAGTGCACGCTGGAATGCAGCAGCACCATCCCACGGACGGAAATTGAAAGTGCGACCGAATGAGAATTCCTCCTCATCCTGCTTATACAGCTGCTTTAGGAAGTCAGCCGCTCCGAGAAGGTCACCTGCAAACTGCTCAGGCAGTACGATATTGGAGCCCTCAAATCGAATCGAGTCATCCTTTACCGTGATCTTACCCAGTCGATCCAGCTCCGCGAGAACCTTGTTTGCATTCTCGTCGTTGGGATTCTTCTCATTACTCTTACCAGCCAGTTCAGCCCGAAGAGTATTCAGGAAACCATCCGGCAGGCCATAATCACTAGAACTGTTCTTCGTTGCCATTTGTTATTTCCCTCCAAGGGAATTAGAGAATTTGTCTGTAGTTAAGCAAGAGATCGACTCCTGCTTTTAATTCAATTCCAGAAACATCAAGTTCCTGATCTCTGCGTGCGAATTCGATCAGAGCAATTCGCTTATCCAACTCTTGAACCATGAAACTAATTCGATTGGAATAATCTTCTACCTTTTGTCTTGCATTCTTGAAATGCAGAGCAGCTGCCATGACATCGACATTTGCTGTCTCAATCAAAAGAAGTTCTGTCTGCTGAACCAGAGTATTTAGATTATCCAATGCCTGAAGTGCCCATGCACGTGAACCAAGCAATTCTTCACGCGCTGTCTTTACCCTAATGAGCGCTTTATTAACCTCTTCCATTGCTGAAGCTCCGTGCCCTGCTGCTTTTGTAGCAGAAAACAAAGCTCGATCAATTTGCGCCCGTGCATCATCAGCGTGTGTCACGACTACATTTCTTTCCTTTGGTTAGAGGGTTAATGCCATGTGACATTCTGTTCCCACGGAGGATCTTCTTTAGCCCATCTAGCTTTATCCTCTGCATATCTGCGCACTGCCTCAGCTCGCTTTTTCAATTCTTCTTCACTGCGAGGAGGAGTGGGATACAGCTCAGAATGTGGATGACGAGTTAGGTACTCTGACAATGTCATGTCAAGAATACCCGCTTTCCGACGCATCAGGCGATCAAGGTTAGGGTTCCTTTCGAGATATTTTTGCATATCTCTATTAGAACGAATGCTTTTCATTTCTCTATTCCAGCGAGCAAATGCCTCCCTAACCTTACTAGGATCGAACATAGGATCTGGTCTAGTTTTACGCTTAGCTGCTTCGTCCATTTTCTTACGCTGCACTAGTTTCTCTTTATGGGAATTAGCTAGTGGCACGTAATCTTTAGCAATCATCTTGATAGTGTCGGCTGCTACTCTGCCGGAACTACCTAAGTAAACATCTCTATTCACATCGTGATTAGGGATTGGCGGAATAGTGTATCGCATTCTCCATCTGGGATCGAAAATGCGCTGTGCTCTGGACGGATACTCCAGTGACCAAGTGGCTGTATTGACTCCGCTCCTACTAGCTAGCGATTTGAATTCCTGAAAGGCATTCCATGCCCATCGCCAATCAGCAGGTATTTGCTTAGAAGAGCTAGGATTAACGGCAGGCATGTTACCTCCTTAAAGGATATTGCCGTAAGCACGAAGATAGGATGCCGCACCACGTGCAAACGATGCGTTTTCTTCGTTTACCGTAATCAGTGCAGGCAACGCATTCTTTACGTAGGCTTCAATCTGATCCTTAATGATGCTTAGACCAGTCAGATTATCTTTCTGATCCTGCTCTACCTTACTAAGCCATTGAATCGCCTGAGTCACGTCTCGATTCTGAGTGCCAGCAATAGCAGTATCAGTCAGCATCTTAGCCTGCTGAATTTGAGCAATTACAGTCAGAGTCTTTCTGATTGCATCATTAGCTGCTCTTAGTGCAGTGTTTAGCTGGACACCAATATCTGTGATTTCTGCTGTTACAGGCACCAGACTGTATGCTGCGTCTTCTGCTTTTTCTGCTGCTTGTAGTGCAGCGATCTTTGCGGGATCTGCTTCTGTCATTCTCTCTCTCCGCACATCATACATTGACTATGTAGCGGAATAACTACTCCGCATGACAACCAATGCTTTTCACTGACAATTAGGTCAGGATTCCAATGCATAGGTTTACCGGTGTCTAGTGGTTGGTCATCCATACCGATTTCTGTTTTCAGAGAGAACATGAACTTGACGAAATCGCTATTACGCTCTCCTGTGATTCCGTCTACTTCAATGCTATCCATCCAGAAATGATTACTGTCTCTGTTCTCTGATTCAATTAGTAGGTCTGTCATCCTTAGGTTCCTTAGGGATATCTGTGGGAGGGAATCGATAACATACCTCGCACATTCCGTAGTATTTGTCTTTCTTTTGCCCACACCAGAAACAACGCTTGATTGGCTTAGCTAAAGTCATAGTGATCGACATAAGTCTGCCAAAGTATTTGAATGGTGACTAGGACATGATACAGAACATCAATCCAATGCATTTGAATCTCCTTTCTACGTGCCCCCAGAGGGATTTGAACCCCCGACATCCACTTTAGAAGAGTGGCGTTCTGTCCGCTGAACTATAGGGGCAAGTGGGGAGTTTTCTGGTCGGATGACTCCCTCTAACCGCGAACCTTTACTTATTGAATTCCAGTCCGTATCGCTTTTCCAGCGACCGCATTTCTGCGTCTAGTTCTCTTGCGGCTGCTTTCTCTTGCAACAATTTTTCGTATGGAGTCGCAGATGTAATCAATCGAATAGGAACAAAGATAGGCCATGCAAATAATGTACCGATTGCAAGCCACACGGCACCGATGTATTCACTGGTCCAATAATTGCCGTAATCTTTGAACCGCTTAGCTGATCCGAGAGTGTAAACGAATACCTTTCGAGCAGCTAAACCACCGACTAGCAGATAAGCAAGGACAATAATCAAAGCAATCATTAGCCAAGCAACTCCTTTTCGAGTCGTTTGGTGATTCGATACTGAGCGCCGTGAGCCTTGCGCAATGCCGTATCACGCTGCTTTCCGGTACTGCCCACCTTTAGGTTGTGCTCGTGGCGTGCCTCGTTGTCAGCGATTCGCTCCTTTTTCGCTTCCTGGTTCTTAGCCCATGAACGTGCGCGCTTGAGCTTGGTCTTTTCAGACTGAGTCTTGACTGCCATGATCGACTTCCTTATGTCCGATTTATCATCTCATTGTGTGATCTGAGAACTTGCCTCGCTACCTGGTGACGGGCAGTGAGAAATTAGGGGCCAGGGAGCCCTCTCAGAAGCTCCCTGGCGCTCTAAAACTACCGTACGTATACCCTTGTAAGGGTACCGGTTTTTGATCTTGTTAGAGGTGCCTCTCAGCCGGATTAGCCAGGTCACCCAAGATCAGGAACTAGCGGCCAGTCGGCCGATCGTTGCTTTTTGATCATGGCCTGTTCGTTGATCTCTGAGACGGTACTAGTCACCAGACTAGCTGCCTGACTCTGACGACTGAAACCACGCTCTCGCCAGAATGACCGGCGCTTGTCAGGCTCGGTGCTCTCATTCCGAATCTCTGCCTCAGTGCGCTTGTTAGCGCGAATGGTTCGGCTCACTCCCTTGTGAGAAGAATGAAGAGACTCGGAACTACGCTGATGCTCCAACCGATTAGCCATTACAGCATTCCCTCGTAATCTTCTAGGATTTTGTGCACTAGCTTGTAATGCTTAAGCAGCCGTTCAATGTCTTCCCGAACAGTGCCTGTAAGAATCCCACCCGCACTAGCCAGATCAAGATTGTGAGTTCTCAATGCCAAAATCTGTTCGCCTGTATCTCTTGATGCAGCCAATACTGTAGCCAGCATACTGATCTGAGTATTGACCTCTAATTTAAAGCCTGTAATAGCTGCTTTAGCGTCGTCTGCTGCTGTCATTACAGCGGAGCGGCGTAGATATTGGCTTCATTGATAGCCAGGTTGTTATGGGTCAGTGATTCCTGCACTTTCTGTTCTGCTTGAGCTGCCTGGTTGACAGCTGATGCCAGCTTGTCACTGATCAAACTGTATGCGGTTTTAGCTTCCTGAAGCTTTAGGGCTGCTTGATACAGGAGTGCATTTGCCTCAAGCACGGTCTGATTTGCTTGCAGAACCATTCCGCGTAGTTCGGGGCCACTTCTAGCCATTGTTGCTACCTCTTTCTTCTTAGAGAATGATTGCTGTCATCCCGACGCACATAACACCTAGCCCAATAATGGCCAGGTACACGATTGCCTCCCGGATTCTCCGTTGATTCGGATCGGGTGCTGCCATAAATACAATGGCTGCCAATACCCATAGGGCAATCCCAATTAGGACGACTAGGCTCGCGATTAGCGTAACCAATTGCTTTCCCCTTTCCTTAAGGGAACCGATGCCCTAGCCGGAATCGAACCGGCTTACACGGATTTGCAATCCGTCGCCTAACCAATCGGCCATAGGACACTGAACTTTGAGAGCTGGTTTGCATATCCGCAATTCGCAGTGAATGTGCTAGCACAAGAATATCCAACAATGGTAATACCTAGGATTTCCATTGCCGCGATATTAGCGGCTGCCTGATGTGCCTATCGGAATCAGCAGGGACGCAGTTCTCTTAGTTCATGCGTTGCATAGGATTTTGTAGGCACCGGCCGGACACCCTTTGTTCCTACTCGGCCCGATGTCTGGCACCGGGGTTGAAATCTTAGGTCATGGCGGTTACTTCCGCTCACCTTGCCTTGTGGGCAAGAATGCTTTCCCGACTATGAATCAGGCTTATACATCACATGACTTGTGGAGAATAGGGGAATCGAACCCCTTACCTCCGCAGTGCAAATGCGGCGCTCTACCAAGTGAGCTAATTCCCCTTAGCGGAATGGGTATAGTTTAAGGAACCCACATTCCCCCATTCCGCATTCACCACTGCAACCTCTCCATATATTAGATTGGTTGCAGCTTTTTGCTCACTAGTTTACCTAAACCCATGATCGTTGAGCGCATGAATTCAGCAGCATTGACTAATGAGGTATTACTGCTATCCCTCCCACCTTACGGGTACGGCCCACTCCCGTAGTGCTATTACCGGCACGCCGATTTCTCAGTGGTTAAGTGCGGGAAGCTGATATCTAATAACTCTACAGGGGGTACTTGCATCACCCCCTAGCTCTTCGTGAATCCTTTACCCATCAGCACCAGGATAGCCGCGACTACAATCGGGGGGATAGCAAAAATAGCAGGAATCCAAAAAGGTGCCAGGACCCATACCCACGACCATGCCACTAGGCCAGTCAGTTTTAGTACTACGAATACAATCAAAAGAGCGGTAAGGATGTACCGAACCTCTCTCGTGACTTCCATGGCAGAAGTATTAGCCATTTACCTTTCTCCTCAATCAGTGAATCGGGTCGGTACGGGGCAGCACTCTTAACCCTCCCTGCCATACCTGTTCTCTAGTGCTAGACCCGATTATTCAAAATGGCTTACTCTTCGTCGTTTTTCACGACCTTGTTTTCGCGCTCATATCGCAGCTCACCAGCAAGGAATTGTGCCTCGTGCTTGGTGAGGTATTGGGCACGCATCAGAGGAGTGTGGTTCTCGACAAATTCCCACTCAACAGTTGCCGCACGACCCTTCACTCGTGAGGGTTTCTCACTGACCTTTCGGTAAAGAATGTACGGTGTCTGCTGTGAAATGTGAGTACCCCGAGCCTTCAATCCCTCTTCTAGTCGGTCGACCATGAGAGTGGACTTTGCCAGAGCAGCGGCCTCCCTCTCTTCGTCTGTCTGGTGAAGCTTCGGACGGCCGCGCTTCTTAGGGGCAGGGTCGCCATTCTCTGAACCAGAGACAACCACTACCCCAACAGAACGGGGAGGAGTAGCAGAATGGTCAGGGCAAAAGCGAGGCTTACGGCCACGCTGCGGCGCACGCTCCCACGTGTGATTCCCGTTTTCGCAAACCAACTCTTCTTTACCATTGCTATTTCTCTCTGCCGGAACGATCGGAGCGATTACGGGAGCGTGCTTCGGACAGTTAGCAGGCTTACGGCCGCGCTTTGCCTCCCTCTCCCATGCGTGATTGCCCACCTGACAATGCAGAGTGGTTGTGCCCGTAGTGCTCACAGAAAGAGCAATCACAGGCTTGTGCTTGTCACAGAAACGAGGTTTACGCCCCCTGGTGCTCTCTCGGGTCCACTTGTGAGGCTTGGTGTGTTCACAAGTCAGCGTCTCTTTTGTCATGCTCTTACCTCTCTGCGCGCTTAGCAGCAGCCTCAGCGATTTTCGCATTACGGTTGGTTGTAGCCTGAGCAATCTTTGCCTTAAAGGTGAGTTTGTTCTCTGCCTTACGGACGATTAGCTCAGCCTCGTTGACAGCTTGTTTGGCATTGATATCTGCGATGCGCTTACGGTAGGCAGCATTAGCCTCATCGAGCGCACCCTCTTTGAAAAACAACCGGGCAAGCTTCATTAGAGGCTAGCCACCTTTCTTTTTGTGTTTGGATAGGATACGTGTCCCCGTGCCGATTTGAACGGCTTCCCTCTGTCCAGCCTATAGCCCAAATGTTACTGACTAACTCCGGAATTGCTAGAGGAGTGCTCCAAGGTGCGCGGGGACCATTCGGGTGCCTATCATATATCCGCAGCCCATAACCCGAACCTGTATGGACTCAGCGTGTCCCTGCCAGGAATCGAACCTGGATCATGCCGTTTCTGCGGCCTGCTCTATACCATTGAGCTACAGGGAACCATTTGTTACTTGATTGCCTTAAGCAGTTTCAGACTCTCGGGAGAGAGCACGGACGAAAGACGGAACAGACCAGCCGGTCGCACTCCGGTGATCTCGTGTCCCTCCGGCACCGTATCGGTTACGGGCAGCCGGTAGTGATGAGAGTGGTTCTTCTCGTCGGCAGTGGTGATGTACAGGGAAGGAGTGTGCATGGTATTGCCTTTCACTTGAAGAATGACAGAACAAACAGGGTCACTAGAAGGGACACGGCGAATAGTGCGGGCCATGATTTCATCGGGCGACGAGATGTCCATTCTTGTCATAGGTGACATGGGCATACCATTTGCGAGAGCTATAGGGATTCGGCCCGGTCACCAGTGCGATTGCCTTCTGGGGGAATTTGTCGCCCGTAGTTCGCAGTGACTCACTGGCAGGATTGGGGAAGGCAGTCACCGGATAGAAGTAAACCTTGCTCGGGTCCTTCTTGATCAACTCGATAAAGTCCTTCTTGAATTTGAACTCCTGTCCGTCCCGGCCTCGCTCAAACACGAAAGCGCCGACTTCGTACTGTGTCATGATCTTGCCTTTCAGGATGTCGCTACTAGGTGTGAGATTTGGTGCCTCAGGGAGCCCGTCAGAGCTTCCCTGAGGCACTTTTACTACCGTCCGTAGGGTCTAGTAAGGGTAGGCGTTTTTGATCTTGTTAGCGAGGGTCCAGGGCTTCCGGAGGAGAGGTCGGGTTACCGTGCCCGTCGATCCACTCTTCCTGGTCGTCATCCTCGACCCACTGTGTTTCCTCGTCGTAATCGTGATAGTCGTCGTCGGAGTAACCGTCATACCCGTCACCCCAACCGTCGTTATCGTAGACGTAGTCATACCCGAGCAGTTCGCCATCCTCATTGGTAATGGCTTGCGTGTAAGCAGACATGGCTTTACCTTCCTGCCGAGCGAATATAGGGAAGAGAGAGCAATTGCTTTAGGTAGGCGAGCATTAGACCCGGATCTCTTTTCCCTCTGCGAGATCCCAGATAGCGATTTCTCCAAGAGTCCGTGCCCGATCGATTGCAGCATCCTTATGCTGCATCCACTCAGACAGATCGATGTAGACCATTCCATAGAAATTGTCGATCCATCCGCCCAAATAAATGTTGGGATTCATGATCATTGCGGGATGCTTACGGAGCCAATTGAAAATCCGCTCCTCCGCCACCTCACGATGCGCAGCACCGTCGAGCAGGTCCGAACCGAAAATCAGAGAAGGAGTCAGACCCCCTACCATATAACCGGACTCCGGAACTTTGAAGCCGGTCGGGCTGGCAGTGCTCCCGCCAGTGGAGGCAGTCTCCAAGAGGACTTGCTGAATAGTGGCATCCAAAGTGGCAACAGTCATTTGTTTACCTTTCAGAAAGAAGGGTCGCGGTAAGTCTCACGAGTGCCGATAGAAAGGAAGGTGCCGCCTTTACTCTTGAAGCGGCCATCCTTGGTGACGAAGAATTCCGTGTCCTCACCGTTATCGTTATATGAGTACTTGTATTGAGCAGAACCATCCTGCTCATTGCCCTTGATTATCTTGGACGTGTCCTCACGGACAATCACCGATTTGACCTGGCCCTTTTTCTCGCCAGTCTTGAAACGGGTGATTGCCACGATGGTTGCTGCATACCGATCGGAAAACATCAGAATCGTTGCAGCCTGATCAATATTCACCTCCCGATTACCGATGGGAGTAGACATCAAGTTATTCACCAGCGAACCGGTGCGTGCCATTACTTGTACCATCCTTCCGAGCGGAGCATCCACTCAGGACCGAGCGTCCGACCATAATTGATGTCGTAAGTGTCGGAGCGAACATTAGCGGGGAACTCAATGAATAGTGTCACGTACTCCTAGAGGGAATCGAACCCTCACTACCTGATCGAGAGTCAGGCGGTCTACCATTAACCTACAGGAGCGCAAATCGGGAGAGGGGATTTAATCGCACCTCCCCCGACTGCAAATCTGGTGTAATTAGATAGCGACCCAACCGATAAGGAAGAGTGCCAGCAGAACGATAATCGCGATCAACATCGGGTTGCCTTTCAGTTAATCGGACAGGGAACCAGCATGTGCCACAGGTCGAAATGAGCGATGCCGATCAACTCCTCAGTCGGCACCATGCAGCAAGCGTTGATGTGCGCTTGCGCTTTCTCCCACTCCGCACGCTCTTGCGAGCGGTCAAAGTATCGAGCCTGCTTGATGTTTCCGACACCCTGTCGGATAAACTCAGCTTCCATTGTGCTTGCCTTTCGGTAGTGGGCAATGGGAAGTAGATCGGACAGTGTGCTATCAGCTTGATTCCGATAGCAACCTTTGCGAGGTTTCCGCTCACCAGCCTTGCGGGCCAGTTGCTTCTCACTGTCCAAGTGGAGAGAGTAGGAATCGAACCTACTTGCTAGGCACTGTGAACCGCATTCAGGGCCGACCACATTCCATCGCTGATCCATATTTCAGGGGACAGCTTCAATGCCGGGCTTCCAGCTTGCCGACGTTCACACGAGGAGCTAGCCAACCGTACTCTCCAAGCGCTTTCCCTGTCATAAAGGCAACCGAGTGAATCGCGGCAGTGGGAAAGCTAAGTAATTGTCAATCTTTGCCTTACCCGCCGGATTCGGACCGGCTATCTCCATCCGTGTCGCTGGCAGCGCTTAGAGGCTTACCGCGACCCCCGATTGATTGGAGGCAAAGATATGTGGTCAAGGAGGTAGTCACAGACCGTGGCCAAAAGGCGGCGGATTTTCTCGCACACGGGATGCCCGCGCGGGTTTTCGGAAAGAGGACCCAGTCGGATTTTACCCGCCCGCTCCCTCAGCCTGCCCGCGACCCTGCTCGCCCGTCAATCCGGGGTCATGGCAGTCTCGACAACGCTGGTGCGTCTGTAAACTAGTGCTCTTGAGTTGTACGCCGCGCTCCCGGAGGCATGTACGCCATGTGCGGCGTGTGCGTCTGTGCTGCGGTGATGGGATGAACACTACGGGGAAACCGACCCCATGTATATGACCCAGGTCACAGTGTCCGTTTTGTACACGCGCTGACCAGCCTAAACTTTCTAATGTGACCCCAGTCACAGGGGTGTTGACTCGTCAGAATGTCCGGATATTTCCGGCACAGATATTCAAGATCATGGATGCTTTCTCAAGATCCAGTGTCCAGATTGTCTTAAAAAGTCTGGCTGAAAAGTGGCTCCGGTCACAGATCAACTAGCTCCCTTGCCTAGTGACTAGTGTCCATATTGTCTTAAAAAGTCTAGTAATTTTTGTGGTCTGGGTCACAGTGCTAGCTCTTGCAAGCATCCTTTTTCAGGTGATTTGTACCCTGAATTTGTGCTCCAGGTCACAGGGTGTGTGGTCCAGGCCACAAGTTGGTCGCTGGCGCGTAAATTGATCTTGGTACTAATGTCCTGAAATTTCGGACTTCCTTTCCCTGCTGTGGCCAAGCTCACACCTTAAAGCTACAGGGCACCCCTGCATCACTGAAAAAGTGTCCAGGTCAGAGCTTTGATGATCATGGGTACTGCCAGGTCAGGACATGATCCACTTCTGTAGGAAGGCTTTTCCTGAGATTTTGCCTAGACCCTTGCAATTACCTGTCTCTTAAGTTGATCATCGGGAGAATCGGTGAAGGTTAGGCTTACCTAACTTCTGTGGCTGGCACAGAAGAGAAGGAGCGCGCACGCGCGTACATGATCACGATTCGCCTTGTCAAGACTGTGTGACCAACCTAATGTACCGACATAAACACGTAGAAACGTCGTGATGCAAGTACACCCTGTTACACTTAGTATGACGAAGAAATCACGAAGTGATTTTAGACTTACGCGCCACATTGGACGGTCCCATGTGGACGGTCATCAGTTATATCCAATGTGGACACAGAAGGGGGTGCCGATATGGCGCACAACTGTAAGCGCGTACAGACGGGGCATCAGATTTGTCCGGAGCATATGTTGACCAGAGATGGTTTACACTATCGATTTCGTAAGCAAATGGAAGATGTCATCTCTCTAGAGGAATTGACAGAATGGCATGAGCTTATGAAAATGACAATGCTGCCTAAGGATAAATCGATTCCACTAGATGATCGGCCTCAAGCAATTATTGACCGTGTTGCTCGGGGCGGGGTAGCAACATAAATAGGAAAGGGATGACGCATTTTGAGTGCTATTAATGATGTTCTATGGCCTGGAATGAAGGCACTAGAACCCAAGTCACAGCTAGGCGGAATTTACGCTAACAAGCGTGGCTATCACAACAAACGCGAGAATCTCCCTATGCCTGGCTATACTTTTGATTATTCGATCGATGAATTCTCGATTGATAAGCAGGGTCCGGCGGACGAAGCATCAGCTATTGACTGGACTTTTCCAGATGCACAGTCAGGAAATTACAGCACAATCTCTAAGTACTCAAAGAGACTGTATGCCGTTCGTGGTGGCAACGATTCTCGCACTGTCTACATGAGAGAGTTCTTTGGTCAGATTGACTCAGACTCCACTGTAGAAGGATGGGATTACGGAAAGAATAAGGCTTCTAGCTCTGATTCTTCTCATCTGTGGCACATCCACATTTCAATCTTCCGTAAATACATCAACTCCACTGGTGCTATGAAAGCTATTCTGTCGATCCTTAAGGGAGAAACTGAGGCAGAATGGAAGGCAGCAAACGCCAGAGAAGTTGTGTTCCAGTATTTCGATGGCAGATTGCCAGTACTTAAGAAAAATGACTCTGATCCAATCGTCCCTAGTGGAACGTACTATGTGAATCGTGCTCAGCGCGCTTTGCAGGTTTCTGCTGATGGCGATTACGGTCCAGAAACTGCGGCTGCTGTTAAGGCGCTTGGAATTTCGGGCAAGGACGGAAATACCATTGATAACGATGTATGGGAGAAATTGTATGCCACTTGGGGCATGACAGTTACATCTTCTACTGTGGTTGATGGTGGATCTAAGCGTGATGTCACATACCAGAATTTCACTAATGCAAAACTACCTATCCTGAAAAAGGGTGATAGTGATGATGCTGGTGGAGTAGACGGAAGTGGCACTACTTATATCAAGCGCGCACAGCGACAGTTGCAAGTGGACGATGACGGTGAATATGGTCCCGCTACTGCTACGGCAGTAAAGAATCTCGGCATTGCTGGGCATGATGGAAATACCATTGATCTAGCGGTATGGATTCAGCTCAATGCAATGTGGGGGGCGACAGAAACCAAGCGTGTTTCGATCAAGCCTAAGAAGTAATTTTTCAGGGTTCCGATCCCCTAAATTGATCGGATGGTGAGGCAGTGCCGACGGGGCATATTAGGGGTTCGATTCCTCTCTGTCTACAGTGGCGACACCAGTCGCGCCGTCTCCCTCCGTGTTGTCGTGACTGTGCTAGGGAGACATGAAATGTCGTATGTGTGCAGGTCAGGCAGTTGCGACAGTCGCGACATCGTGGGGAGACTGGCACCACTGTGTCGTGTCTGTCGCGAGTGGACTCAGACGGGGTTAACGTACCTACATTGAAGGGAGTGAATATGGCGAATCTTGACACTACGATCTTGAAACCCGGAGACGTAGTTATTGTGGAAATGGGTATTTGGATTGTGCGTGTTTTGATTTGGATTCAAGCCGTATTTACGGGCCGCGCTAAATACTCGAAAAATGGACATGTAATCGTTGTTTCTCATAGAGATGCGGAAGGCCGTTTATGGGGAATTGAGGGTCGACCCGGAGGAATTGGTTGGGCGCTCATGGATAAGCGAGCCGGGAAGTATGGTATTTCTAATGCAGAGCAACCCAAATCAGATCAAGATAGAGTCTACATTGTAGAGACAATGAAAGGTCTACTAGGGACCAAGTACGATTACCTGGCCTATTTGGACATTGCTCTACAGACACTTGGCATTACTCAGGAGTGGAAAGACTTTCAGGGTAACGACGTTCCGGTGCATTTTATTTGTTCGGCTGTTGCCGACTATGTATATGAAGATCGTGGATTGGCTAACCCTGGTGGGTTGAAAGTCACTAGGTACACAACTCCGGCGGAATGGGCTGAGTTCATTGATAAGAAAGAATGGGAGAAAGTTTAATTCTTTCAATACGGATTCGCCTGTAACCGTTTCCGGATAGGGGGACCTACAACATGCCCTTCTGTCTAATTAGGATTGAGATAAAATGCCTAAGAAATTATGTCTCACGTGTGGAGTGGTTACCGATCAGAGCAGGTGTGTTTTACATAGAAAGACAGCTGCCCGTGGATATGGTACTGAGCACCAAAAATCTAAGGCTGAAGCTATTTCAATTGCACCTTATTGCTGGAATTGTGGTTGCTCAGCTTATACTTGCAAACTTGCATGGCATCATGTGACAGAGTTACGTGGTGGCCGAAATCCTGAAAAGGATGACCGTAGGCAATTACTATGTTCAAATTGCCACCTGAATGTGAAAGAGAGGAATTAAAAATGGCTTCTGGTGCACCTCGTCCAGGTGGCAATAAATTGGCCCCTCCTGGCGGATCAAATGAATTAGCTCCTGGTGGAATTTCTTATGCTACCGGTAATTGGAGAGCCCTAAGTGGACATGTGAATGTTGACCCTTCACACCCATTAAATGCTTCTGGTCCTAGATCAGCAGTTACTCGTTCTGTGAAGAATATTCGTAAGGACGCAAAAACAACTAGCATTACTTATGCTTGGACACTGCCAACAGTTCCGGGTGGATCTACTACAGCAGTTTCTTCTATTACTGGTGGATCTACTGCTACTGCGACATTTACTCCTGATGTGGCCGGTACTTATGTTTTCCGTTGTGTAGTGACTTTTGTTCGCACTGGTGGAAACACTACGCAGACATTGAATTACACTTATGTCTCCGCGTAAATTGCATCCTGACACAGCAGCTTTGCTAGGAGCGCTTATCAAACGATTTTCTCCTGAGAAGAAAGTGACCCTTTCTAAGGAAGAAATTGAAGATGCTCCAGATATCGAAATGAGAGAGAATTTCGATACAGAGACTGTAGAATTGCGAACGAGCACTTATAAAAAGGATTAATATGAGACCGTCTCTTTCGGACACACTTATGACAATCGCTTTCACGGTATCGGAAAGATCGACTTGTAGCCGAAGAAATAACGGTGCCGTGATTGCGAATGCCAGAGGGGTTGTCCTAAGTACAGGCTACAATGGATCGCTTTCTGGTATGGAACATTGTGATCATGAATGCGATTGTATGGCAGTATTAGGCACTGGTAAAATTCATGAATCTCGTTGTCCAGCCCACCCAGAAAACGGCTGTACTATAGCGGTTCATGCAGAAGCAAATGCAGTATATTTTGCTGCCAGGAACGGGGTTTCTACAGAGGGAGCAATTATTTACTGCACAACAGAGCCTTGTGTAAAGTGTGCAGAAGCGATTGTCCAAAGTGGAATTGCTGAATGTTTTTATGATCTTGAATATAGAAGTCATGCAGGAATCGAATTATTGCAAGCTGCTGGTGTGATAGTAACAAAGAAATGAGGTAGCATGATTCAAGTTTTTGATGTATGGGCAGAATGGTGTCCTCCCTGTAAGAAATTCGGTCCTATTTTTTCTCAGGTAGCAAGCGAATATGGGGACAGGGCCGTATTTACAAAAGTTGATGCTGACACAGATCAAGGAAATGAATTCCTGAACGAATACGGAATTCGCGGTATTCCAACAATTCTTATTCTTGATTCTGAGAATTCGATTATTTTCCAGCACGCCGGAATTCTTTCTGCGGACGCATTTCGCTCTGTGCTAGATTCGCATATAGCGAAATAGCAGTAAGTACTTACTATAGTAAAGCATATATGAAGCATATACTAAAGCCTATATACTATTGTTATTACAGTGCGTACTGCTACTATATGTGGAGTACATTAGCACATTAGTATATGGTAGGTAGTATATAGCATAGCCTATATGTGTAGTAGTATATGTAGCTATATGTATTACAGTGTGTATGTTAGTGGCTATGTGTAGTGTGGTACATACTGCATACACTACATACTAAGTGGGTATGATATGAGGTAGAGTAGTAGCACAGTATGCTACCTCTGTTGCTCCTCCCTCATATCATTACTCATTATATATTTATGTGAATCAATTAAACATATTAATAAATAATTTATGTGGTCACATAGAAAATTGTGAATACGTAGGGGTGAATTGAGAAAATGCTTAAATTAGAGAATACATGTAATAAAACGGACATTTGAATCAAAACAGACTGTGACTGAATGTAATGTCCGTTTTGGGAAAAGTGTGGCCTTTACACCCTCTCTGAC
>Ga0247761_1000066_pt1 | contig 17188 bp, 30 predicted proteins | sample UWRJL111311C4_FD_179915 | JGI IMG/M metagenome (GOLD analysis project Ga0247761, IMG submission 179915) | Plant litter microbial communities from Arlington Agricultural Research Station in Wisconsin, United States - UWRJ-L111-311C-4 | ecosystem: Environmental > Terrestrial > Plant litter >...
CCCGGCGTGACGACCTGGCGCGGGACGCCCTCCATGACCCGCTTGCCGGCCAGCGACCAGGCCTGGTCCGCGAACACGGAACAGATGGCCTCCACCGGGAAGCCAACGGCCGGGGTGACCGGCTCACCCTGGACGGGGTTGACCCCGGCCAGCCGCTCCGAGGGCAGCTCGATCCGCTCCCACGGCCTCCGCCGGTCAATCCAGCCCTCCAGCTTCCCGGTCCGCCAGCCCCAGTGCCAGGCCGCCAGGGCGCCATACGACAACGGCGAGTAGGCCACGCCCTCGGCCACCATGGCCAGCGCGACCCAGGCAGCGTCCTGGGCCTGGCCCGGGTAGTCCTCCGGGAGCCGGACGAAAGCGTTCCTGGCGGTCCAGTGCTGCTGCTGGGACAGGTCGATGACCTCGGCCCCGCCCGGCATCGCCTGGGCCATCCTGGGGGCTGTGATGACCCCCGTCTCGTAGACCTGACCCCTGTAGACCGATCCGGGCGGCAGGGTCTGGCTGGCCTGGGTCACGATGCCGACGTGCCGAGCGGACAACTTGCCGGCCCGGAAGCCCTCGCCCAGGGCGATCTCCCCCAGTGCCACGCCGACGCCGACGAGGCCACCGATCGGGCCGATGTAGAGGTCCCCCGGCCGCACGTCCGTCAGGCTCTTAATCTGGTCGGTCACGCCGCCACCTTCCCGCGCGGAACGTACGTCCGCTTGCTGTAGTCCCGGGCCGCCTGCCGGCGGCAGTCTCGACACCCGGGGTGGATTGAGCCGGTCGGCCCCTTCCGGTTCGGATAGAACTCCCGCGCGGGCAGTAGCCGCCCGCACCCATAGTTACACCGATGCATGTCCCGTCACCTTTCCTTGTGAGGGTGTTTGAGGGGGACCTTCCAGCGCACGCCGCCCTGCTCTCGCCATCGGACGCACGGGTGGCCGATCTGGGCATCGCAGACTGAGCAGGCTCGAGCCCGCCGGCCCCGACCCGGATCGACGTAGGCACGGTTCCCGAGGCGGCCTCGGGTGGATCGGTCACTCATTGCTCGGCCCACAGCCGGACGGGGGCGCCGGGGCCGTCACAGTGGATGCACTTGGTGGCGGTGGCCTCCGACCAATAGAGCCGGCCGCAGGCGGCGTGATAGGTGGCGTGATAGAGGATCGGGTCCTGGGGGAGCTTGACCGGTGTCAGCTTCCGGACCAGGGGCTGAAGCGATTTCACGTCGCGCGTTCCTTCCTGGGTACGGAACAGGCCCGGCTCCCCCTCGGAGCCGGGCCTGTTCACTGAGTGGGGTGAAGCCTAGAAGGCGGCCTCATCCTTCTTGGCGTTGATCTCGGCCATGACCTTGTCCCGCGCGGCCTTGCAGACGGCCGTGTACTTACGGGCGGTAACCTTGTCCTCTTCGGTCGGCGCCGAGATGGACCAGGACGGGTTCCGGCCGTTCTTGCCGGGCCGCGAGTTGATCCGGCCCAGCAGCGACCCGGGCTTGCCGTCCGACCCGGGCAGCTTGTTGGCGATTCGGGAAGTCATGCCCACCGCCGACCACTGGAAGTGCTCGAGCACCTGGGCGCCCTCGTCTTCCACGGACGGGACCAACATCGGCCGGTCGTTGCCGTGGTCGTCACGGCCCACCTCGGACCAGCCCTTGGGGCCGTCGTCCAGGACCACGGTCGTGGTCTCGTACCAGTCGTAGCTCTTGCCGTTCTCGCCGAGCCGGCTGCCCTTGACTCCGGTCGGGTAGATCACGACCAGGCGGTCCCGCATGTCGAACTTGGCCGGGAACTCGTCGGTAGCGCCCTCGAAAAGGTCGTCGTCGTCCTGGCCGCCGGCGTAGGCCTTGATGTCGTCCGTCATTCCGTGTTTCTCCTAGATCTTGAGTTTGGATGTGCATGCCGGTCTTTCCCGGCTGCGCAGTCAAGGGGGGAATCGAACCCCCGGCCCCTCGCGGCTGAAGCGCTACCAACGCCCAGTCCCGCTCGGCTGACCCAGCAGACATGACCTGTTGCCCGGCTCGCGGGACTGGTAAGGCCCCACCTCGCCGTATTCCGTGCCCTGTCCGGGGATCGAACCCGGCCCCCTGTTTCGGGGACGACCAGTCAGGGACCAAGTGCTCTAGAAGGTACGGGAAGGCTTGGTGCGGGTGCTGGTGCCCCCGCCGATTCGGCGCCGGCCACGGCCGGCGGCCTGGCTGGCCTGAGCCTGGTTGACGGTCTGGGCCTTACGCGCGGTCCGGTTCGACTTGCCGGCGGCGTTCTTGTTCGGGTCCTTGCTGGAGAAGATCCCCACGGTACGTGTCCCGTCTGCTCGAGAGTGGAGGGGGCCGGTACTTACCTGGGGTGCGGTTTGCCGCCATCTCCCCGGGGGACCGGCCCCCGCGTGCGTCAGGCCCACGCTCTGCTCTTCGAGCCGTTCCGCCTGACAAGAAGAACACTACCCTGCTATAGCCGACGTGTCAAGGCCGGGGCAAGTGCTCCGCCGGCATCCTCTCCACGGCCTGGGACCGGCCGATGGACCGAAGCGCCACGTTGCGCTCCGCCGTCTCGAGGACGGCCCGGCCGTACTCCAGGTCGACTTGGTGCAGCTCCACCGGGAGCCGGCCGGGGCCAGGCGTCTGAGGCATGTGCGCGACCAGGGCCACGCGCTTGCCGGCCAGCTTCGTGCCGGGGCGGCCGACCAGGGTATGAGGCTCGGCCCTGACCCACCGGCCCGTAGGGTCCGGTGGCCCCTGCCAGGTCCACGGGGCCGAGTCGTAGCCGAAGAGCTGGCCGGCCGGCTCTTGCCAGGTCCAGAACCGGGTCTGGGTCTTCCAGTCCAGGATGCCGAGCTGGCCCGTGTGGCGACACATGATCTCCACGTCCGACGTGCCCATGGTGCCGCCGGCCGCCGGGTGCCAGACCTTGAATTCCGACCGGACCACGTCAAAGCCGTGAGCGTCCAGGGCGGCCATGGCGTCCCGGAGCTGGACCCGCATGGCCCGGGTACCTGTCTCGTAGCCGGTGGTCAGATAGTGGTCCATCATCTTGTGCCGCGCTGTCCCGCGCCGGCCGGCAGCGTCCCCATCGGCCATGGCCCTGGCCCGCTCGGCCATCTCGTTGGCCCACTTGGACTGGGTCTTGGGGTCGGCCGACTCCACGTCAATGGCCATCCACTCGTCAAAGAGGACGCCGTCCCCGGCGCGCAGGCCCATCATGCCCTTCCAGGTCAACCAGAGCTGGAGGCGTTCCTGGTCGCTGAACGCGGATACGAGATTGGTCATCCGCATCCAGGTGGGCAGGCCCAGCGGGTTGGTGGCCGAGGGCTTGGGGGTCCGGCCGGCCCAGTCCGGCGGCGCCGGGTACCGGTAGCGGCCGCCCTCGTTGCCCCAGGCGTCCTCGGTCGTGAGGCCGTACGGCGGCTTGCCCTCGGCCGGGCTGAAGAGGTCGTCGTCCAGGTCAGTGGCGGTCATGCTGTCCCCACTCCCGGCTCGGCATCAATGCAGTCATCGTGCTCCCATCCCCCCGTGCCGGTGGCCCGGATGGTGTCCCCGGGCTCGATCCATCCGCAGTGCTCGCACGTGCCCCGGTGCTGGGCCGGGAACCACGGTCCCGGCCTCGGGGGTGGCGGCGGCGCCGGGCTGAACAGGTCGTCCTCGTCGTCGGTCATCGCGTGACCTCCAGGTCCCCCACGCACATCTTGTCCCCGTCTACGTGCTCTGCCGCCGGGTGGCCGCATCGGCATACCGAAATGCCGTCCTCGAAATACCAGAGCACGAAGGCGCCGCACTCACACCAGACCATCATCGCTGTCCCGTCCTCGTCTTGACCCGGCTCACGACCGGATCGATCACCTTGCTTGCCTGGACCCTATCCATGAGGTCTGACAATCTTCCGGCCTTGCCGCCGGAGCGCTGGGACATGATCCGGTCCACGTCCTTGCCCAGCCCCATCCGCCGAGCGCGGTCCTTGGCCGCCTCGGTCGGGACGCCATCGCGCCACGGCCGGGTCTTGTCCGCCAGCAGCCGGCCCATGTCCCCGCCGAGGTCCAAGGCCGTGTCCTCGGCCAGCGCCATGGCCAGCTCTACGTCCGGGACACCGCGCTGGACAATGCCGCCGCCGCCCCGGCGGCCGACGCGGGCCACCGCGTAGCCCTCGCCCAGGGTGTCCGGGAGGATGGTCACGTAGCTGTCCCGGCCGGCTGGCACGAACAGGGCGCCGGCCTTGGTCCGGCCCCAGACCTTGTCCGACCTGGCCACCAGGGGGTCAAAGGGCACCACGTCTAGGGGGCCGCCGTAGGCGTTGGGGGCGTCCGGCTCGAGGTCGTTCAGGTTGTACTGGTCTTCCAGCTCGGTCAGCCCCTGGCCGTCCTGGGCGGTCATGCCCTCGTGGTCGGACAGGTCGGCCACCGAGACGAGGCCGGGGGTGTCATCGGCCAGCGACAGGATCAAGCAGTCCTGGTCGGCGCGGGGGATGGGTCCGTCCAACCACGGGCGCAGGCCACGGCCGACCCGCTGGATATACCGGCCCCGGCTCTTGCCGGGGGGCACGATAACGCACTTGGTGCGGGGGGCGTCAAAGCCCTCGGTCAGGGCGTTGGCATTGCACAGGACCATGATCTGACCGCGCTGGTAGGCCTCGATCCTCTCCCGCCGGTCCTGCTTGTCCTGCTCTCCCCAGACCACGGCCGCCTGAACGCCGGCATCATTGAATGCGCGGGCAAACGCCCGCGCGCTGTCCACCCGGGGCGCGAACAGGACCGTGGAGCGGCCGGCCGCCTTGTCCAGCCAGGCCCGGACAACGGCCTCCGGCGCGATGCTGTCCACTAGGGCCGTGTCCTGGACGGCTTCCGAGGCCGTGGCCACGCCGGTCAGGCCGGGGACCTCCACGCGGTAGCCGCGCGGCTGGACAAGGTGCCCGCGCCGGACAGCCCAAGAGATGCCCCGGGAGAACGCCACGTCATGCCAGACACCGCCCAGGGACCGGCCGTCCCCACGCTCCAGGGTGGCCGTGTAGCCGGTCACGGGGATCGGGTCCCTGTCGTCGTACTGGTGGATCGGCAGGGCGCCCATGCGGCGCATCACGGACACGTACTGATCGGCCGTGGCGTGGTGGCACTCGTCAATGATCAGCCGGTCCACGTGGCCGATCGGCTCCAGCCGGGCCGGGTTGGCCAGGGTCTGTACGCCCCCGATGATGATCTCGGCGTCCACGTCATTGCGACCGGCCTTGACCACGCCCACGTCCCGGCCAGGGGCCATCAGCCGGACCTTGGTCTCGGCCTGGTCGGCCAGTTCGTCCGTGTGGGTCAGGATCAGGGTCCGGCCCGGCTCGGCGGCCGCCTCGGCGCCAAACGTGATGGTCTTGCCCAGACCGGTGGCCATGACAACGGCCTGCCGGTTCTCGGCCGGCCGCTCGGCGGCCGCCTCGGCGCGAGCGGCCAGGGCCTGCTCCTGGTAGTCACGCAGCCTCACCACGGCCGGCCGCCGAGGTCGATATTGAGCCGGTCGGCCACCTGGTGGCCGATGCACTCCGTGGTCGGGTGGATCTGGACCTCCAGGGGGCGGATGACGCCCAGGTCCCGGCATCGCCAGCAGATGCGGGTCTGCTCGAGGGGAGTACCGACCACGGTCCCGGGCAGGATGTAGCCGGCCGGCAGGATCGGATCGGCGCCCAGGTTGGAGTCCACCCAGAACCGGAGCCGGACACGCCAGCTGGGGTGGGCGTAGGTGCGCAGGGTGGCCGTGCCCAACTCCACGTTGCTGGAACCGAACGGCGGCTCGGTCAGCTCTTCCCACCAGGACAGGTGATGGACTCGGCGGACGAAACTCATGCGCTGTCGGCGCGGGAAGTCGAACCAGCGGCCGTCCGCTCGGGTCCCCGGAGCGATCATCATATGAGCGGTCATGGCAGGGTCAGACCTTTCTGATCATGATATGGCCGACGTGCCACTTACCGCACGTCCTGTCCTTGCACAGGTAGACGGTTAGCCGGGGCTCGTAAGCTCCGGCCCGGACCAGGCGGGCCTTGTGGGCCAGCGCCTGCTCTCGGGTGTCGTGAGCGTGCTCTTTGCGCTTGCACGCCTTGACCTTGGAGTACTTGCCATTCTGGGTGTGGTGCAGCCTGCTCACGACGGACCGGACCACAGGACCGTGGCGAGCATGTCGACCGCCTGGCCCATCTCGGACCGCCGGACCCGGACGGGGTCGGCGGCCGGCTTGTCGAAAGGCTTGGGCAGGCCACGGAAGCGGACGTGCACCTGGGCGCCCTTAGCTCGGATGTCCAGCACTTCGTACCAGCGGCCGTTGGCGGACAGCACCTCATCTGTGGCCACGGCCTGGCCCCAGGTCAGCTCCTGCTCTCGAGGGGCGTCCGGGCCGGCCGGGTGCTCCTCGGCGTCCAGGGCGGCCACGGCGGCCTCTAGGTCGCCCCAGGCCGGGGGGAAGCTGGCGCCGGTCTGATCAAGGTCAGCCTCGAGCATGGCGCGGGCCGCCGCGAGGACGGCCCGCTCCGCTGGGGTAGCCATCAGCAGCCGCCCGGCCACGGGCGCAGCTCACGGCCTGCGCGCTGGATCTCGCTGACGGACGGCGCCTCGTCTACGATCACGATCCGGTCCCAGGGCGGCTCCGCCGAGGGCGATGACCCGGGCCAGTTGCCTACCGTCGGCAGTTGCTCGGCGGCGACCTGTGCGCGGGCGGCCGCCGCCGCCGGCGGCTGGCCGGCCAACTCCTCGGCGTCCAGGCCGGCAATGGCGTCCGCCAGCTCTAGGAGCACGCCGGACTCCCGGTGCGCTTCGGCTACGGCGCGGGCCGCCGCGATGACGGCCAGCTCTGCGGGGGTGGCCATCAGAGGTACCCCCGCGCGACGACCTGGCGAGCCAGGATGGCGGCCTCACGCACATAGGCCGGCGGGAATGGCCAGTCGGGGACAGTCGCCTCCGAAAGGCTGTAGCGGACCTCGGTCAGGTTGACAGCGTCGGTCCCGTCCTTGCGGATCTTGTGCCCCTCGACCGTGGCCTTGATCTGGTCGTCCCGGTAGATGTCCACGCGCACCCGGACGGGCCGCAGGGTTGCGTAGTTGAGTGCGGGGATCTCGTGGGCGGGCTCCCCGTCCACGCTGATCATGACGGTGTGATTGGTCCACAGAGCTTGCATGGTGGGTCAGCCCTCCAGTTCAACGACGCCGAGCACGAGGGCCGACGGCCACCCGTTGGCGCGGGCAATGGCGTCCTCCCAGCTGAGGATCGACTCCTCGGTCAGACCCAGGGTCGTGGTGGCGAACGTGCGCCCCTCAAACATGACGGTCCGGGTCTTGGCCTGGTAGGTCAGCATGAACTTGCGGACGGGGGTGGCGGGGGTGGTGCTCTCGTCTTGTGTCATGCCTCCACTATAGCAGAGGTAATCCACTTCCGGGAAGCCCATTACCTCTGCTATAGTGGAGGCATGACAGAGCTTAGCCCCCAGCAGAACGAGGCCCTTAAGGCCATCGACACCTGGTATCACGGAGACGCCTCCACCATCGAGGCGTTCCGACTCTTCGGCCCGGCCGGCACCGGCAAGACGACCCTCGCCCGGAGCGTGGCCGGCACGCTCGGCCTGGACCCTGAGGACGTGCAGTTCGCGGCCTACACGGGCAAGGCGGCCAGCGTACTCCGGGGCAAGGGCTGCCAGCCGGCCGGCACGCTGCACAGCCTGATCTACAAGCCGGTGGGCAACGCCGCCGCCAAGGCCCGGCTCGAGGCCGCCCGGCGGGAGCTGGCCGAGGCCATGGAGAACGCCGAGCCCGGTACCGAGCTGCCCACGGCCCTCATCCAGGAGATCAAGACCCTTGAGGAGCGGGTGGCCACCATCGGGTTCCAGGTCAACCCGGCCTCCGAGCTGGCCGATAAGAGCCTGTTGATCCTGGACGAAGTGTCCATGGTCGACCAGCGCCTTGCCCGCGACCTGGAGTCCTTCGGCGTGCCGATCCTCGTGCTGGGCGACCCTGAGCAGCTGGAGCCGATCGGGGGCGAGGGCTACTACACGTCCGGGGCGCCGGCATTCGCCCTGACCGAGGTCCACCGGCAGGCCCTGGACTCGCCCGTGCTGGCGCTGGCCAACCGCATCCGGACCAGCCGGACCAACGACCTGGGCATGACGGACCAGGACATGACCACGCACAGCGTGGCCCTTGCCATGGAGCACGACCAGATCCTGTGCTGGAAGAACGCCACCCGGTGGGCGGCCATCAACGTGATCCGGGGCAAGCTCGGCCGCCAGGCGGGTCAGGTCCAGACGGGCGACCGGATCATGTGCCTGACCAACAACAAGGACATGGGCGTCTTCAACGGCCAGCAGTTCGACGTGCTGGCCGACGCCAAGCTGACCAGCGCGGGCGCGCTCGAGGTCGTGGTCCGCGACGACCAGGGCGCCGAGCGGATCATCCAGGTGGCCCAGGAAGGGTTTGCCGGCCGCGAGGCCCAGGACACTGCCAAGCGCCAGTACGTCGGCGGCCGTGGCCCGATCGGCCTCTTCACGTACGCCCAGGCCATCACCGTCCACAAGGCCCAGGGCAGCGAGTGGGGGAGCGTCTACATCGTGAACGAGTCACAGGCCCTGGTCGGCATGGAGGCCCGGCGCAAGGACGCCCGTTCGGCTCTGCTGGCCGGCCGCCGGTGGGCATACACTGCCGTCACGCGGGCGTCGGAGCGGGTAACGATCACCAAGCCGAGAGGATAGGTTCGTCTGCTATAGTCGAACATGGCAGAGGCCCCGGGGGTGACATCCCGGGGCCTCTTGGGCCAGACCAACCGAACAACCGCGCGACACGGTAACACCTGGAGGATACATGCCGACCCCATTCGGTGACGGGGCATTGCTCTATTTCTCTCGAGGATGGACAGACGTTTTCCCGGTCGGCTCGGACGCCGATCCGCTTGCCAAGAGCCCGGTACCGGTCGGCGTGACCGGCTACGACGCCGGCCCCGTGGGCTGGGCCAGGATCAAGAAGGGCACCCAGACCCGGGCCGCCTATCGCAACCTCGGCATCCGGATGCCCCGCCAGGTCATCGGCCTCGACGTGGACGAATACGAGGACCACGAGGGCGCGGCCACCCTGAAAGCGGCCGAGGCCGCGCTCGGAGAACTGCCACCGACCTACCGCAACACGGCCCGGGGGCGCGGGGACGCGGGTCACCGGTTCTACCGCACGGGCATGGGCCGGGTGGCGGTCCCCGGCGCTGAAGAGATCCTGACCAAGGCCTACGGCCCGAACATCGAGGTGCTGCACTACGGGCGCCGGTACGCGGTCGTCTGGCCCTCGCTGAACCCGGCCGCCGACTACGCGCCCTACCGCTGGTACGGACCGGACGGAGAGGCCCTGAACGGGCCGCCGCCGCGCGTGATCGACCTGCCGGTCCTGCCGGCCGCCTGGCAGGAGCTGATCACGGCACCGATCGGCTCCCCGGCGGCGCAGCGCGGCGCGGGGGGCAATCTGCGCGCCCCAAAAGCCTCGGGGGCGGCCGACGCCCCCGAGGATGACGACCTCTGGGACTCCGTCGGGGAGGTCATCCGCCGGTCGGTGGCCGAGGCGCACACCGTGGACCAGTTCAACGCCGTCCTGACCATGAGGGTCGGGACCGTCAACAAGACCTTGGGTGGTGCCGGAATCTGGTTCGCCCGGATGGCCAACGCCGGCCTGTTCACCCTGGATGAGGCCAGGGAGCTGATCATGGCAGCGACCCGGGTCAACGGGGTGCACTCCGACAGCTGGAACGCGGCCCACCGGCGCCGGTGGACCCTGGCCTCCCGCGTCTCTGATGCGCTGTCCCAGGGCCTCAACCGGCCGGCGTTCACGATCATTGACGACTTCCCACCGGCCGACGTGTACGGCCAGCTGATCAAGAGGGTGGCAGCATGACCCAGCAGTCCGAGCGTGAGCTAGGCGTCAATCTGCCGGCACCCCACGAGCCCCTGAAAGTAGCCCGCGCGCTGGCCACCCAGTACCCGGGGGACCTCGCCTGGTGGCAGGGCAGCTACTACACCTACGCCGGTACGCACTGGGTGCCGGCGGCGGAGGACGCCGTCACCCAGTGGCTCTACCGCGCCACCGAGGCGGCTACCTTTACGGGCAAGGACGCCAAGGGCGAGGACGTGACCAAGGCCTGGGCGCCCACCCGGAAGAAGATCGGGGACGTGGAGCACGCGCTGTCGCGGGGGGTGCTCCAGCGCGCGGGCGAGGACGCCCGGGGTCTGATCCTGAGCAACGGGGTGCTGGAGACCGACGAGGCCGGCAAGCGGGTCCTGATGCCCCACACCCCGTTGCGTTTCAACCTGACCAGCCTGCCGTTTGCCTACGATCCCGAAGCGGTCCCGGAAGAGTGGCTGAAGTTCCTCGAGTCCAGCTTGCCGGGCGATGCGACGGCCCACGCCTTCCTTCAGGAGTGGGTGGGCTACCTGCTCAGCGGCCGGACCGATCACCAGATGATGGCCAGCCTCGTAGGGGCCAGCCGGTCCGGCAAGGGCACCATCGTGCGCGTGATCGAGGCCATGCTGGGGCCGAGCAACGTCATTGGCGTGACCCTGAACGACCTGGCCGGGGAGTACGGCCTCGGGGACTTGATCGGCAAGAGCCTGGCCACCATCTCGGAGCCCAAGTGGGCCAGCCGGGCGGCCGGTGAGGTAGTGGAGCCTCTGCTGCGGATCACCGGCAATGACTCGATCCGGGCCAACCGTAAGTATCAGGCTCCGTGGATGGGCCACCTGGGGACCCGGTTCATGGTCCTGTCCAACGAGACCCCGCGCCTGATCAACCGGTCCGGCGCGCTGGCCAACCGCATGACCCACGTCCGGTTCAACGTCTCGTTTGCCGGCCGGGAGGATATCGGGCTCGAGGACCGGCTCTTGGCCGAGCTGCCCGGCATCCTGAACTGGGCGTTGGCCGGGCTGGACCGGCTGAACGAGGCCGGCCGCTTCACGACGCCGGAGAGCCACACGGCGGTTGACGCCCGGTTCCGGGAGTACGCCGACCCCGACGCCGACTTCCTCGAGCAGTGCTGCGTCATGGGCGAGGACCTGAAGGTGCCCCAGGGGGAGCTGCACGCCGTCTATCGGGTCTGGTGCGAGCGGATGGGCCGGGACCGCGACTCCACGGACGTGACTAGCCTCCGGCACCGGCTGGCGGAGCGGCCCGGCCTCGCGGACAAGCGCATCGGCAAGGGGGCCGACCGGTGGCACATCGTGGGCCTGGGGTTGTCCGAGGCCGGAAAGATGATGCTTCGTCCGTTCTAGGTCCCAGGTCCCAGGCAGGGTCCCAGGTAGCTCCCAGCTACCTGGGACCCTGTTTTTGCAGGTCAGAGGCCAAGTCCCAGGGGTCCCAGGTTAAATGTGGAAACTCTCTACTCGCGGAAGAGAGGGGGTCCCTACCTCGTATAGAACTAACAATGCGTTTTTGCCTGGGACCCCTGGGACTTTGGGCCAAAAACGGCCTCTGACCTGCGGTTATAGGGTCCCACCCCAGGTTGGGACCTAGCTGGGACCCTGGGACCCCTCCGGGTGGCTCATTGCGTGGCCCCTCGGCGCGGCCGGCGGGTGCTCCGTCTGCTATAGTCGGGGTATGACCTCTTACTACTTCCCCACCGAGCGGGAGTCCTTACTGCTGGAGCGGGCCGCCGCTCACGTGGTGGCGGCCAGCCTGATCAACCCTGAGGCACGATTCGCGGCCGGCGTCACAGACGAGAAGATGGCCGCAGTGATCTTCCGCCTCGAGAGCGGCGAGACCCTGACCAAGGACCATCGGGGCCGCTGGTTCGCCGAGGCTGGCACCACGCTCGCGGCCATGCACAACCTCTCGCGCGTGGTCCAGGAAGGCATCCGGACCGGTCTGCTGGCGGAGTACCGGCCGGCCGGCCGCAAGTCGGCTCCCGCCCTGATCCCCGCCAAGACCCACCAAGCCATCTGGGCCGAGCATCTGGCCATGTGGGTGACCAAGTGCGATGCCGTGGGCGAGAACATGGGGCCGAAACGGGTCCGCCTCGTTCGTGACCCTGTCATCGTTGATTGCCTGCGGTGTCTCTGATCCGCTATAGTTGAGGAATGGAAGCGACAATGAGTGCCAATACCGAGAACGCGCGCCCCTGGGTGCCGATCCCCAACTACCCGACCGGCTACCCCAACCCGAGCCGGAAGCTCGGCCAGGCCTGGGCGGCGGTGTGGGCCGAGCTGTCGGCGGCCACCGACTGGATGGACGGTGTTGAGCTGGCCGACCGCACGGCAGTCGCGGCCGGCCTCAAGCCGGTTACCATGATCAGTCTTATGACCCGCGCGGCGGCGGCCGGCGTCCTGGACCGCACGCTGGTCAAGGTCGAGACCGGCCGAGGCCCCCGGGTCCGGACCCACTACCGCATCCCGGCGGGTCACTGACCATGGCATCTCTGACGGGACTCTGGACGCCGCCACCCGGCATGACCCCCAAGGTCGTGACCGAGTGGCGAGCGTTCTACCGCGCCGCGCTGGACAACTACGATGTCACGCCCCGGGACTACCGGGACATGTACATCGCCCAGCACGGGACCTGCTACATCTGCCGCAAGGCCGTGGGCAAGAACCCGGACGACCCCAGCGGCCGGGGCGGCCGCCGGCTGGGGATCGATCACAACCACGTGAGCGGCCAGGTCCGTGGCCTGCTCTGCTCTGGCGGGGACAAGACGTGCAACCGGATCATCGGCTGGCTGACGCCGACCGCCCTCCGGCGCGCGGTCACCTACCTCGAGACCGAGCCGGCCCGCGCCGTCCAGGACGCCCGCCAGGTCATTGACGATTGTGTGTCGGTGGCCAACGAGCCGTTCCCGGATGAGGACGGGTTCCTAGCCACGGTGCTGGGCCTGAAATGAGACGGATGGGTGCTCAGGAACTGCTCCAGCAAGCCGCGCTCAAGTTCGCGGCCAGGGGCAGGAAGCTGACCAAGGAAGAGGCCAGTCAGTGGCTAGATGATCATTTCGATGCGTATGGGGACCTCTCGGTGGGGGACGTTTTCAAGCTGCCCCTCATGGTCTGGAGCCTCCAGGATGCCGATCGGTACGGCTACCGAGGAGGGCGAGGTCGTGGGCGATTCTGAAGACCTTCCGGATGCGCTCGCCATGGAGTTGGACGCCATCAGCGTGGACGAAGCTGGAGACGTGCTGGTCCCCGATGCCGAGACCGAGCTGCCCGAGGTCACACCGTACGGCCGCAACTGGGACGAAGTTCCCAACCCGCGTCCGCCGGCCAAGGTGACCAACCTCGACCCCTGGCCCGATGACATTGAGGTGCCCAAGCCGGTGGCCACCCTGAAGGGATGGGCCGAGCGCAACGGCTATACCGTCCGGCTCGGCTACTCCCGGGGCCACAAGACCGGCCACCTCAAGGCCGACCCCTGGCCGCTGCTCGAGATCATCGGGGCGTGGTGCTCGAGGCCCGGGACCAACGTCGTGTTTTCGTGGGAGCGGCTGCCCAACGGCACGAACCCGAAATGGAAGGCCACCACGGCCAGCTTCCGGGCCGCCGGCCGGGTCCGGGCGTATGGGCATCTCGAGGGCAAGAGAGTTGCGTCTGTCCTAGACCGTGGTGTACCATCTAGGTATGACGAAGCAAGCGCGGAACCTGAAGTTCGGGGACGTAGTGCTCAACAAGACGGTTGACTACGTGTGGGTTGAGGGCGGGAAAACAAACCCGGCAAGCACGGCCGAGGCCGAGATTCACTTCGTGAATGGATCGGTCCTCAAGGTCGGGGCGCGTACGCGACTCGCCGAGAATGGACGGATGGACTGATGCGGCGATCGGGATACCGGCAGGTGAGCCTCACTCCCGAGGCTCACCGAGCCTTGAAGCAATTGAAATTCGCTTTCTCCGACACCATGGGTGAAGAAGTCACACTGTCCCAAGCCGTGCTCATGGCGCAGCTCTGCTACACGAGGCATGTCGATGACCGGCAGGCGGTCAAGATTGGTCAGGAGGTTGGGATAGAGCCTCCTACCGAGGGTGCAGCCGATGCCGACTGAGCGGATGGGCATGTGCGCCGGCTGCGGCGGCATCCTCTGGGTGGACGTGCTGGAGATCACGGCCCTGGGCTCGGGCGTCCCGGGCCGGGAGTACATCGATGGCCTGGCCGAGTGCGAGGACTGCGGCGGCCACATGGAGGCCCGCTGGGCGGTCCACACCACGCCGGAAATCCACCTCATGGCCGGCAGGGAAATCGTCGCCGTCTACGCCGGCCCGCCCGCGCCCTGGCCGCACCTCCCGACCCACGATGAATGGCTGGCCGCCTGGGGCGTAGAGCCCCTGGTCCCACCCATGTAGTCTGTGCCTTGACCGATGCCCCGGCCGCGTTCCGTCCCGTCCGCGCCGGGGCATCGCGCTGCTTGGCGCCATATCATGGACCCCATGGTGAGCGCACGCGGCGGCAAATACGGGTTCGTGTACCCGTCCCGGCAGAATGTCTATAAGGCGTTGCGCCGGAAGGGCTACGCCAAGAGCAAGGCGGCCAGAATCGCCAACGCCGGCCGGAGCAAGTTGGCTCGCAAGGCTATGGGGCACAAGGCGGCCGCCCATCGTCGTGCACGGGGGCGCTGACATGGGGGCCTCTGTGCGGGGTGGTCGTGAAGATCTGCACGGTATCGGGTCCAGTGCCCTGCGTGCGCTGCGCAAGGCGGCGGTTGATGCCCACCGGGCAGAGCATGGGGACTGGTGCCCTGGATACAACACGCAGCCTCACGCATCCAGTGACCTGACGGCTGACCACGTGGTGAGTGTGGCCCTAGGTGGTGACCCATCTGGTCCATTCGCTGTGCTGTGTAGGTCATGCAATGCGCGAAAGGGCAAGGCAGGCCACACCCTAGTGAGTGCACCTAGTGTGCGCTCTAGGAATTGGCTTTGAGTGTCGATCACAATGCGTCACACCCGGCCCGGGGGGTGGGTATCGATCGTCAAAATGTCCGATTCGCGACCCCACGTACCTGTCGCGGGAAATCCCCCCTGCCAGCGCGAGGAAACTCCATGATCAACATCTCACGCTCGGTGACATCCGCTATAGTGCACCTATGGAACGACTCACAATCTCCCTGCTCGCCGTCATGCACGGGGACCCCGAGGTGATCTCGGACAGCACCACACTCGAGGCCGAGGCCAAAGAAGAGCTGATTCCCCAGGTCATTGCCTGGCTTGAGCAGGCGACCCAAGGATTCCGCGATGCCCAAGCATGAGATCACGCTCGGCCTGGCCGGGATCGACAACGAGACCTCGGGGATCGGCTGGTTCCAGCTCGGCGACGGGCACACCATGCCCCGGTTCGCCCGGGAGCGCGACTGGCTGGAGCTTCACGGCCTGGACCCCAAGCTCACCCCCGTCAACAGTGACGTGTCCAAGGTGATTGGGCGCCGAGCCTGGGCCGTCCGCCAGTTCCTGAGGGGTCCCAACGGCGGAATCGTGGCTGGCGCCATGGGCGTTGCCGTGGTGGCCTTCCGGCTCAACCGGGCCGGCCAGGTCATCATGCCGGTAGGCCACACGGGGTGGCGGCCGTGAGTGAATCCTCCGACCAGCTGGCCGCCGACCTGAAGCTGTCCACGCTCACCGGGCCGGCCCGCGTGCTGGCCCAGGAAGCGGTCCGGATCGTGTCCCGGCTCGACTCCCTGGACGGTTGGATCAGGGGCTCCCACAAGTCCTGGTATATCCTCGGGGACCTCTTGGACGGCGAGGTGTCTCTCGTCATCAATGCCCCACTGGGCGAGGCTCGCCAACAGGCCCTGGCGTTGCGGGCCGTCCTGGCCGAGCTGGCCAAGCTCCAGGGCACGGAGGCGCCGGCCCCGCCCGCGAGCAAGGCCGACGACCTGAAGCGGAAGCGGGAAGAACGTCGGGCCGCCGCCGCCAAAGACAAACCCGGGTCTGCTATAGTTGACGCATGACGATTCAGACGGGCGACAAAGTCACCATCAAGCGCGGCAAGCTGAACGGCCAGGCGGGCGAGGTCATCGCGTTCCAAGAGGACCCGGCGGCCTATGTCCTGAAGCTGGAGGACGGCACGTTCAGCGTGCAGAACGCCGGCAACGTCAAGGCGCCGACCGAGGCCACCATCACCCAGGGCGAGTTGGCGGCCATCCTGTCCAGCGCGGTCACGACCGGCGGGGACGACACCCTGTCCGTCCGGGACGTGATCCACTACATCGACGCGAAATTCCCGGGTTTCGCCAGCCGCATCAGCTACCCGGCCGACGCCGCCGAGTAATCAGCCGACGAGGCCCCGCCCAGAAATCTGGGCGGGGCCTCTTTCCGCGCTTCGATACGTCTGCTATAGTTGACCTATGAACAACGACGCAGACTTCATCATCCGCCCCTACTCCCAAGCCAACCTGGATTACGCGCACGCCCAGGCCATCACTGAGGACCAGGGCCGCGCGGCCGAGGTCGTCCAGGTCATGCCCTCCGGCCTTGTCATCACTCGCGGGATGCTGGACGAGGAAATCCGCGCTAGCCGGGCGTTCCGCCCGGCCTACACGGGACCGGCCCCGATGATCCAGGGCCTTAACGCATCGTCCAACATGTTCGCCTGATCAACCTCACCCCCGGCACCGTACGATGGTGCCGGGGGTGATTCGTGTCCGACATTCTGGCGCCCAGCCTGGGCGTGCCCAGGCTGCTGCCCGCTCCACTACCGCGCGTCTGCCACTACCCGCCCGCGCCGTACTCCAGCGGCCCCGAATTCACCGAGCTTGCCGCCAGCGCCGGCCTGATCCTGGACGACTGGCAGGCGCGGGACCTGGCCATCGGCCTCGGCGAGCGCGAGGACGGCAAGTGGGCCTCGTTCCAGGTGACCGAGATCGTCCCCCGCCAGAACGGTAAGGACGGCATCGCCGAGGCCCTGGGCCTGGGGTGGCTGTTCCTCACTGGAGAGCGGCTGATCGGTCACTCGGCCCACGAATACAAGACGGCCATGGAGGCGTTCCGGCGCCTGGTGGCTCTGATCACGAACACGGACGACCTCCGGCGCCAGGTGAAGCGCATCGCCCAGGCCAACGGAGAGGAAGCCATCGAGTTGCTGAACGGCCAGCGGATGCGCTTCCTGGCCCGCTCCAAGGGCGCCGGCCGTGGCTTCAGTTTCGACAAGCTCCTATGGAACGAGGCCTACGCCCTCGTGGCCGCCCAGGTGGACGCCACCCTGCCCGCGCTGTCCGCCCGGCCCAATCCTCAGCTCTGGCTCATGTCGTCCCCGCCGCTCGATCCTGG
>Ga0247761_1000068_pt1 | contig 17002 bp, 16 predicted proteins | sample UWRJL111311C4_FD_179915 | JGI IMG/M metagenome (GOLD analysis project Ga0247761, IMG submission 179915) | Plant litter microbial communities from Arlington Agricultural Research Station in Wisconsin, United States - UWRJ-L111-311C-4 | ecosystem: Environmental > Terrestrial > Plant litter >...
CCCGAGCCGCGCCGAAATGCCGACAAAGCGCGCCAATTGCCCGCTTCCCGATCCAATCGACGCAAATCGGCAAAATCATTCAGATCAGGGTTGTCGAACCCGAGTTCGCAGATTATGTTCCGCCGCCCTTAACGTCCGTCCCCATCGTCTAGCCCGGCCCAGGACACGGCCCTTTCAAGGCTGTAACAGGGGTTCGAATCCCCTTGGGGACGCCCAGAAACACCGCTGATTGTTGATTCGCTGGCCCACCCTTGGCCCCCCTCACCGGGTTCAGTCAAGGCAGGCACTCCCAGAGCCGCACTAGCCGGCGTCATGAGCTCAGGGAGAGCGTCAACCAGCGGGAGCGGAGTAGCTTCGCGAGCCCGAACATCGCGTGCGACGGCGCAAGGACGATCAAGCCCTGACCGATCAGGTTTCGGGACCGGGCCTCAATTCGCCTGGTCGCTTAGGTGTCTTGGCGCGTCCCGTGCAGCGACACGTACCCCGCCTCGACCAAGGCGGCCCGTAGATTCAGTGCTGTCGGCTCAAGATTCACCGGGCGCGAGGCGTTCTACAATCGGCCCCGACCACGCTGGCGCGTCGCCGTAGGTTTTCACCACGCGACCCTCGGCGGCACGCAGCACGAGCTGGGCATGCCGATCATCGACAGAGTTGTCGTAGACGTAGAAACGGTCCACCTCGGCAGCCACAGAGGCCGCGTTCGCAATCGAACGCGCCCAACGGTCGACGATCTTTCGGATCGGTACCTCGTGCCCGCCTTGAATCATCCTCCGAGCGACTCGAGCGGCGTTGATTTCGGGCCCGTCAGTGCCTACGAAAAATATGCGCACGAAATAGCCGAGGGCGAGGGCGCGTCGCACGAAGTCCGGTTTGTCCGCTGCCGAGAACACGGTCTCGAACGCCAAGCTCCGTCCCTCGCGCAAGCAGGCCTCGCGTCGGTCGGTCGCCAGCTGCGCTGCGCGGAGCACGGTCTTGGGATCATTCCAATCGCCGAGTTCGTCCTGTGCGATCACGTCGGGGTTGACGTATTCACAATCGTGAAACCACTCGTGAGCGAGGCCGCGCTCGGTGATGGTGGTCTTCCCGGCGCCGTTCGGCCCTGCGACGACCAACAAGCGAGGCCGCGAGGCAGGCGCTGGAGTCATCGAGACTTGTCGGTCCGCCGTGCTTGCGTGTTTACGCGAGCGAAAACGGACGCTTCCTTGAGCCGAGCCACGACCCAAGCATCTGCCGTGGCGCGGCGCTGTACCGCAAGGTCTCTCGCTTCCCGCATCACTAATGCCAACTCCTCATCCGTCGGCTCGGTGTCGGGCGCCATCAGATCTCTAGGCTTCACGTGCATGCGCGGTGCATCAGGATAGCACATCCGGCGGGCTTCCTTGCCCCCGGCGCGCCCGTCATATTTGGTTGCTGGCCCTCGCAAATGCTCTTGCTGTCGTTGGCGGCGGTGTCCCCACAAGAGCAGGAGGACCCAGGGCCGCGCGACTAGGCGGAGAGTCGTGCCCGCGTAAGCAGTGAGGCCTCGTGATACCCGACGAATCGCCCCCGCCGGCCGATGGCGGCCCTTGGTGTGCGTAGATCAAGGGTGACCGCGCATCTCAGACCCGAACCGGGTCGGCACGGCGGGCGTCTACAGTAGGTACGCGCGCTCCGCGCAGTACTGTCAGCGCGCTCCGGGAGCACCGGCCTTCAACGACTCGGCGATAGAGAAGATGACGACAGTGATTTCCGCTGCCACGCGAGCCCAAATGATCGTGCCGATTGCGGCAAATGGAGCAGCGACGAGCGTGGCGATGCTGATGATCCTGTTGGTTTCAATTTGCCTCGGCCCGATCCGCGCGGAAGACCCGAGGACCAGCCAAACACTCATCTGGTGCTCAGCATTTATTGTGCCGATGATCCCGCCCACGATCATCCCAACAAACTGGACGGCGGCTCCGATCAGCGCCAGGCAGTAAAGCGCGCGCACGATTGGCACAATCAAGAATCTACTCAACGACAGATCGAAGATGGTTTTGATGAACTGCATTTTCGGCGTCCTCCTCGGCTGCTCGGAGTGATAAGCCTTGCTTCACATCATTGGCCTGACGAATGCAGAATTAACAGGCGTGGTCGGCCGGCACGTCTGAACGCGGCGTGAACGTTCGCGGCACGAACGTTGCGCATAAGACGGGTTTGGACGTGTTAGATCGCCCAGCAACGAGCCAGTGGCTTGATGCCAATTCCAAGCACCGGCGAACCGCTTGTTCTTGCTGCTCGCTGTCTGCGACGGAGCAAGCGCTCGTCACAGTTGGAGCCGTCGCGACGTGACCAAGTTACGCGAGCCGTTGCGCTTCGCCCCAGGTCATCAGCACGGCGGATTTGACGCTGCACGTGCGGGACCTGCGCTTCTTGGAGACGATCTGAGCGTGCTGATGGCCGCGGCACCTACTTGATTCGGCCTCGCCGCGAAGCGTCGAAGGAGTTGACAGGGGGCGGCGGTTCTCTGCACGCGAACGCTTCAGGCCCGGTCCGCCTGCGTCATCACTCGTGCACCCACTGGCGGGGGCGCTCGCCTGCGCCCCCGACTACCTCATGCCGCCCGATCGGCGCGATCTTCGAGAAACCTCGTGGCACGCCGGACGAAGCGCCCCCGCGAATTGAACCTCCGATTCCCCGATATCCCGTGACGTAGAGCACACAGTGTGCCTCGCCTACGGGACTGCTTACCCGAGCATCGTGCGCGTGCGACGCCTAGGCGACAACCGCGAGCCGAATTGCCGGGAAATCCTCAACGTTCACTACCGTGCGGTTCCCCTTGGGGAGCCCAGAAACACCGCTGATTGTTGATTCGCTGGCCCATCCTTGGCCCACCCACTCACCGGGTTCAGTCAAGGCAGGCACTCCCAGAGCCGCACTAGCCGGCGTCATGAGCTCAGGGAGGGCATCAACCAGCGGGAGCAACAGCGCACCCCTCGATTTCGTCGAACGGGGCGAACCGCAGCGAAGTGAGCGTTGCCGACCCACCGTGAGTTAGCAAGCGTCAGCCACGCATCTGCCCGCTTGCTAGCGCATTTCCGGTAGCAGGCGCTCCCTCAGCGTTCGCGCCGTCGTATTACCTGGTTCGATCCGGAGCGCTTCCGCAAGGTACGGCGCGGCATACTCAGGGAAACCGAGCATTTCGCCGTACCAGCGAGCAAGGACCACGCAAGCCGCCGCTCGCTTACTGCCAGCAAGCTCAGCAAGGATTTCGTTGGCTTGGTTGATGACTTCGCCCCAGCTTCCGGTTGCAGCGCGGCTCTCGAGTTCGGTGACAACGTCCAGGTCATCAGGAGTCGACGCGAATAACTGCCATAATGTTTGCGCGTCTAGCTCGAGTAACGGCCGCTCCACACGACTCGATAACATAAAACGCGGCGCGCGCAGGTGGTGCCTCGGACTCTTCGGCTCGGTTTTGTTCCCGAATGTAGGAACTGCGGGGTTGCCTTACACTGACCACAAATCGGCGAGTCGGATCGAGAGCGCTTCGAAGGGCTCGCATTGCACGACGACGTCGCCGCGCCACACGCCCGCGAGGCGATAGCCCGGGCCATCGAGGCGCAAGACCTCTAGGGTTTGCAGCAGTGGGTCGACGAGCCAAACGTGGCCGACCTTCTCCCTGGCATAAATGGGCACCTTCACCGCCCGGTCAGTCGACGCCGTGGAGGGCGACAGAACTTCACAAGCCCAGTCGGGTGCGAGTTCGAACGCACTACCGGACGGCAGACTCGGCATGCGTTCGCGGCGCCAGCCGCCAATATCCGGAACGAGCACATCCCCATGCAGGTGAAGCTCGGGCTCATTCAAAATGATCCAGCCGCCGGGGCCACCTCGCCCGCGGTGAAAAGGTGCATACAACTCGCCTGAAAGGCTGGAAGCGGCCTGGGCATGCGGTGGCGCGGGACGAGGGCTCGTGACGAGGTCGCCGTTCAATATTTCGCCCACCAGGTGAGGCGGAACCTCGCAGAGATCGTCGAAGGTGGCGCGTCGCCGCGCGGGGTCGGCCATTGCTTAGTCAGTCTAGCAGGCTGCTGCGGGGGCGGCGACGACTGCGGTCCGGTAGGCGTGAACCAGAGGCATCAGGCAACCAGTCCGCGCTCAAACGGTAATGAATCCCGTTATACAAAGTCAAAGTCCGCGTCGCAGACCCCTAGAGTTGGAACCTCTCCGACCCTTCGCTGTATCAACGAAGCCCCACGACGGGGCGTGACCCGAGGGGGCGTGTGGCCCGATGTCGGCCGGAGCGACCACCAGCCTAGGCCACCACCGCGACCGGTATTCCTGGCAATTCCGCGAGTTGCACAACTGTTCGGTTTCCCTTGGGGACGCTACCCGACGCCGCACTCCCGCCGCTGAGCTGCCGGCTCTCGGCACGGGGGTGGTGAGCGCGACGAGGTGAAAGTGGAGAACGCTTCCGTGCCCATGGTCGGAGGGGTTCATTAGTCGTCCGCAGCGACCGAAGGCCTCGCCCGCGGGTCACGACCACCAATCCCGAGCAGCGAAGTCGGGTGCCCACCGCCGGTGAACTCGGGTGTCCGGGGCCGAAGGACGAGTGGAACCCTCTACAGGCGCCTCAACGGGGCAACGGCCGCGGGCCGCCCAAGATTCATTTCTTAGCCAGGCCTTCGCGAAGATTGGCCAGCGGCAGAACGAGCTGCCGCGTTTCCGCGCTCAGCGTGATGAAACCGTGGTGCTCGTAGAATGCCACGGCCTCACCATCCTTCGCATTCACGACCACCCCATAGACGACAACTTCCGAGCGCGCCGCGCGCTCGATCGCGTCCCATAGCAAGGCTGCGCCGAGCTTTCGTCCTTGAAACTTCTGACCGACAGCAAGCCGTCCCAACCGCGCGACGGGAACGTCCGGATAACGAGGCAGTTTTTTTGAGAGGGTTTGTGGCATGCGCGTCAGCAAGACCGAGCCGGCAGCCAAGGTGTAGTAGCCGGCGATCGCATCGGTGACGATCTCGCGAGCCACATAGCAAGCGGTAGCTCGTCGACGAACATCTTGGCCGACTTGCTCTCGGAAATATCGGTCGAGCGGTGCCACGCCGCACGCAAACGCCTCTCTTTTGTGCTGCGAACCTAGGAGTTCGATCGCAAAGGGCGGTGACACGTTAACGCTTGATGAGCTTTGTATGGGCGGCAGCGGCACGCTTCAGCGACTTGTTCGGCTTGGGCGGATCGAGCAGCAGAGCGACGAATTGGCGTTGTTCCTGAGCTGACAGCCGAATGATGTTCTGTTCCTCGAGTTCGCGAGCAGCAACTTCGCGGGCAGCAGCGACGACGAAGTCACTCAGGCTGCTTCCCTTCGCCTCGGCGGCGCGCTTGATGAGGGCGAGCGCCTTTGGCGCAATGCGCGCTTCTAGGCGGTGGGTTCGAGGCTCTGCGGTATTCGGTCGTACCATGGTGATCTCCGAGATCCGAAGTGTACGGTAATGTGCCGTACAGCGCAATCGCCCAACTTCGGCGCGCATGCCGCAGCCACAACGATCGACAGCGCCCATGAAACTCCTCACCGTCGGGCCCCGTTGAAGGCCGATGGCGAGGTGCATGCCCAGAGCCGTGGCTAAGCGACAACGCGAGCGGAATTGCCGAGAATTCCTCGAAGTTCACTACCCATACGGTCTCCCTTGTGGACGCCCAGAAACACCGCTGATTGTTGATTCGCTGGCACCCTTGGCTCCCCTCACCGGGTTCAGCCAAGGAAGGCCTTCCAGAGCCGCTACGCTGACCACAAGTCGGTGAGTCGGATCGAGAGCTATGCAGCCCGCGTTTCGCCCCCACGAGTTGAACCTTGGACTCTTCGCGATTCGGCGAAGCCCCGCGACGGGGGCGTGACCCGAGGGGCGAGTCGCCCGATGCCGGCAGGAAGCGACCGCCGGCCTAGGCCACCACCGCGACCGGAATTGCCGAGCGGCGGCGATCCAACGTGCCGCGGGGCGCGCTCTCGTCTTCGGACGGGATGCGGCCCGCCCTCACTCATTTCTGTGGGACCAGGGGAACGACCTCCACTCGCTGCGTTTCGTCCGCTGATGTCTCCGGCGTGGTGTCGTGCGGCTCGGCCTTGAACGTTTGAACGATGCGAGCACCCTCGGTCTTGTCCTTGATGACAATCACGTGGTGCCGCCCCTGGCTCTCCCAAAGCGATTTGGCGAATATCTGAGCCTCCTGCAGGTCGTCGAAGCGCTCTGACTCGCCGTCGTCGCCCCCATGCTGGACTCCGTTCCCGCCGGCAATGACGGACGAATTGTTGGGCGCGCGCCGCGCGTCGTCACAGACGGAGTATCGTCCTTCAGGTTGCTTCATGGGATAAACCTAGCAGCGCAACTCGGCGGCGCCCGGCTCGTGCTCGGAAAACGACTGCGGCGCAATTGTCTGACCGAGCGCGCAAACGGGCCATTGACGCGAGAAGCGTTCCGCGGTTCGCCTGAGCGATGCAAATTCCGTCGATAGTTCGTATCGACGTACCGGTGGGCACCGCTTCGTCGCCTCCGCTCGGTCCGGTGGCAGAAGACGAGCGACTCGCCGCATTGGACGTGCTCCGTGCGCTCGCGCTACTCGGAGTTTTGCTCGTCAATCTGCTCACTGAATTCAGAGTCTCGGTTTTCGAGCAGTTCTTCGGTCCGACTTCGGGTTCGCAACTGGATCGCGCGATCGATCGCTTCGTCAAGGTTGCAATCGAGTTCAAGGCGTTCATCCTGTTTTCGTTTTTGTTCGGTGTCGGGCTCGCGATTCAGTTCGATCGCGCGCGTCGTTCGAGGCGGGCTTTCGGCGCACACGTCGTGCGTCGCCTGGCAGCGCTGCTCGGTATCGGCCTCGCGCACCTCGTGCTCGTGTGGAATGGGGATATCCTGACGGAGTACGCCATAGCGGGCTTTTTGGCGCTGCCGCTCCTGTGGAGTGAGCGAGCCGTGCTGCCGACCGCACTCTTGCTCTTCGCCGTGCGCCTCGCACCCTTGCCATTCCCCGAGCCGTTTCGCAGCCGCGAGGCGATGCGAGCACACATCGAGCTTGCCAACGCGCTCTACGCGCACGGCAGCTTCGGCACGGTGGAGGCGTTCCGGATCCGGGAACTGCCAGCGATTCTCGCGCTTTTGCTGAACGTGCTGCCGCGCACGCTCGGGCTTTTCGCACTCGGCATTGGGGCGTACCGCGCCGGCGCGTTTGCGCGCGAAGGGGGCCGGTCACCCCTGGTACGCACGACCGCAGTCGTCGGATTGTTTGCCGGAGGAATGGGCACACTGGTCACGACCGGTGTCCTCGGCGACGTCTCGCTCGGCGCGTGGGATTCATTCGCGTTCGATGTCGCCGCCATTGCTCTGGCGCTCGGCTACGGCGCCCTGCTCCTCGTTGCTTACGAGCGGAGACCCGCGCGGCGAGTCCTCGACCTGTTCGCGCCGCTCGGTCGTATGGCTCTCACCAACTACCTCATGCAGTCGCTGGTCTTCGGTCTGGTCTTCTACGGCTATGGCCTCGGACGTTTCGGCGCGATGTCCGTGACGCATGCGCTGCTCCTCGGGCTCGGCGTCTACGCCGCGCAGGTCGCGGCCAGCGCATGGTGGCTGCATCGATTTCGCTTCGGCCCGGTCGAGTGGCTTTGGCGTTCGGCGACGTATGCCGCGTGGCAGCCGTTTCGTTCCAGATAGGCGGCGCGAACTGCATCTGGTGTGTGTGCGGACGCGCCCCTGCGCTCCCGCGACGTTCAAGGATTCCGCGTCAGCGGGCGCGTTCGTTCCGTGCGGCACGGCTCACTCGTTGCTTATCAGCTTATAGCGGAGCATCCGGACCAAAAGGCGAAGGGTGCGCAGGCGCGGCATCGGTGATAAGTCGAGTACTTCTTCAGCGCTCGCCACGCCGTCGATCCGAGACAGCAAGAATGCTTCTTCTGGCAGCAGTGAAGCGCGCGCCTCGGGCTGCCGAAGTAGGCGCAGTGGTCGCTCCCTGTCACCGAGGCGCATCTCCAACGAGCCTTCGATCAACGCCTCCTCGCGTTCGAGTGTCGCCAACGCTTCACGGCTGCCGTGCACGTCGGCAATGCCCATTGCGCGCTCGACGAGCTTGGCCGCGAGATCGATGTCGCGGCTGGATCGCGCTTTTTTGGCGTCCTCCAGCGCTCTGAGCAAGCGAACCTGGGGGGACGTGGCGGGCACGGGTGACAGTGCCCCGGACTGGCCGCCGCCCTGCCAGGCCAACTCAGGGCTCGAGTGCACGGGTCGTTCGGTTCTGAGCCCGCTGGGATCACTGGTCTGGCGCGGAGTGGCATCGCCGTTGCTGAGCGAAAGCGGCGGCGGCGGCGGCGCAGCAGCGGCGCTGAGTGCGTTTGCAAACTCCATCACCGTATCGAAGCGCTGATCGGGCGCTTTTGCCATGGCACGTCGCAAGACTGGGCCGACGCCCGCAGGCAAGCCGGGCACCCAATCCTCGATCGGGGGCGCCTCTTGGGCAATCACTTGTTCGAGCACTTCCATCAAGTCGCCTTGGTACGGACCACGACCAGCCAGCATCTCGTAGACGATCACCGCCAACGAATACTGGTCGCCACGTTGGTCGACATTCGCGGTCCGGCCCTGCGCTTGTTCGGGCGGCATGTAGTCCGGCGTCCCCATCACGTCATTTTCACCGGTCAAGCGCTGCTCACCCCCCTTCCGCTTGCCGAGGCCGAAGTCGAGCAGCTTGATGTGGATGCCTTCGCCGGGTAGCTCGGTCAGGAAAATATTGGCAGGTTTCAGATCGCGATGCACGATCAGTGCTTGATGTACCGAGGCCAAGCCCGACGCCGCTTGGCTGGCGATGCGTACGGCGAGGGCGAGCGGCACGACAGGCTCGCGCGCGAGGTACGCCTCCAGGCTCTCACCCAGCAAGAACTCCATCACCAGGTACGGCTCCCCTTGCTCGGTCACATCGAAATCGAAGATCTGGACGACGTGCGGGTGCTGTAGCAAGCTGACCAGCTCGGCCTCGCGCTGGAAGCGAAGCAGTGCCTTCGGCTCCTGAACGAGGTGAACCGGCAAGATCTTGATCGCAACCTTGCGGTGCAAGCGCACTTGCTCGGCCTCGAACACGATGCCCATCCCGCCGCGATCGACGACACGTCGGACCTCGTACGTCCCCCGGAGCACCGTCCCAATCAGAGGGTGCGGAGCAGCAGAAGGGGGATCGGTCATGAGAGCCATTCGCTGCTCGAGCGGTGACAGTGCTTTCGATGGCTGTCCACCCGACAACAGGAAACGCTAGCCTCCCGGCCCACCGCTGACTAGGGCCTCGGAAGCCGAGCTCGGCGGGAATGCTCCGATCGCGGGCGAATCTGGACCCACACGGCTTGGCACTGTTGCGATTGGGAGCGCGAAACAAGACCGCATCGTGGGAGACGGGGAGCACTCAAAAGCACGGGCTGGGTTGAAATCATAGTGCGCCAAGATCGGCCGCAAAGGCGGTCGACGATGGCACGGCCCAACGCAAAACCGCCTCAATGTACTTGACGCTGGGCACGCGTCTAAATTGGTCGCGCGTGCAGAGACTGCGAGCTCGCTTGGTCCACTATTACCCGCGATGGGTCTGGTACGGCGTGGCTCTCGTCATTGCCCTAGTCGCTCTGTCGACGTCAGGGCGAGCGCTCGCAGCACCGAGCAGCACCTTACGCGAGCGCGCTCGCGAGCTGCGCATCGCGCAATCGCTCGCCTGGCTGCGCATGCTCCACTACCGGCGTAGTTCGTCGGGCAAACCGGTGAGTCAAGTGGACAGCAAGGCCTTCTTTTTGGCACCCCATGGCGAGCGCGATCCGGAAGCCGAGTTGGAAGCGACGCTGAACGCCTTTCTTCGACCGATGACGGCGGGCCGCGAGGACGAACATGCACTGTGCCGCTTCCCCGCGCGCCGCCGCTTGCTCGACGAATGGCTGCACTTCGAAGGCGCGCTGCACATTCCGAGCTGCCCCGCGCTCGCGCGCCATCTGAGCGACCTGGATCCCGAATCGGTCAGTGTCGTCTACGCAGCCAATTTTCTGAACAATCCCGCATCGGCGTTCGGGCACACGTTCCTGCGCTTGAAAAAGCGGCGCGCGCCGGGAGTCACCCTAAACAGCGAAGGGCTGGACCACAGCGTCGAATACACTGCAAACACCGACACCAATAACCCGTTCCTGTATGCGTTCAAGGGCCTCACCGGCTTGTTTCCGGGCGTATTCCGGTTTCATTCGTTCGAATCGAAAATCCACGAGTACGGCGACGCCGAAGCGCGCGATCTGTGGCAATACGATCTCGACCTCAGCACCGCTGAAGTTACCGCTCTGGCGCTGCACCTGTGGGAGCTGTCCGTCGCCCACATGGATTACTATTACCTGACCAAGAACTGCTCGTATCACGTGCTGGCCACCATCGAAGCCGTCGCGCCGCGCATCGATCTGGTCGATCACTTGAACTTCGTGGTGTTGCCTCGCGACACGATCAAGGCGCTGTTCAGCGTGCGGGGGCTGGTCACCAACATCGAGTATCACCCCTCGCTGCGCAGCCAATTTCGAGCCCAAGCTGCGCGTCTCGGCTCCAAACAAAAAGACACGGTCGAAAAACTCACCCACGAACCGGACGCCGCGCTGCCCGAGAACTTCTCATTGGCAGACGGTATCGCCGTGCTCGACACCGCGGTGCTCGTGCTCGACGCACGCTTCGCGCGTAGCCCAGAGTCACCGGCCGACGCCGCAGTCGAAGCGGCACGTGCCCGACTGATCGCGCGTCGCACACGCCTCTCGACGACCATTCCTGCACTCCCGCCGATCCCCCCGCCGTACGACAAAGCACCCGAGCGCGCCAATGGCTCGATGCGCCTCAGCTTGGGCACCGGCATCACCTCGCAATACGGCAGCAGCTTCAGCTCGCTCGGCTACCGACTCGCCCTGCACGACCTCACCGATCCTGCCGACGGCGAGCCCGAGCTCTCCCAACTCCAATTCCTCGACCTGCGCCTGCGCTACGACTACGGCGAACGTGCGCTCACCGTCGATCGGCTCACCTTTGCCGAGCTCGTGGCCCTGAACCCCCTCACTCGCTACGAGCACGCACTGTCTTGGCGTGGTCGCGCCTTCGGCATGCGTCTGCACGACCGCGCCTGCCGCGATTGCTTCGCACATGGGCTCGATCTCGGCATCGGCGCAACCGTCGCCACCGAAAACGAACACCTCGCCTTCTTTCTGATGGCCGACGCCTACGTCGCGTTTTCGTCGTCCCTTGACGGCATCGGCGGCAGCTTCGTCCGCGTCGGCATCGGCCCCTTCGCCGGCCTCCGCGCCCGCCTGCCTGCGAACAGCATCGCGCTCCTCACGGCCAATTGGTCCTATCTCCCCGGTCAAACCCTGCACTCGACGTACGATCTGCGGGTCACTCTCCGCAGTGCCCTCGCCAGAGACGTCGCGGTAGGACTCGAAGCCGCCGTACAACCCAGCTCCAGCGAATGCCTCCTCGGGTCGTATCTCTACTTCTGAGCTTTGTGGATGGTCACCAAACTTCGGCAGTAATTTCTGCTCGAAGGGGGATACCCGCGACCTACGGCGCGGTTCGCACTACCTGTGGGATGGACGACCGAGCGCAGCTCGGGCACCCATTATCGCCCCAGCAGCTCACCGTGCCGTTTGCGAGCAACGCGCAGGTCTGCGTGTTGCCGGCCGACAGCGCAATCGCGCTGCCGATGCCCTTGACGAGCACTGGAACGGCGGACGAAAGCTCACTGCCGTCGCCGAGTTGCCCAGAGGTGTTCGAACCCCAGCAGCTGATCGTGCCATCGCCCCGCAACGCGCAGACGTGATCGCTCCCCGCCGCGATGGCCGTGACATCGACGAGCCCATCCACCGCAACCGGGTAGGCCGACGCAGCGGCGTCCGGTGCGCTGTCACGGGGGGGGAGGCGTCCCCAACAAGCGACGGTCGTGTCCGCGAGAACGGCGCAGTAGAACTGGAAGCCGGTTGCAATCGCAGTGCTGCTTGGCAGGCGCTCGACCGCGCGCGGCGTAGGGGTCCTCATCAGCCAAACGCCGCCTGCCAGGGACTCGTCGGACAAGGTGTCACCGTCGAACCAGGTGCTCCCCCAACACTTCACTCCGCCGTCTGCGAGCAATGCGCAACTGCTGTAGCTGCTGACGTCGATGGCGGTCGCATCGCTGACGTCGGGCACGGTGCCTGCAAAGCGCCGGGTGGCAGGGTCCGACCCAAGGCCCAGGTTAGTCGATTCGCCCCAGCACTGAACGGTCGCATCAGCCATGAGTGCGCAGTCGTGCGTTGTTCCGGCAGCCACGAAGCGCGCGTCGGTCACTTCGTGTGCAGGCGTCCCGGTGAACGGAACGTCTCCCCAACAGGCGCCCCTACCGTCCGACAAGGCCGCGCAAGTATGCGTGAACCCGGCTGAAATACTTCGAGCATCGGCTACGCTCGGAACCGTGAGCGCAAGCGTGGTCGAGCGAAACGAACTAGCACCAACCGGTCTTTCCTCGTGGACGGCGCCCCAACAGCTCACCGTGCCATCCTCGAGCAGCGCGCAACTGTGAAAGAAGCCGGCCGAGATCGCCTTTACTCCCGACAGCGCGGGCGACTCGTCCTGGCCATCACTACTGCAACCCGGCAGAGCAGCGAGTACCAGTACGATGAGCCCCAGACCCCGTAGTCCACACATGGCGCAAGGCTACTTAGGAACGCCAGTCGGTCAAGGGCGCGCTCGCTTTGTCGGTGTGGCGGCGCCACGAGCTCAAATGACTTCTTTGTCACAATGTTCGGCTCCTCGCGTCGAACTTGATCGCTGACTTGGATTGCAAGAGTTCCTTGCTCAGGCCAGGGTTAACCGTGGCGGTTTCACCGATGCACCTTGTGCCAGTGCGCGTGCGGCTCGCTACGGTGCTCGCTTCTGCGCTAGTGGTGGCATGCGCGCGCAACGAGACGAACCGCGAGATGCGCCTAGGGAGCGCAAGCACACCGCGAACCGGGGATAACGACGTGATGAGTGCCAGCCGCGATCGTTCGGCCGAGTCTGTCGACGTGGACGGGGCGAGCACCGCGCTGGGTGCGACGGAGATGGTGAAAGCGCCTGCGGCGCTCGGCGGCGATCCACTCATCGCGCTGGAGGTGGCTGGTTTTCAGCCGGCCGTCGTGGCCGTGCCTGTGTCCGCGACGCGACCTCGGCCAGTCGTCGTCGCCCTGCACGGCAACTACGATCGACCAGAATGGCAATGCAGTGTTTGGAACGAAGTGGTGCGCGGGCGCGCCTTCGTGCTCTGCCCGCGCGGTATCCCACGCCGCGGCGCGCCCGCAGCGGCAGATCGCTGGGAGTACGCATCGGCACGCGCGATGAAAAGCGAGGTCGAGGCCGCCGTCACTGCGCTGCGCACGCGCTTCGCGGAATTCGTCGCGGACGGTCCAGTGCTGTTCATTGGTTTTTCCTTGGGCGCGGGCTACGGCGCGCCGCTAGTGCAGGCAGCGCCAGAGCTCTATCCGCGCGCGGTCTTCATCGAAGGCGCTGCCTCTGCGTGGAGCGTTGCGGCGGGCAAGCGTTTCGCCAAAGCAGGTGGCAAAAAGCTGATCTTGGCGTGCGGGCAAGCCGGCTGTCTCACGCAGGTCAAGCAGCTGGGCCCCGCGCTCACGCGCGCTGGCTTGGACACACGAGTCGGCGGTAGCGCCAGCGCTGGGCACACTTACGATGGTTCCGTGGCACAAGTCGTGAGCGACAATTGGGACTGGCTGACCGAAGGCGACCTGCGCTTTGCGCCTTGAGCCGATTTTCCTCGCTCTTCCAACAATCGAAAAAGCAGTGTCGCGGCGGCCTCGTAACCGTACCGAAACCTGACGAAGGGATGCTGGCTGCCGAGGCGATGCCGAAATGCCCACCTTTGCCCGTGATGCAGTGCCCGTAGTCGACCGCGGGCCGGGCAAGCTCCGTCAATCGGCGCAGGCACCGCCGCGTTGGTTCCCGGTACGCGGCGAGGTGGCCGCGCACCGGTCGCGCGCGTTCGGGCTGCTCGGCGCTCTGCTTCTGCTCGCGAGCTACGTGTACCTCTCGCGCCGGGAGTGGGTCAGCAGCGCGCTTCTGCCTCCGTTGAGCAGCGTGCTGCAAACTGGTTGGGAAACGCTGCAGGGCGCGGACTTTTGGCTAGACCTAAAAGTCAGCTTCTTGCGGGTCACGGCTGGTTTCTTGGCGGCCGCCGTGTTGGCGGTGCCGCTTGGGATTCTGGCGGGCTCGTTCCGATTGTGTTCGGCGCTGCTCGAACCGGTGAGCGAATTTCTGCGCTACATCCCGGTGCCAGCGTTGGTCCCGCTGGTATTGATCCTATTGGGCATCGAAGAGAGCGCCAAGATCTCACTAGTGTTCTTGGGCACCTTCTTTCAGCTGCTCTTGATGACGGCGGACGGAGTGCGTCAGGTGCCGCTGTCGCTGGTGCAAGTGAGTCAAAGCATGGGCGCCACTCGACTGGAAGTCGTCGCCCGGGTGCTCACTCCGGCGGCCTTGCCCGGCATCTCGCATGCGCTGCGGATCTGCAACGGTTGGGCTTGGAGCTACGTCGTGGTCGCGGAGCTGCTGGCGGCGACCGAGGGCCTCGGGTTCCGCATTTTGCGCTTCTATCGCTTCATCCAGACTCCGAACATTTACGTCTACTTGTTGGCGTTCGGCTTGATCGGGCTCGCGCTCGACGGAGTGCTGCGTTTATTGCACGCGCGCATGTTTCGCTGGGCGAAGGCAGGTCGCGCTTGAAGCTCGCGATCCACTCGCTCTTCAAGAGCTATCGCGCAACGCGCGGCACGGTCAACGCACTGTCGGACATCCACTTGCACGTGGGCGAGGCCGAGTTCGTCAGCTTGGTAGGCACTTCTGGCTGTGGAAAGTCCACGCTGCTACACATCGTCGGAGGCCTGGAGGCCCCCACGTCAGGCAGCGTGGAGCTGGACGGCGAGCGGGTGCGCGGTCCGGGCGCGGAGCTCGGCTTGGTGCTCCAAGGTCAGAGCTTGTTCCCCTGGCTAACCGTGCTGGAAAACGTGCGCTTTCCGCACACGCTGCGGCGTCAGCGCGTGCGTCCGGCGGACCCCCAAGAGCTCGCGAATCGCGCGGTGTTGGTGGACAATTTGTTGCGGCTGGTCGGGCTGTGGGATTTTCGAAGCAGCTACCCCGCCGAGCTCAGCGGGGGCATGCAGCAGCGCGCGGCCATCGCCCGAGCCTTGGTGGCGAGGCCCGACGTGCTGCTCATGGACGAGCCGTTCGGCGCTCTGGATTCACAGACGCGGGAAGAGATGCAAGAGCTGCTGTTGCACGTGAATGCGCTGCACCGCACGACCACCTTGTTCGTCACGCACGACGTCGACGAAGCGCTGCTGCTCTCCGATCGCGTGGTCGTGCTGTCACCGCGGCCCGGACGAATCATCGGCGACATCAGCGTCCCGTTCGCGCGCGCTCGGCGCACCGCGGATCTCAAGCTCGAGCCTGAGTTCTTGTCAATGAAGCGACAAATCATCGGCCTGCTGCGGCACGAGACCGAGCGCGGTCCGGCCTTGGAAAGTCTGAACGGAAGGTAACCATGCGACGACGAAATCTGCTCGCCATCCTCGCCGCCCTAGTAGGCACACTCGCCGGCTGTTCCAAACCGGACGCGCCGCAACCGAGTGCAAGCGCGTCCACGGCGGCAGCCAATCCGAGTGCGACCGTCCCGGAGCCGGCAAAACCCGTCACGCTCACGGTGGGACACGACCTGTGGGTCGGCTACTCTGGCGTGTTCATCGCCAACGAGCTCGGCTATTTCAAAGACGCCGGGCTCGACGTGAAGCTCAAGTCCTTCTCCAACCCGGGGGACACCTTGCCTGCCCTGGTCGCCGGTCAGCTCGATATTGGCCTGACCACGCTACAGAACTTGGCCGTGCTCAACGGCAACAGCGAGACCGATGTCGTCGCGATCGGCTTGCTCGACAGCTCGAACGGCGCAGACGCCGTGGTGGCCAAAAAGCAGTACGCCTCACTCAAGGATCTGAAGGGCAAGACTGTCGCGCTGACTTTGGGCGAAGTGAATCATTTCTTGTTCTTGGTCGGTCTCAAGCAAGCGGGGCTCGACCCTGCCGCCTTCAAGATCACCAGCATGAGCGCGGACGACGCCGGCGCCGCCTTCGTAGCGGGCAAGGTGGACGCCGCGGTGACCTGGGAACCTTGGGTGACCAAAGCCAACAAGAGTAACGGTCACGTGATCTTCTCCAGCGCCAGCGTCCCCGACACGATCATGGATTCGGTAGCAGTGCGTCGAAGTCACCTGAAAGACCAAGGCGCTGTGTATTCGGCCTTCTTGAAAGCGATCGACCGCGGGGTTGCGCTGTTGAAGAGCGATCCGGACAAGGCCACACCCATCATCGGCAAATACCTGAGCGCCCCCGCCGAGGACGTGAAGGGCATGCTGCTCGGCGACAAGATCTACGGGACGGCCGAAAACAAGGAGCTTTTCGGCCCGAGCGGAGACAGCGGACCCGCCTTCAAGTCGATGAAGTCGGTCGTCGACTTTGCGCTCGAGTCCAAGCTCGTCAAGAAGGCTCCCACGCCGGCCGCGCTCTTCGAACCGGGTCTCGTCCGCCAGTGACCCCGGCACATGAGACTCACTTCATGCTACGAGCGCTGGAGATCGCGCTTGCAGCGCAGGCAGAGGGTGAACCGCCGTTCGGTGCCCTGCTCGTCAATAGCTCGGGCGAGATAGTGGCCGAGGCCAGCGACGAAGTCCGGCGCGGCGGCGATTTCAGCTTGCACGCCGAAGTCAACGTCGTGCGCCGCGCGTGCCAAAAGCTCGGGCCGGACCTGAGCGACTGTACGCTGTATACCACCGTAGAGCCGTGCCCCATGTGCTTCACCTCGGCGTGGCTTGCTCACGTGCATGGCATCGTATTCGGGGCCAGCATGGAGGCAGTGTTTCTCGCTACCGGCGGGCAGCAGCGCGAACTACGCGTGCCCGCGGCGCAGATGAATGCGCTGTCGGGCGAGCCGTTGGT
>Ga0247761_1000072_pt1 | contig 16667 bp, 17 predicted proteins | sample UWRJL111311C4_FD_179915 | JGI IMG/M metagenome (GOLD analysis project Ga0247761, IMG submission 179915) | Plant litter microbial communities from Arlington Agricultural Research Station in Wisconsin, United States - UWRJ-L111-311C-4 | ecosystem: Environmental > Terrestrial > Plant litter >...
TGCGCCCTCGCAAGAGCAGGCCATAGAGCAAAGACGGCGAGTAGCGCGTCTCGGTGGCGAGTCATTGCGGCGCGGCAAAGCACATCTCGGGCCAGCGCCGTATCTTCGAGAAATGCGCAAAATCACAGCTTCGCGCACGGGCGGCGCTGGGAAATTTTCCCTATCGATAGGGAAAATCTCCGTGAAGTCGTCCCGGCGACTTCACGGTTCGTCGAGCAATTGGCCACTTTTGACGGTTGGCCCCACAATTGCTCTAGCAACGGCGTGATGGACGCCCACGCCCGAATGCGTCGCTCGCTCAAGCGAGCACCGATCCGTCGGGCTGGGTCCACCGTGAAGAACCCATCCCTCCTGCTGTGGATGTTGCTTGCGATCTGCGCCGTGGCCGCCTTTGCCTATTGGGATGAGCAGCGCGAATTCGCGTCCGCCTTGGCCGATTTCGCTGGCGAGCAGCACGCTTTGGCGCGAGCCGTGGCCTTGGCGCTGAGGAACCCGCTCGTGCGCTCGAAGACCACGACCGCGTGGATTGGCCAAGGGCCCACTGGGTCGACGAGCGACGCGAGAACGCGCTTAGCCTCGGCGCTGAAGACCGATCAGTTCGCGTCGGCGGTGCGATCGGTAGAACAACCCAATCAGGTTCAAGTCCTCATCAAGGATCCGTTCGAGCGAGGTCTCACCGCCTCTGACGGTCGAGTCGTTCAGTCACCTACGATCGAGGATGGATTCACCTCGAATGCCTCGTGGGTGCGTTTGGGACGAACCGAAGCGGGGGCGCTCGGTCTGCCATCGCGCACGGCGATGGCAGGCTTGACGACGCTCGACAACGGCGGCGAGCAGTGGGGTGTCGTCGTGTTGGCAACCGCCGAGCGTGAACGCGACCGCGAAGTGCTCGCACAATGGCGCTTGGTTCTGAGTGTCGTCGTCGCTTCAGGTTTGGTCTTGACGTTCGGGGGCCTCGCTCTGCGAACCCAGCGTAAACAGATGTCCTTAGCGCACGAGCTCGAGGTCGCCTCGGTGCAATCGGAACTCGACGAACGCCTCGTTCGCGCCGACAAGCTCGCGACAATGGGCGCTTTAGCAACGGGGATCGCTCACGAGGTGTCGACGCCGCTAGGCGTCATCGTTGGGCGCGCCGGGCAAGTGCTATCGAAGTTGAGCGGAGATGAACGGTCGAAGCGGGCCGTTGAAGTAATCGTTCAACAGGCAGAACGTATCAGCGACATCATCCGCGGGTTCCTGGCGCTTGCGCGAGGCGATTCGCCGCGCATGGCGCGCGTCGACCCAGCGGCCCTGGGGAAGGTTGCTTTGGAATTGGTGCAACATCGGTTCGGGAAGGCGGGTGTGCATTTGACGAGTATCTCCGACCCCGATCTCCCGAAAGTCGGCTGTGAGCCGCGCCTGATGGAGCAGGTCTTGGTCAATCTGCTGCTCAATGCGTGCGACGCGTGCGAGCCGGGCGGAAACGTCGATCTCCGCGTAGTCGCAGAGGAGCAATGTGTTGCATTCGTTGTCACCGACGATGGCTCTGGAATCAGCCCGGATGCTGAGGCCCGCATCATGGAACCCTTCTTCACGACTAAAGCCGAGGGCGAAGGCTCCGGGCTTGGTCTCGCGATCGCCAATGAGCTCGTCAAACACCATCGCGGTTCTCTCAGCGTCGCGGCCCGACAGGGCCACGATGGAACGCGGGCTTGCGTCGAGCTCCCCAGCATTACAGAGCAAAACAATGTCTGAGATGGCGACCTGCAAGCGCCCCCGGGTGATGGTCGTCGACGATCACCTTCCAATGGCAGAAATGCTCGCCGATGGTCTAAACGAAAAAGGCTTCGACGCGGTTGCACTCGCGTCCAGCGGGGAGGCCGCAACGCGACTCGGAGAGAATTCATTCGACGCCTTGGTCACCGATCTCCGCATGCCGCACGTAGATGGGCTGGAGCTGCTCAAGATCTCGCGGGTTTCGGCACCCGGGCGCCCGGTCATCATCATGACTGCGTACAGCGCTCTTGAAAGCGCGATTGAATCGATTCGCCAGGGTGCGTTTCACTACCTTACCAAGCCGTTCAAGTTGGATGAGCTAGTGCTGTTCTTGAACCGCGCTTTAGACGACTCACGGTTTCGTCGTGAGGCGGTGTCTCTTCGGAGGGGACTTCTCAAGGCCGAGGCCGAACCGGAGGGGCATGACTCGTGATACTCGCTTCGGTGCGGCGATTTACCTGATGTTTTCTCTGCCAGCCTTGGGTTGCGGGCAAACTCTCGCTGGAGGTCTGGCCAACGCGCCCTCGGCCGGAAGAAGTTCGCAGCCTCGCGGCCAGCACGACGTGATCAGCAACGGCCCGAACTCGTGCGGAGGTGGCGAGCCCGGCGAGCAATATCGCGTGCCGTCGTGCGCGAACACCGACGACACCGATGCCAGCACAGCGGACGCCCCGCCAAACGGAGTCAAGAAGGAGATCCCGTGAATGACGAAGCGTTGATCAAGAGTATCCTAGCGGCAGTCGACGCGTCGGAACGTGCCCCGAATGTGTTCGATACTGCCGCAGCGCTTGCCGCCAAATTCGGCGCGAATCTTCACATGATTCGAGTGATCGCTGTCCCCCCGGAATTTCCGCCGGCGGCTGCCTCCAGCCATCCCGACGCTCTGCCGGCTCACCTCGAGGCGATAGCGATTGCTCAGATGTCGGAGCTGACCCTTCGCGCGCCGGATCTTTCCATCTCACCACCGATTGTCGCGATCGGGCAACAACCTTGGCGACTCATTCTCGAAAACGCGCAACGCCTAAATGCCGATCTCATCGTGCTCGGCAGTCATGGTTATGACGGGTGGGATCGCGTCTTGGGGACGACGGCCGGCAAGGTCGCAAACCTTGCTAACCGCAACGTGTTCATCGTCCACGCCCGCCCGGAGATGCATATGCCACGGGCGAACGCTCGAAGGGGGTGAATCCTGGTCGAGAAAAAGCGAACCCGTGCTGGCGGACGGGTCCAGCCTGCCAAGCAGACGCCGGCCGGTTCTCAATCGCTTCGGGCACAACGGGACCACCGTTCAGGAGCCTGCCACCCCTCTCACTACAAGGAGGGGTGCCGCGAGATTCCTGTCAGAAGATGTAGAATCCCGAGAACTGCAGACGCGTGTTCTTAGCTGGCGTGCCGTCGCCATAAGTTTGGTGGAAGTATGCGTACTCCGCGCCCAAACGCACGGCCGGCGTCACGTCGCAGAACACGTTGGCATCCGCCCAGTACGACTTGTCGAAGATCTTCGACAAGCCTGCGGTGTTCGTGTAGTGCGTCGCATTGCGGGACTTCATACCCGAGTAATTCGCGGAGACCCAAACCTTGCCCGCGGGCGGCAGATAGTATTGAACGCCGACGATGTAAGACTGCCAATCGATGGTGTGAATCCTCCCATTGGCATCGAAGGTGACCATGCCGTTGTCGATATCAGCCGCGTACGTGGGCGGAGGCGTCACCATGTCGGGGTTTGGTGGCGTTGGGAAACCGACGCCGCCGGTAAGCCCCGTGTAGAGGTCCGAGATCCCGGTGCCGGTGACGAACGAGGCGGTCATGGTCAGTGCGTTGGCACGGTGATCGATGGTGGCGGGGATGATCGGAATCAGCGCGTCGAGTGACAGCCCCCAGCCATTCGTGCGGCTGTGTCCATTGCCGTAAAAGCCGGGCAAGATGAAATGCCGAGCCACCCCGGACACGCCAACGGCCAAGCCATCGACGGCGGTTCCGGTGCTGCCCGCCGTGTGTAGCCCCTTCCAATGATTGACCGTTAGCTTGACGCCAGCTTGTCCGTCCGGCATTTGCGAATTGCGAGACACCGGTCGCGCTGCTGCGACTGCCAAGTCCACGTTGACCGGATCGGTTTTGATCGTCTTGGACAAGCGCGCTTGCGGTGCGCGCGAGTAGACTTGTCCGGGAACGCCTTGGATCTCCACCGTGTTGGGGTGAAACGCCGATTGCCATCCGAACAGCTGCCAATACTGGCCGAGCAGCACGTCCACGATCGGGTTTTCGAGCTTGAGGGCCATGTGGCGTATGCGGAACGTCGGATTGCCGATCAGCGCGGCCTGGCTAGCGGTGGACGTGGGCTGGTTGCCCAAGAAGTCCATCTCCAGCACCGCGCTCGCCTTGAGGTTGTCAATCACGGGCGCGTCGAGTTTGAACCCGATGCGCGAGTTGCGCGCGCCGAACAGCGTTTGCCCGTTGTCCGCGGCGTACGTGCCCGGCCGCGCGAGAGCGCCGTTGCCCTGAGAATCGTTGATGGTCGTGAGCGCGGGTTGCGTCGAATCATGGATGGCGTCGAATTCGACGAAGCCGTAGAACGTGGTTCCCCACTTGCCCTGAACAGGCTGTGGACCGGTTTCGAGCGGTGCGGGGCCGATTGCGGGCTGGGGTGTAGGTGCTGCACTCTGCGCAAAAGCCAAGGAGCCACGAGCCAGCAGCACGGCGAGGGCGCCCAAAGTTCGTGCATATCGCATGGTGTGTTCTCGATTCGAATTCAGAAGTACAAACTGAAGTGACTTCCGGCGGTGTCGGAGCAACGGCCGTAACCCGCCCCCGCCTGGTCACGCTGAAAGCCGCAGCGCACGATGTGCTGCGCGCCGCATTTCAGAATCACTAGCCCGACCTGGGAGTCTTCGCGGTAGATTTGCCGGGTTTCGTCGTCAATTTCGACTTGGTCCGGGATGGTGTTGAACTTTCCCGTGCAGCGCTCGCCGTTTGCCAGCTGGGCGACGACGCTCCCTTCCGTCAATTGCGCGTCGTGAAAAACGACTGACCCCCTGCGTGGCACCTTTGTGTCGTACAAATATCCTTCTCGCGCGCTTGCACAACCGGATGCGAGCGCGACCAGCGCCAGAAGTCCGAGCGAGTTTCGCAATGGCTTGAACATGGCAGTTCCCTTCTTCTCGACGAGGAACATCTCAAAACACCATGTTGTATTCGGTGCCGCCTTGATCGCGACACTCGCCATAGCTGAACGATTCACCCGTACGGCGCGCCAACGTGCAGCGCAGCACTTTGCCCGACTCGCAGCTCAGCATGGCGACGCTTGCGGTCGCGTTGTCGGTGAACATCATTTCTGGGCTGGCGAGCTTCTCGGCGTTTGCGGGGTCGAGCGTGCTGAACGAGCCGTGGCAGCTTCCACCGCTCGCCAGCTTGCCACTGATGGAGCCCGCACTCGCACCGGGGTTATCGACGACCAGCGTCGATGCTGACCCGTCCTTCATGTTGTACATCTGGGCCTGTTGCGAGCCGAAGCAGCCACCGAGCAATAGGCTGCCGATCATTGTCAGATAGACGAGTTTAGGGTTCATTTGCGTTGTCTCCAGTCGTCGGTTTAGAGTTGTTGAGAACGTGAAACATCGAGCTCGGTGGTCACTTGGCGATCGCGCGCTCGAGTTCGCCTCGGGCGGTGGCGGCCCCAAAAGCGGCAAATCAGTCGATCTCGGCATTCGGCCGCGCAGGGTCTCGGGGTGCCGGAGTTCGGTGGCGGTGCGTTCCTCGTGGAGCCCCACGCTCGCCGTGAAAGCGAGCGTGGGGCCGAGAAAGCGCCAGGCGCTTCGGGGAAGGAACACGTTGAAGCGCATGGCGCGCGCCCTGCATTGCAAAGAGCAAGCCAGCAAAACTTCCACGTATTTGCGGTATTTGCCCGACCTCTTTCGGAGTTTTTCCGATTCGCACTCGGAATATTTCCTAACCTTCGATGTTCTGTCTCCCTAAGATCGTCTCGAAACGCCGTCGCACCTTGATCCTGATGCTCGTTGGCGTCCTCGCCGTCGTGGCGGCGGGTATTGGTGATGCGCAACGTCAATCCGAACGTGCCCTCGACGAACTCGGGCGCGAGCATCGGCTGCTTGCCCTGAGCCTGGCCGCACTCTCCGACGAGCAAATCGCTCCGGCGGTTCGGAAGCTCGAGGCGACTGGCCAAGTGGCGGTCTTGCTTCGTCAGCAGAAGGGCGCCGGATTTCTACTCAGCAACGGCAAGCTGGTTTCCAGTAGCGAGCTGGACGCGGCGTTTTACAAGCACGCACCAAGCGCTCGTTTGCCGCGCTCATTGGCAGCGACCATCGGCTTGGGGGCGCGGACGGCGATCGCGGGACTCGCACCCCGAGTGCTCACGGCTCCCGAAAGTCCCGAGGGCGTCGCGGTGGTCGAATCCGCGAGGGCCGAGCGCGACCGAGCACGCCATTCGCAGTGGAGAGCGGTGTTGATGGTGCTCATGGTCAGCGTGTTGATCGTCGGCTTCGGGTTGACAGTGCTTCGTCGCCAGCGGCGAGAGGCGTTCCTGCAGCAAAAGCTACGTCTGCATCGCGCCGAGCGGGCGCGCGATGCAGAGTTGTCGCGTGCCAATCGCATGGCGACCATCGCTGCGCTCGCGTCCGGTTTTGCACACGAAATTGCTACGCCCCTGGGAGTGATTGTCGGTCGCGTAGAGCAACTGCGCTCAGCGTCCGCGAGCGACGCCAAGGCCACGCGATTGCTCGACGCCATCGCCGCGCAAACCGAGCACATCGAGCGCGTGATTCGCGGCTTCCTCGGGCTTACGCGAGGCGATACCCCGAGCTTGAGCCGGGTCGCAGCCAGCGAGCTCGCGCGCGCCGCGGTCGCCTTGGTTCAGCACCGCTTCGGGCAGACGCAGATCACGCTCACCGTGGCTGATCGAGACCAGGGCGATTCGTTAGTGGCCTGCAACGCGACCCTTTTTGGGCAAGTGCTTGTCAACGTGCTCATCAACGCGCTCGAAGCCAGTGAAGCGGGCGACTCGGTGGGTCTCGAACTCGGGCGAGCGGGGGAAAATGTCGAGTTCTGTGTCGTCGACGAGGGGCACGGCATCCCGCGTGCCACCATCGAACAAGTGATGGAACCCTTCTTTACGACCAAGGCCACTCGTGGTGGTACCGGACTCGGGCTCGCCATCGCCAAAGAGATCGTCAGCCACCACCGTGGCGAGCTCACTCTCGTGCGTCGCGCCGATCAAGAAGGCGCGGAAGTGCGAGGCACGCGCGTCACCGTGCGTCTACCCATTGCCCAGGAGCTGCCGTGAAAACTTCGGAACGACGTGACCGCAATCCTCGCATCCTGGTCGTCGACGACCGGCTCGACATGGCCGAGATGGTCGCTGATGGGCTCGCTGAACATGGCTTCGAGTCCCGTGCGATAAGCGACGTAGCGCAAGCCTCGGCACAGTTGTCGCTCGGCACGCACGACGCACTGGTCACCGACCTGCGCATTCCGGGCAGCGATGGCTTGGAGCTGCTCGCGCTTTCGCGCTCCGTCGCCCCCAACAGCCCCGTGATCGTAATGACCGCATTCAGCGGAATCGATACCGCTATCGAGTCGATTCGACGCGGAGCCTATCACTACTTGACCAAGCCGTTCAAAGTCGAAGAGCTCGTGCTGTTCTTGCGGCGCGCCCTGGACGAAGCGGCACTTCGGCGCGAAGCAAAAGCCTTGCGCTCCGCGCTCAGCAGCTCACGGAGTGATCTTGTAGGCGACAGCCCGGCGATGCGCGACGTCTTGGATCTGGTTCGCCGCGTCGCTGATTCGCCGGTGCCAGTACTGCTCTTGGGCGAAACCGGCACGGGTAAGGGGCTGATCGCTCGGGCGATCCACGCGGAGAGCTCACGCGCCAGCGAGCCCTTCGTGGCCGTCAATTGCGCGGCCATTCCCGAGACGTTGCTGGAGAGCGAGCTGTTTGGCCACGTCAAAGGCGCCTTCACGGGCGCCTCCGCCGATCGCGTGGGCCTGTTCGCCCAAGCCCAGCATGGCACCCTGTTCTTGGACGAGATTGCCGAACTCAGCGCGCCCTTGCAGGCCAAGCTGCTACACGTGCTGGAGACTGGACAGGTGCGCGCCGTGGGTAGCGATCGCGAACGGCGGGTCGACGCGCGCGTCATCGCGGCCACGCATCGTGATTTGCGGCGCCGTGTGGCGGACAACGCGTTCCGAGAAGATCTTCTATACCGGCTGGACGTCGTTTCTATCGAGATTCCGGCGCTACGGGCGCGCCGGAGCGACTTGCCACACCTAATTGAGCACTTCCTGCCACGCGCACTGTCGCGCAATACTCGAATTTCGCCCCTCCACTTCTCCCGAGCGGCCATAGACGCCTTAAGCAGCTATGCATGGCCGGGAAATGTTCGCGAGCTCGAGCATTTGATCGAACGCCTCGTGCTGCTCTGCCGCGATGATGAGGTGAGTCTCGCCGACCTGCCCAAATCAATCACCGATAGCAGAGCCGAAGTGGCCGAACCAAACTTCGGCGAGCGAGTGATTCCAATCCGTGAAATGCAGAGGCGTTACGCGGTGTGGGCCTTGGAACGCTTGGGCGGCGCCAAAATGGCCACTTGCGAGGCGCTCGGCATCGATTCAAAAACCCTGAGTAAGTGGCTCACGACGGAAAGCTAACGGGCGTCACCAGCGGCTCATGGGACCCAAATCGTGGACAGCCGCGAAGCCGGCTTTCTTGAGCACACGTGTGGCACTGCCGCTGCGATTACCGCTTCGGCAGTAAATGACCACGGGCGTCTCCTTCGGCTGAAGCTCGGTCAAACGGCTGTCCAGCTGCTGTAGCGGAATATTGATCGCTCCGGGTATGTGGCCGGCCGCGAACTCGCTTGGCGTGCGGACATCGATCAGCCGCGCGCCGGCATGCACCAGCTGACGCGCCTGCGCGCTGTTGACATCGCCGCCCTTCATCAACGTGAGGTAGCCGACAGCGAGTAGCAGAACGACGATGAGCAAGGTAGGCAGCATCTTTCTTGATCACTTTCGCACGAGTGCGGCTCGCGCTTTTTCCTGGGGCTCCAATCGCTTGGGTGCTGCTTCTCGACAATGGCACCGATCGGGATTTGGAACGTTCGCGAGAACGTTCTCCACATGTGCCCCGCACCCCATAGGTCGGACGCTTACACCTCGCACAGTCGATGCGACGGCACATCAGGCACCTCTCGCGTTTGCGGAGGCGGATATCGGCGCGGCGATGTTCTTCTGAACCTCGCCCATGTCGAGTGCGCGCACCTTCTTGATTAGCTCATCGAGCCCGGCCGCGGGCACCATGCCGGGCTGGACAGCAAGCAGCACGCCGTCCCGCAGGACCGCCAACGTCGGAATTGCGCGGATGCCAAAGGCCTTGGCCAAGCCAGGATGCTCCTCGGTGTTCACCTTGGCGAATACCAGGTCCGGGTGACGAACAGCCGCCGCTTCGAAGATGGGCGCGAAAGCTCGGCACGGGCCGCACCAAGGGGCCCAGAAATCGAGCAGCACGATGCCTTGTTTGACGGTTGAATCGAAGGTCTTCTCGGTTAATTGCACGGTTGCCATTTGTGCCTCCATGCGATGAGAGCCAACCGCGAAGCCAAAGGGTTCAGGCAGTGCCCGTCAGAAAGTTCCGCAGCGCAACTTTGACCGATGCTTGAACCGCGACCGGAATCTGGGTGGCGGGTGCAGCAGCGTGGCAAAGACTCAACGTGCGCTTGAGGGAATCGCAGGCCCCTTTGCAGCGCGGGCAGGCCTCTATATGTCGCTCCATCTCCGCGCAGATCTCCGCGTTCACTTCGCCCTCCAAGTGCGACGAGAACAGCGCGAGCACGTCCGGGCACGTTCCCGCCGCGGCGGGTAGGTCGGTCGGAATATTGAGCAGCGGAGCGATCTGCGCGCGCACCGACAGCCGAGCGCGATGGAGTCTGCTCTTGACCGCCTGAACACTGGCGCCGGTTATACGGGCAACCTCGGGCGCGGTGAGCCCCTCGACATCGCGGAGTAGAAGGACCTCCCGATACATGGGCTCGAGGGCCCCAATCGCCGCTTCGAGCGCCTGATCGACTTGCTTGGAGGCCAGCGCCTCGTCGGCCCTCCTGGCCGGATCGACAACCTGTTCTGCTGCGCTGTCGAGAGAGGACGGAACCTCCTTGGGAGCGAACTTGCTCTTGCGGCGCTTCTTGACACAGAAGCTCCGAGCGACGCTGTAGAGCCAGGTTGAAATCGAAGACGCACCGCGAAAATCGTGGACGCTCCGAGCCACGCTCAACAGGGTGTCCTGGAGCACGTCCTTCGCGTCCTCTGGATCGCGGCACATCTTCAAGCCAAAGCGATAGACCTGCGCTTGGTGGCGCTCGAGCAGTTGCTCCAAGGCCTGTGGCTGGCCCAAGCGCGCTCGTTCGAGGAGGCTTTGGTCGTCGTCGGCCATTCGAGCTGATCTAAGGCAGAATCTCCTCGGTAGCCACCGGGCTTTTGGAATCACCGCGGCAACGTTGCGCCTTTGTCGCTGCTGAACCCTTTTGGTGTCGCCTGGCTCTCACCCCTGAAAGAAGGAAGATGCCATGCTCTTCAGACAGCTCTTCGAACGCGAATCCAGCACCTACACCTATCTGATCGCGCGGCGAACTGGCGGCGAGGCATTGCTGATCGACCCCGTAAGGTCGGAGCTGAGCCAGTACCTTCGGCTGATCGATGAGCTCGACCTGCGCCTCGTTTTCGCCATCGACACGCACGTCCATGCCGATCACATCACCGCCTTGGGCGACCTCAGAACCGAAACGAATTGCGCGACTCTGATGGGAGCCCAAAGCAAGGCCGAGTGCGTCTCGCGCAAGATCTCCGACGGCGACCGGCTCAGTGTCGAGGGGCTCGAGCTCCGCGCACTTCATACGCCCGGCCACACCGACGACTCGTATAGCTTCGTTATGAACGACCGTGTTTTTACCGGGGACACGCTATTGATTCGCGGCACAGGCCGAACCGACTTCCAGAACGGCGATGCCGGGGCCCAGTACGAGAGCCTATTCGGCAAGTTGCTTCAACTGCCCGAGCAGACGCTCGTTTACCCGGCCCACGACTACAAGGGCTGGACCGTCAGCACCATCGGAGAAGAGCGAGCCCACAACCCGCGGCTACAAGTGAGGTCGAAGCAGCAGTACGTCGAACTCATGCAGGGTCTCCGACTCCCGAATCCGAGGTTGATGGATACTGCCGTGGCCGCCAACCTCGCCTGCGGCGCGGTTTGACATGGAACCGAGCCTCATTTCGTCTTTCATGCTGAGTGGCCTGATTGGCCTTTCGCTCGGCATCTTCGGTGGCGGCGGGTCGATTCTGGCCGTCCCAGTGCTCGTCCTCGTCACCCAGCTCGCGCCGGCAGCCGCGGTAGGCACATCGCTCGCCATTGTCGGAACCACGAGCCTTGTCGCCAGCTACGCCCACTATCGCCGAGGCCAGGTAAAGCCGAACGTCGCCCTGCTCTTCGGTCTCTCTGGTGTGGTGACCGCGTTCCTCGGAGCAAAGCTTACCACGCTTGTTTCGGGGGCCGTCATCATGCATTCCTTCGCAGCCCTGATGCTGATCGTCGGCACTGGGATGCTCTTCGGCAAAGGCCGGAGCGCAGGAGTCGAGAGCAACAGACCTTCAAGGCGAAGCAGCCGGACCGCATCAGTATTGGCCGGAGCCGTGGTGGGACTCATCACGGGCTTTCTGGGTGTAGGCGGCGGATTCTTGGTGGTCCCCGCATTGATCGTCTTTGCGGGGCTCGACGTGCGCCGAGCCGTCGGCACCTCGCTGTTGGTGATCGCCATCAATAGTGCGGCAGGTCTTCTCGGTCACCTCGGTGGCGGTCACTTGGATCTCGCGCTGACCGCTCTGCTGACGGCCGCAGCAGTTGCTGGGGCGCTGGTGGGTGAGCGCGCTGGGCGCCACGTCTCCACCACGAAACTGCGGCGCGGGTTCGGCTTGATCGTCATCGTGGTGGGCATCACGGTTGCGTTCGCAGCCCGCTTTGGAAACGGCGTTCACCCTCGTCACGAGGCCTACGCTGGCCGGAACGCAACGCGCAACCGTTGCGCCCACTCGGGCCGCGTCGTGCGCCAATGCGCCTCGTGGCCTGGCGGCGCGATGCTTGCGGAGAACGTTTGACTGAATCGTAGCGCTCCACCCCGAGTGGAAGGTGCCCTCATGGATCTGTCGCTCGACTTCGCGTCCCAACTCGATGGTGAGGGGCGCAAGCTCGACTTTCAGGAGGTCGAGTGTCATCAGCAGGTTTGGATCGCGCGGCCCACCAGTGTTTAGCGCGAGCTGTTCGGGCCGGTACGCCTCGAGGACGAACACTCCGCCAGGGACGAGCGCTCGCGCGACCCAGGCGTGCACGCGCTTGTGAACGGGCGGCGGCTGACGCTCAGCGCTTGCCACGTTCCGCGGTGGGCCTGTTCATTGACGTCGGTGTTGCTCATGCTGCCTCGATGATGGGAGCCGGAAGATCCGGCAAGGGTTCAGGTGCACTTTGGGGCCAGAAACGACCGCGATCTCAAGTTTCTCCGTGAGGCCCACCGCAGCTGCCCCCGACTCCGAGGCGCTTCAAGATCATCTCGGCGGGACAGAAGCCGCTGAGCGCAGACTGCGCCAAGTTTAGCCCGATGAACACGGCGAGGACCAGCCCCCAGGGACTGACGAATTGGTAGAGGGCGAGACTGATCAGGATCAAGCTACCGGCGAGAAGGCGGATCACGGATTCAATGGTCATGGCGCGTTTCACTTGCTCTGAGAGCCAAGGAGTAGCCGAAGGGTTCGGAATCAGCGCCCGCGCTTTTGAGGTCACTGCTTGCGTAAGCGCACCTTCTGCGAGCCCTCGCGCAAACGGTTCGCCTCGAGTCACCAAACGGCATCGGCGGCAGCACGAAAACATGGGTTGTCGCCGATTCTCGCGCTGGCACAACGGTTGCTGGGGAGGGCTTGGAGGTTCGCAATGAATCAGAATGAAGGAACCATCGACCGCGTCATTCGCGTCGTACTGGGGCTCGGGCTGCTCTCCCTTACGGTTATCGGACCGCACAGCTGGTTCGGGCTGATCGGCATCGTTCCATTTCTGACCGGCGTCGTTGGGTTTTGCCCGCTTTATGGCGTGCTCGGCCTCCGCACCTGCCGAGTCTCCCCATCCCCCTCCAAACCGCTATCCGTCAAGTAGTCAGCGCTCGGAGGGGATTCGGCACGAACCCTTTCGCTGGCCAGCGGCTCTGACTGGCCAGGACTTCCATGTTTCGTTCCATCGCCACGCTTTTGGGCCTCATAACCACGGCACTTCACGGTTGCAGTGCCCCGGAACCCCCGGGGCAAAGCACGGATGGTCCGCCGATATCCGTGAAGCTGGCGACAGCTCATGAGGAGTCCCTCGACGCCTTGTATCGCGCGAGCGGCACCGTGCGTGGCCGGACCACGGCAGTGCTGACGAGCAAGACCGTGGGCTATGTCCGTTCGGTCGCCGTACGCGCAGGCGACCGTGTGCAGGCGGGCCAAGTCTTGGCGACGTTGGAAGCGAACGACTCGAGCGCGAGCGTCCGCCGCGCCAACGCAGGCTTCGATCAGTCTCTAGAGGCGCGTGCGGAAGCGGAAAATGCAGTGAGCGCTGCGGAGGCGGCTCTTCGCATCGCAAAGTCCACCCGCGACCGCATCGCTGCGCTTCATGCCAGCGGAGCCATCGCGCAACAAGAATTCGACGAGGCAGAAGCTCGGCTGCTGGGTGCCACCGCGCAGGCAGACATGGCGCGCACTCGTCTTCGGATGTCCGGCTCTCGCATCTCGCAAGCCAAGGCCGAAATCGGTGAGGCTCAAGCAGCGCTCGACTACTCGCGGATTGTAGCGCCGTTCGCGGGGCGGGTCATCGAGCGCCGAGTCGAACCCGGGAGCCTGGCGTCTCCCGGCACGCAGCTACTCGTGATCGAGCAGCAGGGGCGAGTGTTGGTCGAAACTGCGGTCGAGGAATCTCGTACGTCCAGCGTGACGCTCGGCGACACGGTCAGCGTTGAGATTGAGGCTCTCGGCAAGCCAGTGATCGGTCGAATCGGCGAAATCGTCCCCACCGTTGACGTCGCTTCGCGGGCGTTCTTGGTCAAAGTCGATTTGCCCGCTGAGCTCGTCGGTCTGAGACCCGGAATGTTCGCGCGGGTCAGCTTCCATATCGGCCAGAAGACGACGCAGGTCGTTCCAGCATCGGCAATCACACGCAGCGGCGCACTCGATCGCCTGTTCGTAGTCGAAGGGAACCGGCTCCGCCTGCGGATGGTGACCCTCGGGGAAACGCAGGGCGCGTGGACGGAGGTCCTCTCCGGGATCACCACCGGTGAGCGCGTGGTGGCTTCGCCCGGTCCGACCGTCATCGATGGCACACGGTTCACGGAGCTACCATGAGCACGGGCAAGCTCGGTCCGGCTCGGCGCATCGCCAGCGCCTTCATACACTCCAAGCTCACGCCGCTGCTCCTGGTCGCTTCGGTGTTGCTCGGAGGGCTCGCCGTTTGGAAGCTGCCGCGCGAAGAAGAGCCGCAAATCATCGTACCGATGAGCGATGTCTTCGTGCGCATGCCGGGCGCATCCGCCAAGGAGGTGGAGCAGCGCATCACCAAGCCACTCGAGCGATTGTTGTGGGAGATCCCAGGCATCGAGTATCTCTACTCGACCTCGAGCCCGGGCCTCGCCTCGGTCATCGTCCGCTTCAACGTCGGCGAAGACGAAGAGCGCTCCATGGTGCGCCTCCAGCAGAAGCTGGCGGCGCATGCGGATATCGTCCCAGCCGGCGCCTCCGCTCCACTCGTCAAACCGCGGTCCATCGACGAGGTGCCGGTGTTGGCGCTCACGCTCTGGAGTAAGCGCTATTCGGGCTTCGAGCTGCGTCGCGTTGCTGCCGAGCTGGAAGAACAAATCAAGCAAGTGCCGGGAGTCAGCGAGGTCACACTGACCGGCGGCGAGCGTAGGCAGGTCCGCGTCCTGCTCGACCCGGAAAAGATGGCCGCCCGCAACGTCTCCCCGCTGGCCGTCGCGAGCGCGCTCCAGGCCGCGAATGAACGCCTGCCGGCCGGAGCCGTCGCAGCACAGGGTCGCGAACTCTTGCTCGAGACTGGCACCGTGCTGACGAACGCGCGCGACGTAGGGGACGTCGCCGTCGCGGTGGCTGCTGGGCGCCCGGTATTCGTGCGAGATCTGGCGACGGTCGTCGACGGACCCGCTGAGCCGTCCAGCTACGTGCGTTTCGGGGGGGGCGCCGCGGCCCGAGGTGGCGCTCGTGACGCCATGTCCGCGCCCGCACCAGCCGTTACGATCTCGATCGCCAAGCACAAAGGGCTCAACGCGGTCGCTGTCGTCGACGACGTGATGCGCAAGGTTCATTCACTCGAAGGCTCGCTCATCCCCGGCGAGGTCCAGCTCAGTGTCACGCGAGACTACGGCGCTACAGCGGCCGACAAGAGCAATGAGCTACTCGAGCATATGGCGATTGCGGTCGTGAGCGTCGGCTTTTTGATCTGGCTGGCGCTGGGACGACGGGAGTCGGCCATCGTCATGCTGGCAATCCCCGCTACGCTCGCGCTGACTTTGGCCGTGATCTACGCTTACGGCTACACGCTAAATCGGATCACGCTATTCGCGCTGATCTTTTCCATCGGTATCCTGGTCGACGATGCCATCGTGGTCGTCGAGAACATCACGCGCCATTGCCGCTTGCCTGAGAATCGCGGACGCTCGGCCACCGACATCGCCATGCGTGCGGTAGACGAGGTCGGTAACCCAACGATCTTGGCGACGATGACCGTAATCGCGGCGATTTTGCCGATGGCCTTCGTCGGGGGTTTGATGGGGCCGTACATGCGACCGATCCCCATCGGCGCGACCGCCGCCATGATTTTCTCGCTGCTAGTGGCTTTCGTGGTGACGCCCTGGGCGACGATTCGCTTCATGCGCTGCGGGGCCGAGCACGGTGGGGAGGCCAGCGAAGGAAAGATGACGCTGTTCTACCGCCGGGTGATGGGAAAGCTGCTGCGCGTGGCGCGTCTCCGTCACGCATTCCTCGCGACCGTGGTGGTCTTGCTGTTCGGCGCGATGTCATTGGTCGCCGTCAAATGGGTCCGGGTGAAGATGCTCCCGTTCGACAACAAGAGCGAATTTCAGGTGATCATCGATATGCCCGAAGGCACGACGCTGGAGGGCACCGATCACGTCGCGCAGCAGATCGCCGACGTCGTCCGTGCACAGCCGGAGGTCGTCAATTACCAGACTTATGTCGGCACCTCCGGGCCCTACAACTTCAACGGTCTGGTACGACACTATTTCCTCCGCCAGGGCTCAAACGTCGCCGACGTGCAGGTCAACCTCGTCGATCGCGGCGACCGAAAAGCCCAGAGCCACACCATTGCCAAGCGCGTGCGCGACGCGATTCTCCCGATTGCCCGCCGTAGCGGAGCACGCATCAAGATTGCCGAGGTTCCTCCAGGACCACCCGTGCTGGAGACGCTGGTGGCCGAGATCTACGGCCCCGACTACGAGCGGCAGGTCCAGGTCGCACGCCAAGTCCGCGACCTCATGGAGAAGACCGAGGGTGTGGTCGACGTCGATTGGTACGTCGAGGACGACCAGCCGAAGTACCGCTTCGTCGTCGACAAGGAAAAGGCGGCCATCAGTGGAGTGAGCGAAGCCGAAGTCGTGCGCGCGCTGCGACTGGCCGCCTTTGGCGAATCGAACGGCTTGGTTCACGACGAGCGCGAGAAAGCCGACGTCCCGATCGTCGTACGGCTGGATCGCGCGACTCGCTCGGACCTCGACCGTTTGCAAGTGCTCAAACTGACTGGCCGGGATGGCAACCTAGTCAGCATCGGAGAACTGGTCCGCCCGCTGGGGGTTACCGAAGACAAG
>Ga0247761_1000081_pt1 | contig 15873 bp, 15 predicted proteins | sample UWRJL111311C4_FD_179915 | JGI IMG/M metagenome (GOLD analysis project Ga0247761, IMG submission 179915) | Plant litter microbial communities from Arlington Agricultural Research Station in Wisconsin, United States - UWRJ-L111-311C-4 | ecosystem: Environmental > Terrestrial > Plant litter >...
ACAGGCATGGGAATGCTATGCCTGTCCCTTTTGTTCAGTATCCCCTCCTCTTCGCAGGATCTCGCAGGCTATCGCACCGGCAATTATACAGGTGTCGATGCCGTCTTTTCCAACCCTGCCAATATTGCCGGCAGCCGTCACCGTTGGGACGTCAACCTGTTCTCTCTGAATGTGATGGTCGGGAATGATAAAGCTGCCTACAGCCTGAAAGACATCGGTCATTCACTGGACGGGGACAGCCTGAAGAACAAGATAGCAGGCGCAAATTCCGGCTTCACCAGCGCGATGCTGAGCATGAATGTGCTGGGACCTTCCTTTATGTTCAGTGTAGGAAAGAAGAATGCTTTTGCCTTTACCAGCCGGGTGCGGGTGATGGCGAATACTAAACGAGTGGATGGTAAGCTGCTCAACCAGTTCATCAACCAGGAGGTAGATGATGCAGGGCTGCCTTACAATTTCTCTACGGAAGGCGACAACCTCATCAGCGTCAATGCCTGGACCGAGTTCGGCGCTTCCTATGGCCGGGTGATCTATGACGAGGGGATGCACTTCCTGAAAGGCGGTGTCACGCTGAAATATCTTGCCGGTGTCTCCAACGGTTACCTGCAAATGACCAACCTGAAAGGGACGCTGGACGCGGACCCTCATGGTGTCTACCTTTCCCAGACCTCGGGTATGGTGGGACTTGGTTTTGGAGGCCATCGGATCGACGATGTAAAGGACGGACATCTGGGAGGGTTCAATTCATCCGGTTTTGGCGCAGACCTTGGTTTTGTCTATGAGTTCAGACCTACGGCCCATGAATATCTGCTGAAAGTAGGCGTAGCCGTGCTGGACCTGGGATCCATCAGTTATAAACAGGACACATCCCGTACGGGAGCCTATACGGCGCATGTCACCGGCGCTCAAAAAGCTTATCTCGATGATTTTGGCGAGGTCGACAATTTCAAAGATTATTTTAAAACCCATCCCCAGTATTTTACGCCGACGACATTGGGGGACGGTTCCAAATACAGTGTAGGACTACCCAGTACCTTACAGCTGGATGTGGACTATCATATCTTCCGCGGCTTTTACGCCAACCTGGCGGGACAGTTCTCCCTCGCCGGCAATAAGGCGTATAACAGCAGCTATTACAGCGCATACACGCTTACGCCGCGTTATGAATCAAAAAGCTTTGGATTCTATCTGCCGGTGAATTACAATATGCTGACCCATTTCAATGCGGGCTTTTGCTTTCGCATCGGGCCCATGTTCTTTGGATCGGGCAGCCTGCTGTCCGCGGCTATCAAGGACTCCAAACAGATGGACTTTTACCTGGGTTTCCGGTTCGGCGGGTTGAGGAAGGATTAGGCCGGGTGCCGTATAGATCGGGCGGCCAGCTGTTGGCTGGCTATGCAACTATTAATAATGAGGATACAGAACATTCACTAAATTTGATTGTTGAATGTCTAACTTTTAAATCATCATTATTATGAAACGCACAGCAAAGGCACATTGGAAAGGGAACCTGAAGGAAGGAAAGGGTGAGATCTCTACACCCAGCTCCATATTGAACCAAACGAATTATTCTTTCAAGACCCGTTTCGAACAGGGGGTCGTCGGTACTAATCCTGAAGAGCTGATAGCTGCCGCCCACGCGGGTTGCTTTACCATGGCCATCAGCGCTGCGCTCACACAGGCCGGAATTTCCGCCAACGACATCGAGACGGAAGCGATCCTCGACCTGGACCTGGTGGCTTTGCAGATCAACGGCATCCACCTGGATGTCAAGGCTGCTGCCATCGACGGCGTATCGGAAGAGAAATTCAAGGAAGTGGCCGAAGGCGCCAAGGCCGGATGCATCGTCTCCAAGGCGTTAAGCGTACCCATCACGCTGTCCGTGACCTACGGTAAGTGATCACGGTAACAGGCGAAAAGCTATTTAAGCCATAAATGAAATGAATCCCCTCTGAGGCCTATGCGCATGGATTCCAGCGCAATGATCTCGGAGGGATTTATATTTCCAAGATTGGAGTTAGGTCCTACCAAAGTAAGGAAGTATAGCTGCTGATCCTTTTGCGGCGCCTCCCAGATGATCTTCTCGGCAGGGACCTTGGTCAGGATCTCCTGCACCAGACCTTCCCGCACTTCGCCGGAATTGCGGTAGAGTCCTACCGTGCCTGCCTCCCTTGCTTCCGCAACGATATAGGAGGCGCCCGCCTCGAGTTCTGCCTTCATCAACTGGATCCATTTGTAAGGCGGGGTGATATGCTCCCGGTCCTTGTCCTTGGAGCCTACTTCGCTGAGCACGGTGGTGTACTTCGACAACTGCTCGATATAACCGCATTTTTCTTCGTGTGAGATGTCGATGGAGCCGTCGGAGACTTCGACATGATCGACGTTGTATTCCTTCAGCAGATCCGTAAAATCCGGGAATTGTCCCCTTATAATATAAGCTTCGAAGAGCAGGCCCCCAAAATAGACCTTTATGCCGGCGTCCTGGTAGACCCTGATCTTTTCCGTGAGGTCCTGTGAAACCAGCGCGGTACCAAAAGCCAGTTTTACAATGTCGACATAAGGGGATGCCACGGAGACGAGGTTGCGTGCTTCCGCTACGCTCAAACCTTTGTCATTGATCATGGTAAGACCGTAGGTGCGGGGACGTTCGGTCCTCTCGGGTATTTGTTTTAGCGGGAAGTTCTTCACGTTCATATGTGCAATTTACAACTTCGCCCATTAGCAAACCGAACGGATGTCTGGATTTAACTAATTGTTAATCAATTATTAAGAAGACGTTCGTCCTCTCTTATCCAATAATTGATATATTTTAGTAATTTGTGTGACAAACTTGTCATATGGCTCAGATGGACCCAAAGAGGGCGGAGAAGATATCCAAAGCGTTATCCGACCCCACCCGGCTGAAGATACTCAGCGAGATCAAGAAGAGAAATGAATGTCTATACTGTGTAGACTTGTATGAGAATATCCATCTGGCGCAGCCCTCCATCAGTCATCATATGAAGCAGCTTACGGACACGGCGCTGATACTTTCCGAAAAAGAAGGCCGGAATATCAAATACAAAATGAACAACGAGGTCATCGATGAGTTCATCGATTTTCTACAGGGATTAAAGAAGTAGGAGCGTTAGTCCTTTTTCTTTTCTTTCTCCTTCTGTTCCTTCTCCTGTTGCTTTTTTGCTTCTTCTTCCTGTTTCTTCTTCTCCTTCTCCTTCTTTTTGAAATAGCCTCTCAGCAGAAAATTGTGCTTGGCCGCCTCCATGTTCTCGCTGAGACCTTCGGAGCTTTTCTTCAGATTCTTCATGGTGGAGCTGAGGTTGGTGGAGAGGCTGGTATCCTTGAGAAGTTTGCCTAATGCTCCCTGGCCATGGTTGATGCGGGAGGAGATATCTGCCAGGTTGCCGGTGATGACAGCGGCATTGTCTGTGGAGACCTTCAGGCTGGCCATGATCTGGTCCGTCTCGATAGGGCGGAGCGTGGCCATGACATCCCCGTCATTTACCGTAGGCTGACCGGGTGTTCCGGCTACGATGACGATGACCTTGTCGCCCATCAGGCCTTCGGAGCTGATGCTGGCTTTGGCGTCCTTCTTTATAAATTTCTGCGCTTTCTTCTGAATGAGCATCTCCACCTGTACGGAGGTATCGGTGACCAGGGCGATGCCGTCCACCGTGCCGATGTCGATGCCGCCCAGCCGCACATTGCTGCCGATCTTCAGCCCGGCGACGGAATTAAAGAGTGCGTTGATATGGAGCACCGATCCGAACTTGTTCTTTTGCTTCCCTATATAATAAATGGCGCCGATGGCGATGACAAGGGCTGCTACGGCGAAGAGGCCCAGTTTCCATTTGTAATTCTTTTCTTTTGGCATGGCGATGTATTTTTTTGCGTACAGATCTTTTAATGGAAAAAACTTTTTACCCATTCGTCTTCCGACTTCTCCAGCTCTTCGTAGGTGCCTTCCGCTACTACTACTCCCTCCTTCATCATGATGATGCGGTCGGCAGTGAGCCTGGCGCAGGGCATGTCATGGGTAATGGTGATGGAGGAAATATTGTATTTCTGCTTCATACGGACCATCAACTCGCTGATCTCCTTCGAAGTGCCGGTGTCCAGGCCCGTGGTGGGCTCGTCATAGAGCATGATCTCGGGACGCAGGATCAGGGTCCTGGCGAGGCCGATACGTTTGCTTTGTCCACCCGAGAGCTTGGAGGGCATCTGGTCGATGGAGTCCTCCAGCCCTACGTTCTCCAGCATTTCCATGATGGCAGCCTCCTTTTTTTCCGCGGTCATCGTCTTCTTATGTTTTCGCAGGGGGAAGGCCAGGTTCTCCCGTACGGTCATAGAATCATAGAGGGCAGCGTTCTGGAAAAGGAAACCTGTTCTTACCCGGAGCGCGTTCAGCTCATCATATTTCAAGGTCGATACGTCCTGCCCCAGGACGGTGATCTCGCCTTCGTCAGGGCATTCCAGGCCTACCAGGCATTTGATCAGCACGGATTTGCCCGAGCCGGATTTACCCAGTACGACGAGGTTTTCTCCCTTTTTTACTTCCACGTCCACACCCCGCAGGACCTCGTGATCCTTGAAGGCTTTTTTCAGACCGCGGATGACGATGACGGGTTCCTGCGACTCGTTGTGGGCGACGCGTTCCTCTTCCGTGGCGGGTACTTCCGAGGGGTTGTCATCGTCGTCATCCACCGGGTGATAGGTGTCGGACGAATTTTCTTCGGCCTGGTGGATGCCGCGTTGTGCAGTGCCCTCCTCGTGAATATCCTCCGGTGATGCCTGTGGTTCCGTATCGTTGAATTTTTCACTCATATAAAAAGGTCTGTGATCTGCGCAGCCAGCATATCGATGACGAATACGGCCAGAGAGGAGGCCACCACGGCCGAATTGGCGGCTATGCCGACGCTTTCCGTCCCTCTGCGGGCATTATACCCTTTGTAGCAGCCGATGAGGCCTACCACAAAGCCGAAAAAGAAGGTCTTTATAATAGCAGGGAATATGTCGATGAATTCGAGATGTTCGAGACCCGCGACAAAAAAATGACGAAGGGTCATAGTGTCGTGGATATTCATAGCCAGGTATCCTCCAAAGAGTGCAATAATGTCCGAAAAGATAGTCAGCAGGGGCACCATCAGAATAGTAGCCAGGGTGCGGGTGACGACCAGGTAGCGGAAAGGGTTGATGGCGGATACTTCCATGGCATCTATCTGCTCGGTGACCTTCATGGAGCCCAGTTCCGCGCCCATTCGGGAGCCGACCTTGCCGCAACAGATGATAGCGGTGATGACAGGGCCGATCTCCCTCACTACAGAGACGGAGATCATGCCGGGAATGAGCGAAATAGCGCCAAACTGCGCCATGGAGGGCCTTGTCTGTATGGTGAGTACAGCGCCCATGATAAAGCCGGTCAGCCCGATAAGAAAGGTGGATTTATAACCTACGAGATAACATTGATAAAAGATCTCCCGCCATTCATACGGTGGTTTTACCACCTCCTTGAAGAACCTTCCGGCAAAAGCCACCAGGTCACCCGCAGCATAGAAGAATTGCTGTACCTGGCTTCTTTTTGCGGTGACGCGGATCTTTGCTTTCTGATATGGGTTAAGGCTGGGCGGCATATGGTATCGTTTACGGATGGTGTTTGATCCTACCCTTGGAATTTCAATTATCAATCCAAAAGACCGCGTGCGGCGGAATCAGGATAAATCCAGATAAAAAGGGCATTTCCAAGGGTTCAGGACGACACCATTCCAAAAATTGTAGAAATAGTTCCACATATTATCACACTTATGATCTTTGTTTATCGCTTACATTTGTCCATACTTATCCAGCATACATTTTAATGACCATTTGACCATTGATCCGGACCCTGATGTATTAATTAGCTCCGTATGATACTGATCGTAGATGACAAGCCAGAGAACATATTTTCGCTGAAGACCATCCTGGAATTGCACTCTTTTCCTACAGATACGGCCCTGAGCGGAGAAGAGGCGCTGAAAAAGATCCTCCGGCATTCCTATGCCCTGATCATATTGGATGTACAGATGCCCGGCATGGACGGCTTTGAAGTAGCCGAGGCCATCAGTGGCAGCAGCAAGGCCCGGGATATCCCCATTATCTTTCTTTCCGCGGCCAATACCGACAAGAAATTCATCACCAGGGGTTATTCGTCCGGCGGGATGGACTATATCACGAAACCCATCGATCCGGATATCCTGCTGCTTAAGGTCAAGACGTTCTATCGGCTGTATGAGCAGAACAGGGAGCTGAACCGGATCCAGTCCAGCCTTCGGAGCGAGATCGAGTTCCGTAAAAAGGTGGAAGGAGAGCTGCAGGATCGGGCCGCCGAACTGCATTCTATCCTGGAATCTATCCCCCAGATAGCTTTTACCACCCGGGCGGACGGGAAGATCGAGTTCGTCAACGAACAGTGGCTGAAATATGCGCCCAATAAATTCACCTTCCCCTATACACATCCGGATGATGCCGACCTGGCAAAGGAATGGGAGAGGACGGTGGCCTCGGGAGAGGCATTGGAGCTGGAGGTGAGGGTAAAGACATTGGAAGGGCAGGCTTACCGGTACCACCTGTTACGGGCCATTCCGATCCGCGAAGGGGACGCCATCATCAAATGGGTGGGGACCTTTACGGATATCGAGGACCAGAAGCAGGCCATCCGGAAGAAGGACGAATTCATCAGTATCGCCAGCCATGAGCTGAAGACGCCCCTGACGACCATCAAGGCGTATATCCAGCTGCTGGATAGGGCCATTACCCCGGATGATCCTACCAAAATGTATGTAGACAGGACCCTGGTGCAGGTACGGAAGCTGGACAACCTCATCGTGGACCTGCTGGACCTGTCGAAGATCGAGAGCGGCAAATTGAAATTCAACAAAAAGATATTTAACTTCGACGAGACCCTTTCCAGCGCTATCGAGATGATCCGTCAAACCTATCCGGATTACCGGATCGTGCTGAAGGGCAATGCCGATGTCCGGCTGTACGGAGATGAAATGCGCATCGAGCAGGTGCTTATCAACTATCTCACCAATGCAGTGAAATATTCACCCGACAACAAAGAGGTGCAGATCGAGGTCACCATCGAAGATGACCAGCGGCTGTGTGTGGGTGTCCGGGATTTCGGCATCGGGATCCAAAAAGATCATCAAACCAATATCTTTCATAAGTTCTACAGGGTGGAAGAGGCCGCCAATAAGTTCCAGGGCTTAGGCATCGGCCTGTATATCTGCGCGGAGATCATCCGCCGGCATGAGGGTTCGTACGGAGTGGACAGTGAGCCGGGTCAGGGTTCCGTCTTTTATTTTTCCATCCCCGTGGGCAACGGACATGTTAAAGAGACTGTCGAATAGTTTCAAAAAAATAAAGCAACACCTGAATGAACAGCGCTACGCGACCCGGCTTATTACGCAATTTGCAGATCGGGTTTGGACTATCCCTATTGATCCTCATCGTTACTTCCATTGCCAGCTACAGCAGCATTCATAATCTCCTGGACAGCGCCCACCTGGTAGACCATACGGACTCCGTGCTGACAAGGCTGGAGACGGCATTGAGCACCATGAAAGATGCGGAGACGGGACAGCGGGGATTTCTGCTGACCGGCGATACCACGTATCTGCGTCCTTATTATGGCTCCCAGGAGCGGGCGCTGAATATAGTGGATAATATCCGGGCCATGACCATCGACAACCCGACCCAGACGCAGAACGCCAATGAGCTGTATACCGTGATCTCCCAGCGGCTGACCATCCTGCAGCAGATCATCGATCAGAAAAGGGAGAACAACCTTTTCAGCCTGGCCGATCTGAAGAAAGGACAGGTATATATGGACGAGGTGCGGAGGATCGTGCTGCGGATGCAGCGGGAGGAACGCCGGCTGCTGACTTTCCGCATCGAGAGAATGCAGAAGTTCTCCGGTTACACGCCCGTGCTGATCCTGGTCGCGGCCGCATTGTCCCTTCTGATCACGATCTTCTTTTACCGGCGCGTACATAATGACTATATCGAGCGGGCCCAGCTGTATGCCGAACTGCAGCAGAAAGATGCCGAGATCAGCCAGCGTATCGACATCATCAGCGAAATTGCGGATAAGATCTCCGATGGCGACTACCAGGTGCGGGTCTCGGATGCGCAGAAAGATAATCTGGGCAGCCTATCCGGCAGCCTGAACAAGATGGCGCAGAGCCTGGAGCATTCATTTACGCTGCTGTCCGACAATGAATGGCTGCAGGCGGGGGTGGCCAGGCTAAACGAGATCATGGTAGGGGAGACGGATATGAAGTCGCTGGCGTCCAATGTCGTCAGCTTTATTACAGAGTACACCCATAGCCAGGTGGGCGCCTTGTATATCATGGACAGCTCTTCCCGATCACTGCACCTGTTGGCCAACCATGCATTGTCTCCTGAAAGCCGCCGGCAGGTGGTGCAGGTAGGGGATGGACTGGTCGGACAGGTAGCCGCGGATGGGAAAAGGATACTGGTAAAGGATATCCCGCCCGGAGATTGGGTAGTCACCTTTGCCACGGGCAGCATCAAGCCCCGCACCATGGTGGCCTTTGCTTTCTACCATGAAAAAAAGATAAAGGGCGTCATTGAGCTCGGATCGCTGGAATATTATACGGAGCGGGAGCTGGGACTTTTTACCAGCATCGGCGAGAGCATCGGCGCCACCGTTAACAGCATCGAGACCCGGGTGAAGCTGCAGGAGCTGCTGGAAGAAACCCAGGCGCAGTCCGAAGAGTTGCAGGCGCAGCATAGCGAGCTGGAAAATATGAACATGGAGCTGGAGGTGCAGGCCGAGAAGCTGCAGGTATCCGAGGAAGAGCTAAAAGTGCAGCAGGAAGAGCTGCAGCAGACCAACCAGGAGCTGGAAGAAAGAAGCCGCAGCCTGGAAGAGAAGAACCAGCTGGTATTGATGCGGAACCTGGAGATCCAGAAGAAGGCGGAGGAACTGGCGCAGACGACGAAATACAAGTCGGAGTTCATGGCCAATATGTCCCATGAGCTGCGGACGCCATTGAACTCGATCCTGCTGTTGTCAAGGTTGTTGTCGGAGAATGGTGGGAAAAACCTTTCCACTGACCAGATAGAATATGCTCAGGTCATCCAGAATTCCGGACAGGGATTGCTGGAGCTCATCGATGAGATCCTGGACCTTTCCCGGATCGAGTCCGGCAAGCTGCAGCTTGAGCATTCCATTGTAAAAGTGGATGAGATCGTCAATGACATGCGTATGCTCTTTGTGCCCCTGGCAAAAGACAAGGGACTGGAGCTGAGATTGATCGTCGAAGAAGGTACGCCTGCACAGATAGAGACGGACAAGATGCGGCTGGAGCAGATCCTGAAGAACCTGCTCGCCAATGCGTTCAAGTTCACGGCCAGGGGGGCCATCACCCTGCGCATAGCGCCATCGGAGGTCAAGAACTATATCGAGCTTTCGGTACAGGACACGGGAATCGGTATCCCCGCAGACAAACACCAGCTGATCTTCGAAGCCTTCCAGCAGGCAGATGGGTCAACCCGCCGCAAATATGGGGGTACGGGGCTGGGACTATCCATCAGCCGGGAGCTGGCCAAACTGCTGGGTGGAGATATCCACCTGTACAGCCAGCCCGGGGAAGGCGCCGAGTTCAAGGTCGTCATACCACAGTTCAAAATAGAGGAGACGATGGAGACGTCATCTGCGCCTATGGCCTCGAAAATGACATCCGTCATATTGGGAGAAGACACGCCGAACTTCACCCTCACCGATATACCACCGGATATACCGGATGACAGGGATCATCTTACGCCGATGGACCACCCTTTGCTGATAGTGGAAGACGATGCTTATTTTGCCAAAGCGCTGTTGGAGTTCGGGCGGAAGAAAGGGTATAAGGGCATCGTTTCCGTCAGGGGCGATACGGTGGTCAGCCTGGCGAAGACCTATAACCCCATCGGGATCCTGCTCGATATCCAGCTGCCTATGCGCAATGGCTGGGAGGTGATGGAAGACCTGAAAAAAGATCCCAAGACCCGGCATATACCCGTCCATATCATCTCTTCCTTCGAGGTGAAGAATGAAAGCATGATGAAGGGGGCCATCGACTTTATATCGAAGCCGATGGCATTTGAGCATATGGACGCCGTCTTTGAGCGAATAGAGTACGTATTGAACCGCAGCTCCAAAAAGGTGCTGATCGTCGAGGATAATACCAAACATGCGGAGGCCCTGTCTTACTTTTTGAGCACCCACGACGTCAGGAGCCAGATCGCCCATACCATTCCCGAGAGCATCAAAGCCCTTGATAAGGAAGGGGTACACTGTGTCATCATCAGCCGGGAGGCGGCCGCCGAAGCCGACAGGGATAGTCTCGACACCATTAGAAAAAATCCCGGGTTGGAAAATATTCCTATTATTGTATTGACAGGCAAGACGATCTCGAAAGGCGAAGAGGTGCGGCTGCGGCAATATGCGGACTCCATCGTCGTCAAGACGGCGCATTCCTACCAGCGCATACTGGATGAAGTATCTTTGTTCCTCCACCTGGTGGAAGGCAGCGAAGAGCAGAAGTCGTCCAACGTATTTGGCAAGCTGGGTGCGCTCGACGAGGTGCTGAAGAATAAGACGGTACTGATAGCCGATGACGATGTCCGGAATATCTTTTCCCTGACCAAGGCCCTCGAAACGCATAAGATGAGGGTGCTTTCGGCCATGGACGGGAAGGAGGCGCTGGCAGTGGTAGAGGAAGGGAATGCGGACGTTGACATCATCCTGATGGATATGATGATGCCGGAGATGGACGGGTTCGAGGCCATTGCCCGCATAAGGAGGCATCCCAAACTGAAACGCATACCTATCATCGCCGTCACGGCCAAGGCTATGGCAGGCGATCGTGAAAAATGTATACAGGCCGGTGCGTCGGACTATATCTCGAAACCCGTGGATATAGATCAGTTGATGTCGCTGCTTCGTATATGGTTGTATGAAAAATGATCACTGCAATCCGATATGAGGAGTTAGATGTCCTGCTGAACGACCTGTTCACCAGGTACGGCTATGACTTTACCGAATATTCCAAAGCCAGCCTGCAGCGTAGGGTGCAGCGGCTTTTTACGCTGGACAAGTTCCCCAGCTTCGCGGAGTTCAGACACCGCCTCCAGCATGATCCGTCGTACTTCCGCCGGTTCGTCGAGGAGATCACGGTGAATGTGACGGAGATGCTCCGCGATCCTTCATTTTATCGAACGCTGAGAACGACCATTCTCCCCGTGCTGGCCACTTATCCTTTCATCCGCATCTGGCATGCCGGCTGTTCCACCGGGGAGGAGGTATATTCCATGGCTATTTTGCTAAAGGAAGCGGGACTGTTACACAAGTCGTTGCTGTATGGGACGGACATCAATCCCCTGGTGATAGAGAGGGCCCGTAAGGGGATCTTCCCGGTCAGCCAGATGCAGAAGTATTCCGAGAACTATATCCAGTCGGGTGGGATCCATGATTTCTCCTCTTATTACACCGCCAATTATCACCTGGCCAAGTTCGACAGCGCATTGACGGGGAAGATGATCTTTTCCACGCACAACCTCGTATCGGACTTTTCTTTTAATGAATTTCAACTGATACTCTGCCGGAACGTGCTGATCTATTTCGAGCGGGGATTACAATCCAAAATATTCAAGCTGTTCGACTACTCCCTGGAGAATTTCGGTTACCTGGCGTTGGGCTCCAAGGAGTCCCTGCGATTTAGTCCCATTGCGGACCGGTACAGACAGATAGGACGTGAAAAAATATGGAGGAAGGTGCATGAGGCGGGCTAAGCTCATCGTTATCGGAGGCTCTGCGGGCAGCCTGCAGGTGATACTGGGGATCCTTTCGGTAATACAGCAGGATTTCCCCTTACCTGTGCTGGTAGTGCTGCATCGCAACGGCGTATTCGAATCCAGCCTGGAGGACCTGTTTGCCTCCCGGACCCGGGCACAGATCAAGGAAGTGGAAGAGAAGGAGCCCATTCTACCCGGTGTCATCTATATTGCTCCCGCGGATTACCATGTCTTAATAGAAGAAGACCAGACATTTTCCCTGGACTATTCGGAGCGGGTGAATTTCAGCCGGCCCAGTATCGATGTCACCTTCCGGTGCGCCTCCGACGTCTATGAGGCGGAACTGGTCTGTCTGCTCCTGTCCGGCGGAAATGCGGACGGGGTCGACGGGCTTGCGTATGTAAAGGATCGGGGAGGCATCACCGTGGTACAGGATCCTGCCTCGGCCGAAGTGCCTTATATGCCGCAACATGCCGTCAATGCCGTGACGGTGGATTTCGTCGTTCCTGCCGAAGAGATACCTGCGTTCCTGAAAGGCCTGGCGTATTTGCCTCCCGCCTGATAGCCGGCCCGTCCCCGGGCGGCGTTGACCGCACTTTCTAAAAATAGCTCAACCAGCGTTTCTGCGCCTGATTCGCGCGTTTGTATTTGTCAAACCGGCTGCTGACGGGATAAAGCAGCAACATTACAATTATCCATACCACGTAGATGAGAGGGAGGGAGAAGCCATATCCTTTTAATTGGGGGTTGGCGGTCACCCAGGTGGTGAGGTTGACCATGTCGCCCGCGGAATGGCCCGAGATCATGGCGGCAATGATGGCCAGTCCGTGGATCAGGGGGATATGGAGCAGATAGAAGAACATGGGTACCCTGCCTATGACCGTCACTTTTGAGGTAAAGGCATTCAACGGCCTGTCTGCATAAGCGAGGAAGAGCAGGGCAGGTCCCAGCGTCATGAGCGTGTACAGCAGGGAAGGGGGATATTTTGTCGTGTTCAGAAAAGAAAGGATGGTATAAGCAACATTCTTTTGGGTGGACCAGAGCGCATGGTCGCCATACAGGTTGGCCCAGCGGAGGACGATGAACAAAAGGATGGCGCCGATGCCCAGGTTGCGCAGTGATCTCTTGCGTATTTCGGGATCGACGTCCTGCGCATAGAGGCTGCCGAGACAATACCCCAGGGTGATAATGCCGATCCAGGGAAGGACGGGGTAGCCGACGAGGGGATTGATGCTGCCGAAATGGAAGCCAAAATTCTGTTCATGTAACAGGGCCCAACCAAAGGCTGCAGCGCCGTTGCCGGGGACGTGGACGTTGTCGAGGGCGTTATGACCTGCCACCAGCGCGATGCCGATCAGCAGCAGTACGGGTCTGGGCAGGTGTATCAATAGAGAAAGGACCATCATGCTGACACCAAAGGCCCAGATTACCTGCAGGATGAAAGCAGGATAGTGGGGATTGAAGGTCCATTCGAGGCTGACGATGAACATTTCCGCTATGACAAGCCAGAGACCGCGGGTGAAGAGAAAGAAGGACAGTGACCGTTTGCCATTCTTGTACCCGTACAGACAGGCGGAGACGCCTGCCAGGAGCATGAAGATGGGGGCGCAGAAGTGCGTGATCCACCGGGTAAAGAAGATAGCTATGGAAGTATGTTGCAGATCGGTGGGGTCGTTGATATAGGAGTAGGCGTGGAAGTAGTCGCGTACGTGGTCCAGTGCCATAATGATCATGACGGTGCCGCGCAGAAGATCGATGGATTCGATGCGACGGGTTTTGATTTTGCCGGTCGGGGTGGAAATAGCCGTAGCGGGCGCAGAGTTTCCCATGGTTACATATTATGCTGTAAACTTAGGAAAAAAAGAATTATATGCGGATGCATAAAATTTTATTCGAATAAAATTCGAAATGAATGGTCGATTACGATTTCCGAACGGCAACAAGAGCTGGCCGGCAAGTGCCGGATAGCAGGGAGGTAGGTGGAACGATCAGGCGACGGGTTGATTGATGGCTACCTGGACGATGGCTTCCAATTCATTGATATCGAAAGGCTTTTGTAGAAAATAATCGGCTTGTGCCTCCTTGGCGAGCTGGGTCACGTTGCTGTTGGCGCTAAAGAAGATCACCGGGATGGATTGGAGGTCGGGCGTATTTTTTAGTTCGCGGGTGGCTTCGATACCACCGGGGCCGGGGATCCAGTTATCCATGAGAATGACATCCGGATGGAAGCTTCTGACCCTGTCCACCACCTGGTTGGAGTTATTGAGGGTGGAGACGTCGAATCCTTTCTTTTTAAGAACGATGGAGCAGATCTGGAGGATATCCATGTCGTCGTCCAGGATCAGTACTTTTTTATTCATGAGATTATAAAAGTAAACAGCTTCGGGCAAACCGGAGCTGTTTACACTACATTAAAATTTCGTGCCATTCACGGTTTTGGAGCTATAGGCCGGAAGAATAGGGGCTTGAGGGTGAACCAGGCCAGGGCCGGGAAGAAGTGCATGGGGATTACCATACCCGGAAAAAGTTCCGGCGTCTCCAGTTCCCTGGGAAGCCTGTAGGCGATGGGAGTGAGGAGACTTGCGAAACTGATGATGGAAAAGAGCAGGTTGAAGACGATCTCTCCATTGCCCTTCAGCCATTTTATGAGGGCGGTATAACCGATGGCGGCCAGTACACCGGCGGCGAGACTGGCAGCGACGATACGTACGGAGGGCGCGACCTTAGTGAAGTCAGCCTCGTTGATGGAATAGTAGAGACGGGCGTATACCAGGCCTGCGATGCCGGCCAGCAGGCCGGACAAAATGCCGAGGGTGAGTGCTTTTTTGAACATAGATGTCAACGTTATTTTGTTACGGGAACCTTGATATCGATTTTGATCTGCTCTCCCACGTCTCCGCCGGGTTTACCCAGCTTGAAATCGTTGCGATTGACGGTAAAGGTCCCGGCAAAAGTCCCGCCGGCAGCCGATTTCTGGAACGAGAAAGGAATAGTGGTAGATTTTGTCACACCATGGATCTGGAGATCACCGGTGACCTGATAACCTGCGCCGGTGCGGGTAAAACTGCGCGAAGTGTAGCGTATCTGGGGATATTTTGCCACATCGAACCATTCGTCGCTCCTGGCGTGCTTGTTCTGGAGGCCGTTGCCAGTATTAATGGAGGCGGCATCGATGGTGACATCGAATTTCGAGGCGGCCGGGTTCTGGTCATCGAAGGCGATGGTTCCGGTGAATGTCTTGAAGATACCACCGGCGTCGCTGCTGGAAAATTCGATGTTATAGCCGTCGGCGATCTTATAATTCGTGGCGACAAAGGTAAACGCGCTGCCCAGGAGGACCAGGATGGCGGCAACGGGATATAAAAACTTTTTCATGATGGAATTTTTTTAGAAGCCCTATCCGTCCATGACGGATAGGGCGAAAGATACTTAGTCTTTTACAAATTCAGCGTTGGCATTCAGGACAACGTCGTCGCTCAGCATATTGCTGGGGAAGCCGGTAGCGATGCCAAAGTCGGTGCGTTTGATGGTACCAGTGACCTTAAAGCCTGCGATGGTCTTTTTGCTTTGGGGGTTGACGGTGGTACCGTTGAGGGTGGCGGTCAGCACAACGGGTTTTGTAACACCATGCAGGGACAGATCGCCTGCCACTTCATACGTCTTTGCGCCCGTCTTTTTGAAAGATGAGCTCTTGAAGGTCAGTGCGGGGAACTTAGCCGCGTCGAAGAAATCGGGGCTTTTCAGATGGGTGTTGCGTTGTTCATTACCCGTGTTGATCGAGGCTACTTCAGCAGAAAGCTCGACAACGGCGTCGCTGAAATCATCCTTAGAGGATGTGATCTTTGCGGTGACGCCGCCAAAAGAGCCGTCAATTTCGGAGATGCTCAGGTGAGTGATGCCGAATTGCAACTGGGAGTGTGCTTTATCCCAGTTCCAGGTCTGAGAGAAGCCTGCGGTCGAAAAAAGAGTGATGAATGCTGCGGTAGCGAGTGTCGATTTCATTTTTGTTTTTTTTGTTATGGTATGTTATAGGTT
>Ga0247761_1000085_pt1 | contig 15617 bp, 9 predicted proteins | sample UWRJL111311C4_FD_179915 | JGI IMG/M metagenome (GOLD analysis project Ga0247761, IMG submission 179915) | Plant litter microbial communities from Arlington Agricultural Research Station in Wisconsin, United States - UWRJ-L111-311C-4 | ecosystem: Environmental > Terrestrial > Plant litter >...
AACCTCATCGCATCCGCTGCGTACATGTAGTCCTCGCGCGGATTCTCGGGGTCGAAGATCATGCTGAGCAGCTCTTCCACCTGAGTGCTCGCCGGCTTGGAGGAGAGCAGGCGGATGTCCGCGGCGCGTTGCCATGGCTTACGTGAATCCGACAACGAACGGAGCGGAACCTTGTACACCGCGCCCGTGCAAGCATTGGCGAAGTAGACGACCCCGTCGCGCTCGGTGATCGTCGAGATCCCGGGCACGGTCGAGTCGCTGAATAGAAATGGTACGCCTCCGACTTTGACGGGGTCCATCGTCGGGCAGAAATAGAGCTGTGGGATCGCGTCCGCGGGTTTGGTGCTCTTGGGCACGATACCGGGAGAGATCGTGCCGTCGGTGTTGGCGATCCAAATCGCCCCGAGAATCGCGTCCGCGAGCAGGTACCGGCCATCCTTGAGGAGTACGATGTCTTCGGAGAAACCGATCAAGGCGGTCGAGAATGGAATCGAACGCGTGAGCTTGGCGTTTACGGTGCGGCCGTTCGAAGTATAGGTGTATTCGTAAATCGTCGGGTTCGCCGGGACGAGCGGGAGCGGAGTCGGAAAACCACCGGCATCCATGATCGCTACCTTGTTCGGTGCGATGTGCTTCATCATGAACGGAAGCACGAACGGGCTGGGCGGCTGCGGCAGCTCACCGATCTTTGCGCCGGTTTGGCGCGAGTATTCGAAGACTCGGCCTTCCAAGGGGTCGCCGACGAAAACGACTTTCTCTCCCGCGGCGACGCCCCCCGGGAACGGCGGCTCGAGTTCGAGGTATTTGTAGCTCGACACTTCGGGTGCGCAGGGCTCGCCCTTTACCTCCTCGCGCGCCGCGCCGAGCGCTTCCGACGAATCAGTCGGTTCGGCTGCTGCGCTGCAGCCCAACACCGTGAACAATGCACAAAGAACCGCTACCTGAGTACGAACTCCGGACATGCTCTAATTGTATCCTTTCCAACGATTCGGCTACAAGCACACTCGCTCGACACGAGATACACACATCAGGGTGATACGACACACATCAGGGTGATACGACACACACCAACCGATGACGGAAGCGTTTCAGCGCTTGGCGAGAGACCCGCGGACGATCTCGATTTGGTCGACGAAACTGCCGATGTTGCCGATGGGCGCGAACTGAGCAAGCCACGCGGCGCCTGATGCAGCGGACTCGAAGTACTTTATCGGCGACGGACTGCGGATCAGAAATACGATCCCGGACAGCACCGTCCGAGAAATGGCCGCCTTGAATCCCGTACCCTCGATGACGATCGCTACGGCCTTGAGATCTTGACCCAGGTCAGTGACCATGGTCGACGAAGCCTTGCGAATGTTGTCGTCAGGAGGTTCAGTGCCGGCTTCGACCAGACACATGAACACGGTGTTCCCTGGACGCTTTTTGACCGCGGCGTGCAGACAGCTGCGCTGAATCTCGAAGCGATCAGCGGTGGGTTGCTTTCGCCAAATGGCCGCACACACGGGGCCGATTTGCGCTACGACGATTCCATCGCCAATCTGGACGAGCTCGGCCTTGCCATCGCGAAGCTTCGGCGCATCTTGTGACGACTGAGCCATCCTGGGTAGTTGGAATTATACTAATATGGCGTTCAGGTCAATCTCGAATCTGCCGCACTTCACCAAGCCAGCGAGATCACGAAACGCCTGCTGAAACCATGCGAGGCACTCTCGAAACTCGAGCGCGGGCTCGACATGCATCGGGCGGGGCGCGGACTCGCGAGGCGTGGGCTCGCGAGGCAAGGGACGGCGCCAGCGACTCGCCGCTCTCGCGTCGGTTTTATTTCGGCGCGTGTTCTCCATTTGATTAACGGTGAGACAACTAGTTTTCGATTCGCGCACTGCCCACTGTGCAAGCCCCTTGGGTGATACCGGCTGAGCGCTCCTCGCACAGGAACTCACAGCGGTTGGTGATTCACTCGCAGATCGCAATCCTCATCCGTCTGGGTTATTGCACTTAAGTCTCTATCTCTCGCCGCCGTCACGGATATCAGGTTTCAAGCTTGAGGATAACCGAGGCACACATGAGCAATGACTCTTTCGCGCCCGCTCACCTGGTGAGTGAGATGGATCTTCGAATGGGTGAGGCACAAGCGGCCGGCACCCTTCTGCAGACCGCCGATGAGGGTGCCTTCTCCGGCCGTTTCGTCGGCTACGAGGGGCGGCAGTTGTTGAACTTCGTTACCTGTAGCTACCTCGGCCTCGAGCAGCGTGAGGACCTGAAGCGCGCCGCCATCTCCGCAATCGAACGCCTCGGCGTTCAGTTCTCTTGTTCCCGGGCTGTTATCCAATCCTCCGAATACGGCGACCTCGAAGCCGCACTCGGGACGATGACGGGCGGTAAGGCCATCGTCGCTGCCACCACGACGCTTGCCCACATCGCGGCCTTGCCCGTCTTGATCGGGCCGCGCGATGCGGTAATCATCGATCAGCAGGCTCACGCCAGCCTGCACACCGCGTGCGCGCTGCTCCGCGTGCCGATCGACATCGTGCGCCACAACCGGATGGATCAGCTCGAGACGCGCGTGCGAGAGCTTTCGTCCAAGTACGAACGCGTGTGGTACGTGCTCGATGGCCTGTACTCCATGCTCGGAGATTTCGCGCCGATCGACGCGCTCCGCACCTTGCTCGAACGCTATCCGGCGCTTCATCTCTACGTCGACGACGCGCACTCGACATCGTGGGCGGGAACGCACGGCCGCGGCTACGCACTCGAGCGTTTGCCCGACCGCAGCCGAGTCGTCGGCGTGCTTTCGCTGAACAAGGCTTTCTCGGCCGGCGGTGGTGCGCTGATCTTGCCGGACGAGCACGCCGCGCAGCGCGTTCGGCGCGCGGGCGGCCCACTGGTTTTCGGCGGGCCGCTCCAGCCGCCACTCCTGGCCGCCGCGGTGGCCTCGGCCAAGCTGCACCTGAGCTCGGAATTGCCGACGTTGCAGGCCGCTCTGGATGAACGCATCAAACTCACGATCAAGCTCTGCGACGAGCGGGAAGTGCCGCTCGCCGATCGCTCGATCTCACCGATCTTCTTCGTGCGCTGCCGCACGACGGAAAAGACGTTCTCGATGATCAAGGGGCTGCGCGAAACTCACGGCCTCTATACTTGTCCGGCCTTCTTCCCGATCGTGCCCAAGGGCCAAGCGGGGGTGCGCATCACCGTCTCCCTGCACAACACGCTCGGAGACATCGAAAAACTCGTCGATGCGTTGGCCTCGGAGTCGCATCGCCTGGATCTGGATCGTTCGTCCGGCTCACGGCTCACCTTGGCCAGACCCGCGACAGAGCTGGATTCCGTCAAAGCATCCTGAACCGTTGAATTCGGAGGTAGTCAATCGGATTGCCTACCTTGCCGATGCGATTGGCATCGATCCAAGCCGAGCACGGCCGCTGTCCGCGTCTACATCTTGTTCAGCGACAAGAACTCACCGTATTCGGGGTCGTAATCGAATACCTCGCCTCGGCCAACGTCGAAGATCCAGCCGTTCACGTGTAGCTCACCAGCGTCCAACGCCTTTGCGACGAATGGGTATTCGCGGAGATGCTCGAGCTGCGCCAGCACGTTCTCTTGGATCGCAGCGGTGAGCTTCGCTTCACCCTCGAGATGCGCGTACTTCTCTTCGATCACGTTCTTGACGCTGATCGTGCTCTTGACCCATCGGCTCACGTATTCGAGGTGCGTGACGCTATCCGGATCCAAGATGGCTTTCAGCGCGCCGCACTGAGTGTGCCCGCACAGGATGATGTTCTGCACCTTGAGCACTTCGACGGCGTATTGGATGGCGGCCGCGGTGCCGCCCGGAAGATCCCGGGTGGGTACGACGTTGCCGACGTTACGCACGATGAACAGCTCGCCGGGTTGCGAGTTCGTGATCAAGTTCGGATCGACGCGACTGTCCGAGCAGGTGATGAATAGCGTTTCGGGCTGTTGCCCCGCTTCGGCGAGCTGTTTGAACAGCTCACGGTGGCTCGCGAAGAAGCCGCGCTGAAACGAATGGATCCCTTTCACCAATTTCTGCATGACGGCGCGAACGTACGCGAGGTCCGGACAAAGTGCACGTGCTTGTAACTAGCCGAGCGGCAATACGTACGCGACGTCGCCCTCGGCCAAGTCCAGCTGGGCTTGAACTTCGCTGGAGACGGCCACGTGGCTCTCATCCAAGGTCTGCACGTCGCAGGCAACCGCCCGGAAAAACGGCGCCTGCTCGAGGTCGCGGGCGAGTAGGGCGCGCGCCGCCGGACGTGCCCCCGCGGCGCTCCCGATTCGAACGACGCGCGTGTTTCGCAGCAATGTCACGTCGTCGCTGGCGGCGATGAAATGTGGCCCGCCATCGAACGGGTCGATGCGCTCGGCGTAGCGGAAGCCGATCCGGCGCAGCATCTTTTCGACGCCCTTGGTTTGCGCGCCGACCTTGCCGATCACCCCCTGCGCCTCCGGTGACAGGAGGCTTGCGTAAATACCACCGCTCGGAAACAGATCGCGGATGAAGGATTTGTCGGTGCTCGAGAGCAAATCCGCCTCGCGATAGCTCATGCCCGTGAAGCGACGGCCGAGCGCTTCCCACAGGTGGCTCGTTCCGTCCGGCTCGAGCGGTGGCAGGAGCTCGGCGAGCAGCTCGGCCTGGAACAGCTCGCGATGCACGGCGATGTACAGGAAGCGCACGTACGAGATCAGTAGCCCGTAGCGATCTCCCGAAGCGCGACGCTCCGGGGCGACCACCAAACCGCCGAGCTCGGTCGGCCCCTGATAGGAGAAGCCGAGATGCAGCACCGTGTGCTGGAAGTGCCGATCGAGCGCCCCGTGGTACTTCTCCTCCGAGATCACGTCGAAGTAGATGTAAGGCGCGTCGCGGCGCCCGAGCTGCGCCACGATCATCGACGTGCCCACGGCTTCGCGCGTCTCCAGATCGCGTAGCAGGAATACGTACTTACGTTTGCGTGGATCTTTGATCTCGCCGCTGTAGCTACGCTCGGAGTGGTCGAGCAGGCGCTGAACGTGCGCACGGTCATCGGGCAGGTTCACCGAGTTGAGGTGGCGGGCCAGGCTCAGGAGCTCTGCCTCGTCGGCGCGAACCGCGCCGCGTATCTCACATCGGAGCATGACCTTGCTCGTCTATCATGAAGCAAGCGCGGTCGGAAAATGCCGGCAAATCCAGAAATGATACCCACGCGCCACCCCTGAAAAACGAGAAAAGGCGCAAAAACCTGGTCGGGGAGTACGGCGGGTCCAGACTTCCATGATAAGGAGTGCCGCCGTGACAGCTCAGGATTGGACTTTCAAACGCGCGGAGGCGCTTCCCCCCTACGCATTCGTGGTGACCGATGCCGTGAAAGCGCGCGTGCGCGCTACCGGCGCGGACATCATCGATCTCGGACTCGGCAATCCTGATCATCCAACGCCGCCCGAAATCGTCGCCAAGCTGCTGGCTGCGGCGACGGTCGGGGAGAATCACCGTTACCACCCCGGCCGGGGCCTGAAGCCCCTGCGCGTCGCGGCCGCGGCTTGGTACGCGCGCCGCTATGGAGTGACCTTCGATATCGAGCGCGAAGTGATCATCACGATGGGCGCCAAGGAAGGCATGAGCAATTTGTGCCTCGCCATTCTAGGCCCCGGTGACGTCGCGGTCGTTCCGGATCCTTGCTACCCGATCCACGCCTACGCCCCTCAGATCGCGGGAGCGACGGTCGAGTACTACCCGGCTACGACCGAAGTGGCCCCTGCCAAGGCCATCAGTGATGCCATCCAGCGGGTCGAGAAGCGTGGTCAGCGCGTGAAGTTGGTGATCGCCAATTACCCGCAGAACCCCACTGGGCAGGTGATCGCGCCCGAAGCGATGGCTGATTTGGTGCGTGTCGTGCACAAGTCGGGAGCCATGCTGCTGCACGATCTGGCGTACGCGGATTTCGATTTCTCGCGCCGCTTTGCGCCCAGCATCTTCGACTGTGGCATCGATCGCGACTTGGTGAAGTCGTTCGCGGTCGAGGTGTTCTCGATGTCGAAGAGTTACAACATGCCGGGCTGGCGCATCGCTTACATGGCCGGCAACGAGCGCATGGTCTCTGCGCTCGCGCACATGAAGACGTACCTCGACTACGGTACCTTCGCCCCGCTGCAGCTGGCTTCGGCCTGGGCGCTCGAGCACGGTGAGCGGTTCCCGGACGAGATCCGCAACTTGTACAAAACGCGCGCGCACGCCTTGGCCCTTGGGCTGCGTGCCGCAGGCTGGCCGGATGTTGCCGAGCCGAGCGGCACGATGTTCGTGTGGACCAAGATCCCCAGCGCCTTCGCGGGCAAGCGCTCGCTCGCCGCAACGATCGAGCTCTTGGAGTCCGCTCACGTCGCGGTCTCGCCGGGTGTCGGCTTCGGTCCTGGCGGCGACGAATACCTGCGTTTCGCTCTGATCGAAGACCCGCCGCGCGTTCAAGAGGCCTGCGCACGCATCGCGCGCTTCTTGAAGAGCAAGCTTTAGGCGAGCACCCTAGGACGTGGACTCCAGGACGCGGTGAATTGCGTCGGGGACCAGCCCGTAGCCTTCCGACGCCGCGAGCAACCGAGCGTTGTCCGGCAACTCGGTCAGGAATTGGCGCGCGTATGGAGTGCCGACCAAGCCGTGCAGACGCCGAACCAACGACGGCATGCCGCGCGCGATGGCTTGACGTGCCGCTTCTTCTTCACCGGTTGCGGTGTAGGCGGCGTGCAGAGCGAGATACACCGCTGACTCGTTGAGCAGGCTGGGGGCACCTTGATCGAGCAAACTCGCGGCTTCGCGCGCGAGCTCGACCGCGCCGCCGGCGTTGCCACAGCGGCGCTCCGCCTCGGCCCACAAACCCAGCGCTACGGGCAATAGATCGCGGTGACCCGTGGTGCGATAGGACTGGGCGGCGATGCGCAAGAGACCCAAGGCTCGTCGCCACTCGCGTTCGGCGCTGGCGCGCAAGAGCTCACTGCCGCGATAGAACAACGTGCCCAGATTGGCGCGATCCGGGGCGGCCCAGGCTCCGGTCGCCGCCGCGTCTGCGTCCGCGCGGACTTCGGCCAAATGCGCTTCCAATTGGCGATCGTTGCCGAACGTCGCGGCCCAGCCGAGCAGGTTCATCTGCGCGTGACGCACCGCGCCGAGGCTGCCGATGGCATCGGACAAAGCCAGACCGGTCTCCAGCGCGGTGCGCGCTTCTTGGCGAGCGCCGATCGTGGTCAGGGCGAATCCGAGATTCGTCATGATGATCGCTTCTCGCTCTTTCAGGCCCGCGCCGCGTGCAGCGCTGGCGGCATTGCGCCGAGCTTCCAGGGCGGATGCCAGCGAGCCCTGCGTTTGACGCACGATCGCTTGAGTCTGATACGCATCCACCGCTGCCGCGCCGGTGCTTTGCTGGCGGGCCAGTTTGAGCAAGCGCTTGATCTCGGCTTCGGCCTCCGCGAAGCGGCCGGCGAATGCCACGCGTAACGCGAGCACCGCCGAGCAGCGGGCCTCCTCGTCGAGCAGGCCGAGGGCGGCAGCTTGATCACGGGTTTCGGCCAAGCGCTCGCTGATGCCTTCACCCGAGCCGCGTGCGTCGTCGTAGCGCGCTCGCGCGCCGCGCGCACGCACCGCGCTCGCCTCGTCGTACACGTTGTCTTCCATCGACAAAATGGCCGATTCGCGGTCGCTGGCGCGGGGATCGAGACGGCTCCACGCTTCGTCCAGATAGGACGCGCGCAAAAAGCCTTTGGGCTTGTTCTCCGCGAACATCAAGGCGCGCTCGGCCATGCTCATGGCGTCGGCCAAGGCGTTGGCGGCGAGGGCACGCTGTGCAGCTCGCGCCCAGTGCTCTGCGGCAAGCACGTGCTCTGCGCCCAAGTCGTACTGGCCCGCGATCGTCGCGGAGTCCTCACCCATGGAGGTCAGCCAGGCGGCGGCGAGCGCGTGCAGCTCTTTCCGCTCGCGTTCGCCGAGTGAAGCGTAGGCGACCTCGCGCACGAGGGCGTGCTTGAAGACCCATTCGCGCGTGCCGGTGAAGCGCGACACGTTCTGCTCCATCAGAATTTCGGAGGCGACGAGGGCCTTCATCACGCTTTCGGCGCGCGGCATGCCCAGCGACTCGAGCGCAGAGTCCCAGCAGGTCAAGCCGAAGACGCTCAAGCGTCCGACTGCATCGCGGCATTCCTCATCGAGCGCGTCCAGGCTGACCTGAATCGCGGCCTCAATCGTGGGGGCGTGCGCAGTGTCTCGGCCAGAAGCGCTCAATCTCGCCAATTCTTCGGCAAATAGCGGGAGCCCTGCGGCCTGCTCCGCGATCCGTTCGACGATGTCTTCGGCCACCGCTTCGCCGACGACCGCGCGCGCGATTGCGCGGGAGGCTCGCTTCGAGATTGGGCGGAGCTCCAAGCGAACGTGATCGCGACCCGCGAAACGGTTTGCCTGTTCGGACCAAAAATCTGGACGTACCAGGGCCATCACGACCAGCGCTCGCCCGGTGGCACGACCGAGCATGTGGTCCAGCCAACCAATGCTTTCGGGATCGGCCCACTGCAAATCTTCCATCAAGATCGCGGTCTGCTCGTTGCTGGCCACTTGCAGCACGAGGTCGGTCATGGCGAGCCACAGGACGTCGCGCGAACCGCGCGGGTCGAGGCCTTCCGGCAAGGGTTCGTTGGCGAGCAGGCGCGCCAGCAGCTCGCGATTTTTCGTAGTGAGTTCGTCGCGCGTCGACGGCCCGAGCCGGGACACGATGGCATTGGCGGCCTCGATGCTGGTCGCGCCCTTGGGCAGGCTGATGATGCCGCGTAGCACGTCGGCCGCGGCGCCCAGGGCATGGCCTTGCGCATAGGCTTCACTGCGCTGCAGGACGATGTGGGGCGCGCCGGCTTGCGCGGAGATGCGCGCCATGACTTCGCGTCGCAAGCGGCTCTTGCCGATGCCCGGTGGGCCGGCGATGGATACCAAGATCGGCGTGGTATCGAGCCGCGAGCGCTCGAACGCGCTCAACACTTGAGCCAGCTCCGGATCGCGTCCGACGAAGGGCGCACCGCCGGCGCCGCGCCGTCCGTGCACTGGCTCGCCCACGACCGAAGAGCCGTCGTCGCGCGTGCGGAACTCGTAGCGGCCGCGCCCGAGTTCGCTGGTCGTGGCATCCGCCAGCACCACGCCCGCATCCGCATCCCGCGACAGCGAGGATGCACGGTCGACCACCTCTCCGACCGGTAAGACTTCGCCGATGTCGTGAGCCCAATCCAGCCGGGCGCGCCCGCTGGCGACGCCGACCCGAGCCCCCGCGCGCGCCAAGCGCCGCCCGAGCTCCAGCCCCACCGCCGCCTCGTTGCCGACGGCCCGTCGCGCACCGAGGTGCGCGACGATCGAATCCTGACCGAGCGGTACCGCATCCGCGCCGCGCTGCCGAAGTTGCTCGAGCGCCCGTTCGCGTGCGGATGCCGTTGCGAAGCGAATAGCGACAATCGAAGTCACCAGCCGCGAGGCACTCGAACCCAGCCGCGAAGAGCGTGGATCTGGCGCCTGCTCCAGCCAGCTCATGCGCTCGACGTCATCGGAAGCATTGTGCAGCATCTCCAGCACTTCAGTCATGCTGCTCGGGCGCGAGGCAGGATCGGTGTGCAGCATACTGCTCACCAAATCGTCGATCTCCGGTGGGGTGTCGCGGCGTAGCTCGCTCAGGCGCGGCGGCGCGGTGGTGACCAAGCGAGCTAGCGTTGCGATGACCGTGGGACCGACGTGCGGAGGCCGCCCAGCGATCAGCTCGAACAGCGTGGCGCCCAAGGAGTAAATGTCACAGCGCGCGTCGATGGGCGCGTCACCGCGTGCCTGTTCGGGCGCCATGTACGCGGGGGTGCCCACTACGTCACCCGTGCGGGTGATACGGATGTCACTCCGGGCAGCCACGCCGAAGTCCACCAGCTTGACCTGCCAAGGCCCCAGAAATCCTTCGTTCCCCGGTGCTTTGCACAGGAACAAGTTGCCGGGCTTGATGTCGCGGTGGATCACGCCCGCGGCGTGGGCCGCTTGCAACGCCTCCGCGACGTGCACGGTCAAGTCGACCGCCTGGGGGATAGTCAACGGCTCGCGCTTTTGCCGGGCGGCCAAGTCTTCCCCCTCGAGCCATTCCATGGCCACGAACGGCAGCCCGGTCTCGTCGAAGACGCCAAAGCCGACGGTCTTCACGATCCCCGGGTGATTCAGCTTCTCGAGGAGCTGGCCCTCGCGCGTGAAGCGCGCCTCCTCTTCCGGCGCGTCGCCGGCCTCCGAGGCGATCACCTTCAGGGCAACGATCTGTTCGCTCTGCAGATCGTAGGCGCGATAGACGATGCCCGCTCCGCCGCGCCCGACCTCGCGTTCCACGACGAAGCGGTCGCCCAGCTGCCTGCGTTCGGTGATGGGGGCGATGGACACGATCGGTCGTAAAAGACTAGTCCTCATGCCCGCGGACGTCGACCAGAGAGGCGAACGGCCCAACTCGGCGCTCATTCACCGGCCGCGCGGCGCGCGGCGCGGTCGCGGTCGCCGGACCACGAGCGGCGGTGGAGCAAGATCCGGCGCGCTCGGAGCGGCAGGCGCGAAACCGGTGGCGAGTAAGTCGTCGGCTCGAACCACCGCGCCGGGGGCACGACGCGCGGCCGACAGCAGGCGCGCTCGGAACTCCAGTTCATTGCCCGGCCAATCGTGCTCCGCGAGCAGGCGCATCGCGGCTGGTTCCAGACCCAGCGGCTCACCCCGCAGCGAGAGCCCGACGCGCGACAGCGCCTCGAGCGCCAGGGCCTGCAAATCCTCGGGCCGCTCGGCCAGCGTGGGCAGCACGACCTCCGACGCACCGAGCCAGCGAGACAAGTCACGGCTCAGCCTTTGTTCATCGAGCAGGCGCGCAAGCGGCACACGCAAGGTCACGAACAGGCCCGGCTTGGCCACCGATGAAACGATCGGCGAGTTTTGCCGGCGCGCGAACGAGTTCGCGATCAGATCTTGGATCTCGAGCGGCAGCACGGCGACGTCCAAAATCGCGAGTGTGCCGCCGTCCGCCAGCACCAGCGGCGAGCGCTCTTTGTCTTCCCAAAGCTCACGCGCGTGCTCGATTGGATTGGTGCCGTCCACGATCACGAACGCGCCGCCCGCGCGCCCGCTTTCCAAGTGGGCGTGCGCCGCCCAGCCGATGGCTTCCACTCCCGGGGGCGCCAAGAGCGAGATCGGCGCGCCTTGCTTGCCCAAGCGCGAAAGGCGTTCCAGAGCTTGGCGCGCCGCGGGGCTGTACGCGGTCGAACGTACGCTGCGCGCGAGCCGCTCGGCGAGCTCCAAATGTCGGCCAGAAGCCGCAAAAATGATGTGCTCGAGCCGCTTGCACTCGTCGTCCACGCGGTCCGCACGAGCGACTGCCTTGAGCTCACGTTCGCGCGAGCGCGCGAGGGCGGACGAGACGGCCAAGAGCGCGCTGATGCGATCGCCGAGCACGCGCACGGCTCGTGCTTCTTCGAGCGTCATCGCCGAAGTGCGAGTGCCCGCGGGCAGCAAGATGAAGCCGATCGCGCCATCGTCGTCGAGCACGAGCGTGGCCGAGAAAGCACGTCGATCCTCGAACCAGGCGATCAGTGGCCGCACTTCGGGGCGACGCACCGCGAGTGCTTGCAGGGCTTCGGCGCGGAGGGTGCGCTCTGGCTCTTCCTTGGCCAGCTCGTACAGCCGCAGCGGCGCTTCTGCGGCTTCGACGTGCAGGTAGCCCGCAACATCGACCGACAGCATCTCCGGCGGATTGTTGCGGAAGATAGCGGGCCGCGCGTTGGGCGTCGTGGCCGTCTTGCCCAGGGCCTCGAGCGCTGCGCGCAGGGCCGAATCCGGCTCCGGCTGCAACGCGCCGTGGCTGGCGGCTTCGATCGCGTCGAGCCAACGCGATTGCTCGGGGCCGAGCGGTCTTGCCACCGCGCGCGCGATCAAGCCCACGAAAACGCACAGAGTAGTGGCCGCGAGCAAAATGCCACCCGAGTGCTCCGGCGCAGCGCGTACGACGGCACCGGCGCCCAGGATGATCGGCGTGCCCAAGATCAAAATCGATAGGATGCCGCGCAGACCGATCGAGACGGTGGTGGGCTCGGGGGTCGTCGCCGCCCAAGTCATCGACAATGCGGCGATGCAAACCGCGACCGGCAGGATACGATCGGGCGGCGCAACATCGAGTAGACCCGCGGGAATGGCCACCGAAAAAGTGGTGATGGCGAGTGACAGCGCGCCGGATGCCCGATCGCCGACGCCGAGCTCCAGGCGACGAAGCGCGTGCAAGCGAAAGCTCGCCGCGACGAAAACCAAGAGCGAAGCGATGGCCGCGCTGGTCGTGGCGTAGTCGATCATCAACGGATCGAGCCGGACGCGCTCCGCGGGCAACAGCGCGAAGCCGAGCGGTAGCGCGGTCGCGATCGCCCAGAGCAAGCCGGCAAACGTGGCCGCGTCCAGGGAAAGCGCTTGCTTGGGAGGTTTGAGCAGGCCGGCTCGCGGCGGAATGCGCGCGATGGCGACCAAGGCCGCGACGGCCGCGCTCCCCGCGCCGAGGTTCGCAGCCGCATCCAACGCGGGCCGACCGGCGGGACCAGTACGAGCTGCGACCCACATCAGGCTACCCCAGACTACGGCCCGCAGTGCGCTGCGCGAAGTGAGCGAAACGTCGTCTTTGCCCGCAGGTACGGCGGTGCGTCGCCAAGCCTCGGCCAACAGCGCGGGCAGCGAAATCAGCGCGAACCAGGGCAGGGGGCTGCCCGCTAAATGCGCAGCGCCCACGCATACATAAGCAAGCGCGGCGGCGGATAGCCAAAAGGAGCGAGAGCGGCCGGTGACCGACACGGCGCGAGCCTAGCGCGTGCGGCGCCAATCGGCCTAGTGCAGGGGGGACGCGGGGGGGCCCGATCGAGTCTTTTTCGCGCTGCCGCGTGCCCCAGCATAACGTATGGATGTAAAAGGGCATTTGTGCGACGCTGAGGCCGCAGGTGAGCGATACGGGTTTCCTCGTTGCGCGGAACGTGGGGCAAGGTTATCCGCCCTGCGGCGCCGCGAGCGGGCGCCAAGGTGACGATGAAAAAGAATTACGTCCTCGATACGAATGTCCTGATCCACGACCCGCACGCATTCCTTAAATTCGAGGACAACGATGTCATCCTCCCGATCTACGTGATCGAGGAGATCGATCAGTTCAAACGCGACGCCAACGAGCGCGGTCGCAACGCGCGCACCGTTTCGCGCCTGCTCGACGCGCAACGCGCCAAGGGCCCGCTCTCGAAGGGCGTCGATCTGCCCGACGGCGGATCGCTCCGTGTGCACGTCCCGCAGCGGCGCCTCGAGCTCAAAATAGCGCTCAACCCGAACACGGGTGATCACGCCATTTTGCAGACCGCGCTGGAGTTCCGCGACGAATCGCCGGACAAGCCGACGATCTTCGTCACGATGGACGTGAACTTGCGCATCCGCGCCGACGCGCTCGGGCTCACCACCCAGACTTACGAAAACTCCGCCGTCGATTTGGATCGAGTCGAGACCGGGATCATCGAACTTGCGGTGACTGCGGCCGAACTCGACAAGTTCTTCGAGACGAGCTCGCTCAAGCCAGCGGACGCCGACAAGATCAACCCGAACGCGTGCGTCGTGCTGCGGGACGACAGCGCTCGGCCGCGTACTGCGCTCGGCCGGTTCCACAACGAACCACGCGAGATCCGCGCCTTGAAGACGCCGCGCGAGGGCTTGCTCGGCATTCGGCCGCGCAACAAGGAGCAGGCATTCGCGCTCGATCTGCTGCTCGACGACAACGTGAAGCTGATCACGTTGGTCGGCAAAGCCGGCACCGGTAAAACCTTGCTGGCGCTCGCCGCAGGCCTGCGGCGCGTGGTCGATGACGGCGCCTACGCCCGGCTTTTGGTCAGCCGCCCGGTGATGCCGCTCGGTCGCGATATCGGCTTTTTGCCTGGGGACGTGGATCAGAAGTTGAACCCGTGGATGCAGCCCATCTACGACAACTTGGAGTTCTTGCTGGTCGCGGGCGGCAGCAAGCGACGCGGCGTGCGCGGCTTCGAGGAGCTGTTCGACGCGGGGCAACTGCAGGTCGAGCCGCTCACCTACATTCGCGGGCGCAGCCTGCCGCACCAGTACGTGATCGTGGACGAAGCGCAGAACCTGACTCCGCACGAAGTGAAGACGGTCATCACCCGTTGTGGCGAGGGCACCAAAATCATCCTCACCGGTGACCCGTTTCAGATCGACAACCCCTACGTCGACAACGCGACGAACGGGCTCTCCGTCACGGCCGACCGCCTGCGCGGTGAACCGATCGTGGGTCACATCTTGCTCTCCAAGGGCGAACGCAGCGAACTCGCCAACATCGCTGCCAACAAACTTTAAACGATGGCGATCGCCCCGCAACCGCGCGGCGTGATCGAGCTGGATCGAACGCCGCTCTTCCAGAACACACAGCAGCTACTGCGCCGAGCCGAAGCCGAAATTCGGTTGCTCGATCGCGCGCAGCCGACCAACGCCGTATCCGAACGCGAAGCCCTGATCGTCGACTTTGGCTCCGGCCGGCAGCGTGCACCGAACTTCGAATACGCAAGCGTGCCCGCGCTCGGCCAGCTGCGCGCGGCGCTTTCGGCGGCGGCGGCCGCGATTGGCGGCTTGGGCGCGCTGGGCGCCGCGTACGCGGGTCGCGCGCTCGAGCTCGAATGCGAAGCAGAGGCGGCGGAGCGAATCGGGACGGCGGAGTTTGCCTCCTGCTGCGCGCGTCGCTACCCGCTCGAGGTGTCGCCGGATGCGGACGCCGCGGACGCCTGGGCCGCGCGTTGGATCCAAGCCGCGGACGAAGCGAGGGCCGTGCTCCACCGCAGCGACGACCGCAGCGATCCCGAGAGCTTGATTTGCGCGCTCGAGCGGGCAACCGAGGGCCTGCCCGTGCGCGTGCAGATCCGAAACCAGGCGGCCGCTGCCGCCGTAGGAGATGGCTTCGTCGGTGTGCGCGCGGGACTTTGGCACAGCCAGGAAACTGTGACGCGCATCGTGCTCCACGAGATCGAGGGTCACGTTCGACCGCGCGTGTTGGCGCAGCGTGAGGCGCTCGGCCTATTCCGCGTTGGGTCGGCCAAGAGCAACGACGACGAAGAGGGGCGCGCATTGCTCTTGGAGCGCGGCGCAGGCGTGCTCGAGGGAGCGCGGCGCCGTGAATTGGCGAGCAGGCATCTAGCGGCGCGTGCGGTGCGCTTGGGCGCGTCTTTTCAGGAGATCGTGAAGGAACTGTTGGGGCTCGGCCAAGACATCGCGAGCGCGGTCGAAGCCGCCTGCCGAGCGTGTCGCGGCGGCGGGTTGGCGCGCGAGTACGTGTACTTGGTCTCACTTGCACGCGTGACGCGAGCCTTCGAGGCCGAGCCCGAACTCGAAGGCTACTTCGAACACGGCCGCGTCAGCGTAGAAGCCGCCCGCGCCTGCCGCGCCGGCTTCGGCTTCCGCAGCTCCTGACCCCTCACTCCGACTGCTACGCCCATCCGAACGTCGATGCCTGGCATTGGACGGGGCGGAGAATTAACCGCCAAAACGCCACTTATGATCCCACACATCTTGCGGGATCGATCGAGGTGTGATC
>Ga0247761_1000087_pt1 | contig 15524 bp, 13 predicted proteins | sample UWRJL111311C4_FD_179915 | JGI IMG/M metagenome (GOLD analysis project Ga0247761, IMG submission 179915) | Plant litter microbial communities from Arlington Agricultural Research Station in Wisconsin, United States - UWRJ-L111-311C-4 | ecosystem: Environmental > Terrestrial > Plant litter >...
ATATTTATATATAAAAATATATATATATATATATATATATATATATATATATATATATATAATTATAATTATAATAGTTGTTTATGTAGTTTAAAAAAAACAATACAATTTCAATGTATAGATAATAAATTTTATTTATAAATGAAAATAAGGATTATTATAATCTTTCTTTCAGGTCGAAACTGAATGCATGGAATTGCTTCTTATTTTAAGGTTAATTGAAATTCAATACTTTTTAAGTGCAAATTAAATGTTATAATTAACTATAACCCTAAATAGTTCAATTTAATATTCCTTTATTTCATTCATGGTAAAGGCCTAATAGAAGAATAAAAATAAAGAATAGGAAAATTATTAATCATGGAATTAAATTAGAGGAATTTAATCTAACAAAAATAGGTAATAAAATTGAAATTTCAACATCAAAAATTAGGAAAATTACTGCAATAAGAAAGAATCGGAGGGAGAAGGGAAGACGAGCTGAAGATTTAGGGTTAAACCCACATTCAAAAGGAGATGATTTTTCTCGATCAAAGATCTCTTTTTTAGAAATGATTTGGGAGATTAATATAATTAGTGAAGAGAGGAATAAAAATAAAAAAAAAAAAGTTATTAGAGTAAAAATTAATTAATTTGAAAAATCAATCTTTTTGATTGGAAGTCAAATGTACGAATATACTTATTAATTAATTAATTACCTCATCAATAAATTGAAATATAAAGAAAAAGTCAAACGACATCTACAAAATGTCAATATCATGCTGCGGCTTCAAATCCGAAATGATGATTTTTAGAAAAATGAAAGCTTATATGACGAAGAAGACAAATAATTAAGAAAGTAGTTCCAATAATTACATGAAGACCATGGAATCCTGTAGCTATAAAAAAAGAGGATCCAAAAATGGAATCTGAAATAGTGAAAGGAGCTTCAATATATTCATAGGCTTGAAGAATAGTAAAATAAACTCCTAAAATAATGGTAAGAAATAATCCTTGTGTTGTTTGACTATGATTTCTTTCTATTAAGGAATGATGAGCTCAAGTTACTGTTACTCCTGAAGCAAGAAGAATTGCTGTATTTAAAAGAGGAATATGAAGTGGGTTGAAGGGTTGAATTCCTACGGGAGGTCATATGGCTCCAATTTCAATATTGGGGGATAAACATCTATGAAAAAATGCTCAAAAGAATGAAATAAAAAAGAAAATTTCTGAAACAATAAATAAAATTATTCCCCATCGTAATATTAAGTTTACAACTAGGGTGTGAAGACCTTGATAAGTTCCTTCTCGGGTAATATCTCGTCATCATTGAATTATTGTTAAAATGGTAATAGAAACACCAATTAATAGGATGGAAATATTAAAGTGATGAAATCACTTAATTAAGCCGGAGGCTAAGGTTAAAGCTCCAATTGCTCCTGTTAAGGGTCAAGGTCTTATATTTACTAAGTGAAATGGGTGATTTGAGTGTGTAGTCATTAATTTACTTCTCTAGAATAAAGAGTGGATAAAACTGCAAAAACATAAGATTGAATAATAGAAACAGCAGCTTCTAGAATTAGAAGAAGAATTTGTGCAATTAAAAGAATTTGAATAAGAAAATATGAATTAAGGAGTATAGGACCTGAATTTCCTAGTAAGGTTAAAAGAAGATGTCCAGCAATTATGTTTGCTGTTAACCGAACAGCTAGAGTTCCCGGCCGAATAATATTTCTGATTGTTTCAATACAAACTATAAAAGGTATAAGAACAGGGGGGGTACCTTGAGGTACTAAATGAGAAAATATATGTTGGGTATTACATAGTCAACCATAAATTATGAATCTAAGTCAAAGAGGTAAAGCTAATGATAGAGTAAAAGTTAAATGTCTTGAGGATGTAAAAATATATGGGAATAATCCAATAAAGTTATTAAATAAAATAAAAGAAAATAATGAAATAAAAATAAATGAAGATCCCAATTTTCCGTGTGGAAATAGTAAAGTTTTAAATTGGTCATGTAAAATTAATATTAATTTAAATCAGAATATTTGAGTTCGAGAAGGAATTAATCAAAAGGATAAAGGAATAATTAATAATCCTAGAAATGTACTTATTCAATTTAATGACAAATTAAAAATAGAGGAAGAGGGATCAAATGAAGAAAATAAATTAGTTATCATTTTCAAGTTAGAGTATTTATTGAAATAATATTTCTTTTACTCAAAGATTTGGGTTCTAGGAAAAAATAATTTATTGAAATAAATAAAAGAAAAGAGATTAAAAAGAAATATATTAGGAATGTTCATCATAAAGGGGACATTTGAAAAATTAAGAAATATTAATGAATAATAATTTTAACTTGACAAATTAATGTTATCTTTTAACTAATTTCTTATCATTAGAGATAAGTGTAAATTACCATTATATGGTTTAAGAGACCAGTGCTTACTTTCAGCCATCTAATGAAAATGATGAAATTCATTTCGTAAATGATTTTAGGGAGACTCTTTCAATTACAATAGGTATAAATCTATGGTTGGCTCCACAGATTTCTGAGCATTGACCAAAAAATACACCAGGACGATTAATTAAAAATGAAATTTGGTTTAATCGCCCTGGTGTAGCATCAGATTTAACCCCTAGAGCGGGGATAGTTCATGAATGAATAACATCTCTAGAGGTAATAAGGTTTTGAATTTGGATATTATAAGGTAAAATAGTTCGATTATCAACATCAAGAAGACGAAATGAATTAATTGATTCTTCTCTTGAAGGAGTTATATATGATTCAAATTCAACAGGGGATTTAAAATCTATATATTCATAACTTCAATATCATTGATGACCAATTGATTTTAAAGAAATTAAGGGGTTGTAGGAGTCATCCAAAAGATATAAAAGTTTTAATGAAGGTAAAGCAATAAAGATTAAGGTAATAGCGGGAAGAATTGTTCAAATAACTTCAATGGTTTGACCTTCAAGAAGAAATCGATTATTAAATTTATTAAAAAATAATGTAGATATTGAATATGCAACAATAATAGTAATAATAGACAAAATTATTAAGGTATGATCATGAAAAAAAATTAATTGTTCTATTAGAGGAGAAGCTCTATTTTGAAGGTTACACTCAGATCATGTAGACATTTCAATACTAAAAAAAGATATTCTTTATTTATGAAGCTTAAATCCACCGCACTTCTCTGCCATATTAGTAATTAGACAAAATTGGAAGCTCAGAATAGGAATGTTCGGCAGGTGGAAGATTTTGGTATCATTCTAGAGAACTAGGAAGATTTGTTGGTATAATAATAGTTCGTTGAGAAATTATTCTTTCTCAAATAATAAAAATTGAGAATAGAATTCCAATTAGAGAAATTATGGATCCTAAAGAAGATAGAATATTCCAAGAAGTATAAGAATCAGGGTAATCAGAATATCGACGGGGTATTCCAGCCAACCCCAAGAAATGTTGAGGAAAAAAAGTTAAGTTTACACCTACAAATATAATTAAAAATTGGGTTTTTAATCATAAAGGGTTTATTGAAAGGCCTGTAAAAAGAGGATATCAATGAATAAATCCTGCTATAATAGCAAATACAGCTCCTATTGATAATACATAATGAAAGTGAGCAACAACATAATAAGTGTCATGTAGAATAATATCAATGGATGAATTAGCTAAAACAATTCCTGTTAGACCCCCAATAGTAAATAAAAATACGAACCCTAAAGATCAAAGTAATGATGGAGTGTAAGTTAGTTGGGCTCCATGAAGAGTGGCTAGTCAACTAAAAATTTTAATTCCTGTAGGAACGGCAATAATTATAGTAGCTGATGTAAAATAAGCTCGAGTGTCTACATCTATACCAACAGTAAATATATGATGTGCTCAAACAATAAAGCCTAATAACCCAATTGCTAGTATGGCATAAATTATTCCTAGAGTTCCAAAGGATTCTTTTTTCCCACTCTCTTGAGAGATAATATGGGAAATTATTCCAAATCCAGGTAAAATTAGAATATACACTTCAGGATGTCCAAAAAATCAGAATAGATGTTGATAGAGAATAGGATCCCCTCCTCCGGCGGGATCAAAAAATGATGTATTTAAATTTCGATCTGTTAATAGTATGGTAATAGCTCCTGCAAGGACAGGTAATGAAAGTAAAAGTAGAAGAGCAGTAATTCCTACTGCTCATACAAATAAAGGGGTTTGATCAAGGGTTATACCAGGAGCTCGTATATTAATTATAGTTGAAATAAAGTTAATTGCTCCTAAAATGGATGAAATTCCTGCTAAATGTAAGGAAAAAATAGCTAAGTCTACAGAAGCTCCTCCGTGAGCAATTAGAGAAGATAGAGGAGGATATACTGTTCAACCAGTTCCTGCTCCATTTTCTACTATTCTTCTAGATAAGAGTAAAGTTAATGATGGAGGAAGAAGCCAAAATCTTATATTATTTATTCGTGGGAATGCTATATCAGGGGCTGATAATATTAAAGGTACTAATCAATTTCCAAATCCTCCAATTATAATAGGTATAACTATAAAGAAAATTATTACAAATGCGTGGGCTGTTACAATAACATTATAAATTTGATCATCTCCAATAAGAGATCCTGGTTGACCAAGTTCAGTTCGAATAAGAATTCTAAGAGAGGTTCCTACTATTCCAGCTCATGCACCAAAAATAAAATATAAAGTTCCAATGTCTTTATGATTTGTAGAGAATAATCATCGTTGCGTGGATAAAATGGCTGAGAGTTAAGCGGTAAATTGTAAGTTTTCTTAGGAGATATATTCTCTTTTATCAGAGCCTTATATTCAAATGATGATATTAAATTGCAAATTTAAAGGTGTATTAATACTAAGGCTTAAAAATAATTTTTATTTATAGCTTTGAAGGCTATTAGTTTTTTTAACTTAAAACCTTTCGGTAAATTAAAAAAAAACTAATAGCCTTAAAAGAATGTTAATAGTGGATAAACAAAAAGACCTAAAAAAGATACTGAAGAACTAAATAAAAAAAAGAATATGAAACGGTAGTTAGAGAAGTTGTGTATAAGTTGAATAGAATTGAATAAAATGGTGGAGGATAATATCCGTATATAGTAAAACAAGGTCACCAAAGTAAATAAAACTAAAATAAGAATAATAAAGTTTAAATTCTGAGTTGAACCTTGTTGAATAATTATTCATTTTGGTAAAAACCCTAGAAAGGGTGGCAATCCTCCCAATGAGAAAAGATTTGATATTAAAATTAATTTTAATTTTTTATTAGGTTTTATTTTAGTAATAAAGTGAGAAATATGATGTGATGAAAAAGAAGAGAATAAATAAATTAAATTTATTAGTAAAAAAGAATAAATTAAAAAATAAATTGTTCATGAAGATTGATTTAAGGTTAAGGCTAAAAGTATTCAACCTAAATGTCTAATTGAGGAATAAGCTATTAATTTATGAAGGGAAGTTTGATTTAAACCTCCTAATGACCCAAAAATGATGGATGAAATAATAAAAAAAGATAAAAATGAGAAGGAAATACTTAAATATGAGATAATAATAAAGGGAGCAATTTTTTGTCAAGTTAATAAAATTAAACAATTTATTCAGGATAACCCTTCCATAACTGAAGGTATTCAGAAATGGAGAGGAGCTGAACCTAATTTTATAATTATTACAATAAATGTAATATTTCTAATTATAAAAATTTTAATATTAATAATTTCGTGCAAAATTATTAATATTAAAATTGATATAAGAAATAAAGAGGAAGCTATAGCTTGAACTAAAAAGTATTTTAACGAGGCTTCAGACGTTAAAATATTTTTGTTCTTGATTATGATTGGAATGAAAGATAGTAAGTTTAATTCCAATCCTAATCATATAGCAATTCATGAATTTCTAGAAATACAAATTATTGTTCCCAAAAATAATGGAATTAAAAGAAAAATTTTTCTGTTTAAATTAAAATAAATTAAAAAGAAGAAGAATTTACTTCTATATTTGGGGTATGAACCCAAAAGCTTTTTTAGCTTATCTTTTTCAATTAATTTAATAAAATCAATAAAACACAAGAATGAAATAAGAAGTGATTATACATATAATATAAATTGGTGGTCAATTTATATTATAGTGTATGAAGCACGTGAATTTTTGATATTTAAAGAAATAGTTTAATTCTATTAAATATAGAATAAATTATAAGATAAAATAATGAAAGTAGAATTCTACTTTATTTATCCTATCAAGATAATCCTTTAATCAGGCATTTCATTTTATAATTTAAAAAAAAATATTTTTTTTTATTTGTAATTTAAATGTTGTTTTTTTTCTAATGGTTCAATAATTCCGAATTTTTAAAAAAATTGCAAAATTTGTAAAAATTTTGCAACTTTTTTTTTAAAAATTGTCGAGGGTTAATAAGAACTTATATATATATACACTTTAATTAATTAATAATATATATGTTATAAATTAATAATATTTTTAAATATTTATTTTATTTGTATGCGTGTAAAATTTATAATTAATAGTTAAAAATTTAATAACATTAGACATCTATTAATGTGTATTCTTATAAGATTAAGCAAGAAAATAATATGCATATAAGATCTATTAATAATTAAGTATATCTTATATATATATAAATATTATTAACATTATACATTTATATATTATTATATATATATATATATTATACATATATATATATATAAATTGAAGATTAATAATAACTTATTAATTAATAAGATATTATATACATAAACAAATAAGTAATTGCTTACTATTAGCTATATTTTGTCCCTCAACCTTAACTAAGTGAAAAAAAAGTTAAGGTTGAGGACAAAATATAGCTAATAGCAAGCAATTCATTTACAATGATTAGATTTTGTGCAAATCAAATGTTTTGAAAAATTTGATTTAGGTTTAAAAAATTATGTAGAATTATTTAGACATGTAAAATAACACTCTAAATGAATTGTTAGCAGTCTTTAATATTTTACAATTAAAGAAATTTAGATAAAGATTAATTCTAAGTATTGGATAAAAGTGTGCCAGCTTCCGCGGTTAGACACTAAATACAAATAATTTTTATTAGTTTGAGTTAATAGGAAAAATTAAATGTTTAATAATTATTTGGTGAAATAACAATTATTAAAAATAAATAATTATTTATGAAGCTTTAAAAATATGATTAAAGACTAGGATTAGATACCCTATTATTCTTATTAAAAATAAACAAGACTTGAGTAGTATTAGATAAAGGCTTGAAACTTAATAAATTTGGCGGTGTTTTAGTCCATTCAGAGGAATCTGTCCTGTAATTGAAAGTACACGAAGGGAAATACTTAATTTTGTTTAGTTTGTATACCGCCGTCGTAAGAATATTTTATTTGGAAGAAAATTAAATTTCAGAATTAAGGATAATTTAGGATGTCAGGTCAAGGTGCAATTTATGATTAAGAAGAGATGGATTACAATATTAAGCTAAATATAATGGAATTTGAATTGTGAAAGATAAGGAAGGTGGATTTGATAGTAAACTTATATCTTATTAAGTTGATTTAGGCTCTAAAACATGCACACATCGCCCGTCGCTCTCATTATAAATGAGATAAGTCGTAACATAGTAGGTGTACTGGAAAGTGTACCTAGAATGTCGTTGAGAAATGAAAATAAGGAGTAATTTAAAGTTTAATTATATAAAAATTAAATGAAAATAATCTTTAGGTGAATATGTTAAGTATAGTTTATAGAAAAAAAATTAAATTAATTTAGTACTGTGAAGGAAATTTGAAATATTTTGAAATTAAAGTTGAAAGGAAGAAATATTTTGTACCTTTTGTATCAGGGTTTATTAAGAAAAATTGATTTATTTCAATTTCCCGAAAAGAAGAGATTTATTATAATTATACAATTTTATGTTACAAAATAATTTGAAATAATATAATGGAAATGAAAAGTTAAGCGTTCTTTTTGATATCTGGTTTCCTAAGAAATAAATTTAATTTAGGTATTTGTTGGTAATTTTATGTTTAAAAATTAGGTTATTATTAAATACTAATGATTTTGGGGATAAGCTCGAAATTTTGAATTATAAAAAAATAGTATTAAAAAAATTATAGGCTTTAAAATAGCTATTGAATTAAGTGTGTTATAATATTGAAATTTTGATTTTATAAAAATTTTAATTTTGTATTAGGAAATTAAATTTAATTTTAAAGTTTAAATTATAATGATAAAATTAGTAAAATTAAGGATTTAAAATTATTGTGGTTGAAAAATTAATTTAAGGAATTAGGCAAAATTATTATTCACCTGTTTATCAAAAACATGGCTTTTTGGATTTATGAAAGGTCGGGCCTGCCCACTGAGAGAATCTTAAAGGGCCGCAGTATATTGACTGTGCAAAGGTAGCATAATCATTAGTTTTTTAATTGAGAACTGGAATGAATGGTTTGATGAAATAATAACTGTCTACAAATTAATTAATTGAATTTTATTTTTGAGTTAAAAAGCTCAAATGTTATTTGGGGACGAGAAGACCCTATAGATCTTAATAAAAATTAATTTAATTTATTTTTGGTGTGTAATTAATAATTAAATTAATTTTTATTGTGTTGGGGTGACATGGGAATATATAAAACTTCCTATAATTTAAACTTAAATTAAAGATTAAAGGATCCTTTATTAGGGAAATAAGATTAAGATACCTTAGGGATAACAGCGTAATTTTATTGGGAAGTTCATATTTATAATAAAGTTTGCGACCTCGATGTTGGATTAAGATTATAAATTGGTGTAGAAGTTAATTGTATAAGTCTGTTCGACTTTTAAAATCTTACATGATCTGAGTTCAAACCGGTGTGAGCCAGGTTGGTTTCTATCTCAAATTTAAATTTATATTTTAGTACGAAAGGACCAAATATAAGAAATAATTTTTTTAAATTGAATTAAATTATTATATTGGCAGAGAAGTGTGGTGAATTTAGAATTCAAGAATGTAATTATTTACATATAATATTGATGGAAATTAAGGAATTATGTGTAAGTTTTGTTGGTTTTTTTTTGTTAATTATTAGAGTTTTAATTTCAGTAGCTTTTTTAACATTATTGGAACGTAAAGTTTTGGGTTACATTCAAATTCGAAAAGGCCCAAATAAAGTTGGGGTTATAGGATTATTACAACCTTTTTCTGATGCTGTAAAGTTGTTTTTAAAGGAACAGACTTATCCTGAAACTTCTAATTATTTATTTTATGTGATATGTCCTATTGTTAGATTATTTTTGTCTTTATTTGTATGATTAATTTTTAATTATATTGAAGGAATAATAAGATTTGGATTGGGAATATTATTTTTTTTTTGTATTACTAGAATAGGAGTGTATGCAGTAATGCTGGCTGGTTGGTCTTCAAATTCTGTTTATGCATTATTAGGAGGCTTGCGTGCAGTTGCACAAACTATTTCATATGAAGTAAGAATAATTTTGATTTTACTTAGATTAGTTTCTTTAGTTATAAAATATGATATTATAGTTTATTTGTTACATCAGAATAATGTGTGGTTTATGATTTTATTATTTCCATTATTTATATGTTGGTTTTCAACATGTTTGGCAGAAACTAATCGGACTCCTTTTGATTTAGCTGAAGGGGAGTCTGAGTTGGTGTCGGGTTTTAATGTGGAATATAGAAGAGGAGGATTTGCTATAATTTTTATATCTGAATATTCAAGTATTTTATTTATAAGTATATTAACGGTAGTAATATTTATAGGAAGAGATTTAGGTTTTATTTTTTATATTAAGTTATTAATAATTTCTTTTTTCTTTATTTGAGTTCGGGGAACTCTACCTCGAATACGATATGATAAGTTAATAAATTTAACTTGAAAAGTTTATTTACCAGTTGCGTTAAACTTTTTATTATTTTATGGAGGGTTAAATATTGTATTTAATTATTTGTATTGAGACAAGAAAAGAAATTAAAGAAATTAAGTTAATAGAATTATTAAATTCTATCTTTTGTTTTCAAAACAAATGCTTTAAGCTTATTAACTTAGTCTAATAAATAGTCTCATGTTTTATATACTAAGGAGTTAAGAATAAAATATATAAAATAAAGAATAGTTAATGTTTGACCAGTAATGATAAAAGGAGGTTCTACTGGTCGGGCACCAATTCATGTTAATAAAATTACAATAGCACAAAAAGATCAAAATAGAATTTGGTTTAATGGATAAAAGGATGAACTTTGAAACTTATTTTTTGAGTAAATTATTGGTAAAATAAATAAAATTGCAATTGATATAACTAAAGCAATTACACCTCCTAATTTATTAGGGATGGATCGTAAAATTGCGTAGGCAAAAAGGAAATATCATTCTGGTTGAATATGAACAGGTGTAACTAAGGGGTTGGCTGGAATAAAATTGTCAGGATCTCCTAATATATAAGGGTAAATTAAACTAATAAATAGTAATAGAAAAATTATAATTATAAATCCAAATAAGTCTTTAAATGAAAAAAAAGGATGGAAGGGGATTTTATCAATATTTGAATTAATACCTAGGGGATTAGAGGAACCTGTTTGATGAAGGAATAAAAGATGAATTATTACTATTGCGGAAATAATAAATGGGAGAATAAAATGGAAAGAGAAAAAACGAGTTAAAGTTGCGTTATCTACAGCAAATCCTCCTCAGATTCATTGAACAATATCTCTACCTAAGTAAGGAATGGCTGATACAAGATTAGTAATTACTGTAGCCCCCCAAAAGGATATTTGTCCTCAGGGTAAAACATATCCTATAAAAGCTGTTGCTATAGTTAAAAATAAAATTAATACTCCAATTATTCAAGTATAGAATAAGTTATATGAACTGTAATATATCCCTCGACCTACGTGAATATATAAACAAAAAAAAAAGAATGAAGCTCCATTAGCATGAATTGTACGAATTATTCAACCAAAGTTAACGTCTCGACAGATATGTACTACACTATTAAAAGCTAAATCAATATTTGCACAGTAGTGTATTGCTAAAAATAATCCAGTTAAAATTTGAATTATTAAACAAAGTCCAAGAAGAGATCCAAAATTTCATAATGATCTAATATTAGAGGGAGAGGGTAAATCAATTAAAGAAGAATTAATAATTTTAATTAATGGATGAGTTAATCGTAATGGTTTATTCATAAGTTAATTGTCGCAAAGAACCTTGATTTAATTTACAAATGTAAACTACAATAATTAAGGTAATTAAAAGATATGAAATAATAAATATTGTAATATATAGATTGGGGAAATTAAATATTTGTAAAAAATTATTAGAAGATTCTCAAGTTAATGAGTTGATGTTAAATTTAGTTGTTGAGGGGAGAAGGGAAGGAGTTTGAAATATAATTGTTAAGGATACAGGGAGAGATAAAAGAATAATAATTGGGAGTTGAGTAGAAAATTTAAATATTTCATTTGAAGCTAAAGTTGTTATATAAATGAAAAGAACTAATATTCCTCCTAAAAATGTTAAAAATAGGATATAGGAAAATCATGAGGATATTGAAAGTAAGTTAAATAATAAGCAGATATTAATAGTTTGAATAATAATAAGAAGTGTTAAAGATAGTGGATGGGATAATATTATGAAGTTTAGATTAATAATAAATATTATTAATAATAAAGATTTGATATCAGAGATTATTCAGAGGATAGTTTAATTTAAAATATAAGTTTTGGGAATTTATGATAGAAGTATTTCTTTCTCTGAAGTTTTAAAAGTAAATCTTATTTCTGGTTTACAAGACCAGTGTTTTTTTTTAAACTATTAAAACACTAATGATAAGAATTGATTTGATATTTAAATTGATAATTTTAATATATTTTAGAGGAATATGAGTGTTTTGTTTAAAACGAAAACATTTATTGGTGGTTTTATTAAGTTTAGAATATATAGTTTTGATATTATATTTTATGTTGGGGGTTGAATTAAGAATATTTAATTATGGATTTTATATTATAATAGTATTTTTAGTGTTTGTTGTATGTGAAGGGGCATTAAGATTGGGAATTGTTGTTTCTATGATGCGATCATATGGTAATGATTTTTTTCAATCTTTTTCAGTATTACGATGTTAAAATTAATTGTTGGGTTGATATTTTTAATCCCTTGTTGTTTTTTTTCAAAAGTAAATTGAGTTTTGGTTCAGTTTTCTCTTTTAATTTTTATAATTTATGGAATAACAAAAATGGTTTTAGGATGGGATATAGGAGAAATAGGAATAGGGTTAGGGATTGATATTATATCTTATGGATTAATTATATTAAGAGTATGAATTTGTTTTTTAATACTATTGGCGAGAATAGGAATTAAAAATAGAAAATTTAATTATGAAATGTTTTTGTTTATAGTAGTAGTATTATTATTATTTTTAATTTTAACATTTAGTAGAGTAAGAATAATAATATTTTATGTATTTTTTGAAAGAAGATTGATTCCAACATTAATTTTAATTATTGGTTGGGGATATCAACCTGAACGAATTCAGGCAGGAATATATTTATTATTTTATACTCTTTTTGCTTCATTACCTTTATTAATTGGTTTAATAAACATTTTAAGAACTCAAAAAAGATTAAATTTATTTTTAATGGAAGGTTTTGAGGTAATAAGAATTTTTTTATATTTTAGATTAATTGGAGCATTTTTAGTTAAAATACCAATATTTTTGGTTCATTTATGATTACCTAAAGCTCATGTAGAAGCACCAGTATCGGGTTCTATAATTTTAGCTGGTGTTTTATTAAAGTTAGGAGGTTATGGATTATTACGAGTTATAAAATTAATAATTTATTTTGGTGTGAAATATAATTTATATTGAGTGGGAATTAGATTGATTGGAGGATGTTTAATTAGATTTATTTGTTTACGTCAAGTGGATATAAAATCTTTAATTGCATATTCTTCTGTTGCACATATGGGGATAGTTTTGGGGGGCTTAATGACATTAAGAAGATGGGGAATGAGAAGATCTTATTTAATAATAATTGGGCATGGTTTATGTTCATCAGGATTATTTTGTATATCAAATATTTATTATGAGCGGACAGGGAGTCGGAGTATAATAATTAATAAGGGAATAATAAATTTAATGCCTAGAATGGCTTTATGATGATTTTTATTATGTTCTTCTAATATAGCTGCTCCTCCTTCATTAAATTTAATAGCTGAATTAGGGTTAATTAATAGAATTATGGGTTGAAATTCAGATTGTATATTAATGTTAATATTTTTGTCTTTTTTTAGAGCTTGTTATAGTTTTTACTTATATTCTTACGTTCAGCATGGAAAAACTTATTCAGGAGTTTATTCTTGTTGCAGCGGAAAATTAAATGAATATTTATTATTATTTCTTCATTGATTTCCTTTAAATTTAATAATTTTGAATGTTGATTCAATATTTTTATGATTATGTTTAGTTAGTTTAAATTAGAATATTGATTTGTGGTGTCAATGGTATTATTAATACTAAACTATTTCTTATAAGAATAATATTTGTTTTGTTTCATTTATTGTTATGATTGTTATTTCAATAAGTTTATTTATAATTGGAGTGGAATTTAGATTGTTAAAGTTGACTTACTTCTATGAGTGAGAAATTATTTCATTAAATTCAATAGAGGTTATAATAAGAGTTTTATTAGATTATAAATCTTTATTATTTATGGGGTTAGTAATATTTATTTCTTCTCTTGTTATTTTGTATAGAAATACTTATATATTTGGGGATATAAATATTGATCGTTTTGTGATTTTAGTACTGATGTTTGTTTTGTCAATAATATTTTTAATTATTAGACCAAATTTAATTAGAATTTTATTAGGATGAGATGGGTTAGGATTGGTTTCTTATTGTTTAGTAATTTATTATCAAAATGTTTCTTCTTATAGAGCGGGTATATTAACTGCTTTAAGAAATCGTGTTGGTGATGTTGCTTTATTAATAAGAATTGCTTGAATAGTTTATGTTGGAGGGTGAAATTATATTTTTTATTTAGATAACAAAAGATTGGAAATGTATATAATTACTATAATAGTAATTTTGGCGGCTATAACTAAAAGAGCTCAAATTCCTTTTTCATCATGATTACCTGCTGCTATAGCAGCACCAACACCAGTGTCTGCTTTAGTTCATTCATCAACTTTAGTAACTGCGGGAGTATATTTATTAATTCGATTTTATGAATTAATTGATTTGATAGGATTTAAAAGTTTTGTTTTTTTTATTGGATGTTTAACAATATTTATAGCTGGTGTTGGTGCTAATTTAGAGTTTGATCTTAAAAAGGTTATTGCAATATCAACTTTAAGACAATTAGGATTAATAATAACTACAATTGGAATAGGATTTCCGGAGTTAGCATTTTTTCATTTATTAACACATGCTATATTTAAGGCTTTATTATTTTTATGTGCAGGAGTTATTATTCATAATTTAAATAATCTTCAGGATGTTCGAGGTATAGGATGTTTAGTTAATCAAATGCCTTTTACTTCAATTTGTTTTAATATTTCAAATTTAGCTTTATGTGGAATGCCTTTTTTAGCAGGATTTTATTCTAAGGATTTAATTTTGGAAACTTATTTAATAAGAAATTGGAATTTATTAATGTTTTTATTAATTTTTATTTCGACAGGATTAACTGTAAGATATACTTTTCGTTTAATTTACTATACTATAAGAGGAGATTTTAATTATTTTGTAATTCATTCTTTAGGGGATGATGAATGAGGGATAATTTATCCAATAATAATTATAACTTTAATATCAATTGTGGGTGGGAGAATAATAAGATGAATTATTTTAGAAAGCCCTACAATAATTTGTTTAGGAAATTGGGAAAAATTTTTAGTTATGGGGGTTAGATTAATTGGGGGAGTTTTAGGGTATGAATTATCTAGGATAGAAGATTTTACAAGATGAATTTTGTTTAAGAATTATAAGGTAACAAATTTTTTAGGTTCAATATGATATATACCTTATTTATCAACTCATTTTGTTAATGTATTTTTTTTAAATATTGGGTTATTTTATCACAAGAATTTTGATGGGGGATGAATGGAGGAATTAGGAGGGCAAGGTTTATATAATTATTTTAAGGAGAAATCTATTCAAATTCAATTTTTTCAATTAAGAAATTTTAAGGTTTATTTAATAAGTTTTTTTTTATGGGTTATATTATTATTTATAGTTATTTATTTTTATTTAAATAGCTTATAAAGAGCATAATATTGAAGATATTAAGGAGATTGAGGTCTTTAAATAAATTAATTGAAACCAAAAAGAGGTGTATTACTGTTAATAATATTATTGAACTTAGTTCCAATTAAAGAAATAGATTGGTTTTATTTAAGCTGCTAACTTGAGTTAATAGCGGTTCGATTCCGTTAATGTTTCTATTTAAAAATAATTATATATATATATATATATATATATATATATATATATATATATATATATATAATATTTTTTT
>Ga0247761_1000090_pt1 | contig 15507 bp, 13 predicted proteins | sample UWRJL111311C4_FD_179915 | JGI IMG/M metagenome (GOLD analysis project Ga0247761, IMG submission 179915) | Plant litter microbial communities from Arlington Agricultural Research Station in Wisconsin, United States - UWRJ-L111-311C-4 | ecosystem: Environmental > Terrestrial > Plant litter >...
TATTTTAGATACTTATTATAAATTTTTTATTTTATAAAAAATTTAATTATTTAATAATTTTTAATCCATATTATATTATTAACATATATATATATATAATTTATGTTTTAATAATTTATTTTTAATAAATTTTACATGTGAATTTTTGTATGAATTTGAATTTAATTAAAAATTAAATTTATAAATTTTTAATTTTCAGTAATTAATTTTATATTTATTTTTATATTTTAAAGAAATTTAATATTAGTTAATTTAATTGATATTGGTAAATATTGTGCCAGCAACTGCGGTTATACAATAAATATAAATAAATTTTTTTTAATAATAGTTAAATACATTTATATATAAATTATAATTTAAAAATTAAATTTATTTTTTTAAGTGAAATTTTAAAATTTAATAATTTTTAAATAATAGAATAATTTAGGCTAGAAAATTTTAATATTAAACTAGGATTAGATACCCTATTATAAAAATTTAAATATAAAATATTAGAGTAGTAATAGATTGGTCTTGAAACTTAAAAAATTTGGCGGTAATTTAGTCTATTCAGAGGAACTTGTTTAATAATTGATAATCCTCAATATATCTTACTTAATTTTATTAAATTTTGTATATCGTTGTCTTTAGAATATTTTAATAAATTAATAATTTTCTTAAATTTAGATTTAAAAATATGTCAAATCAAGGTGCAGATAATAATTAAGAATAAATGAGTTACAATAAAATTATTTATACAGTTAATATTTTGAAATAAATGTTATAAGGTGGATTTGAAAGTAAATATATTAAAGGTAGATAAATTGATTTAAGCTCTAAATTATGCACATATTGCCCGTCGCTCTCGTTATTTTAAAATGAGATAAGTCGTAACATAGTAGAAGTACTGGAAAGTGTTTCTAGAATATCAATTTAAATCTTAATAGTTAAGTTTTTTATTTACATTAAAAATATTATTTGTGCAAATCAAATTAAATTGATAAATTTATATTAGTTATTTATTAATTATAATATTGTTAAATAAATTTTTTTTATTCTTTTTATTTAATTATTAAAAATAATTTTATATTTTAATTGTTCAGTAAATTTTTATAATAAAATAATTTTTATAATAGTTTATTTGTATTGAAAAAGATTATTGAAATAATATTTGAAATAATAAATATAGTAAAAGAATTTTTAATTTATAGTATCTTGTGTATCAGAGTTTATTTAAAAAAAAATAATTAATTATTTTTCTCGAAATTAAAAGATTTAATAATTTATTTTAGTTAATGTTGTATAATTATTTAAAATTTATTATTTGAAATGAAATGTTATTCGTTTTTATTTATATCTAGTTTTATAAGAAATAAATTTAATTTATTTATAATTTATATTAATTATTTATTTATTAAAAATTAATTAATAATTTATAAAAATATTTTTAGGGATAAGCTTAAAAATATAATATATTTAAAAATAATTATTTAAATTTATAAATATAGATTTAGAAATTAAATATTATTAAAAAATTTGTTATAATTTATTAAATGAAAATTGAATATTTATTTAAATTTTAATTATTTATTATAATTTTACTTTTAATTTAAAAAATTAAGTAATAATGATAAAATTAGTATAAATTTTGTTTATATAAAATAATATTTATTTGTAATTTTATTTTTAGGAATTCGGCAAAATTAATATATTTGCCAGTTTATCAAAAACATGTCTTTTTGTATTTAATTTAAAGTCTAACCTGCCCATTGAATTTTTAAAAGGCCGCAGTATTTTGACTGTGCAAAGGTAGCATAATCATTAGTTTTTTAATTGGAAACTAGAATGAATGGTTGAACAAAATATATTCTGTCTTTAAATAATTTATTGAATTTTATTTTTTAGTAAAAAAGCTAAAATAAATTTATAGGACGAGAAGACCCTATAGAGTTTTATATTATTTTATTTAAATAATTTATTAATTTTAGAATTTATATATTTAATTAAAATAATATTTAGTTGGGGTGATATTAAGAATTAATTAACTCTTAAATTTTAAAAACATAAATTAATGATTATTTGATCCATTATTATTGATTAATAGATTAAGTTACCTTAGGGATAACAGCGTAATATTTTTTTAGAGTTCTTATCGTCAAGAAAGTTTGCGACCTCGATGTTGGATTAAGAAAAATTTTAAATGTAGAAGTTTAAATATTTAGGTCTGTTCGACCTTTAAATTCTTACATGATCTGAGTTCAAACCGGTTTAAGCCAGGTTGGTTTCTATCCTTAAAAATTTTTATTATTTCAGTACGAAAGGACCAAATAATAGATATATAAATATTTAATTAATTATTGAATGTTAATAAATTTATATATATATAATATTTACTATTTTGTCAGATAAATGAAATAAATTTAGAATTTATTTATGTAATAATAATTATATTACAAATAGTAAGAATGGTTTATTTTGATTGGGTAATAACTTTATTAAGAAGTATTTTGTTAGTAATTGGTGTTATAGTTGGGGTGGCTTTTTTAACTTTATTAGAACGTAAGGTTTTAGGATATATTCAAATTCGAAAAGGTCCTAATAAGGTAGGAATTATGGGGGTTCCTCAACCTTTTTCTGATGCTATTAAATTATTTACTAAGGAACAGGTTTATCCTTCTGTTTCTAATTATTTAATATATTATTTTTCACCTATTTTTTCTTTATTTTTGTCGTTAGTTTGTTGAATATGTTTACCTTATTATATAAAATTTTATTCATTTAATATAGGAATTCTTTTTTTAATATGTTGTTTAAGGTTGGGAGTTTATACTTTATTAATTGCTGGTTGGGCTTCTAATTCAAATTATGCTTTATTAGGGGGGTTACGAGCAGTTGCACAGACAATTTCTTATGAAGTTAGATTATCATTAATTTTATTATGTATTTTATTTTTAATTAATAGATTGAATTTAATAATATTTATATATTATCAAGAATATATTTGATTTATTTTTATTAGATTTCCATTATTTTTAGTTTGATTTATTTCTTGTTTAGCTGAAACAAATCGTACTCCATTTGATTTTGCTGAAGGAGAATCTGAATTAGTTTCTGGATTTAATGTTGAATATAGAAGAGGGGGATTTGCTATAATTTTTTTAGCTGAATATAGAAGAATTTTATTTATAAGAATATTGACATGTTTAATATTCTTAGGGGGCGATGTATATAGATTTTTATTTTTTATTAAATTAACTTTAATTTCTTTTATATTTATTTGAGTTCGTGGAACTTTACCTCGATTTCGTTATGATAAATTAATATATTTAGCTTGAAAAAGATTTTTACCATTTTCTTTAAATTATTTATTTTTTTTTATTGGAATAAAAATTATATTTTTATCTTATTTGATTTAGTGAATAATATTTAGTATAAATCAATAGAAAATTTAAATTTCTATAATTTGTTTTCAAAACAAAAACTTGTTCAAGTTCATTGATTAAATTTTTAATCCAATAAAGAATCTCATCATTTATGAATTATTGGATTAATAATATAATAAGTAAAATAAATTACTGTTAAAATTTGTCTAACTATAATATATGGAATTTCTACTGGTCGGGCTCCAATTCATGTTAATAAAATTACAATTATTGTTAAATTTCAGAATATAGTTTGATTAATAGGATAAAAGGTCGATCCTTGAAATTTTATATATTTATAAAATGGTAAAATAAATAAAATAGCAATTGATGATACTAAAGCAATTACTCCTCCTAATTTATTAGGAATTGAACGTAAAATAGCATATGCAAATAAAAAATATCATTCTGGTTGAATATGAATGGGAGTAACTAATGGATTAGCAGGAATGAAATTATCGGGGTCTCTTAATATATAGGGATTAATAAGAGTTAATATTGTTAATAAAAATAATAAAATAATAAATCCTACAATGTCTTTAAATGAAAAAAATGGGTGAAAAGGGAGTTTATCAATATTACTATTTAATCCTAATGGATTATTTGACCCAGTTTGGTGTAAAAATAATAAATGAATTATTGTTAATGCTGAAATAATAAAAGGTAGTAAGAAATGAAAAGAATAAAATCGTATTAAAGTAGCATTATCAATTGCAAATCCTCCTCAAATTCATTGAACTAAATTAATTCCTAAATAGGGAATTGCTGATAATAAGTTTGTGATAACTGTTGCTCCTCAAAAAGACATTTGTCCTCATGGTAAAACATATCCTATGAATGCGGTTATTATTACTAAAAATAATAAAATAACTCCTACTATTCAGGTTTGAATTAAGTTAAAAGATCCGTAGTATATTCCTCGGCCAATATGTAAATAAATACAAATAAAAAAAAATGATGCGCCATTTGCATGTAAACAACGAATTAATCATCCATAGTTAATATCTCGACAAATATGATTTACTCTATTAAAAGCTAAAATTACATCAGCTGTATAATGTATTGATAAAAATAAGCCAGTAATAATTTGAATTATTAAACATAATCCTAGTAGAGACCCAAAATTTCATCATATTGAGATATTAGACGGAGTAGGTAAATCTACTAAGGAATTATTAAAGATTTTAAATAAAGAATGATTTTTACGAAGAGGTTTATTCATATATTAATTTCTTGGGCGTAAAGGTCCTCAAAAAATATTAGTAATTTTAACTACTAAAATTAAAGTAATAAATAAATAGATAATTAATATTAATAAAAGTATATTTATGGGAAAATTATATAATTTATTTAAATTAATAGAATTTTGATTTTCAAATATAAAAGATAAAGACAATATTTGTATATTTCTATTTTGTCAGAGATTTAGTATTATTAATTTATCTGTAAATAGTTGAATTAATAAATATAAATTTATTATTATTATTATTATTATTATAATTTTAAATGAAAAATTAAATATTTCATTAGAGGCTAGAGAAGTGACATAAATAAATAATACTATTATTCCTCCAATAAAAATTAAAAATAAAATGTAGGAGAATCAGAAGGTATTTAATATTATTCCTATTAATAATGATCTAAGAAAAGTTTGAATTAATAAAATTATCCCAATAGATAAAGGATGTTTTATTTGTATAAAAAGTCTATTAAATATTATTAATATTATTCATATAAGTATAATAAAAATATCAGAAAATAGTTTAAATAAAATTTTAATTTTGGAGATTAAAGATAGGGATAATTTCTTTTTCTGATATTTTAAAAAAAAATTTTTTTATTATTGATTTACAAGACCAATGTTTTTATTAAACTATTAAAATAGAGGGTTTAACTAATGATTATTATAAGATTTTTTTTTATGAGAATTTTATTGGATTTTATATTTTTTTCTGGAGTATATATATTTATTTCAAATCGAAAACATTTATTGATTTCTTTATTAAGATTAGAGTTTATTGTTTTAAGATTATTTTTTTATTTAATTGTATTTTTAAGGTTTTATAAAATTGAATTATTTTTTAGAATAATCTTTTTAACTTTTAGAGTTTGTGAAGGGGTATTAGGGTTATCAATTTTAGTTTCTATAATTCGTTCACATGGAAATGATTATTTTCAAGTCTTTAGAATTACATTATGTTAAAATTTATATTTTTTATTTTATTTATAATTTTTAATTGTTTTATAAGTAAGATATATTGAATGGTTCAGAATTTATTATTTTTTATTTGTTTTCTTTTTATTATTAATATTGTTGGAATAAATTATTTTATAAATATTAGATATTTTTTTGGATGTGATTTAATTTCTTATGGATTAATTTTATTATCTATTTGAATTTGTTGTTTAATATTAATAGCGAGTGAATCAATTTATTATAATAATTATTATTATAATTTTTTTAAAGTTATAATTTTATTATTATTATTGTTATTGTATTTAACTTTTAGAAGAATAAATTTATTTATATTTTATTTATTTTTTGAAAGAAGTTTAATTCCTACTTTATTTTTAATTTTAGGTTGAGGATATCAACCTGAACGATTACAGGCTGGTATTTATTTATTATTTTATACATTATTGGCTTCTTTACCTTTATTATTAAGTATTTTTTATATATTAAATATTAGGGGTAGTTTAAGGTTTTTTTTAATAATAAATATAGATAGTCCAATAAATTTAAATTTATTTATTTATTTGGCAATAATTATAGCTTTTTTAGTTAAAATGCCAATATTTTTAGTTCATTTATGATTACCTAAAGCTCATGTAGAGGCTCCTGTTTCAGGGTCTATAATTTTAGCTGGTATTTTATTAAAATTAGGAGGATATGGTCTTTTACGGGTATTTCCAATTTTAGTTAAAATTGGAGTTAAATATAATTATATTTGAATTTTTTTAAGTTTATTTGGAGGAGTTTTTATTAGATTAGTTTGTTTACGTCAAACTGATTTAAAGTCTTTAGTGGCTTATTCTTCTGTGGCTCACATAGGAGTTGTTTTAAGAGGATTAATAACATTAAATTATTGGGGAATTACTTTTTCTTATACATTAATAATTGCTCATGGTTTATGTTCTTCAGGTTTATTTTGTTTAGTTAATATTGTTTATGAGCGGTTAGGTAGACGAAATTTATTAATTAATAAAGGATTATTAAATTTTATGCCAAGAATAAGATTATGGTGATTTTTATTATGTTCGAGAAATATAGCTGCTCCTCCTACTTTGAATTTATTAGGAGAAATTGGTTTATTAAATAGAATTATTAGTTGATCATGAATTTCTATATTTATATTAGGTTTAATTTCTTTTTTTAGTGCTGCTTATACCTTATATATATATTCTTTTAGACAGCATGGTCAAATTTCTATAAATGTATTTAGTTATAGAAATAATTATATTCGGGAGTTTTTATTATTAATGTTACATTGATTTCCTTTAAATTTATTAATTTTAAAGGCAGAAGTAAGATTAATATGGTTGTATTTAAATAGTTTAATTAAAATATTGATTTGTGGGGTCAAAGATATAATTATTTATTTTAGATAGTGAAAATTAATACATGTTTTATTTCTTTTATTAGTTTATTTTTTTTAAGATTTTTTTTTTTTTTTTTTTGTTTATTTTTTTTTTTTTTTTTTTTTTTTTAAAATTTTTTTTTTTTTTTTTTAGGTTAAGATTTTATTTATATAATTTAGTTTATTTAATTGAGTGAGATATTATTATAGTAAATTCTTGTAATATTATTATAACTTTTTTATTTGATTGGATTAGTCTTTTATTTATATCTTTTGTATTATTTATTTCTTCTATAGTAATTTTTTATAGTGAAGAGTATATAGGTAATGATTTAAATATTATTCGATTTATTTATTTAGTTTTAATATTTGTTTTATCTATGATATTATTAATTATTAGCCCTAATTTAATTAGAATTTTATTGGGATGAGATGGATTAGGTTTAGTTTCTTATTGTTTGGTAATTTATTTTCAAAATTATAAGTCTTTTAATGCAGGGATATTAACTGCATTATCTAATCGAATTGGGGATGTTGCTTTTCTATTATCAATTGCTTGAATATTAAATTTTGGAAGTTGAAATTTTATTTTTTATTTAGAAGTTATAGAATTAAAAATAGAAATGAAACTAATTGGTGGTTTAATTATTTTAGCTGCAATAACAAAAAGAGCACAAATTCCTTTTTCTTCTTGATTACCTGCGGCAATAGCGGCACCTACTCCTGTATCTGCTTTAGTTCATTCTTCTACATTAGTGACGGCAGGGGTTTATTTATTGATTCGATTTCATATTTTGTTTATAAACTATTATTTTAGAATATTTTTATTGTTGATTTCTGGTTTAACTATATTTATATCTGGATTAGGGGCTAATTTTGAATTTGATTTAAAGAAAATTATTGCTTTATCTACATTAAGTCAATTAGGATTAATAATAAGAATTCTTTCTATGAGATATTGAATATTAGCATTTTTTCATTTATTAACACATGCTTTATTTAAAGCTTTATTATTTTTATGTGCTGGGGCTATTATTCATAATATAATAAATTTTCAGGATATTCGATTTATAGGTGGATTGTTAAAACAAATACCTTTGACAGCTATTTGTTTTAATACAGCTAATTTAGCTTTATGTGGCATACCTTTTTTAGCAGGATTTTATTCAAAGGATTTAATTTTAGAAATGGTTTCTTTGTCTTATATAAATTATTTTAGTTTTATAATTTATTTTTTATCTACAGGTTTAACAGTAATATATTCATTTCGATTAGTATATTATTCAATAACTGGTGAATTTAATTGTTTTAGGTTTCACCCAATAAGAGATGATAGGTGAATTATATTGAAGGGTATATTAAGATTATTATTTATAATAGTTTTTATAGGAAGAACATTAAGATGAATTATATTTCCTACTCCTTTAATAATTTGTTTACCTATAAATTTAAAATTGTTAACTTTATTTATATGTATTATAGGGGGTTTATTAGGTTATTTTATTTCTTTAAGATCTTTATATTCTATAAATAAATCTTTTGAATTTTATCAATTAAGATATTTTAGTGGGTCTATATGATTTATACCTTTTATTTCTACTTTAGGAATAAATTATTGTCCTTTAATATTAGGAAATAAATTTATTTATATAATAGATCAAGGTTGATTAGAGAATTTTGGATCACAAAAAATTTATTATAGTTTAAAAAATTTTTCTATATATAATCAATTAATAATCAATAATAATTTAAAATTATATTTAATAAGATTTATAATTTGAATAATTATGTTTTTAGTTTTTTCTTTTTTGTATTTAAATAGCTTATAATTAGAGCATAATATTGAAGATATTATTGAGATATTTTTATCTTTAAATATAAAATTTTAGCAATTTATAAAATAAATATTTTATATTTACAGTGAAAATGTAAGGTTTTAATTAAACTAATAAATAAGAAATAAAAATGGAATCTAACCATTAAAATAAGAAGTTAGAAGCTTTTATTTAAACTATTTATTTCTTTAATTGGAATATTTGTAATTCAATTTTATTATTAACAGTAATATACCTCTTATTTGGTTTCAATTAAAAATAAGAGTGATTTGGACACTAATTATTAGGTCGAAACTAATAGCATTATTTTTGCTTCATATTTAACATTAAGGAAGACTAATTTATTAGTATTTTTTAAATGCAACTTAAATGTTTATAAAAACTTCGACCCTTTAAATTTTAATAAGATCAATTTAGTGCTCCTTGGTTTCATTCATGATATAATCCAATTAATAAAATAAAAATAAATAAAAAATTAGATGTTATTCAGATATATAAGTTTGAATAATTAATTGTTAAAATTATTGGAATAATTAAGGCAATTTCTACATCAAAAATTAAAAAAATAATAGTGATTAAGAAAAATCGAATAGAAAAAGGAATTCGAGTAGAAGATTTTGGATCAAATCCACATTCAAATGGAGAATTTTTTTCTCGATCTAAGATATTTTTTTTTGAAAGTAAAGAGGCTAAGATTATTACAATTATTGAAATTATAAAAATTAAAAAACATATAAAAGATAGAAGGATAATTATTTATATTAAAATTATTTAATCCTTATGATTGGAAGTCATATATACTAATATACTATATAAATATTTATTTATCCTCCTCATCAATAAATAGAAACAAATAAGAATAGTCATACTACATCTACAAAATGTCAATATCAAGCTGCTGCTTCAAATCCAAAATGATGTTCTTCAGAAAAATGTTTATTAATATGGCGAATTAAAGAGATAGAAAGAAAAATTGTTCCAATTAATACATGTAGTCCATGAAATCCTGTAGCGATAAAAAATGTAGTTCCATAAATTGAGTCAGAAATTGAAAATGTTGCTTCTATATATTCATAGGCTTGTAATATAGAAAAGTAAATTCCTAATAAAATAGTGAAAAATAGACCTTGATTTATTTGTGAAAATTTACCTTCTATTAATCTATGATGGGCTCAAGTAATAGTGATTCCTGAAGATAAAAGAATTGCTGTATTTAATAAAGGAATTTGGAAAGGATCAAATGGAATTAAGAGTTTAGGAGGTCAATTAGATCCTAATTCAAAAGTGGGACAGTAGCTTCTGTGAAAATAGGCTCAAAAAAATCTAATAAAAAAAAATACTTCTGAAATAATAAATAAAATTATTCCTCATCGTAGACCTAATGTTACATTTAGAGTATGTAGGCCTTGAAATGTACCTTCTCGAGAAATATCTCGTCATCATTGGTATATCGTTAATAATGTAATTATGAATCCAGTTAGTAATAATAAATTATTATAATGATGAAATCATATTGTTATTCCTGCAACAATAGAAAAAGCTCCAATTGCTCCAGTTAAAGGTCAGGGGCTATAATTTACTAAATGAAAAACATGATTTGAATGTGTTGACATTAAATATTATTTAAATTATATATTAGTTTATAATATATATACATATATATACATATACACACATAATATATATATATATATTTAATTTGATAATAATAAATGTTTATTAAACTTCTCTAGAGTATAGGGTTCTTAAAACTGTAAAAACATAAGATTGAATGATTGAAACGGCTAATTCTAAAAATAATAAGATGATTTGTCTTACAATTAAAATTCAAATTAATATTAAAGGTAAAATTGGACCGTTATTTCCTAATAATGTGAGTAATAAATGACCTGCAATTATATTAGCTGTTAATCGAATTGCTAATGTGCCAGGTCGAATAATATTTCTAATTGTTTCAATACAAACTATAAAGGGTATTAAAATTGAGGGGGTTCCTTGAGGGACTAAATGAGTAAATATATGATTTGTGTTTATAATTCATCCATAAATTATAAAAGATAGTCATAAAGGTAGAGCTAGGGTTAGAGAAAATGTTAAATGTCTTGATCTTGTAAAAATGTAGGGGAATAATCCAATAAAATTATTAAATAAAATTATTGAAAATAAGGAAATAAAGATTAAAGTGGTTCCTAAATGATTATTTTTTAATAAAATTTTGAATTCATTATGAAGATTAATTATAATAAAATTTCAAAAAAAAGAAATTCGGGAAGGAATTAGTCAATATATATAAGGAATTAATAATAATCCAATTAATGTTCTTAATCAATTTAATGAAAGATTAAATAAATTAGTTGATGGGTCAAAAATAGAAAATAAATTAGTTATCATTTTCAAGTTAATATATTATTGGGAGTTATTTTATTTTGATTTAAATTTTTATTTGGAATTAAAATAAAAGTAAAATAGTTTATTATATTAAATAATAAAAAAATAAAAATAAATAAAAAAAATAAAATTAATCATTTAATAGGAGCTATTTGAGGAATAAAAAAATATTAATTATATTAATAATTTTAGTTTGACAAACTAACGTTATAAATTTAACTAATTTTTTTTTATTCATTAGAAGTAATTGTTAATTTACTATTATTTGGTTTAAGAGACCATTACTTACTTTCAGTCATCTAATGAAATTTAGTTTCAATTAGATGCTCATTTAGAAAAATTTTTTATAGGAATTCTTTCAATAACAATTGGTATAAATCTATGATTAGCCCCACAGATTTCAGAACATTGGCCAAAAAATAATCCAGGACGATTGATTATAAAATTAGTTTGGTTTATTCGTCCTGGAGTTCCATCTAATTTAATTCCTAAAGCTGGAATAGTTCAGGAATGTAATACATCAGATGTAGAAATTATTATTCGAATTAAAGTATTTAATGGTAAAATTAATCGATTGTCTACATCTAATAAACGAAAGCTATCTATTTTTATTTCTCTTTCAGGAATTATATAAGAATCAAATTCAATATTTTGAAAATCTATATATTCATATCTTCAATATCATTGATGTCCTAGGGTTTTTAATGAAAGTATAGGTGAATGAATTTCGTCTAATAAGTATAATAAACGTAAAGAAGGAAATGCAATAAATAATAAAATGATTGCAGGTAGGAAGGTTCAAATGATTTCAATAGATTGACCTGATAATAAAAATTGATTTACACGTTTAGAAATTAATAAAATTATTATTAAATATCCAACTAATATAGTTACTATAGTTAAAATAAGTAAAGAGTGATCATGGAAAAATATTAGTTGTTCTATTAAAGGGGAAGCTCTGTCTTGTATAAATAAGTTTGATCAAGTAGGCAATTCTAAAAAAAGTTAAAATCTTTATGAATGGGGTTTAAGTCCAGTGCATTAGTCTGCCATATTAGAAATATTTATTATTTAATATTTACTAATAAAGGTAATTCAGAATAGCAATGTTCTCTTGGAGGAAGTATTTGGTCTCATTCAATAGTTGATCTTATTTGAGTAGATCAAAGAATTTTACGTTGAGTAATTATTCTTTCTCAAATAATATATAAAAAGAATAAAATTCTAAAAAATGAAATAGTAGATCCAATTGTGGAAATAATATTTCATGAAGTATAAGCATCTGGATAATCTGAATATCGGCGAGGTATGCCGGCTAATCCTAAAAAATGTTGAGGGAAAAATGTTATATTAACACCAATAAATATTAATAAAAATTGTGTTATTAATATAATTGGATTTATAGCTAAACCTGTGAATAAAGGATATCAATGAACAAATCCTCCTATAATAGCAAATACAGCTCCTATAGAAAGAACATAATGAAAATGAGCTACTACATAATAAGTATCATGTAAAATAATATCAATTGAAGAATTAGCTAAAATGACTCCAGTTAATCCTCCAATTGTAAATAAAAATACAAATCCTAGGGATCATAATAATGCGGGAGTACAATAAAAATAAATACCTTGGAATGTAGCTAATCATCTAAAAATTTTAATTCCAGTTGGAACAGCAATAATTATAGTTGCTGAAGTAAAGTAAGCTCGGGTATCTACATCTATTCCAACAGTAAATATATGATGAGCTCATACAATAAATCCTAATAAACCAATTCCTAATATAGCATAAATTATTCCCAAAGAGCCAAAGGTTTCTTTTTTTCCTCTTCTTTGTCTAATAATATGAGAAATTATACCAAATCCAGGTAAAATTAGAATATAAACTTCTGGGTGGCCAAAAAATCAAAATAGATGTTGGTATAAGATAGGATCTCCTCCTCCTATAGGATCAAAAAAAGAGGTATTTAAGTTTCGATCAGTTAATAATATGGTAATTGCTCCAGCTAAAACTGGTAATGATAGGAGTAATAAAATAGCAGTAATTACTACTGATCATACAAATAAAGGTATACGATCAAAGGAGATTCCAATGGCTCGCATATTGATTACAGTTGTAATAAAATTTACAGCTCCTAAAATAGATGAAATACCAGCAAGATGAAGGGAAAAAATGGCTAGATCAACAGATCCACCTCTATGGGAAAGTGTTCTTGATAAAGGGGGATAAACAGTTCATCCTGTTCCTGCTCCGTTTTCAACTATTCTTCTTATTAATAATAAAGTTAATGAAGGCGGCAGTATTCAAAATCTTATATTATTTATTCGAGGAAAAGCTATATCTGGAGCTCCTAACATTAAAGGAATTAATCAATTTCCAAATCCTCCAATTATAATTGGTATTACTATAAAAAAAATTATAATGAAAGCGTGGGCAGTCACGATTACATTATAAATTTGATCATTTCCTAGTAGAGAGCCAGGATGTCCTAATTCTGCACGAATTAATATTCTTAAGGAAGTTCCTAATATTCCTGCTCAAGCTCCAAAAATAAAATATAAAGTACCAATATCTTTATGATTAGTAGAAAATAGTCATTGTTGCGATTAAATGGCCGATAAAAAGCAATAAATTGTAAATTTATTTATGAGTATATTACTCTTTAATCATAATATATAATTAAGTTTTATATTCATAAAGTGATTTTAAATTGCAAATTTAAAGGGGTATAGAAATTAACTATATTAAAACTTAAAAAAAAATTTTTATTGATAACTTTGAAGGTTATAAGTTTATTTAACTTAAAGTTTTTAAAATTTTATATTTTTTTTTATTGATAATATTAATATTATTTATATAAAAAATATATAAAAATTAATTATTCCTTCAATTGATAAAAAAGTTAATAAAGATGTTAAAAATAATCTATAATTATTTAATAAATAAGATTTATTTCAATAGTTATTGGGATATTTAATTAAAAAAGCTGAAAAAGAGATACGTAAATAAAAATATAAGGTAATTAAATTAATAATAATGAAAATACTTAATAAAAAATAATAATTTATGTATATTATTGCTTCAGCAATAATAAATTTAGGGGCAAATCCTAAAAATGGAGGTAACCCTCCTAAAGATAAGAAATTAATCATAAAAAAAAATTTTAGTAATGTTTTATTAATAAAAATTATATATATTTGATTAATATAAAATAATTTTAAATAATAAAAAATTATAATAATTGAGAGATTTAGAAAAGTGTATAAACTAAAGTAGGTTAATCAAAGAAATTTACTATAAATTAGAGCAAATAATATTCATCCTATATGATTAATTGAAGAAAATGCTATAATTTTTCGTAGTGAAGTTTGATTTAATCCTCCAAGAGATCCTCTAATAATAGATATTAAGATAAATGAATATATATATAATGAAAGATTATTAAATTGAATAGTTTCAAATAATAAAATTATTGGGGCAATTTTTTGTCAGGTTATTAAGATAAATCTATTACTTCATGATAGTCCTTCTATTACAGATGGAAATCAAAAATGAAAAGGGGCGATACCAATTTTAATTATTAAAGGAATTGAAATAAAAATTGATTTATAAGTTTTAAAAAATTCAATTGTATATATAAAATTAACATTAAAATAAAAAAATATAATGAAATATAATAATAATGAAGAAGCTAAAGCTTGGGTTAAAAAATATTTTAAAGAGGCTTCGGTAGATAATTGATTTTTTGAATTAATTATTAAAGGAATAAAAGATAATAAATTAATTTCTAATCCTATTCAAGCGCTAAATCATGAATTAGAAGAAATTGAAATTAGAGTTCTAATTAATAAAAAAAATATAAAAAAAAGTTTATAGGTAGATCATTGAATTATAAAAAAAAGGATTATTACCTTTATATTAAGGGTATGAACCTGATAGCTTTATTAGCTTATTTTTATATTTTGATGTATGAAGCATAAAAGTTTTTGATTCTTTTTGAAATAGTTTAATTCTATTAAATATAATGAATATGAAAAATTCATATAATTTATTCTATCAAAATAATCCTTTTAAAATCAGGCAATTCATTTTATATATTTATATATATAAATAGAAAGATACAGTACAGAATTATTAAATATTTAATAAAATTTAATTAAATAATATATTTTTTAAAGATTTATATTAAGATAAAATACTAATAAAAAGATTAATATATAATACATATTAATATAAAATTTTATAATTTATATATATTATCTATATAAATTCTAAAAAATAAAAATTATATAAAATTTTATT
>Ga0247761_1000113_pt1 | contig 14393 bp, 9 predicted proteins | sample UWRJL111311C4_FD_179915 | JGI IMG/M metagenome (GOLD analysis project Ga0247761, IMG submission 179915) | Plant litter microbial communities from Arlington Agricultural Research Station in Wisconsin, United States - UWRJ-L111-311C-4 | ecosystem: Environmental > Terrestrial > Plant litter >...
GGGGACCGCGCTCGATCGTGAACCGCTCGTGCGCTCGGCCGTGCGCTGCTTGGGAACGTCGAGCGCGCTTGCGCGTACCGCTCGAGGTGCGGCGGAGTTCGTGGAGTTCGCCTTCGTGAGTGAAGAGCAGTTGGTCATCATCCTGCGCGGCCTGGTTCGTTCGCGATTGGCGCTGGTTCTCGTTTGCACTCGTGAGTCGAATCTGGCGTTCGTACTCAGCGCAACTCGGCAAGCTCTCAACGTGATCGAGACGACGACCGATCTAGCCGAATGGGGCGTATGAACCCGACTGGAATCGATTGGACCGCGCTCAGCGACGCTCTCGTGGAAATCGAGCGTTTGCAGCCCGACGAGTCGGGGCTGCTCGAGTTCGGCATCGAAAGACGCGGGGGGATCTTCGTAGAGAAAGGCCGTATTTGCTGGGTCGCCGCGAGCGGCTTGGGGCGCAGGTTGCGCAATTTGATCCTGGTTCACTCGAGCATCGAGGAGGCGGAGCTCGAGCGCGTGTGCGAGCAATGCCGAATCCAAGGTGGCATGTTCGGACAAGCGTTGGTGGATGAGGGTCTGCTGAAGGCCGAAGAATTGGAGGGTGCGCTCCGGCAACACTCCGCAGAGTGCTTGATTGAGCTCTGTCGTTCGCCCCTGCCGACTCGCTTTCGATCGCACGCCGGTCGTGGCTATGCGCCCCGGTTCACGTTCCGCCCCGTCGAGCTTTTGCTGGCCACTGTCGGCTCGTGCTTTCCCGAGCGTCAAGCAGAAGCGCATCGCGAGCTCCGCGCGCTGGCGATTCCGGGGTTACGGGCGGCGGCATTTGCGATCGACCGCGAAAGCGATTGTCTGCTGCCCGTCGTCGAACTCGGGGGTCAAACCATCGACGGTCTGCGAGCGCTCAGTCGCTGGGCGAGCCTGATGCCGAACGCGAGCCTGGAACTGGCGGCAGCGCCGTCGTTTGCATGGGCTGCGACCGAGAAGGGCGACTCCGTGCTCGTTTGGTGGCGCGCGGGACTACTCTACGCGGCTTCGTGTGAAGACCGTGCCGGCTTGGCTCGGGTGACGAGTCGCCACATGAACGTAGTGGAACGATGAAACGCGCCGCCTGGTTGCATCTGCGTTCAGGGCTGGCACCACGCATCCATGCGCGTGACCAAGGAGCGCTCGTGTGCGCTGATGCGTTCCAGTTCACGATTGAGCCGTTCGGCCTCCGTGTTGTTGTTGGTATCGAGGGCAGCGGCGAGCGAGCGCAAATTTTCGGCCGCGCTGTTCAACACACCCGCGTACTCCGCGACCAGCTTGGCCATGTCCTCACTTCCGAATTCCATCGGGCCGAGTTGCTTCGCTAGGCGCTCATAGCGACCTGCCGCCGCGACGTAGCCGTTGCTCATGGTGGGGACGACGCCGGCTCCGCCGCCACTGGCGCTCCCGGCAGTGCCGCTGCTGCCGCTGCTGCCGCTGCTGCCGCTGCTGCCGCTGCTGCCGCTCACGCCGTGGGTGATGGTGAGCACGTCGTCGAGCGCTGGGTTGACCTGTGCGATCAGCGCGCGACATTGCCTGGTGCGCGTGAAACGACTGCAGGCGCTGGCCACGAGGGTGAATGAGACGAGCAGGACCGGCGTGAGCAGCGCAGCGCCGTATGTTTTGAGCTTGGCGAAATGGCGGAACATTGTGCTTGCGCTCGGGTGTGACCGAGCGGGAAAGTCAACGTAGCATCATGGCTGCCACGCGAACAATTGGGAGCGCCGCGTGGGCGTCTGCCTGCCTTGCGTCGCTTGGCCTCGGCCTCGGCGCCTGCCATCCCGATGGCAAGCAGGCAGGCCGTCGGGCGGCATCGAAGGATGCGCAAGCCCTCGCGTCCGCCATCCTGGCTGACGGCTCGGGCGAACAGCCGAGACCCCCGTCCGCTCCGACGCCGCTCGCGCCGGCAGTCGTTCAGACGCTGCGCTCGTTGCGCGATCAGCGGCTGGAGAGCGCGCCACCGACCGTGCAGAGCGCTCTGCTTTCGTTTGGTACCGATCGCCTCGTGCAAGCGACCGTGGACAAGGTGACTTTTCGCGACAGCAAGCAGGGGCAGGTGATCACCGAGGCGAGCATCGGTGCCGTGCGTGCGGTGGCTCACGGCCCGGATGGGTCGTTGTTCGCAATTGGAGCCACTGGCAGCGCGCGCCTCGAACCGCGCATGAAGGTGGCGAAGCATTTCCCCCGGGTCCCTTTCTTGCCTGGCTCCGAGCTGCTCCCCGACTTGGAAGGCCCGGGTCACTTTTTCGTCTATTACTCGGAAGACGCGCAACTCTACTGGTACCCCTTCAGCAGCGAGATCAGCTCGATCTTGCCGATCGAGGCCAGCTTCCACTTGGAAGGTTGTCTCGAGCCTATCGCCCAGCTGCGCGACAACGCGATCGTCTGCCGGACCGCGACGGGTTTTCTGCGTCAGGCGCCACGTGGGAGCCGCACTGAATTCAACTTCCCGTCTAGCGACGACCCGCTGGTTCGCTTGCTGCCGGGCATGCGTCTCGACGAGTTCTTTGCGATCAGCAAAGCCGGAGAAGTCCTGCAGCTGCGGCTAGCTGGGAACCTGGCCGTCGTGGCGCGCTTCCGTCTGCCCGGAGCGGTATATGCCGCGGCAGCCAACACCGATACTCTGGCCTTCGTGTCGATGAGTAGCCCGCAACCCGGGCAGCCGCGCCGCTGGTCGCTACGTGTCACGGATTTCGAGGGCCACGCGCGCTTCGAGACCAATTTGCCCGCCACGGCGCCGAGCGCGGACGAAGATTGGCTGGCGGCGGTGGTCGAAGACAAAAACCTAGCGATATCGGTGTTTGAGCCGCTGATCGCGATCGGCGGAGCAAAGCGCGTCACGGTCTGGGATTATGCGCAGGGGCGCGATCTCTTCACCCGTTAGCGCCCGCCTGGGCCGCCGGCCAAATGCTGGAAAAGTTGGCCGTTTTCTCGATTCCGGGCAGATCGCTCAGGTGATGACCGGTGGCCGCTTCGAATCCGAACTCGCTCTCGTCAAACGGATCGCCGACGAGCTTGCTCAACAGCAGAAAGAGCGCGCTTCGAGTGCGCACCTGTTGGCGGCCATTGCCGCGCGTCCAAGCCCGGCTTGTGATTTGCTCCGAGAACGCAAGTTAGGAGTCGAAGAGCTACTGCGCGCGGCGCGCGGAATCGAGGAGGAGCTCGAGGATCCGATCAAGGCGTGCTTGCAAAGAGCTCGCGAGATCGCTGGTCGCATGGGGGACGGGGATGCGGCGGCGGTTCATTTGCTGGTTGCGTTGGTGGGGGAGCCACGCAGCTCGGCCCGTCGCGTGCTGGAGGGCTTGAACGTCGATACCTCGCGGCTGCGCACGCAAGCCGTTCAAGTCGGCCTTGGCTTGGTCGGTCGACGTCGCGCGTCGCCAGAGCAACCGCGTGAAGCGCCGCTGCCTCCGCCGCGACGCGTTTCTACCGCGATCAAGGTGCCGCTCTATCCGCCGCCGCGCAGGTCAGCGAACGGCGAAGCCAGCTCGTCGATTGTCCCATCTGCTCCCGAGGGGCGCGGTGTCGGAGTCGTCGTGCCGGTGATGGCTTTGCCGAGCAGTACGCAGCGTGTGACCTTGACCCGTACCGCCCAGCCCGTGCCTGTGCTCGACAAGCCGGTACTGCGAGAGCCGGAACCGTGGGAGCGCTTCGAGCTCGACCCGCAGAAGTTCCCGACCTTGACGGCTCTAGGCCGAAACCTCACGTTGGCCGCCGCGCGCGGCGAACTCGACCCCGTGGTCGGCCGGGATGCGGTGATTGAGCAAGCGTTGGACGTGCTCGCCAAGCGCGAGGGCAATAACCCCTGCCTCGTGGGTATCGCTGGCGTGGGCAAAACCAGCATAGTGCGTGGCCTAGCGCAGCGCATCGCCGCCGCGGAAGACGTGCTCTCGCTCGACGATCGCGTGATCGTTCAAATCCCGGTCAGCGAATTGGTCGCCGGCACGGGCGTGCGTGGCGCGCTCGCCTCGCGCGTCGGGGCGCTGCGCAAGGAAGTCCTCGCGGCCAAAGGCCGGGTGGTGATCTTCTTCGACGAGATCCATCAGTTGTTCATTGGTGAAGCGGCGGAAGAGATTGCCTCGGAGCTCAAGATCGCTTTTTCGCGCGGAGAATTGCCGTGCATTGGCGCCACGACGCCCGAAGACTTTCAAAAAGCATTGGCCGCCGACGCGGGCTTGGCCCGTCGCTTCTCGCTCGTAGAAGTAGAACAGCCCAGCCGAGAAGATGCGTACTTGATCGTGGACGCGCTCAAGCCTCGTCTGGAAGCGCACCATCAGGTCCGCTATCAAACCGAAGCCTTGGCGCTCGGCGTGGGCTGGTCGGTGCGCTACTTGCCCGGGCGCGCGCTGCCAGACAAAGCGGTGTCGATTTTGGATTTGGCGGGTGCCCGTACGCGCCGCCGCGGCAAACCCGAGGTGACAGCGGAAAGCGTGGCCGAGGTCGTGGCCGAGCTCGCGGACATGCCCGTCGATCGGCTACTCGAGGCTGATGGGGACCGCATGCTGCGCCTGGAAGAAATCTTGGCCGAGCGCGTAGTCGGCCATGGTGATCAGATCCGGCGCATTGCGCGCATTTTGAGGCGCAACGCCGCTGGTCTCGGCTCGCGTCGTCCGATCGGTACCTTCCTCTTGCTGGGCCCGACCGGCGTGGGCAAGACCGAGAGCGCGAAGGCCATCGCCGAGGTCTTGTTCCACTGCGACACGGCGATGACGCGCGTCGATTTGTCGGAATTCTCCGAGCCGCACGCGATCGCTCGACTGATCGGCGCGCCTCCCGGCTACGTCGGGCACGAGGCGGGGGGGCAGCTCACTGAAGCGGTGCGCCGCCGCCCGTACCAGGTGATCCTGCTGGATGAGCTGGAGAAAGCGCACCCCGATGTACTGACCTCCTTTCTGGCCGTGTTCGACGAAGGACGGCTCACCGACGGGCGCGGGCGTACGGTCGACTTCACCAATACCGTGATCCTGATGACATCCAACCTGGGCGCCGAAGAGAGTGGCAGTGCGCCACGCCGGCGTGTGGGCTTCGGCAATGATGCGCAAGACCGCGCGGATCTCGAGCAACGGGTCGTGGCCGCGGCGCGCAGCGCGCTGGCCCCCGAACTTTACAACCGCATTGATGAGGTGTTGGTGTTCGCTCCGCTCGCGCGCGCCGAAGTTCGCGAGATCGCTCGCCGCTTGCTGGAAGGGGTGGGCCGCGCGTTGTCTGCACAGCGCGGATTGCGGCTGGATTTCGGCCCAGACGTGGTCGAATTCCTGCTCGACCATGGTGGCTTCGATCCAACGCTGGGCGCGCGGCCGATGAAGCGCACCATTGCGCGCCTGGTCGAAGCTCCCCTGGCGGAGAAAATCCTGCGCGGAGAGCTCCACCCGAAGAGCATCTTGCTGCTGTCCGTCGAGGGCGAACAGCTCGAATGCGACGTCCTCGACGCCGAAGCCAGCAGCGCAGCCGAGTGAGTCGTCCGGCGACCAGCCACTGACGCTTCCCGCCAGTACCCCTGCCCAAAGACAACATCCGGCCATGACGAACACAGTGACGACGGTATCCGCGGGCCTCGACGTCACTCCAGTTTTGGGGCCGGGCCCCCAAAACCGATGGTTGAACAAAGCAAATCGTTCGCGGCGCAACTCGACGTCACTCCAGTTTTGGGGCCGGGGCCCCAAAACCGAGTGACGTCACTCCAGTTTTGGGGCCGGGGCCCCAAAACCGAGGGTGGGGCCCCGCCTGCGGGGCGGGAGCAGAGCTCCCGATAAGCAGAGCTCCCGATAACAGAGTGGGGTGATGTAGGAGTGGTCTCGGTCGATCGAGTTCACTTTTGCCCGGCCGTCGTGTTACCTATTCGGATCGACGAAGATATTTTTAGGGGCACTGAGCAGAGCACCGGACACAGAAACTCCAGAATCAGATGGCGGCCATGGACTCCCTCAGCCTTCGGCATCGTCCGGTGGATCGCGCCATCCAGATCGTCGCGCCGTATTGCGATCTTGCGAGCCGCCTCGAGGTCGTCCCACCGTCGGCTCTGGTCAGAGGGCTCTACTTGCGATCGCTCGAAACCGTGTTGCAACGCGCGGGTCGTCCTCAGCTCTATCGAGACTGTTTCGAGGGTGAGCGCTGGTCCCCGGTCCGAATGTATCCGTTGCGTGACTATATGATTCGCCTGGCGCTTGCCGGTGCCTCGTTACGCTCGCCGGAGAAAGTGCACGAAGGCATGCACGACATCTGGCGCACCAACGCGACCACGTTTGCGGCCAGCTTGCTCGGTCGGACGATGCTGCGCCTGCTTTCGCACGATCCCGTCCGGCTCACCGAGCAAGGCCTCGCTGCGCGTCGGCAGACCTACCAATACGGGCATTGGGAGATCGTCCGCCACGGTCCGCGTGCGGTGGAGATGGTATACCGTGAAGAGTATCTCTGGATCGAGTCGGCCATCGCCGGCGGCGCAGTGGGCGCGTTCGAGGCGTGCGGCATCGAAGCCAAGCTCGAAACGAAATTGCTCAATCGATTCGACGGTTCGACCATGATCACGTGGTAAGAAGCTCGGGAGGAGCAGCCAGCGGGTTCCCGTGATTAAGAACGACGAGCCAAACCTCCCCGAGACCGAGGGTGGAGTCGGCGTGTGGGTGCTCGCGCCGAGCCCCGCGGCCGCCGATCGCATTTCCGCTACGCTCGCTGATCGTTACGCCACGCACGACACCCAGATCTTGGTTGTCGACGGTGCACCTGCCGAGCTCTTGCCGCGCCTGCGTCAGCGCGTCGGCGGCGCCCCGCTCGGCTTCGTGGCGGTGGACGAAGTAGCGGCGCTCGACGCGCTCTCGCACGGTGCGGATGAAGTGCTGGTCTGGCCGGCCCCGGATGATCGCGCGATTCACGGCTTTTTCGACCGCACGCAGCTGCGCGCAGCGCTGCGCAAAGGGCAAGAGCACAGTCGCGCCTCCATGGTCCACACCGAGAAGCTGTCGGCGCTCGGCACGCTGGTCGCGGGCGTAGCGCACGAGATCAACAATCCACTGATGGCGCTGCAGCTCAGCATCGAAGCTTGCATGGCGCTGATGACGCCGCTCGCGAACGTGGTGCACGAGCTCTCCGTGTGGGCGACCCGCGGCTGGGGTGCGACGCCCGAACAAGTACAGATGCTTCATGATCTCGCGCTGACCGGCGCGCCGCGCGTGGAGGGGCGCCAGCTGCTCGAAGAAATGCTGGCCGCTTCGTCGGCCATTGGCAGCGTGGTCCGTGATCTGCGCGTGTTCGCCCGCTCCGATGGCGACCGCGAGGAAGCGCAGATGCTCGACGCCAACGACGTCGTCGATCAAGCATTGCGCCTCGTGGGTCGTGAGATCGGCATGGTCGCGCACATCGAGCGTGACTACGCGCGAGCGCTGCCGCGCGTGGTGGTGCCGCACGGTCGCCTGACGCAGGTGTTGGTCAACATCTTGATCAACGCAGCGCACGCCATCAACGACGTCGAACGCGAGGTGCATCGAGTTCGCATCACCACTCGGGCCGATACCGAGTACGTGGCGATTTCCATCTCCGATACCGGCCCGGGTATCGCATCGGAAGCGCTGTCGCACATCTTCGATCCGTTCTTCACGACCAAACGTTCTGGGCTCGGTACCGGTCTCGGTCTCAGCATTTCTCGTTCGATCATGCGCGATCTAGGCGGTGATTTGATCGTGGAGAGCGTGCACGGGTCGGGGGCCACGTTCATCGCGCTGCTCCCGCTCCCGGATCACGCGACCATGCGCAAGGCGTACCTGCAAAACCGTGACGCCGCGGTACGTCGTCCATTGAGCAAGCGCCATACGGTGCTCGTGATCGACGACGACGAGCGGATCTTGAAAGCGTACGCGCGCATGCTGGCCAGCTCTTGCGACGTGATCATGGCCAGCGACGGGCAAGAAGCCATCGATCTGCTGAGCTCCGGCTCCAGCCCGGACGCCGTCGTGACCGAGATTGCGCTGCCGGAGGTCGATGGCCGCGCGCTGTTCGAGTGGCTACGCCGTGAGCGACCAGCGCTCGCGGCGCGCACCGTGTTCGTGACTTCGGATGCTACGCGCGAGCGCTACCGCGCGTTCCTCGCCGATACCATGAACGGAATTTTGACCAAGCCGGTCAGCGCGAATGATTTGTGGACCGCGCTGGCGAACTTGGTCAATCAGCGGTCGACCAGCTCAAGGCCGCCGCCGCGCGAGTGAAGCCCGCGCCCTGGGCGTAGATCACGACCCGCGCGCCCTCGGTGAGCTTGCCCGCGTCGCGCGCGGCGATCAAATTGACGACAGGGCCCACGCCCCCCAAATGGGCATAGCTGCGATAGGTCTGGGTCGCGACGTCTGGCTTCAGACCGAGCGCTTCGGCGATCGCCAAAGGCACCCAGCGACGCGGCTGCACGCTCAGCAGCACGTCGATCGAATCGACGGCAAAACCCGAGCGTTGCGCGAGTTCGGCCACGGTGCGCGCGGCCGTGGGCACCGTGTCTTGCATCAGCGCGCGAGTGGCGTCGGGCGATCGGCTGCCCATGGATAGCGCGCTGCCCGCCTCCCACCAAGGTGGGTCGGTCTCGTCGGTCTTGCCTCGGCACCAAACGACGGCGTCGTGGTGCTCGCCGTGGGTCATGCTGTGGGTCTGCAAGATCCCCGGAACCTTGCTGGCCGTGACGAGCATGGCTGCCGCGCCGTCACCGACGCTGGGCGCCGCCGGGTGAGACATCGCGAACGTGCGCGTACACAAGTGCGAGGAGGTGAGCAGCACCGTGCGCGCACGCCCCGACTCAATCAGCGAAGCTGCCAAATTCAGATGCGTGATCGGGCTGGCGCACGCAGCGTCCACACTGACGGACCAAGCGCGCTTGGCGCCGAGCAGATCCCCGACGCGGCAAGCGTTGCTGGGCATGATCCGATCCGGAACCAAGGCCCAGGAGAAAATGGCATCGACTTCGGCAGCGTCGACCCCGGCATCGTTCAACGCGGCGCGGCCCGCGTTGGCTTCGGCTTCCGCCGAGGTCATGCTCGCGTCTGCGACGCGACGCTCGCGCGCGCCCAAGAACGGATCGTGCTCTTCCTCGGCCAAGTAGCGCTTGACGATGCGAAGCGTTGGATCGCGTTCGTCGCTCGGCACGTCGACCAGCGAGCGATCGCCTTGTTTCATGCGACTTGCGGCGCTGAACGCCTCGGGCCAGTCGGCGTTGGTGCGGATTCGGTCTGGGAACCATTGCCCCAGACCGGCGATCCGAGCGTGCACTAAGCGGTCCCCTTGCTCAGCATCGACATGTGCTGCAAGGCCTCATTGCGGCCACCGCCGGTGAGCTTCACGTCGCGGTCGATGCGAATGTCGAGCACCACCGGCACGCGCGCGGCGCGCAGGCGCGCTAGCTGCTCGGCCGTGATTTCTCCGGGATGGTTCACGCGCAGGCCGGCCATGCCCATCGAGCGCGCCCAGGCTGCGAAGTCCGTCCACGGAGACTCCCACTCGGCTTCGCGCCCGAATACCTGGCGGTAGCCGTGGTACACCATGTTGTAACGAGCGTCGTTGAAGACTGCGAACACGATCGGCAAGCGGTACTTGAGCGCTACCAGCGCCTCCATGCCGACCATTTGCATGCCGCCATCCCCGCACACGCAGACTACGGGCCGCTCGGGATCGGCGAGCGCAAGCCCGATTGCTCCGCTGATGCCGGAGCCCATACTGCCCAGGCCGAGGTGGATCGTGAAATTATCCGGGCCGCGCGCAGTCAGGTAATGCAGCGCGAACAGCATGTGCTCACCGATATCGGTGATGAAGGCCGTGTTTTCCGGAACTGCTGCTTGCAGATCGGCGATTGCGCGCTGAGGCTTGATGCGCGGGCTGGAATCGACGGCGAAGTTCGCGTGCTCGCAGGGCGAAGTTTGACGCAGCTCGCGCAGGCGTGACTGCGACTTTCCGTGACGCAGCCCTTCGCTGACCACGAGCGCTTGGAGATCTTCCGCGAATGCGCCGAGGTCTGCGACGACGCCGAGCGCCGTCGGCAGGTTTCTACCGATCACCGCTGCGTTCAGATCGACGTGCACGAGTCGTCCGCCGTCGGCGATGAACCGCGTCGGACCGATCGAGCAATCGTCCAAGTCGGTACCTAAGACGAGCGCCGCGTCGACGCCGCGTCCGATGTATTCGCGCGCCCAGAGCGACGCCGCCAGCCCGCCGTGCCGCAACGAACGCGGATGCAGTTCACTGACCAAGCCCTTGGCTTGAGGAGTAGTCACGAACGGGATGTCGAACGCATCCACCAGCTTGCGAATCAGCGATGCGTATGGGCGACAACCGGCGCCGATGACCAGCAACGGGCGCTCGGCGGCCACCAACCAATCGGCGGTTTGCTGGACGACCTCTGCCGAGGCACGCGCCACGAACTGAGTGGGCGGTGCTTCCACCAGCGAAAGCGGCGCGCCAGCGCGACCGAGTTGAATCGGGAGCACCAGCAAGGCCGGCCCCGGATTGGCGGGGTTCCTCGCAGCGTTGAGCGCCGCCAAGCCCTGCGCGGTGGCAGTCCGCGATTGCGTCACGCGCACCGTGGCTCGCGTGACGTGGCCCAGCATCTTTTCGATTCCGATGCCTTCCGGCCCGCTGTCTTGGAGCAAGCGCCCGCCTTCCGCCGCCCAGGCGACATCCCCACAAATGACTAGTAGAGGGATTCGTTCGAGGTGCGCCGAGACGATGCCCGTGACGGCATTGGTCGCGCCCGGGCCGGCGGTCACTACCACCGCTGGAACGCGACCAGAAGCGCGGTAGTAGTCTGCCGCAGAGAACGCCGCCGAGGTCTCGTGGCGTGACTCGATCAGCCGCGCGCCTTGTGTGTTCAATATCGCATCGAACACGGGCGAGACGGGGCCGCCAGGAATGCCGAAGAACGTGTCTACGCCCGCGGCAACCAACGCGCGGACCAGCCGATGTGCGGCTGGTGCTTCCGCCTCGACGGCAGGTGCGGCGACGACCACGCCGGATTCGGGCGCGCTCTGCTTGCGACTTCGTTTCGGATTCAGTTCAGCGATGTATGATTGCGGAGCGCTTTCCTCACTGGGATCTAACTCGGTTTCCGCAACGTTCTGTTGTGACATGTAATCTCCAAGGCGATCCCCATCGTGCTCGCGATAACACACTTGGGTTGTCAGTTGTGTGAACACCGTTGCGTTTTTGTTGGTCTCCGATTTTTAATTCGCCTGCACGAGCGTGCATGCGGCTACGTGCGAGTGCACGAGTTGTGCATCGCGAGCAACACTATCGAATGTGTTTTTCCCAGAGCGCTGTAAATGGCGTCGGTTTTACGGACTCGCGTCGAGCGCGCGTCGGTAACGTTCGCGTCTGAGATCGTCTTCGAGAATTTCGAAGGCTTCCGCGAGCACTTCCAAGATCAGCTCTACGTCGTCGCGCAAATCGACGGTTTCGCTGGTCAGAATTCGGCTCGGATCGTACTCGTCTTTGAGCGACCCGTAGGCGCGCCGAATGTCGTAGCTAGTGGCGCTCCGCGAGACTCCGAGCAGCGCGAAGTAATCGCCTTCTTCGCTCAAGGCCTTGCGCGAGAGGATGCGCGCGCGGAGCGCGGCGTGATCCAAGTGATCGGGCCTGGCCGAGCGCTTTTCTTGCGCTTCGCGCGGGGCGCGTCGCTCGCCACTGGCTCGTGCCAATACCGACAACTCCACGAGTATGTAAAGCACCGCTGCAAAGTCTTTGTGCCCGGCGCGGCGCAAGGTCTCGGCTAGTGGTTCCTCGTTGATGGAGCGTACGATCGCCGCTTCTGCGTCTGTGATTGCGCACTCGCCGAGCAGTGCCGGGTTGTCGCCCTTCTGCAGTACGGTGCTTGCCCCGCCCAGTCGCTGCAGCGCTTGTTCCGGCGAAACGGCACGACGCACGATTTCGACCAAGACCTCTGCACCCGTCGCGCCGCCGAAGACCGCGGGTTCGGCCTGCAAACGCACCGGTACGTCGCCTTCCACGCTCACTGCACCGCTGTTGAGCAACACGATCCGCCCGACGAGCCATTCAGCGTGTGCGCGCAGCACTGGCCACAGGTCGTCTTGGCGGAGATGTCCCTGCGCGATCAGCGCGGCGCCCGCGTGCCGGCCGAACTGGGGCAGCTTACGCCCGACGCGTGCTGCGACCTCCGCCGGGAGATCCCCTCTCTGCGTGAGGAATGCCACCAGCGATTCGCCGTCCGCTCCCGACGCGGCAGTAACGAAGTCACCATCGCGGAACAACACCCGTCGAATCCCGGTGCTGTCTTCGAACGCGAGGGCGCCCGTATAGCGAGCACGCACGACGCGTGCGAACGCACGCACGGCGTCGCCCGTGCCGAGTGACGCAGGGATATCGAGCTTCGGCGCCTCTCGGCGCAGCTCGGGCGGCGAGGCTGCCGCAGGCGGGGAGGGAGGCGAGGGCGGTGGGCCGAAGTCGGGCGGCGAGCGATCGCCAACCGAGCGCGCGGCGGGCGGCACGGTCGATAGCGATGCGGGACTCTCCGAGTGCGCGGCGGCCATGCTGGGCGGCATGTCGGTGATCGGGCCATGCGCGGTGATGCCGGCGAGCGAGGCCGACGCTCGACTCAGCGCCGGCTCATCGAATCCGCCACGCGCTGACTGTTCGCCCTCGCTGCGCATGCGAGAGGTATGACGCGGTGGTGTCGCGGGCGGTTCGGTCGAACGGGACGACTGCGATTCCGGACTCTCTGCGGGCGGCAGATCGGTGCTCTCGCGAGGTGCGGCGGTTTTCTCGCGCGCGCTGTGTTGCGAAGGTTCTACGATCTCGGGTGCGGCGTTGTTACCGCCGCTGGCTGTGCCTGCGCCGGTCGTCTTGGTGACCGAGCGTGGCCCCGGTTCGGCATCACCGTTGTGGGTGCCGATCGAGCTGTCGTCGTCATCGTCGTCGTCGTCGAAATCGAGCGGCTCGTCCAATGCGTCGAGCACGTCCGCGGGCAAGATGGCTTCCAGCTCGGCTTCGGGCGAGAGACGATCGGAAGGCGGGATCGACGAATTGCGCACCGAGAGCACGCGCCGCTCAGCGGTTGCGAGCAGCGATTCCAATGCGGGGCTGAGCTTGGCTTGAGGCAGCTCCGCAGGGCGCGGGGGGAGCAGGTGGCTCGAGGCCGACGGCCGACTCGAATGCGGCTGGCTGTCGGGCGCTTCGGAGTTACGCGCGCTCGTCGGACCGGGCTCGGTTCCCGGACTCGTAGCAGGCGCTGCGTGGTACGGCGCAGACGCAGAAGGCGAGGACGGTGATGAGGGCAGATCTCGTGGTGCGTCGGTTTTGCCCGCGTCGTAGCGGTACGGGCGACGTGTGGCCGCGACCAGCACCGGGGCGCGATTGGTGGGCGTGCTGCGTAGGTTGAAGTCGTGCCGAGCCGCGGGTGCTCCGATCAATGCTTCGACCTTGCGCAGCAAGATGAAGTCATCGACCGGTCGTACGAAAACTCCGCTCGCCTCTTGCTGCAGAGCTCCGGCATTCTGCTCCACCGTGCGACCCGGCTCCCCGAGAAAGATCACGTCGATCCGGCCACCACCCGGTGCCTCGCGGACTCGCTGGATGGTCTCGAGCGCGACGGGCGCATCGGCGTCGCACAAAATCAACGAGGGGCGTTGCACCGAAACACGGCTGACGAGCAGTCCGAGCGGAACATCGATCACCGGGTAACCGCGTCCACGTAGCGCAGTCGTGAGGCGCTCGGCCTCCGCCGAGGCGTCGCTCACGAAGATGAGCGAGCCACCTTCCTCGTTGTTGCCGGTGTCGCCTCCGGCCTCAAGGTGCGGTGTCACTACGGTGAGAGTGTAGCGGCTTTCAAGCGCCGGTTTCACCCCCCGAAATCACGCTCACGGGTTTCGCGGAGGTTGGCTCGGACTCGGCTCTGCCGCGCGGCCGCCCCAGCGACCACCGATGCGCACACCGAGAGCCGGCCAGTACCGTGCCGAGACCACCATCACGGTGACGAAAGTCACGATGAACCACTCGCCGCCGTTCAATCCAAACACCGACATCGAGTAGGGCAGGTTCCGTTCGCTAGCAAGCCCGCTCGGCTGCTACCGTGCGTGAGTGGCGCGCGCGGATCACGATTGCGTAATCGGCCTCGGTTCCAATCTGGGAAACCGGCTGGAGTTTTTCCGCACCGCTGTGCGACATTTGCAGGCGTACGCGCAAATCACCGGCTTTTCGGCGCTGTACGAGAGCGCGGCGGTCGGCCCCGCCCAGCCGGACTACCTGAACGCGGCGCTGCGCTTGCGAACCTCGCTCGAGCCGCTCGCCCTGCTTTCACTGCAACTCGAAATCGAGCGCATCGCGGGCCGAATACGGCTCGAGCGCTGGGGGCCTCGCACCCTCGACTTGGACCTGTTGTTGATTGCCGGCCAAACGGTCGATCAGCCGGG
>Ga0247761_1000116_pt1 | contig 14177 bp, 8 predicted proteins | sample UWRJL111311C4_FD_179915 | JGI IMG/M metagenome (GOLD analysis project Ga0247761, IMG submission 179915) | Plant litter microbial communities from Arlington Agricultural Research Station in Wisconsin, United States - UWRJ-L111-311C-4 | ecosystem: Environmental > Terrestrial > Plant litter >...
GGGCACCTTCTACACCGAAGACCCGACGATCCGCGCCCACAACGACGGCATCTGCACCACGCTCCAGGGCGCGATTGCGGGCGGCGCACTGTTCGATCCGAGCTCAGCCATTCTTGGTACGGTGCTGCAGCTCGCCCAATCGAATCCCTCCGGGCTCTCGCCGATAGCAGCTTTCCCACCGGGAACCACCAACCAGCAATCCATGTTCTATGTGTTCGGCACGCCGCCGCCGGTTGGCGCACTGTCGCCGACGCCTGGTTTCATCCGAACCAAGGTGGACTTTGCGACTCAACGCTTCGTGTACACCAACGAGCAACGGCTGGAGCTGGTGGGGCCTTTGTTCGACAACTACGGGTCACTCGCGGCGTTGCGCGATCTGTCTTGCGGTCTCGCGGGGCGGGATGACAGTCACTACGACAACGTAGGTGCGTTTCGCGGGGACCTGCTGGTGTTCGTTGAGGGCACGGGCTTTGGCCCCGCGATGTTCGATACCGTTTCCCTCTTCGATCACGCGGACCACGTCAGTATCGAGCACCATCCCGAGTTCGGAGAGGCGGACCCCTATTTCGGCTTCCGCTGGAAGCACACCTTCCTGAAGCCCTTGCAGGATTGGCTCAAACGAACGCTGTAGAACGTCGATTGCCCTAGACGGCCGCGACTTGGGCATTACGATCCAAGTCGTGATGTCAAAGACAGTACTGCTGACGCTATTGCTCCTCGGCGCTTGCCACCACGATCGGGACGCAGCGGGGCCCGCGGAGCGCGCTGGTAGGGGCGTAGATACGGCGGCAGAAAAGACCGGTACCGCGCTCGAGGGGGCAGCGGTCAAGACGGGCCACGCCCTGGACAGTGCGGGGCAAGCGACCGGTCGCGCCTTCGAGCGGGCTGGCAACAAGCTACAGGGGAAGAGCACCGCGCCCTCGGCCTCGGCGTCTGCTGCACCCAAGCCCGCGCCCAAGCCCTAGAATCGAGTCACCCCGAGTCCCGTCGCAGCGGTCGGTGAGGCGATTTTGTCCAAATTTAACGGCTCAACCGGCGCGAGGCGGTGCCGTTAAGTGCTCTGTGGGCGAAATGCGTGACGTGGACGAGCTCTATCTGCGCGGAATGGAACGACTGATTTTGGTCGTTCAAGAATTGTCCCAAGCCCGTAGTTTGGAAGCGATCCAAGTCATCGCGCGGCGAGCTGCGCGTCAATTGACCGGGGCGGATGGCGCGACTTTCGTGCTGCGCGACGGAGACAAGTGCTTCTACGCCGATGAGGACGCGATTGAGCCCTTGTGGAAAGGAATGCGTTTTCCGCTTTCCGCGTGCATCAGCGGCTGGGCGATGTTGAACGCACGCGCTGCGGTGATCGAAGACATTTACGCCGATGCGCGGATTCCCGCCGATGCTTACCGGCCGACCTTCGTGAAAAGTTTGGCGATGGTGCCGATCCGGACATCGGCGCCGATTGGGGCGATTGGCAACTATTGGGCGACCCAGCGCATGCCGACCGAGAGCGAAGTGCGCCTGCTGCAGGCGCTGGCCGACTCTACGTCGATCGCGATCGAAAACGTTCAGACCCAGGCTGCCTTGCTCCGCACCGAATTGCAGCTGCAACATGCGCAGAAGATGGATGCCGTCGGGCGACTCGCGGGCGGCGTCGCGCATGATTTCAACAATGTGCTGTCGGTCATTCTGGGCTACGCGACCATGATCGGCGACGACTTGAAACCCGGTGAGCCGCTGCGTGCCGATATCGATGAAATCAAGATTGCGGGTCAACGCGCTGCACAACTCACGCGGCAGCTCTTGGCCTTCAGCAGACAGCAAGCCTTGGAGCCCAAGGTGCTGGATCTGAATCAGGTGGTGGGGGCCATGGAAAACATGCTGCGGCGCCTGCTGGGCGCCGACATCGACTTGACGCTGCTGCCCGCCACGCAGCTATGGAATGTGCGCGCCGATCCAGGCCAGTTCGAGCAAGTATTGATGAACCTGGCGGTGAACGCGCGTGACGCGATGCCAAAAGGCGGCAGGCTCACCATAGAGCTCAAGAACGTCGAGCTGGACGAAGACTATGCGGCGGCGCACCATGAAGTGACACCCGGCTCGTACGTGATGCTAGCGGTTTCCGACTCGGGCTCGGGCATGGATCGCGCGACCGTAGCCCGAATTTTCGAGCCGTTTTTCACGACCAAAGAGCAGGGAAAAGGCACGGGGCTCGGACTCTCGATCGTGTTCGGCATCGTCAAGCAGAGCGGTGGACACGTTTGGGTTTACAGCGAGCCGAATCAGGGCACGACCTTCAAGCTCTATCTGCCCCGCGCGGAGGGTGTCACCATTTCGAGTGCTGCTGAGGTCACGGCTCTGCGTACCACGCGCGGCAACGAGACCGTGCTCCTGGTCGACGACGACGACCAAGTTCGAGCGGTGGCGCGCGGCATTTTGCGGCGCCAGGGCTACGTCGTCTTGGAGGCGGCCAACGGGGGCGAGGCACTTTTGATCGCCGAGCAGCACCCAGCAAAGATTCAGCTGCTCCTGACCGATGTGGTCCTGCCTCGAATGAGTGGGCGTCAGATCGCGGAGCGGATCACCACCATGCGTCCGGGGATCGACGTCCTGTTCATGTCGGGCTACACCGATGACGCGGTCTTGCAGCACGGTATCCTGGAGTCCGGCGTTGCGTACCTGCAAAAGCCGCTCACGCCGGACTCGATGGCCCGCAAGGTGCGGCAGGTTCTCGACGCGAGCGCGCAAGCCTTCTAGGAGTGGTCTGTCTCGCCGCTCGGTGCGAGCTCCGCGTCGCTGGCGGGGGGAGGCCTGCTTTGGCGTGGATTGTCCAATACCGATCGAAGCTTCGTCAGGAGCAGCAGCGGCATCAGCGGTTTTTGCACGAAAGCAAACTCCGAGCTCAGCACCCCGTGGTAAATGATGGCATCGTCCGTGTAGCCCGACATGAACAAGACTTTCATGCCAGGCCGCAAAGGTGCCAAGCGCTCCCAAAGCTGCCTTCCTCCGATGCGCGGCATGACCACGTCCGTCAGTAGCAAATGGATGGCGCCTTTGTACTGTTCGCAGACCAGCAATGCGTCACCGCCCGTCGCGGCCTCGATCACGTGATAGCCATGCTTGCGCAGGATCGCGCAGGCCAGCTGACGCACTTGCTCGTCATCCTCGGCCAGGAGCACCGTCTCCACACCCCTCAGGGTGACTGGGATGATGGTCGTCCGGTCCGTGGTTTGTAGATTGGCTGCCGCGCGCGGGAGGAAGATCTTGAAGCTCGTGCCTTCGCCCGGCTCACTGTAGACCCAGATGCTGCCGCCGCTCTGTTTGACGATTCCGAACACCGTGGAGAGCCCAAGGCCGGTTCCTTTGCCGCGATCCTTGGTCGTGAAGAAAGGCTCGAAAATCCTGGATTGGGTCGCGCGGTCCATGCCGCGGCCGGTGTCACTGACACTCAACATCACGTAGGGACCCGGCTCGACGCCCAGGTGCTCCGAGGCGTAATTCTGGTCGAGCTCGACATCGCCCGACTCGATCGTGAGTTTGCCGCCACGCGGCATGGCGTCGCGCGCGTTCACCACGAGGTTCAGTACGACTTGTTCGATCTGCGTCGGATCGACGAAGACCGTACCGAGCCCACGCCCCGTGAGCAGGGTGAGCTCGATATCCTCGCCGATCAGTCGACCTAGCATCTTGGCCATGCCAGTGATGGCTTCGTTGATATTGACCACCTTGGGCTGGAGCACCTGCTGGCGACTGAACGCGAGCAGCTGCCGCGTCAGATCCGCGGCGCGGTTGCCGGCACGGGCGATCTGCTCCAGATCCGCACGCATGGGGTCCGAGTTGGGTAGGCCATCCAGGAGCAGATCCGAATAGCTGATGATTACGGAGAGCAAGTTGTTGAAATCGTGGGCAACGCTGCCGGCCAAAGTGCCGATGGCTTCCATCTTCTGCGACTGACGTAGCTGTTCCTCGGTTTGGCGCAGCGTCTGTTCGACACGCACGCGGTTGGCCGATTCTTGCTCGGCCATGGCAACCGCTCGTGCCCCGACCTGCTCGGCGTGTCGCTGTTCGGTCAAATCGAGCGCGAAGGCGATGAAGCGAGGTGCGTCGAGCATCGCCGCGCCGACCAATACCGGAGCGCGCGACCCATCCTTGCGGAAGTATTCCTTTTCACGGGCTCGAATGGCGCCCGTCCCTTTGAACTGCTCGAGCGCGATCGCATCCTGCGCCTTCCATTCCGGGGGCGTGAGATCCCAGAGCTTGATCTGGCCGAGGTCGAAGTCGGCGCGCGTGTAGCCGAGCATGCGCAAGAAGGCGTCGTTCAGCTCGTGAATCCTACCGTTCAGGTCGGCGATGATGATGCCTAAAATGCCCGAGTAAGCCAGATGGCTGAAACGCGTTTCGCTCTCGAGCAGCGCGCGTTCCGTCTCACGCTCGTCGGTTTGATCGCGGAACACCAGCACCACGCCGCGCGACGTTCCTTGTGCATCGCGGATGGGAGCGCCACTGTCGGCGATCGCCCGCGAACTGCCGTCCCGGGCCACGAGCACCGTATGGAGCGGCCGGCCCACCATCGAACCGTCGCTCAAGATGCGCTCGACGGGCGTGGCAATGGGTTCGCGGGTGTCCTCGTCCAAGACCTGGAACACGCTCGCCAAGGGCTTGCCCAAAGCTTCTTGAAGAGGCCAGCGCGTGAGCTCGGTCGCGACCGGATTCATGTTCGTGATCAAGCCACGGATATCCGTGGTAATCACGCCGTCGCCGATGCTCTTCAGGGTGATGGCGAGGTTATCCTCGTTCTCTTGGAGCTTGTGTTCAGCCTGGCGACGCTCGAGATCCGAGGCGTGGAGGGCCATGGCCGTCGATACTACCAAAGTAGACAAGCACACGATGCACGAGGCCACGAACACGGCGGTGCCGAACGCAGTGCCGAACAGTTCCGCGTTTTGCCCCTTCACGCGTAACCAGCCGAGCGAGATCGGGATCAACACGATCGGCGGCAGGACCTTGCGCACGAGCTGCCCGCCGGGGCCCGAACTGCTCACCACGCGCATTAGGCCCTGTGCGGGACGCGCGAACAAAATACCGAAAGCGCACAACTGGAACGCGATCGCGGTGTGCAAGGCCATCGAGCTGTAGGGTCTGATCGCGTACAGGGAGTCGACGCCGTACATGTAGCCGAGTAACGCGGCGAACGCAGACAGACTGACGAGTAGCGCGAGCCACTCGCTCGGTCGGTGTTGCGCTCGCCCCCAATGGGTATCGATGACCAATAAAGCGCCGCCGAGCAGGGTGAAGTGCACGGCGGCGGCAATCGACATGCGTGCGGGCCATCGACCCGGATCGGCACCGCCGTAGAACACGCGGTCGATGCCGAGATCCCAGCCGGATACGTACTCGAGCAAGGTCAAGCTGCCCAAGAGGAGCACGCCGCATGCAAGCCTGCGTCCGGTTCGGTGCCCAGCCTGGACGTCGCCACGTAGCGACCACAGAGCAGCGCCCGTGCACAGAAAGCCGAGCGCCGTGTTCGGCTTCATTGCCGCAAAGCGCGGACTCAGACTTATCAGCACTTGCCAGCGTAAGAGCCAGCCGAAAAGCACCGCACAGCCCAACGCAACCAGCGAAAGCGCAATCGTGCGCGATGCTGTCTCGAGTCGAATGACCCGTTGTTGGTCGCCGCTCAGCGCTGCGCCGGAACCGCCTCCCATGCCAACGAAAACTCTAGCGCAATTGTGCGCTCGTCACGGCGGGCAAGCATACGGCGCTTTCCGCGCATTTCCGCAACAGGGGCGGGGCGGCCCCTAGCGCAACTGGGGCAGCGCTGTCTCTACTAGTGGGGCAAGCGCGTCCGCGACCAAGTGGGAGCCATCGGCGTTGTAGTGGATTGCGTCTTTGAAGACTTTGCGCCGTTTCCGCTCGATCGCGGCTCGGAACAACGCAGGCACGTCCAGAAATTGCACGCTAGACCCCGTGACGAGGGTGCTCAAGAAACCGTTCAGGGCCCGGCCGCGGCCGCCGCACAGATCCGTGGTGTCCGCGCGGCTGGCTCCGACCAGAATTACCGGGATGGAGCGCGGCTTGGCCATATCTAGCATGGTGTGCACGTTGTGCTCCAGGCCCTTTTCCCAGCGCTCGAGCTTGGCGGCCTTGTCCAGACCTGCTGTCTCTTCGTCGCTGTCTGCCGACGACGGCCGCGGTGTGGGCACGCCCAGGGCGTCGGTCCACCACTTCTTCAGCACCACGACTGCGTTCGAATACAAGAGCTTGCCCGCAACGCCCGAGTGCAAGTTGCGCACGTAGGCGCGGCGCTGATCCTCGCGCACTTCGTTGGTGTCGTGAGTGTGGACGATGAATAGGTCCGGTTCGTATTCGAGCGCTTCTCGAAAGCGGAGCACCTGGCGCGTGGAGCCGAAGCCGGGTACGGACAAATTGATCAGCCGCAGGTTACGGCCAGGGTGGGCGCGCTCGAGTAGTTCGAACGTGCGGCTCGGATAGTTGCCGTCGCTCTTGCTCGCTCGCGGACCTTCCCAAGAGATCGACGCGCCGATAACGATGATGCGTAGCTCGCCGGCCGGCTTCTTGCGCGGGAATTCCTGCGGAATGATGTTCATGTCCTGCGTCGGCGCGCAGCTCATTCGATCGTGCACCGGAAAGCAGGCGCGTGAACCTTCGAAGCCGTACTGGGGGGCAAGGGGGTAGTTGCCGGTATAGGTTTCGAGCGAGACGAAAGGTGGCTTGAAAAAAACACGCGTGGCGAGTTCCAAGCAGGCAAGTAGCGTAATGGCGAACAGCGCCCCCAGCGGCAGGCGGCGCCAGCTAAAACTGGAAGTAGATGAAGGTCTGTCCACCTGGAGCTCCCGCAATCAAAATCGACAACAGTACCGCCGCATACACCAAACCGCGCGCCCAAAACTGACGGCGTTCCAGGAAATGGGGCCACAGCTCTTCTGCCAGCTCGAGCAGCATCAGCAGCGCAGTGCATGCGCACAGCCACTTGGCGGAGGTCGAGGCCTCGCCCCACGCGCCGCCGCGCTCGGCAATGCTCAGTAGCACTTGTTTGACTTCGTTCAGGCTGTGCGCCCGAAATGGCAGCCAGCCGAGCACTACGAGGTGGAACATCAGCGCGCAGCGCAGCACACTCCAAAATCCGCCCCCTACCGCGCCACTCGGCTGAACCCGACTCAAGGCGGGTTTCAGCAGGCGATGCACGACCAAGAGCAGCCCATGGTAGGCGCCCCACAACACGAACGTCCACGATGCGCCGTGCCACAAGCCGCCGAGCAGCATGGTCAAGAAGAGATTGAGCAGAGTGCGCCGCGCGCCGCGCTGGTTCCCGCCGAGCGGGATGTACAAATAGTCGCGCAGCCAGCTCGACAGGCTGATATGCCAGCGCTGCCAGAAATCACTGGGGTTTCGCGCTAAATACGGACGGCGGAAGTTGAGCGCGAAGTCGAAGCCGAGCAGCTTGGCCGTGCCTCTCGCAATGTCCGTATAGCCCGAAAAATCCCCGTAAATCTGAAACGCAAACGCATACAAGGCCAAGATGGCTTCGGCTCGTGTCAGGCTCTCGGTCTTCGAGAACGCCTGATCGACGACCGTCGCCAGATTGTCGGCAATGAATACCTTCTTGTACAGGCCGAACAAGATCAGCGTTGCGCCCGAGTACAGCGCTTCGGGCGGCAGGCTGCGCGCCGCGTTGATCTGGGGCAAAATCCGGCGTGCCCGCTCGATGGGCCCCGCCACCAACTGCGGGAAGAGCGATACGAACGTGGCAAACGAAAGCAAGTTCCGTTCGGCGGGGATCAGCCCACGGTACACGTCGATCGTGTAGCTCATGGTCTGGAACGTGTAGAACGAGATCCCCACCGGCAGCACGATGCCGAGGGCGACCGGATGCGCACCAAACCCAAATTTTTCGAGCAGCGCCGCGCCGCTGTCGACGAAAAAGTTCAGGTATTTGAACAGGCCCAGGATGCCGAGCTGGACGGAGACGCTGAGCGTGATCAGCCACCTCCGACGTCGAGGGTCCGTGCTCGCTTCTAGCCTCAGCGCGACGAAATAGTCGACCAACATCGAGAACCAGAGCAGGCCCAAGAAGCGGTAGTCCCAGCAGGCGTAAAACCACTGGCTTGCCAGAACGAGGAGCACGTTTTGCGCACGCCAGCGCTTGCCCAGAAGCCAGTTGGCGAGGAACACGAGCGAGAAGAAAAGCGCAAAGCGCCCGGTATTGAAGAGCAAGTCAGTCCGCCGATCGCCGTTCTTTCCTCAACGGCCAGCGGACCTTACACTGCGGCCGCCGATCGCCCCAGCGCCTTCGCCGATTCGAAGCGATCTGGCGGGCGAATGTTTCGGGAGACGGTGAAACGGAGAATCGGCGAGGAACCGGCGCAATCGCCTGCGAACGACCTTGCTCTCTCGCTCTGCCCGAGCAAAGACTGCGGAGCTCCTGGGCCGTTTCATTCAAGCACCGCGACGATTCGAAAATGACAGAGTTTCTACAATCCATGCCGACCGCCTACGCCGCTGCCTTCACGAGCAGCGAGGTGGCCGAGCACGCCAGAGTCGTGGCGCGCCGGGGAGCGCATCTGGTCCACGCCGAACTTTGTGCGAGCACCTCCGGCGAACAGGTCTGTGTCGTAGCGGAGGACCGTCCGGGGCTCTTGGCCTTGGTCACGGACGCGCTGCTGGTTCACGGTTTGAGCATCCGCAACGCCAAGGTGTATTGCCGAAAGCGCGCTGACGGTCGGTCGGAAGCCGTCGACTTTTTCCAGCTGCAGCACGCGAAGGGGGAAGACGGCGTCGACGTAGGCGCAGCGGAGCTCGGCGCGTTCCTACAAACGCTGTCCGAGCTCGTCGCTGAAGACGTGCTTGCCTCGTCCCGGCCGAGCGCGGCGCCCCCGTCCCACGTGCCCGCGACGCGTGTCTACTTCGAGCTGGAGGCGCTGCGTCGCGACGAAGCAACCCTACTCGTCGAAGCGCCGGACAGCGAGGGGTTGCTCAACGCGATCACCAACGCTCTCGCCGCCCAAAACGTCCATATCCGCGCCTCCGAGATCCGCACGGAAGGCGGCATCGCCCACGATCGCTTCGACCTCGTCAGCAACGACGCGCAAACGCTCACCGCGGTGCGCTTGTGCGATATTCAACAGGCCGTATTGGCTGCGCTGCCCAAACCCGGGCGCCGCTGAGCGTGCCTCATGCTGCGCTTCATTGCTGGTTTCGAACGACGGATCGACAATGACACGCGCGATTTGATATTTCGCGGCCTATTTTCGTCGATTTTTCTCGGTTTGGGCAGCGAACACCTGCTCGACGATCGCCTGATTCAGCACTTCATGCCGGCTTGGGTCGGCTATCCCATGCTCGCGTCGCGCGTCAGTGGCTTGGTGCTCTTGATCGGGGGCGTATCCATCCTCACCGGTTATCGCATTCAACTCGGGGCTCGGTTGCTCGGGGCATTCGTGTTCGTCGTCACCGTGGCGGTGCACTTGCCGGGGGTGTTCCAGGTGCCACCCGGGATCCCGGCTGATGCGGCTTGGCTGTGGGCGGTGTTCCAGCGCTCGAACCTGGTCAAGAACCTGTGTCTGTTCGGCGTCTGCGTGCACCTCACCACGCACGCCCCCGGTCGCTTCAGTATCGACGCTTGGCGCGCACGCCGTATCTCTGGCGAACGCGCCCCACGCTAGCGTCCCTCCGAAACTTCTTCGATTGTATCCGGGATCAGCCCGTGCGCTTCTTGGTGAACGGCGAGCGCGGCTTCGGCGTTCGGCGCTTCGGACAAGCACATCACGGTTCCGCTCGCTGGATCCAGCCAGTAATTGAGGTATTTGACGTCGTGCTTGGGACCCACGGCTAGGTCCTGCTTGTGCGCGGCGGCCACGTCCGCAGCGGTGACTTTGCCGGCACCCAAGTGATGCACGTCCATGAACAGCCAAGCAATAGATCTTGCCCTGCTTTTCGTCGACCCAATATGCCTTGTACTCGACTCCGTAGTTGCTCTCGGCAGCCAAGTCTTTCTGGTGCGCCCCGGCGACGTCTTTGGCGGTCACCTTGCCGCGTCCGAGTTCGTGGACGTCCATGAACAGCTTCTTGTTCGTAACCGTGACAGGCTCGTAGGACGCAGCGGTCGCGTTCGGCGCGCCCCGCAATCATGAATGCATCTCGCATGCTGAGCGATACGGCGCGACTCGTGTGGCGTTTCGGCCGAGTCCATCGATTGACCTCGCTCGGAGAGGAGTCGCGTTCATTGCGGAAGCCTGGCCAGGCCGGCGCGAGTGCCGACCCAGAGTGCCCCCGCGAAGCCTTTCACGGCGGTGACATCGCTGCTCGGCAGCGGTCCAAGCCGCGTCGAATGGCTCTCGTGCGCTTGCCCCGGCTCGAACGTGAGCAAGCCGTCGCCCATGCTGGCCGCGTACAGCCCCCCGCCGAATCGTTCGAGGCCGTGGGGATTGATCCATAGCGCTTCTGTGCCGGCGAAAGGCGTGGCACCGCTCGCTTCCAAGCGCGTGACACCCCCTTGGTAAGTGCCGACGTATGTACCGCTCTCGTCAGCCGAGAGCGCGGTCACCCAACGATGAGGCAAGGCGCCGTTCTCGACACTGAAAATTTCGATTCCTGCGCGGTCGATGCGCGCGACGCCCGCGGCCGTGCCAGCCCACAACGTGCCGCCTGCGCCTTCGCTCACTGCGTAGACTATCCGGCTCGGCAGGCCTTGACGTTCGCCCAGCTTGCGCCATTGCCCGTCGCGAAGTCCGAGCAGACCATCCCCCGTCGCGAGCCACAGCGTGCCGTCCGTTGCGCGTGTGAGCCCGTTGACGTGCGTTGCCGCTAACCCCAGTGGGATCTGGCGAACTTCGCCGTCTTTTAGTTGAAATAGGCCGGTCGCGCTGGCCATCCAGAGCACCTCTGGCTCCGCCAAAAGTGCGTTGATGAAACGTGGCGCGCCGTCGATTGGTGTAACGGTGCCGGTCGCGTCCAGGCTGAATGCTCCGCCATCGAAGCTGCCAACGATCAGCTTGCCCTGAAAGGTGACGAGAGCGGAGATGTGGCCCGAGGGGAGCTCGCCGGCCGAGACGCGGCTCGCCGCGCCAGGTCGCGTGGACGGCGCAAGCGCGCGCAGCTCCGCCACCGTCAGGTCGGGCGCGCGCTCGAAAGCGCCATCGCGATACAGGCTGCGCGTGCCGTCTTGGAATCCGACCAAGAGCCCGTCGCCGCGCGCGGCGATGGCGATCGGTCGTACGCCGGGCAAGCCATTGCACGGTGTGAGCTCGCGACCGTCTATGCGTAAGAACCCGTCGAATAGCTCGACGCGCTGCTCGCCCACTCGCCGCTCGGCTTGGCGTTCACTCTTGCCAAACCAGCAGCGCACGCCAGGCAACAGGCGTTCGCCGGGCAGCGCACGAGCGCTGGCCGCGCTGCTCACGGGAGCGCCTGCGGGTTGCTTCGCATCTGCTGATTTTGCCCGAGAAACGCTGGCTTTACGGCCTGCGCCCGCGATCGCAATCTGGGCCACGCTGCGCGAGCTATTCTGCGCGTAGTCGGTCGCAACCAGAGTCACGCGATGCTGCCCGTCCCCGAGCGCCGAAAGGCTTGCTGTCCACTTGCCTTCGGTCGCGGGCGTCAGGAAGTGAGCCTCGCCCTCGATCTCGACACTCACGCTCTTCACGTCCACGAGGTCCATCCGAATGGCATCGCCGTTGCGATCGAATACGTCTGCCTCCGGGACGGCGGTCAGCTCGAGGCGACCTTCACGCTGCGCGACCTCGAGCTGGTAGTGCGGCGCTTTGCTGTCCACTCGCAGAAGCAATCCCCCTCGGCGCTCGGTCTTGCCTTGGCTGGTCGTGAATATTCCCACCTTGTACAAGCCATCGGTCACGCTGCGAGGGACCAAAAATCGACCCAGCCAGAGCCCTTCGGCTTCGTGCCAAGTGCATCTCACTCGTTCGCCCCAGGGCAATACCGCAGTCACCGCGCTCGCGCCGCGCGGCGCGCGAATGCGCAGCTCTGGATCACCGGGTGCGATCCGATCTGGCGAGAGCGCATCGCTGGCGAGCAAGCTGGTGAACGCAGATACCAGCCCAAATTGCTTGGCGAGCTCGATGGCTTGCGCCTGATCTGCAGGGTCATGTGCCGTCTCGAAGCGGGTCTCGAGTGCGGCCAGCTTGGTGCGCGCCCATTCACGCGGCACGCTCACCCGGTCGCTTTCGCGGGCGCTCGGCTGCGCGCTCGCTTCCAAATGCACGGGTTGACCGTGCAATGTCGCCGTCACGCTGGCCTTGAGCATCGCTCCGTTCGATCGCCCGAGGATGTGGATGCGTTCGCCGAGGGCGAGCCGCTCCGGCATCTTGCCATAGCGGTTGTCCTCGCTGAGGCCCTCGAGCGTCATCTGCACGTTCTCCAGCACCGGGGCCGCAACGAGCTGCGCCAACGAGCGCGCCAGCTCGCGTCCCGCGTCGCCGCCTGGCAAGAAGCGCAGGGTCGCGTTTGGAAACAGCTGCTCGAGTTGCGGCTGTCGCGAGGGATAGTTGACCAGCGCCACGAAGACCCGCGTGCTTTCGAAATCACTGGGCTTCGAGGCCGGCGCGAGCAGATCGGGCCTGTCGCCCACCGTCGATTGCCCGTCGGTTACTAGCACCAGCACGGGGTTTTTCGACTCCTGAGTGAGCTCGCGCGCGCGGTCGATGGCCGCTTCGACGTTCGAAAATCCCGCGGCGCGCTTTGAGCGGAGTTCGCTCAGCGCCCGAGCTTTGGCCTCCGCGGAAGCTGCGCTGAGCGCGCCCCAGCTGGCGAGCTGGTCGTCGAATTCGACCATCGCCAAGCGATCGCGTGAAGTGAGGTGTTCCAGCGAGCGTTCGACCAAGAGCTTGGCTTGCTCGAGCGCATCCCCGGCCATCGACAGCGACGTGTCGATGACGAACACGAAGTCTCGCGGCGGCTCTTGGCGGGCGAGCTTGTCAGCGTTGAAAGAGAAATCGACCTGTGCAAAACCGGGCTCGGCGTCTTTGCCCGGCGTGGCGCGCAGTGAGAGCTCGAGCGGCTCGGCGCGTTCGGTCCAGCGCACGACCAGATCTTGCCCGAGCGAGCTCGCGGTGCGGTTGAGCAGCACGCGCTCGGTCTTCCCGTCGAGTTCGACGAGGCGTGCGTCTGGGTGGTTCAGGGAAGCTACCGCGGAGAGCTCAGCGTCTCCTTCGATGTCGACTTCGAAGTCGAGCGTCGGCTCGCCTCGGCGCTCGGAGTGCGCGGCGGGAAAGCTGAAGCTGCGTTGCGCACCGAACGACTCCACGCTCTGTACATAGCTCAGCTCCACGCGCCGCGACTCGCCGGGGGCGAGCGGCGACATGGCTACGCGGAACCGGGAATTGCCGCTGCTTTCGCCGAGCGTGGCGCCCTCCCCGCGGGCTTTGGCCTGTTCGAAGCTGGCCTTGGCTTGGGTCTTTTCTTGGGCGCTGGCGCGCACGCGCTTGCCGTTGCTGAAGTAGGCGAGCTCGCTCACCGTGGCGTCGCTCGGGAGAGGGAAGTCGTACGTGAAGTCGATGGGGGCGAGTCCGTCGTTACTGACTACGTCGCTCACGCGGATCACGGCGCTACCCGCGCGCACCACCACCTTTACGTTCGAATACACGAGGCGCGTGGTCGACTCGTTACCGACGACGCGCGCTTCGCTGGCCTCGAGGTTGGGCGGCTCGACGCTGGCGAATGCCGCGCTTTCACGGTTCACGCGCTCCGCCCCGAGCGCGACCGGGTCCTTCACGCGCAACTTTCCCCCGGAGTCGCCCGCGCTGCACGCAGTAAGACCGGCTAGGATCAGCACTAGTGCGCTCAGCTTGCGAGACATCGGCTCGCGAATAGTCGGATTGTTCATGCTGCTCACTTCTTCCCCTCGGCCTCGACCACGAAGAAACGGACGCCGGGAGAGGCGCCCGGCTTCACCTTGGCAACGCGGCGCGCGCCTTTTCGTTCGACGCTCACGAGCTCGAGCCCGGCATCGCTGCCGCCGAGCACCAGCACTTGTTGCTTGGAGAAATCGATCGCCGGTACCGCCGGCTGTTCCGCGGCGGGCAGGGCACTAACATGCGCTTTCCAGAGCGCGCTCCAGACCGCGCCCGTTCGCGCCCAACGCACGTGCGCGCCGAGCAGCCCCGAACGATCACCGAGCGGCTCGACGCCGGAGAGCGGCGCCGTCGCCAACCCAG
>Ga0247761_1000117_pt1 | contig 14082 bp, 10 predicted proteins | sample UWRJL111311C4_FD_179915 | JGI IMG/M metagenome (GOLD analysis project Ga0247761, IMG submission 179915) | Plant litter microbial communities from Arlington Agricultural Research Station in Wisconsin, United States - UWRJ-L111-311C-4 | ecosystem: Environmental > Terrestrial > Plant litter >...
TGCTTCGCCCGCTGTCGTCGGCAGCGCGGATCTCGTCGCTTACGTTCAGAACCAGATCAAATAGAGAGTGTCAGCGCCTGCTCCCGCCTCGGCCGCCGCCGACGCCGTGCTCACGTTTTTGGAAAGCGTGGGGCGTCGCTCGGAGGCTGAGTTTTATCTACGCCTGTTCTTGAAGCTGCCGCCGGAGAGCTTCGGCATCATCGCTCCCGGCGCTACCGTCATTCGCTATGCGCTCGGCTCGCTCGTCGAGCAACTCAAGTTCCTCGCCGATCTCGGCCTGCATGCGCCAGTCGTGCTCGGCTTGTACGATCCCGAACAGGCAGCTGCGAGCGCCGATCGCCTGATGAAGCGCCTACAGCTCGCGGGCATGGACGCTTGTCCTCACGACATGGGTGAGCCCGGCCTCGCCGAGACGCTGCGCGTCGAGCTGCGCGCGGATCGCCTGCCCGTGGTTCATTTTCGAGCCACCGAGGGGCAGACCATCGAGGATCGCCTGAACGAGCTTGGGCAGCTCGCCAAAGAGCTGGATACGCGTAAATTCGTGCTGCTGCGTCGGCGCGGCGGGCTCAAGCCCTTGACCCCACGTCGGCTCGAATTGGCCCCAGGCTACTTTTTGCCCACTGATGGCGGGCGGATCTCGATCATCAATCTGCGCACCGATCGCGCCGGTATCGTGCCCGGCAAGACGCTACCCAAGCGTGACTCGGAACTGCTGGCAGCGGCCGAGCGCCTGATTGATTTGTCCCAACCGACGCCGATCCTGGCCAGCATTACCTCTCCGCTGAATTTGCTGAAGGAGCTGTTCACGGTCAAAGGCGCAGGGACGCTGATCAAGCTCGGCAGCGCGGTCTCTCGCCACCGTTCTTTCGTGAATCTCGACATCGAGCGGCTGCGCCGTTTGCTCGAGGCGAGCTTTGGTCGCGCGCTCGGCGAAAAGTTCTTCGATCGCACGCCGCTGGCCGTGTATGTCGAGGCCGAATACCGCGGCGCGGCGGTCGTCGCGCACGGCAATCCCGTGCCGTACCTGAGCAAATTCGCGGTCGAGCCCGAGGCCCAAGGTGAAGGCATGGGCCGCGATCTATGGCAGGCCATCTCGCGCGACTATCCGGCACTGTACTGGCGAGGGCGCGCGGACAATCCGATCGCATCTTGGTATGCGTCGGTGTGCGACGGCATGGTTCGGTTGCCCGAGTGGAACGTGTATTGGCGTGGCATCGAAACCCATAGAATTCCGGAGGTGATCGAGGCCGCCCGCTCCCACCCTGCAGATTTTGCGGCTCCCGTGCTAGAGGCATCGCGCTGAAGCTCATCCGGAGGTGATCGGTGTTTTTCCTGTTCTTGTTGATCGTCGCCGCGCTGGGCATCGGCGTGTACCTGGTGTTCATCTTCAAGCTGGTGCCAGGCGCCGCCGAAGAGCGGCTAGGCGTGCTCGAACCGCTGCCCGCCGATATCGGCCAATGGCATGTGGACGAAGACTCTGCGCTCGGCAAAGCGGCGCTCGAACGCAATCGCAAGCGTGAGGAGCGCTTGTACTTCGAAGAGGGCAAGGGCCTGCTTGCGCAAGGTCGGCTGGTGCGCCAAGTGCGCTATCGCAACCTGAGCAACAACGCGATCGAAGAGATAGAGCCGGATGAGCCGGTGAAGCGCAAACGCATCCGCGTTTGAACGGGCCTCATGCCGCGTCGGTCGCGCCGGGCCGCGGCGCGGACAACTCGCGAACGGCGCGCGCGACGCGCGCCGCATCGCGCCGCGGGATGGACAGGCAGCGCAGCGCATCGAGCTCCGAAGCTCCGTCCAAGAGCGCCTGGGCCGCTCGCTCTGCGAGGTCCGCGCGGCAAGCTCGCGGGCCCAGCTCGACGTAACCGAGCCGCTGCCACACGGTCGCCGAGAGCGCGCGCATCTCGTAGTTGGTCTTGCCAGGTAGCGGCAGCAGCAGCTCGGGCTCGAAGATCGCGCTGAACGTCGCGCGCTGTTCGAGGGCGGCGCGGCGCAGCGTGGAGCCTAGAAAGACCGACAAATGCCCGACTACGACGCCGAGTCGATGCAAGCGTTCGCGGTCAGCATGGGTCAGCACGGAGAGCGAGGCCGCGAGCTCGCGCGCACTGGCGGTGCCCAGGCCGCCCTCCAGCTGATAGGCGATGGCGCGCAGAGCCGGTTGCTCGGCGCCCCGCAGTTCATGTAGTGCACTCAAGGGGCGGCTCACTGCGTCGCGCGCGAAGGCGAGCAAGCGACGTTGCAGCCGGATGCGCAGCCCTCCGCCCAGCTCCTCGAGCGGCGCCAGCTCCACGTTGGGTGCGGTGACACTCGTACCGCGCACGAGCCGCCCCAAGGCGACGCCCTGCGCGCTCACCCGCCCCCGCGCATCGAGCTCGAAAGCTTCATGCGGAGCATCGACCAAGCTCTCCAGAGAGCTCTCGGGCGCACTCGGAAGGTCGCCGCTGATCCGCACGCGAAGCTTGCTGAGGGCGGCAAACGGATGATGGCGGTCGAGCTCACGCGCTTCGCTTGGCAGCGCCTGGTTTCGCGGGGCGGGTCGAGCCGAACGCTGCCCATTGCTGCGCTTTTCGACGAACGACGAAACCAAGCCATTGTGCAGCGCATCGCTCAGCCGGTCTTCGAGACTGCTCAGGTGCGCGGACCAAAACGCCGAATGGGCGCAAAAACCGGCGCGATTGACCACGAATGCCCAAGTTCGCAAGCGAGCGATGCGGGCCACGATGGCGTCTACGTCGCCGCTTTCTTGTGCGAATTCCTGAGTGCGAGCGGCGAGAAAATCGTCCGTGAGCGGGCCGCGCGAAAGCGCCGAGAAAATGTCGCGCAAGAGCTCGAGGTGTACCTCGAACAAGATGTGTCGAAAGTCCGGGATCTGACAAACCGCCCACAGTCGCGCAAGCTCTTCCGGGTCGCGGGCTTGCGCGCGAATCAAGGGCTGCTCGAGGAGCGCGCGCAGCGAGTGCAAATCGAGCGCATCGGGGACCGCGGCGAGATACGCGGCGGGCGGCGGTGCTTCGAGTGAGGCGAGCAATGCGGCGGGCGAAGAGAAATCGAGCTCCGCATTCCGATACCGGACGCGGCGCACCGGCTCGAAGCGGTGTTGTTCGATGCGCTGAGCCGAGGGCAAGGGTAACTCCAGCGGGCTCAGGGTGCCAAAGCTGCCGTCACGCAAGTAGCGGCCCGCGCGACCGGCGATCTGAGCCAGTTCGGCGTCTTCCAAACTGCGCGCGTTGCGCCCGTCGAACTTGCGCAGCGAAGCAAACGCCACGTGATCCACGTCCAAGTTCAGGCCCATGCCGACGGCGTCCGTGGCGACCAAGTAATCGACCTCGCCGGCCTGAAACATGGCCACTTGCGCGTTGCGAGCGCGCGGCGAAAGCGCGCCCAGCACGACCGCGGCCCCGCCGCGCAAGACCCGCAGACGATGCGCCAGCTGGTACAGCTCCGGCACGGAGAAGGCGACCACGACGCTGCGCTTGGGCAACCGCTGTAGCTTGCTGCTGCCCGCGAAGCTCAAGCGAGACAAGCGCGGATGCTCTTGGTGTTTGGCGGCGGGAACCATGCGCTCCAAAAGAGGGCGCATCGTGCTCGACCCCATGAACCAGCTCTCGCGCCGGCCGCGCGCGTGCAGCAGGCGCTCGGTGAACACGTGGCCACGCTCGTCGTCCCTTGCCAGCTGCACTTCGTCGATGGCCACGAAGTCGACTTCGTGGCTCAGCGGCATGGCCTCGGTCGTGCACACCCAGTAGTCCGGGCGACGCGGCACGCGTTTTTCCTCGCCCGTGACCAAAGCCACGCGATCTTCACCGACACGCGCGCTGACTCGATCGTACACCTCGCGCGCCAAAAGCCGCAGCGGCAAGCCGATCATCCCGTTCGTGTGCTCGAGCATGCGCTCCACGGCGCGGTGCGTCTTACCGGTGTTGGTCGGCCCCAGCAGCGCTATGCTCTCGGTTGCACCTACGAACGACACTCTCGAAGCATAGCCTGGAACTTTTGAGCCGGCGCGTGCCGAGCACCCCGGACCATCAAATGAGGAGGAGCCCCATGACTCGCAGTATCGGTTGGCTGGCGTGCGCACTCGGCGCGGGTTTGCTCGGCGCGCCTCGACTGGCGAGGGGGGCCGAAATCGAGTGGAAAGGCTACACCTGGAGCGTGACGGATGGCGGCATGGCCGGAGTCGCGGCAGGCAGCCCTGCCAATGTTTCCGTCGATACCAGCGGTTATCTACACCTGAAGGTTCAAAAGAACGGCAGCACCTGGACCGCCGCCGAGATCTTCACCACCACACGGCTTGGGTTTGGGACCTATCAATGGCAAATCGATGGCCCGATCGACACGCTCGACAAGAACGTCGTGCTCGGTCTGTTCCCCTACGGTCCCGCCGCCGGCATCGGCCGCGACGGCACGAACGAGATCGACATCGAGTATTCGCGCTGGGGGCAGGCCAATGGCCCCAATGGCGATTGGACGAACTATCCCGCTTCCGGCACGACCATCGGTGAGCTCAGTTACAGCTTTTCACTCGATGGCGGAACGCTGTCCACCTCACGCTTCGTGTGGACGTCGAGCTTCATCGAAGACTTCTTGCTCGCGGGACTCCAACCGCTCTCCAGCACGCAATCGTTGCTCAAGTCGTGGAAGTATTCACCCTCGAATGCCACGACCAACATCCCGCAACAGGCGCTACCCCTGGGCATGAACCTGTGGTGCTACGACATTCCGTCCGACGGCAAGGATGCCGAGATCGTCGTGCGCGACTTTCAGTTCGTACCCGAAGGCACCAACATCGGTGCGCGGGCGGAGCGGGCGGCACCGCAGGCCCGGGCACGGGCGGAGCGGACGACGCAGGCGCGAGCACCGGCGGAGCGGGCGCAATCAGCGCCGCTGCTGGAACCACGTCGAGCGGCGGCACTACGGCGGGCTCCGCGGGTGCATCGAGCGGCGGCACCACGGCGCACGCCGGCCAAGCACAGGCAGAGGCGGCGGCTGGCAAAGTTGCAACACCCCCAGGGGATGTCTCGGGCTGTCGCGTCGGGCACGCGCCGGGCCTAGCCGGCTGCCCAGCGCGCGGGCTCGCACTACTGGTGCTCGTGTCGCTCGCACGTGCGCGTCGTCGACGGAGTTGAGCTGCGGGCGCGGCGATCGCTGATTTCGCGCCGGGCTTCATTTACGGCGAGGGATGAGCCTTGTCTCAAAACGAGTCGTGCTGTGAGCAGTCTTCTCACAGGCGGCTTCGCTGTCGGTCGACCAGCGCGACGCGGCAAAACCTCGGATTGGCAGGGAAAAAGGGCATTCGAAGGGTTACCCGCAGTCGACCACCCAGATGGCGAAAACCGCCACCATTGAGGGGGGGGGCGCGAGGCGGGCGCGAGCGCGGATCGAAATCGAGACATGTCGAGAGCACGTGGGCGCTGGGCGCGCATGCTCACGAGCCGGCCCGACTGCCAGGTTGGCTTGACGGAATCTTCTGCCGCAAGCTAAGTTGGAGTGTTCGGGAATTACATGGAAATCACTTCCGATAGCTGCCCGGACACAAGCAAGGTACGAGGCCTTGTGGGCAGCCATCGACTGGCCTAACCCGCTAGGATTCCGACTCTGCTGAAGTTGCGCGTGAGAGGCCGCGTTCGTGAGCGAATACGACGAAAAAACCAGAGTCACCCAGGTAGTTCAGGCGCCACCGCCTGACGATGCGCCCAGCAACGACTGCTTGGTGGTGATCTATACGGCCGAGCCCGGCCTTCTGGGGAAGCGCTTCGTGCTCGACCGCAGCCCACTGCGCGTTGGGCGCGGCGCGGACAATCACATCGTGCTCGAGGGAGATTCGGTGTCTCGTCGACACGCGCACTTCGAGCGCCGCACGAGCGCTTGGTATGCGGTCGACGATGGCTCGACCAATGGCACTTACCTGAACGAAGAGCAGATCGCGCGCGAAGCATTGCTGACCAACGGCGACCGCATCAAGGTCGGCCCGTCGATTCTGAAATTCTTGTCAGGTGCCGACGCCGAAGCAAAGTACCACGAAGAAATCTATCGCATGACGATCGTGGATGGGCTGACCCAGATCCACAACAAGCGCTACCTATTCGAGGCGCTGGAGAAAGAGCTGATCCGCGCCCGCCGCTACGAGCGTGATCTCAGCGTCTTGATGTTCGACATCGATTTTTTCAAGCGCATCAACGATCAATACGGGCACTTGGCGGGCGATCACGTGCTGCGTGAACTCGCGCGCATCGTGCAAGATCGTATTCGCCGGGACGAAGTTTTCGCGCGCTACGGCGGGGAAGAATTCGTGATCGTGCTGCCGGAAACCTCGCTCGCAGGCGCGGTCGCGCTGGCCGAAAATCTGCGCGGTCGAGTCGGTAGCCACGGCTTCAGTTTCCAGGGCGAACAAATCCCGGTCACGATCAGCATCGGCTGCGCGCTGCTCCAAGACGACAAGGCGGCGACGGATCTAATCCAACGCGCGGATGAGAAGCTCTACCAAGCGAAGCGCAGCGGTCGTAACCGCGTTTGCTCCTGACGCGGTCGCGCCGCCGCGAGAGTTGGTCATGGCAGCAGTCATGCTGCGGCTCGGCTCGTCGTTGGCGCGCGCGCGGGCGCGGGCCAACGGTTGGGGGCGATCGCAGCGCGCACGCCAGCCCGCGCCAGAAAATGCAGCTCCAAAGGCACCCCTCGCTGACGGCCTTCTTCGCGCTCGCGAAGCGCGCGTTCGTAGCCAGCTCGCCAAATGAGCGGCCAGCCCATTGGCAAGGCCCGAGGTCGAGCCGGGACAGTTCGCCTGAAGCGCGGCAATTTTCGTGGTAGTTCGCGGAAGCGCGCATGAGCTTCAGCGAGATCCCACCACCGATCGAAGTCGAGCCAGGCCAGGACGAGCCCAAGATCCTGAGCCGCCCGCCCGGGCCGTCCTCACGCAGCTGGCTCGTTCGCCACGCGCACCGGGCCGCGCCCATGGGCCCGAAGCCCGCCCATCAGCCCGGGGATCTGCGCGCCCCCCCCGCGGGCATCGTGTACGCGAGCGCCAAAGGCTCGAACGTGGTCGATGTGGACTCCAATCGCTACGTCGATTTGGCCGCGGGGTTCGGTGCAATGTTGCTGGGGCATTCACACCCGAGCATCTTGCGCATGCTCGACTTTCAATCGCATCGGTTGCTGATGGCACTCGGTGACGTGTTTCCGGCAGACTCGAAGATCGCCCTGCTCGAGCGCCTCGCCGCGCTGCACCCGGATCCCAACGCACGCGTGATTCTCGGTCAGTCCGGGGCGGACGCGGTCACCGCCGCGCTCAAGAGCGCGCTCTTGTTCACGGGCAAGCCCGGAGTGATCGCCTTTGGCGGTGCCTATCACGGACTCAGTCACGCACCGCTCGCCGCCTGTGGTTTGCGCGAGAGCTACCGAACCCCATTTGCAGAGCAACTCAACCCCCACGTTCGCTTCGCCGACTACCCCGCTCAAGCAGACGATCTGGACCGAGCCCTGACCCAAGTTCGCGCCGCGCTGGCGGACGGCACGGTCGGTGCGATCCTGGTCGAGCCAATCTTGGGCCGGGGCGGCGTGGTCGTCCCGCCGCCCGAATTTTTGCCGGAGCTCGGCAAATTGGCGAGTGAGTTCGGTGCGCTGTGCATCGCCGACGAGATCTGGACCGGGCTCGGGCGCTCCGGAAAAATGCTGTATTCGCTGGGTGCCGGGTTCACGCCGGATCTGGTGTGCCTGGGCAAAGGCCTGGGCGGGGGCTTGCCGATCAGCGCTGTGATCGGGCGAGGCGCGGTGCTGGAAGCCTGGCGTCGCGACGCAGAAGTCGTGCACACCTCCACCTTCGCTGGTAACGCTCTCGCTTGCGGCACCGCGCTCGCAACGCTGGACGCAATTTCACGCGAGCACTTGCCCGAGCGAGCGTTCTCGCTCGGTGAACGACTCCTCGCGACGTTGAAGACGCGGCTCGGGCGATTCTCGAAAGCCAGCGTGCGTGGTTCGGGGTTGATGATCGCAATCGATCTCGGGGATCGCCCGGGCCGAGCCTCGCAGCTGGCCGTGCGCTTGCTCGAGCGTGGCTACATCACCTCTACCGGCGGCGGTCGGCGCGAGATCTTGGTGCTGACTCCACCGCTAGTACTCGCCGAGACTCTACTCGCTGGCTTCGTGGATGCATTGGAGCTCAGCCTCGGAACGCTCGGCGCATGACTCGAAACGCGCGCTCGGATGGCCTACATGAAGACGTGCGTCGCTTCGCGGCGGGTGCGGCGACGCGCTCGTTTACCGACTTAGCCCTAGAAATAGCGGCATTTCAGCGCGAATTCTCGCCGGGCTTTGCACGACTGTGTGCCAGCCGCGGAGCCGCCCTCGAAAGCGTCGATGACATCCCCGGTGTGCCCTGTGACGCATTTCGCTTGGCGCGCGTCGCGCTGCACCCCGAGAGCGAAGATCGGCTGCGCTTCCTCACGAGTGGGACGACGAGCGGCGCGCGCGGCCTGCACGCCATGCGCGTCACGGAAACGTACCAAGAGCTCGCGCTGAATTTTGGTCGCGCCGCGTTGCTATCGAATGCTCGCGCGCCGTACGTGGTCGCGCTCGCGCCGTTGCTCGATGACCCGCCCAGCTCGTCGCTCGGCCACATGATGGCGATGTTCATGGTCGACTTCGAGCGCCGCGGCCAGTTCGACGTGCGCACTGCCGCGCGCTGGCTGATCGAGGAGCGCGGCGTGAATTTGACGGGCCTCGAGCAGGCCGCCGCGCGGGCCCACGAGCGCGGAGAGACGCTGCTCGTGCTGGCCACGTCCTTCGCCTTGGTGGGCGTTCTGGATGCACTCGAAGGCAGAACGCTGCCGCTGCCGCCCGGAACAGTGGTCATGCAAACCGGCGGTTTTAAAGGGAAAACCCGGGAAATCGAGCCCGCTGAGCTGCGCGCGGCAATGGCCGACCGCTTCGGCATCGGCCAGGCCCAAATCGTCAGCGAATACGGAATGACCGAGCTGACCAGTCAATTGTACGAGGCCACCGTGCCTGGCTCCGCCCTCCAACGCGAGCGGCACGGTACACCCGGCGTGTACGCGGAGCCCCCCTGGCTGCGAGTCATCCCCGTCGATCCGGCCACGCTCGAACCGGTGCCTACCGGAGAAGTCGGCATCGCGCGCATCGTCGATCTCGGGAACATCGACTCCGCGGTCGCTATACAGACCCAAGATCGCGTGCGGCGAGTCGAAGGCGGCATCGTCCTGCTCGGGCGCGCCGCGGGCGCCCCGCCCCGTGGTTGCTCCTTGGCGATCGAGGAATTTTTGAACAGCGGTCTGCAATGAGTGACTTCGATTCCCGCCGAGCGAGGCTCGAACCGCTATTCGAGTCTGCGCGCTCGCTCGCAGATGCCTCGACACCGCGTGGCCGGCTCGCACGCGAGCGGCTGGTCGCTTCCAGCGGGCTCTCTGCGCAAGGCGTGGATTTCGCGCTGGAACGCTGCCTCGAGGTTGCGCCGGATGAGCAGGAAATTGCGGCTCTGATTCGCTCTACCCCGACCGCGCAAGTAGCCCATGTGCTGCTTTCGGCCAACGTATTCGTGGCCGCGCACCGCGCGATCGCCATCGCGCTTGCAGCATCCGACCAAGTGCGCGTGCGCGCTTCGCGCCGTGAACCCGAGATGGCCGAGTTACTCTTGGCGGGTGCCCCTGGCTCGTTTCAACTAGTGAGCGAGCTATCGCCGCGCTCGGGCGATCGGCTCTGGGCGTACGGCAGCGACGAAACCATGGACGAAGTAGCCGTCACGTTGCCGGCCGGGGTCGCCCTGCACGCGCATGGCTCGGGCTTCGGCGCAGCAGTCCTAGAGGGCGCGCACTCCGACGCGGAGCTCAGCGCATTGCTGACGGCACTGGCCGAAGACATCGCGCTCTTCGATCAGCGTGGCTGTTTGAGTCCGCGCGTGGTCTTGGTGAATGCGGAGCGCGAGTTCGCCAGCGCATTGGCACGCGAGCTTGCGCACGAGCTCGAAATGCTGGAACAGCGCATCCCGCGCGGACCGCTCGACGCGCCGGAGTTGAGCGAGATCGCCAAGTATCGCGACACCGCTCATTTTACCGGGGAAGTGTTCGAGGCCGGCTTGGGTTTCGTGAGTCTGGCGCACACCGGCAGTTGGCTCCTGCCCCCCACCGGTAGGAACATTCACGTCCTAGCCACTCCGGATCCCGTCGCCACGTTGAGCCCGTACCGACCCCTGCTCACGAGCTGCGCGTTCGCCGGCGAGCCCGCGCGACGCGAAGCGCTTCGCCGGTCCATCCCAGGCGCGCGAGTGTGCCGCTTCGGAGAGATGCAGCGACCGCCGTTCGACGGCCCCGTGGACCGGCGCGATCTTTAACCGCTCGCCGAGCAGCGCTCGCTGGCGCGGGCTACGATACGAGCCGCAGGCGCTTTCGCCCGTCAGCGAAGGGCGATGTGGGCGAGCGCCCAACCAGCGCGCTCGGTTCGCGCGTCACCACGGTGAGTGGGCTATCCGGCAACGGCAGATTCTGGTTCTTTGCGTACACCGGGTGGCGGCCGCGAGTCTTGTACCACTCCGCAACCGTGGCGGTTTTCTTCATCTTCTCGATGATCTGCCGGAAGCCGACGCCGGTGTTGTAGGCGCAGAACGAGATTTCGCCCATCTGCGTGCCGTACGGAATGATGCACATCTCCGTGCGCCGGAAGTCGTAGTTGAACAGATCCTGAAACCACATGCCGGCGACGAACAGGAAGCGCCACTCGAACTTGTGAGCGTCCCCTTCACTTTCGCCCACCTTCGAGCCATTTGCGCCGATTTGGCTCAAAAACTGGCGTGCGAACTCGGTGAAGCTGTAGCCGGGGGGCGCCTTCTCGGGATTGAAATTGCGCAGCAGGGAGAGCGCAATGCCGGTGATGGTTTGGGCCTTGGTTTGGCCAGCGTCCGCGATGCCCTGCAAGTCCAACAGGACCTGATCCAGGTTCAAGAACTGAGACACGGGCACCATTTGCTTGGTGCGCTTGTTCACTAGTAAGGCCGTGCCAATACCGCAGTTCGGGTGGCAGCCGCACTTGAGCGCGCCAAACTCCGCACTTTGCCCGAGCAGCAAGTCGACCACGTCACTGAACGGGTTCATGGCGGAGAGCGGAAACCAATCTCGCATCGGCTCCGTAACGCCCAGCTGATCGTGCATGTCGTGCACGAGGTGGCTGAGCGTGTAGCGCTCGCGCTGGCGACGCTCGTCGTCGACGTCTTCATCGCGACCGGTGAAGCTCACCGGCTGGAATGACACGACTGTCACCTTGTCGGCATTGTCGATCGCGAATTGCACGATCGGGCCGACCTGCTCGTTGTTGACGCCGTTCACGACCGTGACCACGAGCACGACGTCGATGCCGGCCGCAGCCAGGTTCTCGATCGCGCGCAGCTTCACGTCGAACAGGTTGCCGACCTTGCGATGGCTGTTGGCTTCGTTGGTAACGCCGTCGAATTGTAGGTAGCAAAGCCTGAGGCCCGCGCGTTTGGCGGCGTGGCAAAGCTCCAGGTCTTGCGCGAACATCACGCCATTGCTGGCGCACTGAACGCAGAAGTAGCCGACATCGCGAGCGTATTTGATCGACTCGAGAAAGAAGGGGCTGAGCGTGGGCTCACCGCCGGAAAACTGCACGCTCAGTTGGCGGCGCGGCTTGATGTTCAAGCTGTCGTCCAAGATCTGCTTGATGTCGGTCCATTCCAGCTCGTGCACGAAGCCGACCTGATTGGCATCCATGAAGCAGGGGTCGCACATCATGTTGCAGCGGTTGGTCAGATCGACCGTGAGCACCGAGCCGCGACCGTATTTGATGGTCGAGCTGCCGTGGTTGCGCAGCGCGGTCTTGGGCGCCTCGAAATCGCGGCCCGGGAATAGACCCTCGATGCGGGCCATGAACGCCGGGTCGACGCTCATCACGTCCGAGAACTCGCCGTGCTTGGGGCAGGTCTTCAGCATCACGATTTGGCCATCACGCTCGACGATGTCCGCCTTGATTTCTCCGGGATTGCCCTCCACGAACTCGCGCAGATCTTCTTCGCCGGAGAGCACGGCGTCGCGCACCTCTTTCACGCAACGGGGGCACAGAGAGTCGGTGCGGCGTGGCCAGCCGAGTTGGGGAGCCGTCCGTTCCTTCTTCCGCAAGAGCGGTGCAGGCGCCCACTTGGGCTGCAAGCGACCACCGGGAAAGCGCTCATTGTACTTCTGATACAACGGCCAGACACGATTGACGGCTTTGCCCACGAGCTTTTCGGTCTCGAGGGTAATGCGTTCCAAAGCCTTCTGCATGATGGCCTACAGCATACACGTCCCGAGGCCTCGACCAAGAGCTTTCGAATGGCCAAGGCGCCACGAAAGCTTGGATTTCAGGGCAAATTGTCACGCTCTTCCGCTCGCGCGCAAAGCCGCCGCTAAGCGCTCGGGCAGTGCGCGAGACGATGCTAGGCTGGTCGAGAGTGTGCTCTTCACCGTGTCCGCGCTCCGTCAATGAAGCCCTTCATCGTTGCTAGTGACCTGCACCTGTCGGCAGATGCGTCCGCGACGACGGTGCGCGATCTCGCTCGGCTTTTGCGAGACAATCCGGGCCTCGAGTTCATCCTGGCGGGCGACGTATTCAACCTATCTTGGGAAGCGCCCGGCCGCGCACCGGTGGAGGCGTTGCTGGCGCTGCTGTCGGCGCACCCCGAACTGGCGAGCGCGTTCCGTTCTCAGCTGGCGGCGGGCGCACCGCTCACCCTTTTGGCGGGAAATCACGATGCTGCGCTGATGTCGGCAGAGGTTCGTGGCGCGCTGCTCCACAAGCTGGAGCTCGCTAACGACGCGCCGCTTTCGATCGCCCCGTGGTTCGTGCGCCGGGGCGGCGTGCACGTCGAGCATGGTCACTTTTACGACCCCGACAACGCGCCTGCCCATCCGCTCGCAGAATGGAACCCCGAGACCGAGCCGCTGGGCATCGCCATCACGCGCCGCTTCGTACGGCCCAGCGGTGCGCATCATTTTTCGCACGCGCACGACACCACGCCCCTGGCCGGCATCGCCAAAGCCTTCCGAGTGTACGGCGCACGGACGCCCCTGATCATCGCCGAATGGTTCCGCGTATCCGGGAAACTGTGCCTCGAAACTCGGCGCGCCGGTCGCTTCGATGCCGAGCACAGCGCAGGCGAAGCCGCGCTCTCGGAATTCGCGCGCTTGGTCGAGCTCGATCCGGATGTGTTGCGCACGCTACTCGCGGGCGGCGCAGTGCCAACCCACCGAAACTTTCAAAAGACCTTCATGCGCCTGTACTTCGACCGCGTTTTTGCGACCTCTGGCCTGCTTTTGAGCGGCGCGGCGTACCTCGCCTGGAAGAGCCGGGCCGCCGGCATCGCCGCCTTGCTCGCCGGTCTGTACTTGATTCAATCCGTCCAGCGAACCGGCAACCGCTACGAGGATCTGCCCGTCGAGCGGTTGCGCGCTGCCGCCGCGCGCGTGCGCGAGCTCACTCACGCCCAGGCCGTGATCTTCGGCCACACGCACCAAGTCGACGAAGGCAACGGCTACGCAAATTCCGGCTCCTTCGGCTACTCGCGCCACGGCCGCCCCTACGTCCGCGTCGACGAAACCGGAACCCCGCGCGTCGAACGCATGTAGCCGCTCACGCTCTGCGCGCCGCCCCGCACCTGCGCACGCTTGGCCACTGAGAGGCGCCCCCAGACGGCTCCCTGAATTTTTACCGCCGAGCCGCAGAGATCGCAGAGAGGGATCAGAGCGCCAAGAGCGCCCGATCAACACTCGAGCACCAATGAACACGCGGGAATTTTGGGGTTGACGCGGCAAGTCGCGGCTTGCCTTGTAACGACTCGTTTCGTTGCAGCGTGCCAACAAGGCCCGACCAGCAATTTTCTGGGTTAGCGGTGTGAGTGTCGCTCACCAGGTTTACGACGGGGTTCGACTCTGATGGCAAAACCCCACTCTCCGCTCCCTTCTGTCTCTGCGATCTCTGCGGCTCGGCGGTAAAATCTGGAAGCCGTCACGGCGAGCTGAGCCGTCGAGTCGTCGAGAGGTCGGAGTCGGAGGATAGGGTCGAACAGCCGAAGCGTTACGGGCGGGTGACTTGCGT
>Ga0247761_1000121_pt1 | contig 14009 bp, 10 predicted proteins | sample UWRJL111311C4_FD_179915 | JGI IMG/M metagenome (GOLD analysis project Ga0247761, IMG submission 179915) | Plant litter microbial communities from Arlington Agricultural Research Station in Wisconsin, United States - UWRJ-L111-311C-4 | ecosystem: Environmental > Terrestrial > Plant litter >...
AGCTCTTCCGCTGCAGGGGCGGACTCCGCTGCCGGCGCCTCGGTTGCAGGCGGAGGCGGGGCGAGAGCGCGATCTGGAGGCGCCTTCGCATCCGCGGGCGGCGGCGGAACGTCGATGGGTGGCGAAAACGGTACCGCGCCGCCCGCCGTCGATGCCCGCTCGGTCTATGCACTCGAATGCCACGGTGACTCCGAAGACTGCAATCTGGCTACCGTGCCCTGCTTTGGCGTCAGCAGTCAGACGCCGAATGTGGCTGCTGGTTGGGCCTGCGCCAATCGCTGCGCGTCCAATGCCGATTGTTCGGACGCTCCATCCGGCGCCGAAGCGCGAGCAAGCTGCGTCTCGTTCGCGGCGGCCAGCCATTGTGTGCTCGTCTGTCAGAACGAAAATCAATCCTTCGCCTGCCCCGACGGCATGGGGTGTTACGTGCCGCCAAAATCACCGATCGGCTATTGCCTCTGGCAATGAGTGGGCGCAGCTCCTGAACGAGCGCGGCGGCCTCGATACCTTCCAGAACGCGTCTGGCGCCGCGGTGGCGCTGCCTGTCGGTATCCGGACCCTGCTGTCCAAACAGGGTCCGATTTGTGAATGAAAATTGCGCGCGTCGTGCCCGCAAACGGCGGTGACAATTCGACCCGCGCTCGAGCAGTAGAAGTCGTGCCTGCTGCAGCGTTCCGAAGCGCTCGCAAACGAGCAGGTCCTCTCTTCGATCCTCACTCAGCAGAATTTTCAGTAGCTGCCTGATCGCCTTCAGAAAAAGGACGTGGCGACGAATCTCCTGAACGCTTTTCCGTTCGGATCGCCCCCTTGCCCTCATGCGCCGAGGGCGAGGAAGCCGCTTCGGCTGCTGCCACCGCCGCCAATCCCGCGTGCCGCTCCAAGCAACCGCCAATGATCAGAGAATTTCAACCACGCGTCCGTACTCATTCCTCGGCGGCCGCACTGTTGTGCGCCCTCGTCGGCGCGGGCTGTAGCTCCAACGGGGACCCCGGCGCCGGCTACGGAGCAAGTTATGGGGCGGCGGCCAGCCCCGGCGTAGGCTCGAGTGGGAGCCCCGGCACCGCAGGTAACGCGGCTGCGAGCGGGGGAGCGGCGAATGGCGGGGGCGCAGCGAACGGCGGCTCTGCTCAACAATCGGCGTGCACGACTCAGACTCAGCAGCCCACGAGCGCGCCAATCCGTCGCCTGACGCGCAATGAATTCAACAACACGATTCTCGACTTGCTCGGCGATAGCAGTTCGCCCGCGAGCAATTTGCCGCCCGAAGTGCTCGGAAATGGCTTCAGCAACGACGCGGTACAGCAATCAGTCTCGGCCGATCTCGTGTCTGGCTACAGTGACGTAGCTGCCGACATCGCGAATCGAGCCGTCCAAGCGACCTCGCTGGCAAAGCTCGCGCCCTGCGCCGCAAGCGCGACCACCGCCAGCGCTCAAGACAGCTGCGCGCAAACATTCATCAACAATTGGGTTCCCAAAGCCTACCGTCGGCCGCTCGCCGCGGGTGAGGCGGATGCACTGTTGGCTCTAGAGAAGAGCGTGACCAGCGGGGACACGTTCTCCTCCGGCCTTGCCGCGGTGATCGAAGCTGTTCTGCAAGCTCCAGACTTCTTGTATCGCCCGGAGTTCGGCGTGACGGACTCGAGCCAACCGGCTCTTCGTCGGCCCACCGGCGAGGAGATGGCCACGCGCTTGTCGTATCTGTTTTGGGCTTCCCCTCCAGATGATGCCTTGCGTGCCGCCGCTGCCAATGGCGAGCTCCTGACGTCGGACGGCATTTTGAAGAGCGCCAAGCGCCTACTCGACGGAGACAAGGCGCATGGCGTCATCAGATTCTTCTTCGACAGTTTATTGCCGATCACCACGCTGACGGACCAAACCCGGGACGCCGCCAAGTACCCGAACTTCTCGCCGCAGATGGGCGACTACATGAGGACGGAAACCGAGAAGTTTCTCGACCACCAAATCCTCGCCGAGAACGGCTCCTGGCCCTCGGTCTTCACGGCGAACTACACGTTCGTGAACGAGCCATTGGCTAAGTTTTACGGGATCAGTGGCGTTACCGGCAGCGCGTTTCAAAAGGTAGCCCTGGATCCCAATCAGCGCCGCGGTTTGCTGACGCAAGCCGCGATCATGACGGGCACCACTGTCACGAACTCAACCAACCCGGTGTTGCGCGGCTCATTCATTCTCAACAAGTTGATGTGCCTGAACATCAGCTTGCCTTCCGACCCGGCGGTTCTGGCTCTGGTAGCCGTACCGGTCGATGTCACGGGCGCCACTGCCCGCGACCGGTACACCGCGCACTCCAAACAGACCCTGTGCCAAGGTTGCCACCGGCTGATCGATCCGGTTGGGTTTGCGCTCGAGAATTACGACGCAGTGGGCCAGTACCGCACCACCGAGAACAACGTGAACATCGACGCGAGCGGCAAAATTCCCGCGGCGACCGATACTGTCACGGGCGCAGTGCAGCTGGCTCAACAGCTTGCAGATTCCGAGCTGGTCCAGCGCTGCTTCGCTCAACACTGGGTCGAATACGGGTATGGGCGCACCTTGAGCGGCGCCCCTGAAGACCTCTGCCTAAAAGAGAACATCAACAACGCGTTCAAGGCGTCGGGGTACAACGTCAAGCAATTGCTGCTCGACCTGACGCAGACCACCGCGTTCCAGTATTTGCCCGCTCAGGAGTGATCGTCACATGCCGAACTTTCGTTTGAGTCGTCGCACTGTTCTGCGCGGGGCAGGCAGTATCGCGATTGCCCTGCCTTGGCTCGAAATCATGACGCCGGAGCGACGTGCCCAGGCGGCACCGGTCAGTGGCAAGCCGGCCAACCACTTCCTGGCCGTGTTCCAACCCGGCGGCACAGTTCGCAATTCGAACGGGGTCGATAAGTGGGCCCCCACCGGATCCGAAGCCAATTTCACGCTTAGCCCGATTCTGAAGCCGCTCGAGCCGATCCGAAAAAAGCTGCTCATCGTAGACGGGCCGGACATGAAAAGCGCTGTTGGCGAGCAGCATCAGGCCGGCATCATTGCCTGGCTCACGGGCAGCGTTCAGGCAGCCAACTTCGGCTATGCAACGGGACCGTCGATCGATCAGGTGATCGCCAAAAAGCTGTACTCGAACCAAAAGAAAAAGAGCATTCAGGCGGCGATTCGCTGGGCAACGGGCAAGTCACACGGCAGCCTGCACCCGATCAATTGCGCAAATTTCGACGCCGACAACCACAGCCCCATCGGTCCACTGGTCGATCCCCAAACGATCTGGAAGGACCTGTTCGGTTCGCTGACTACGGACGGCAGCGGGGATGCGAAGGCCGCAGCAGCGCTCAAGCGTCGGCAGTCCATTCTCGACTTCGTCGACAAGCGCTATGACACGCTTTCGCAGCGCCTCGGCGCGGCGGACAAGCTGCGGTTGCAAGAGCACCTGAGCAAGGTCCGTGAGCTCGAAAAGAGCTTGATGGCCCTTCCAAGTACTTCGTCGGTCTGCAAGCAAGTGCCGAACGTTAGCACCTCCGACTACAATCCTCACCCGGCATACGCCGACGATGGCATGACATTCGACTCGACGACGGACAAGGCGATCCCCAAAGTCGGCAAGTTCATGATGGACATGATGGTCATGGCCTTCGCCTGCAACATGGCTCCGGTGGGCACGCTGCAGTGGAGCGACACCGAGGCCAAGCACACGTTTCCTTGGCTTTCGTTGCCCAGCAACCAGCACCATCACTTCTACCAACACGATGGCGGCTTTCAAGCCACGCAATGCGAGCAAATCGCTACGTGGTATTCCCAGCAACACCTGTATTTGCTTCAGCAGCTGGATGCGGTCACCATCGCCGACCACACCTTGCTCGACGAAACCGTGGTCTTCTTCGGATCCGAGCTGCAAGAGCCGCCAACGCACAAGAAGAACAACATGCCGTTCATGCTCGCCGGGGGCGGTGGGTTGAATACGGGCACGACCGGTCGCTGGCTCAAAAAGACCGGCGAATCGCACAACAACTTGTTGGTCTCGATCTTGAACCTGTTCGGCGACACGCGAACCACCTTCGGCACCGCGAGCTACTGCACGGGTGCCATGACTGGCATCGTCTGATCGAATGGAACCTCGACGCATCCGCTCATGAGCGCCTCTGCGGTCGTCGAAATCGATCTCGAGCGGTGCGGCTGTTCAGGTGATCCTCGCCGGGTCTGCGATCTGTGCCGCACACCCCAGCATGCCTTCCTCGCCTGCTCGGTCAGCTGCCTGCGCACCCACCAACGGGACGCACATGGCCCAGTACCGGGCGAGACGGCTCGCCGCGTACATCAGGCCCAATGCGACATGAACCAACGCGCGCCCGACGCTTCCGACTGGTACACGCCCCACCGTCGACAGCTGATGGCTGAGTTGCCTCGGGCGTCGGGAGCTTTGTGCGTATTCGGTGCGGGGAATTGCGCGGACATCGATCTCGAATACCTGGGTGAACAGTTCAAAGAGATTCATCTGGTCGACCTCGATGGCGCGGCGCTCGAACGGTCACGCGCTCGTCAGCCAAAGGCGCTCCGAGAGCGTATCGTGCTCCACGGCGATCGGGATCTGTCGGGAATTTTAAGGCATTTGGATGACTGGGCCGAGCAATTCCCCGATGACACGGAGTTGCAGCAAACGGCACTTGGTGCAGCAAACGCGCTGCTGCAGAGCATCGGGCGACCGTTCGACGTGACACTTTCAACCTGCGTATTGAGTCAGCTGGTGCTGCCTTTCCAGGAAACCTGGGTCATGAGCGAGGAAGAGTGGGATAAGCTGAGCGCGTGCAGCACCGCGGTGCACTTGGCGACGCTTTTCGGTGCGACGCGCCAGGGCGGCAGCGCCTTCATGGCATTCGACGTCGCCTCGTCGGATCATCTGCCCGGCCTGCTCACGTACCGCGAACGCCCGCGCGAAGAGCTGCAAGCATTCGTCGAAGCCCAGGTGGCGTCCGAGCAAATATCTTTGAACCCAGCGCCGAGCCAGTTGCTCGCGCACTTGACGAGTTCGGGCTTGGGCGCCGCGCTGGCCAATGTGCGCGTCACCCTGCCTTGGCTGTGGGACATCAAGAGCGCTCAGCAATTGGTGTACGGCCTAGGTTTCCAGCGCCTTTGATAGCGCGCCGATTCACTCTTCGGCGACGCCGCCCTCGGCATTCGTGACGAAGAACCGCGGCTCGATCCGAAAATTTGCCTGCAAGCGCTCGCTGATGGCGCGGATTGCGCGGGGCACGACCTCACGATCGAGCACGCTGACCGTGCATCCCCCGAAACCACCACCGGTCATGCGCGAGCCGTAGACCCCGGGTTCGCCCGTCAGCGCAGCGACCGCTTCGTCGAGTTCGACGCAGCTGACCTCATAGTCGTCGCGCAGGGAAGCGTGTGAGGCAGACATCAGGCTACCCAAGTGCGTGAGCTCACCGGCCGCCAGCGCCCGCGCTGCCGCCAAGGTGCGCGCATTCTCGCTGACCACGTGGCGACAACGCCGCGCAATCAAAGGCGGCAGGCGCGGCATCAGCAGCTCGAACTCGACGACGGTGAGGTCACGCAGAGCCCGAACCTTCGGCTGCAGCCGCGCAATTTCCCGTACCCCCTCTTCGCATTGCTGGCGCCGCTCGTTGTACGCAGAAGAAGACAACTCATGCTTGACCTGCGTGTCGCAAATCAGCACGCACGCCCTGCCTAACTGCAGGGGAATGGCTTCGTACGTGAGAGCCCGACAGTCGATCAGCAGCGCGTGATTGTGCAGCGCCAAGGCGGAAATGTACTGATCCATGATGCCGCAAAGCGTGCCCACATAAGTGTGCTCGGCGGCTTGCCCCGCCAGCGCAAGTTGCAGGCGGTCTGGGCTTTGCGCTCCTCCCAGAGCGGCCAGGGCGTAGCCTACGGACAGCTCGAGCGCGGCGGATGCAGATAGGCCGGCCCCTGTCGGGACGTCGCTGTCGAGCAGCAGATTCGCGCCGCTCAACGCAAAGCCGCTCTCCGCTAACGTGCGCGCCGTGCCCTCGACGTAACTGAGCCAAGAGCCACCCTGCAGCGCTCCGGGCTGACGCGCAGCAAGGTCGAACTCCAAGGTCTGGCCCATCGTCAGTGAGCGAATGATGACGCGGGTATCCGGTCGCCGCGCGCCGGCCACGAAGGTGCGGCGATCGATGGCAATCGGCAGCACGAAACCGTCGTTGTAGTCGGTGTGCTCGCCGATCAGATTCACCCGGCCCGGTGCGGAAAAAACCCGAGGCGATTGCTGATAGAGGTGCTCGAACCGTTCTCTTAGCGCGCGCAGATCGACCATGGCATGTTGGTTTCGGCTGACGCCGGGGGCCTCCCTGTCAGCCCGGGTACCAGACGATCCGCGGGTCGTCCGCGGCACGTCGGTAGTCCCAAGCCGCGTCCGTCATCTTCTTCAAGTCGAATGAGGGACGCCAATTGAGCACGAATTTGGCTTTGCTATTGTCGAGCCAGCTAGAAAAGTAAGGAGTTTCGATGGGCACACCGATGACCCCACGGGTCTCCGTCAGATACTGCGCGAGCACGCCGTAGTCTACCGGCTCATCCATGCAGACGTTGAACGTCTGACCGCGAGTTCCAGGGTGATCGAGGGAACACACGATGGCCGAGACCAGATCATCGACATGCACGAAGTTGCGCTTCAACGGTACGCCGTGCGCGTCCAACATCACCGGTACCGCAGCGCTCTGGCGATACTTCGCCGCGCGCTCCGGGCCCACGAGATCGCACCAACGCGGGCCCCCAAACACGTCCGTTCCGAATGAAAGCTGAAACTTGAAGTCGTCCTTGTCCATGATCCAAGGCGCGCGCAAGCAGCATGTCGGAAGGCCGTACTGCACGTGGTACTGCTCGAGCATGACCTCTTCGAGCACTTTCGACAGTGCGTAGCAGCCGGGATACGCGCTGTGCTTTTGTGCTTCGGTGACCGGCTCCGGACGGGGATAAAAGAAGTGCCCGAGGCTTGCGTCGCCTCCGATCAGGATGAATTGGCGAAAGTCGGGATTTTGTCGGCAGGCTTCGAGCAGCCAAAACATGCCCTTGACCGCGACATCCATGATGGATTCCGGAGTTTCCTTGGGCGTAGCCAAGTGCAGCACGTGGGAGACACCTGCCATGGCGCGCTGCACGGTCTCTTGCTGCTCGATCGAGCCGCGCATCATTTCGAGCCGATCGCGCGCCGGCAAGACCCGGTTGTGACACAACGCGCGGATTTGAAACTCTCGATGGGCCGGGTCATCGAGCAAACATCGGATGAACGCCTGCCCGACCTTCCCAGTGGCACCGGTGACCAGGATCCGGCGCTGATTGCTTTGCACAGCAGCAATCATTGCCAGAATGGTCGCCACAATTCAACCGGTTGCAATCCGATAATTTCGCCATATCTCAGCCGATGGAAGCTCTGCTCGGGCTAGAAAAATCCCCGCTTCGCGTTCGAATGCTGCGTCATGGGCCAACGCTTCGGGGCGAACTCGCGACCCGTGGCGCGCGGCGCTGGGACGAGCAGCCAACGTGGTAGGGTTCACACGAAATGGCGACCCCCATCAAGAAGCCACGCAGCAGCGTGCGGCCGTCTCCCGTCAACGCCAGCCACACCGAAACGCAGAAGAAGCGGGTCACCATCGCCGACTTGGCGCGCGCACTAGGCATGGACAAGTCCAGTGTTTCTCTGGCTTTGCGAGACAGCCCTCGCATCTCGCAGGCTACGCGAAGTCGCGTGCGTCAGGCGGCGACCGAGCAAAACTATTCGCCGAACTGGGCAGCCAAACAGCTCGCGGGCTCCGCGCAGCGTGCGATCGGGTTGATCATGCCGGCCGCTTTCGAGTGTCTGGTCCATCCGCCGGTTGCGAGCACCACCCAGGCGCTGGCGCGGCTCGCGGCGCGGCGCGGCTTGACGCTGAACTTGATTGCCAGCGAGCAACTGGAGACCTCGGACGAACCGACCTTGCCCGTGCACGCCGACGGTCTGCTGGTCTGGGGCGACGTTCCGGCGGCCTCTGTACAGCGCTTTTCCGCTGCCTATTCACGACCGGCAATCGTGCTGGATCCGCACCATCCGAGCTATGCACGTTATGCGGGGAATGCTCTCAGCATCCAAAACCGTGAAGGGGCTCGTACCATCGTGCGACACTTGCTCGAGCGCGGGACGCGGCACCTGACTTTCGTACAGTACGTGTCGGACCATTTGGGGCACATCGAGCGCTGGCGCGGGGTGAAGGAGACGTGGGGCAAGCTCGCCTCTCCCGAAACCCTCGATAAAATCGCGCACCAAGACTTGACCGACGCAGACTTGAAGCGAATCGCGCGGCGTTCCAATGCGGCGATCTTCTGCTCCAATGACCGCGGCGCAATGCAGGTTTGGCATCGCCTGAGAAGCCTCGGCCTCTCGATACCGGATGACGTGAAGCTGGCCGGGTTCGACGGCGATGAATACGGCGCGCTGGTCGGGCTCACGACGGCTGAGTTCGACTCAGAGGGCCTCGCCGAACTGGCTTTCGATGCCATCCTCGAGCTCGTCGCGAACGGCGCGACGGCGGTCGTGGACGGGGCCGTGCCTGTCGTCATGCGCACCGGCGCTACGAGTTGACCGAGCTTTCGTAGACGCGTCTCGATTTGTACCGTTCCGGTGCGCTCGCCAATATTCGCGCGGGGTGCAGCGGCATCGCTTTTTCATTGCGTGCCCTGGGCGCCCGCGCGAGCGCGTGGGAAAAACCGGCTTTCCGGCTTGATTCAACCGGTTGAATCACATAGAGTGCCGAGCTCTGACAAAACCGCCCTGCATCTTGCAGTCGAGAGAGCAGATGCTCGGGCTCAAAGCTTTGATCGGGGTCTTAACGTTGCTCGCCACGGGCAGCTGCGCGCCCGTACCGGGCAACTACGCACCTTCGTCCAACGCAAAGGTTCGCTTGCAAGCTATTCAACACAGAGCCTGGGGCGAAGTCGACGGCAAGCCCGTCACGCTGTTCACCTTGACGAACAAGAACGGCCTCGTGGCGAAGATCGCGACCTATGGCGGGATCATCACCGAGCTCCGCGTCCCCGATCGTTCGGGCAAGCTCGCCGATATCGTGCTCGGCTTCGACGAAGTCGCGAGCTACGTGAAGGGCAGCCCCTATTTTGGCGCCATCATCGGCCGAATCGCGAATCGAATCAGCGGCGCGCAGTTCGAGCTCGAAGGGGTGAGCTATCGACTAGCAGCGAACAACGGCGAGAACTCCCTACACGGTGGCGTGAAGGGCTGGGACAAGGTCGTTTGGGACGCGATCGCGCTCGACACACCGGGCGGACCAAGCCTGCAGCTCAGCTACGTTGCGGTGGACGGTGAAGAGGGCTTTCCCGGCACGGTCAAGGCCCGGAATACCTACACCCTGACCAACGACAACGAACTCAAGGTCGTAATGCAGGCCGAGACGGACCGGCTGACGGTGGTCAACATGGCCCATCACTCGTATTTCAACCTGGCCGGGCAGGCATCGGGCAGCGTGCTCGAACAAGTGCTGCAGTTGAACGCGGGCCAATACACCCCCAATGACCCAGCGTTGCACACGGTAGGCGGTCGGATCGCGCCAGTAGCGGGCACCCCGTTCGACTTCACGAAGCCCAAGTCCATCGGTCAGGATCTATCGGCCGCGGGTGGCGATCCCATCGGCTTCGATTCCAATTGGATTGTCGATGGTCCGGCGCACGCGCTACGCGAAGTGGCGCGGGTGAAGGATCCCCGCTCGGGTCGGGTCCTCACTCTCAAGGGTGACCAGCCCGGCGTGCAGTTTTATTCCGGCAACTATCTCGATGGCACGCTGGTAGGCAAAGCTGGCACCAATTATCGGCAGTACGCGGGGTTCTGCCTGGAGACTCAGCGTTTCCCAAACGCGATCAACGTTCCCGCGTGGCGCGACGAGGTCACCTTGAAGCCTGGGGCGCTCTACTCCAGCACCATGATTTTCTCTTTCACCACGGAATGACTGCGTCCTTTACGCGTGAGCCGCATCGCCTGCGCCGTACGGCTCGAAGCGCCAGTGCTTTGGATATTTGCTGCTCACTGGTCGCCGCCACGCCGAAACACCTGAGGTAATGACGATGAAAACAAGCAATCGAATCTCCACCGCGGTCTCGTGCTTCGCCTTGCTGGCCTGTTCCACGGCGGCGGAGGCGCCCGCCGGCCAAGCCGGCGCGAGCAGTAGCAGTGGCGGCAGTGGCAGCGCGGGTGTGCCGACAGTCAGTGGCGGAGCGCCCGCCGTAGCCGGAGCGAGTGCGGGCGGTGCAAGCGGCGCGGGCGCGCCAAGCAGTACGGCAGGCGCCGCCAACGGCGGAGCTAGCGGAGGGGATGCGGCTAGCGGTAGCTCGGCAGGCGGAGCGAGTGCGAACGGCGGTAGCGGTAGCTCCGCAGGCGCAGCAGGCGGTGCGGGCGGAGGCTCAGCGGGAGGCGGCGCGACCGTCGACACGACTTTGACCGGCGCCTTCGACGGCGCGCTCTTGCAATACCCATGCGGCAGCGGCAGTCCAAACTACGACTGCGCCCAGCCCGCTCCCTGCTCGAATGCGTCTGCCGGACAGCCAGCGGCGGCGGTGATCAAGCCGTCGGGCGGCGCGGCCTCCACATGGACGATGGGAGGGACACCCGGCACGAAGTACGACGTAAAAGTGCACATTCAAGGGGTGGTCGAACCATCGTGGTACCACGACGGCACACGCTCAGCGGGCAACACCACCTCGATCGACGTGGCATCGACGGTGGCGGGCGCAAAGCCTTATGCCAAGGACTTGTTTCAGACGGGGGGCACGAACCTGAGCTATGCGGATAACGGCAACGGCTTCGACTACAACTCTTACGAACTCGACGTGACACCCGCGGGGGGCGGCACGCCCAGCGTGTACTTCTTGAACTCGGTGATGGCGAGCGAGAATCCGCACACCAGTTCGAAGACCCAGCATCTCTCGTTCGAGATCGACGAAATGCCCACGATCAGGATCCCTGGCGGCGCGACGATCTCGCTCACCGTTCGTGATTCGAATTGCGTGCAGATCCAGAACTGCGGAACCTCGAACAACAACATGTGCGGCAACGGGGCGCGCACGATTCCGTTCACGGGTTCAATGCCCGCACCACCGTCGTCTTGGAACGGCAAAGTGACCAGCGGCACTGGCAGCAACTTGAACGGTCAGTTCGTGCACTTCGACGTGATCAGCGTGACGGTAGCCCAGTGAAGACGAAGCTACGGGCGGCTCTCACACTCAGCACTCTCGCTCTGTGCTCGTGGCCTAGCCACGCGCGCGCAGAAGTCACCTTGGTGAAGCTGCCCAACGAATGGGAGCTCTTTGCCTCTGGTCGAATGAGCGCTTTTGCCGAAATCATCGAGGGGCACGGTGTGCCTCAACCGTTGGATCCGAACCACGCTTTGGCGCAAGAAGGCATTCCCTTCGATGCGGACTCCAGCGATGGGACATCCAACAAGTCCGGCCATGGTTTGGCCTTTCGTGTCAGAAGTGGATTTTTGGGTAATATTCTCGCGTTCGGCGTGCGACGCGAGATGACTCCGAACACAGTGGTGACCGGCAAGATCTCGATCTGGTCGATGATCGAGTCGCAGGGCCAGCGAACCTACCAGAAGAACTTGCCCGACGTCCGCGAAGGGTACGTGAAAGTGCAGGGGCCATTCGGCACGTTGCTCGCCGGCCGCGCGCTCTCGCTGTTTGGACGCGGCGCGACCGAGATTGATTTTCTTTATGGGCACGGCTTCGGCGTGGGCGCACCGCAGGTCTTCAATGATCAGGGCCCCTCCGCGGGGCACATCGGCTTCGGCGTGCTCGCAAACATCTTCGCGGCGGGCGTGGTCTACAGCACGCCCAGCTTCGCAGGCCTGCAGCTCAACGTGGGCTACTACGACCCCGCCGTGCTGGTCGGCCAGCGCTACGCCCGCGCGAAACTAGGCCGCCCAGAAGCACAAGCCACCTATGACGTGGAGTTCTCCGGAAATGCTCGCCTTCACGCCTTCGTGGAGGGCGCGTTCCAGAAGTTGTACGACACGAACGGCAGCAATGATTCCAAGAACGTGTACGGCGCTCAAGCCGGCGTGCGCGGGGAACTCGGCGCGTTTCACCTGGGGGTCGCCGCGTTCGCCGGAACCGGCCTTGGCGTCAACTACTTCCTGAGTCAAACGGACAGCATCAACAATCAGGCGAGCAACAAGATGCGCCCATTCGACGGCGGCTACGTGCAGGCGCAGGTATCGCTCAGAAGCTTCGACTTCAACGTGGGCTGTGGCATCACGCGCGCCCATCAGATGACGGACGACTTGGACGTTTCACTCAGCCCGAGTCAGACGGACTACTTGAAATCGCAGCGAGGCATCTCGGGAGTCGTCGTCTATCACTTCACCAGCTACCTGCACGGGGCGCTCGACTACTTTCGCGCCGACACCGACTGGTGGGGAGGCGAGCATCAGGGCGTCAATTCGTTCAACGTCGGTTTGACCGCCACATTTTGAGCATAGCTTACGGCAAAGCTAGGGGCACTGAATCGGCAACGGCGGATTTGGGATCACGAACGTCGGCACCTGGGCCCCTGACGCCGCTTTCAGCGCCCCCGCGTGCGCGGTGTGGCCAGTGGTGGTCACGCTGTCCGCCGCGGCGAGCCCCGCACTCTCGTTGAACTTCCAATAGCCGACCAAGCCGGCCTCGTTGCCTACGAGGGCCTTGTCTTTGTTGGCTAGGATCTCCGACGCAGAGCGCGCGACGCCCCAAACACGAAATTCATCGATGTAGTCCGCGAAGTAGGCGTTCTCAGCCGGGTAGCCGCCGATCGTGAGCAGCGAGCTGCCGGTCTTCAGCACTTTCTGCGTGGCGTTGTCGGAGGCTTTCGTCGACTTGAGCACGCCGTTCACGTAGGCCTGTACTTGCGTGCCATTCCAGGTCATCGCGAAGTGCACCCACTGAGCAGTCGAAGCGCTGACACCGCTGGCCTGGTTGTCGTTGTCGAAGTAGGCATTCGTGAACGGATCGATGCTGCCGATGGAGTTGCTCGTGCTGCCGAAGTCGAGGCCGAAGCCGTCCGCGTTCCGTGCCGAGGGGGACGGACCATAGAAGAACAGCGTGTTTTGGTTGGCCGTCCAGTCCGAGCTCTTCATATAGGCCCATAGCTCGACGCTGCGATTGGCGCTGCCAATCGGCAAATCTGCCATTAGATCGACTTCGACGTGAGCCTTCGCCGCATCGGACGCGGTGCCGGAACCGTTGCTGCTCAATGAAAGAGCGTGGCCCGCGCAATCCGTGATTGAGCCGCCTGCTGCACCCGCGAAAGCGCCCGCACCTGAGCTACCGGCTCCGCCGACCCCGCCAGAAATGCTTGCCACCGCTGCTCCACCGCTGCCCGCCGTTGCCGCTCCAGCCGTGCTCGCGCCCGCGCCCGAAGTGCCACCGGAGGTTGCTCCGCCTAGTGCGGTGCTGCCGCCCGAAGTACCGCCGGAGGTTGCTCCGGCAGCGACACCAGCCGCGCCTGACATGCCGCCAGAATTCGCGCCGCCCGACGCTTTACCCGCCGCGCCCGCGCCAGCTGTCGCGACTGTGCCGGGCATCGCGTCGCTCGAACAGGCACAGCTCGCGACTGCCCCGCAAAGGGTTAGGAAGGCTACGACCCGCCGTTTTTTTTGCAGCGGGTTCGTGGCGTCGAATAGACGAGCCGGATTGCGATGGTGACTGTTCAACCTGACACTCCCGAGCGTTCAACCGATGAACGAAGTCGGCAGTAAACCACGAATAAACCCGTCATTCAACCGGTTGTATAAGCGAACAGGAATCAGGAATTTCACGACCCCTCGAAAGGCGTATCGAAGCGGGGCAGAGCGTTAAAACTGCGACAAGAACGGCCACACTTCGGAGGGCATCCAGGAGCTCCCCTTCCCGGCATCATTGGGTGAAGGCGTGTGGCCGCCGTCGTACGAACACCATCGGACTGGATATCCCGCAGGGCACCCTTTGTAGTCCGTGCACACGTG
>Ga0247761_1000123_pt1 | contig 13984 bp, 11 predicted proteins | sample UWRJL111311C4_FD_179915 | JGI IMG/M metagenome (GOLD analysis project Ga0247761, IMG submission 179915) | Plant litter microbial communities from Arlington Agricultural Research Station in Wisconsin, United States - UWRJ-L111-311C-4 | ecosystem: Environmental > Terrestrial > Plant litter >...
GACGAAGACACCTGCTTCTACCCAGACATCGGCATGCGCACAGAGCTCAGCGGCTATGTCTCGACCGAGACTGGCGAGCCCTTTGCCGAGTAGTCACGGCCCAGATTTGGGGGGCGATCGCGGTCCCGCTGCGCACCCCTCAGCGCGTTCGGTTCACGCTCTGGGCACCGCCCTTTGCCGCCGAAGGCTACGCCGCTCTACGGCGTAGCCCGTGACCATCAATCCAACTCTCGAAGTAGGTACGGCGTGAGCCCGTCACCAAACCGAACACGTGTTCTGCGGACGCATGGGCGAGCCCACCTTGCACGAAAATGCTTCGCCGAACGCTGGCATGTTCGTGAGCGGGCCGCGCACACGAAAGCGGGGCGGGGAGTGCGGGTTGGTTTGCACGATCATGCGCTCGAAGTCAGGGCGATACACCGAGCACCAGCCCTGAGCGAAGCCCAAGAAGAACTGTTGATCTTCGCTCATGCCATCGGCCACGACCGCTTCTTTTGCGCTGCTGCGCAGCGCGCGGTAGGCCTCGAACGCGAGCTTGAGGCCGCCGTTGTCGGCGATGTTTTCGCCCAACGTGAGCGCGCCGTTCACGTGCAGACCCGGTAGCGCCTCGTAAGCGCTGTATTGCTTCTCGACGCACGAGATTTTGGCTTTGAACTTATCGCTCGCGCTGGTTGTCCACCAGCTGGCCAGGTTGCCCTTGGCGTCGAATTGCGAGCCTTCGTCGTCGAAGCCGTGAGTGAGCTCGTGGCCGACGACCATGCCGATCGCGCCCGCGTTGACGGGCAGGGCTCGATTGATGCCGTAAAAGGGCGGCTGCATGATGCCCGCGGGGAACACCATCTGGTTGCGTTGCGGATCGTAGTAAGCGTTCACCGTGGGCGCGGTCATCTGCCACTCGGTGCGATCGACGGGTTTGCCGACTTTGGTCAACGCGCGCTTGAGCTCGTAATTGCGCGAGCGCAGCGCATTTTGCGCGTAGCTCTTGGCATCTACCGGGAAATCATAAGCCTTCCACTTTTCGGGATAGCCGACCAGGTAGGCGAGGGAGGCGAGCTTCTGATGAGCGCGCGTGCGCGTCTCGGCGTCCATCCAATCCAACCCATCCAGATCCGCGCCCATCGCTGCGCTGATCGCGGCAACCATGGTTTGCGCGGATTGCTTGCTGTCACCCGGGAAGTGATCTTTGACGTACGGCTGAGCCAGCAGATCACCCAGCGCGCCGTCGGTTGCGTGCACGCAACGCCGCCAGCGCGGGGGCAACTCAGGTTGGCCCGTCAACGCTTGCTGCATGCGAAAGCGCTCGTCGACGAACGGCTTCGACAATAGCGACGAGGTATCGTGCACGATCTGCCACTGTAGGTAGCTTTGCCAAACCGCGGGCTTGGTCTTCGTGATCAACGCCTGCAGGCCTTCGAAATACTTCGGCGCGGTGACAGCGATGCTCTGGATCGCCGGAAAACCGACGCCCTTCCAATAGCCGTCCCAATCGAACGCGGGCAACGCCTTGGCAACGCCCGCGCGATCGAGGCGATTGAACATGGCCTTCGGATCGCGCCGCTCGACCTTGGTCTTCGAGATTTTCGCGAGCTCGGTCTCCAGCGCGACTACATCTGCCGCCGCCGCCGCCGCGCGCTTTTCCGGCATCCCCGTGAGCACCAACATGCGCGCGACGTGCTCGCGATAGGTGGTGAGCAGCTTCTTCGAGGCTTCGTCGTCGCGTAGGTAATAGTCGCGGTCCGGCAAACCCAGGCCATTCTGATCGAGATTGGCCATCCAGCGCGTCGCGTCGTCCGCGTCTTGCGTGGGCGACGTATCGAACAACGGGGTGATGTTCACGGCGTGAAGCTCGGTCACCACCGCGGATAGACTCTTCGCGTCTTTGACGCTGGCCGCGCGATTGAGCAAGGCGCGGATCGGTTGCACGCCGGCTTTGTCGGCGCCCGCTTCGTCCATACAAGCGCCGTAGAACGCGCCCAGCTTCTGCGTCACCGGGTCTGCCGAGCCCGGCTTCGTGGCCTCTTCCAAGATGCGCTTGAGCTCGAGCTCGTTGCGCTTTTGGATCTCGTTGAACGAGCGCGACCAGCCTGGTTCGTCCGCCGGGATTTGCACCGTTTTGAGCCAGTTCCCGCAGGCATATTGATAGAAATCGGTGCACGGGTCTTGGCTGCGGTCGAGCGCCAACGGGTCGAGCCCCACGCTCGCCAATGTGACATTGACGAGCGGCTTACCGGGAGGCGCTGCGCTGGCCGCGGCTGCGGGCGTTGTTGCCGGTTGCGCGACGGCAGGCGACGGCGCCGTACCACCGCAGCCCGTGAGCAGCGCGATGCCGAGCGGCCACGCCGCGATCCCGGGCAACTCGAGCAAGGGACGAAACGGGCGTGCGCTGGAACGAGGGGGCTGCATTGCTCGGCGCAGGGTAGGCCGAAGCGCAGTGCATTTCCAGGGCCCTCAGCTAGCCCTGTGACGGATTTGCGGTGCGTTCGGGTTTGAGCCACAGCTCGCGTCCGACGGCCCAGAGCAAGAGGGCGATGATCAGGAACGGAATCATCGACAGCAGATCCGAGTGCTCGCCTTCGAAGAACGGATTGTGCGCGGCGGCCCAATGCTCGAGGTCGCGATTGGTATTGCTCAGGACACCGGCCACGAACGCAATCACGATGCCGGCGATCGCGCCCCCCGCGATGTAACCGGAGGCCAGGAGCACGCCCGGGCTCTTGTCGCCCTCGGCGGTGAGCTGCTCTTCGGTCAGGTTTTGGCTGGCATTTTTACGGCGCAGATACCAATCCACCAGACCCCGCAAGATCCCGCCGACGAAGATGGGCGTGGTCGAAGACAGCGGTAAGTAGACCCCGACCGCGAATGCCAATGACGGGATGCCACTCAGCTCGAGCACGACCGCGATCATCACGCCGAGCAGTACCAGCGCCCAGGGCAGCTGCTGATTGAGGATGCCCTTGATGATGTACGAGATCAGGGTCGCCTTGGGCGCGTTGAACTTAGTTACGCGCGAGCCGTCCGGGCGCTCTTTGTGTGTGCCGTTGATGCCGGGATCGATCAGGTAAGCAACCCGGCCATCTGCAGCGACCAAATATCTGCCCGGCTCGCCTTTGGCGTTGTCGGTCTTCTGCCAGACGAAAAATTCGCGCGGGTCGCTGCTCGCTTGGGGGCCGTCTAGTTTCTCTTTTTGGGTCAGTGCGGACACGTCCGCGCGTAGATCGGCGTCGAAGGTGCGACGAATCGTCAGCACGGGGGCGCGCGTTTTGGGCTCGACCAAGTATTCACCCGGCAATAGACCGCCCTCCGCGGCTTCGAGGGTAAGCAGGCGATACTCCGCCTTTTCTTGGGGCTGCTCGGCTTCGTATTTGGGCAGCGCGCTGAAGCGCTGCTCCGACAACGGCGTGGGTTGCGAAACGTGTTCGAAGCTGACCGGCGTGACGTAAACGGTCGCGGCGTCGTTCAGCTTGAGCAAGATCGGACCCAAGAGCAGTGCTGACGCCAGCGCGCCGATCAAGATCGCGATCTGCTGCGAGCGCGGTGTCGCGCCGATCAAAAAGCCCGTTTTCAGATCTTGTGAAGTCGTACCGCCGTTGGACGCCGCGATGCAAACGATCGCGCCGACGGACAGCGCGGTTACGTAGTAGTGCGGCCCGGTCCAACCCACGAGCAGGAACATGGCGCACGTGAGCAACAACGTGGCGACCGTCATGCCGGAGATCGGATTGGACGAAGAACCAATTTCGCCGGTCAAGCGCGAGGAAACGGTCACGAAGATGAAACCAAACAGCACGATCAACAGCGCGCCCGCGAAGTTCATGTGCAACCGCGGTGCGATCATGATCAGGGCCAGCAGCACGATCAGGCCCACGCCCACGAACTTGATCGATAAATCTCGATCCGTGCGCAGACCCGCGTGCGCGTTCGGAACCGCGCTCTTCTTGCCCATGAGATCGCCCAAGCCGCCGCGCAAGCCTTGGATGATCGTCGGCAGCGCGCGAACCAAGCTGACCACGCCGCCGGTGGCGACCGCGCCCGCGCCGATGTACAGCACGTAGGCGGCTCGGATCTGATCGGGCGCCATCTGGCTGATCGGGACGTGGCCAGGGGCCAGCGCGTTCGGATTTGCGCCACCGAAAAAGGCGATCATCGGGATCAAAACCAAGTAAGCGAGCACACCGCCCGCGCACATCACCGCCGCGATTCGCGGTCCGATGATGTAGCCTACGCCGAGCAGCTCGGGCGAGATCTCCGCCGCGATCGAGCCGGTTTTCAGCGGCGCGGAGAAGATTTTCTCCGGCACTTCTTTCCACAGCTTGAGCGCGGACATGGCCACTTTGTATAAAAGGCCGATCGCGAAGCCCGCGGAGATGGTTTTGCCGCCGCTGACTTCGACCGCACCCGCGTCAGCCGTCGCGGCCGCGGCGCGAGATTCTGCGGAGGCGCCTGCCTTCAGGACTTCGGCGCACGCCGTGCCTTCTGGATATTTCAAAATCCCGTGCTGCTCCACGATCAGCGCCCGGCGGAGCGGGATCATCATCAAGATCCCGAGCAAGCCGCCCAGCACCGCGACCAGCCCAACACGCGTGATCTCGAGATCGAAGCCCAAGATCATGATCGCGGGCATGGTCACGCCGACGCCGAACGCGATCGACTCACCCGCCGAGCCGGCGGTCTGCACGATGTTGTCTTCCAAAATCGTGCGACTGCGCAGGCCGAATTTGGATAGCACGCGAAACAGCGCGATCGAAATCACCGCGACCGGAATCGAAGCGCTCACCGTGAGCCCCACCTTCAACACCAAGTACAGTGAAGACGCGCCGAACACGACGCCCAGCACCGTGCCCGCGATGAGCGGCAAGATCGTCAGCTCCGGCAAATTCGCGGAGGCGGGGATGTAAGGCTTGAACGCGTGTCCCGGGTGGGGCACTTCCGGCGGAGTCGGGGCGCGCGGCGTCTCGGACGACATTCCTGTTGCTTTATCGCGTTTCGGCTCCGCGCGCGCGCCCGATCTCGGGTACCCTCGGGGCGTGGCTCAGGCTGACCTGCCGCTCGCGGCCTCCTACGCGGAATGGGCCGTCGCGCCCGCTGCACGCGAGCAATTGGCCTGCGTGTGGGCTGCGCAACTCGATGCTCGGGGTGAAGGCCACGTGCAGCGGATCATCCCCGATGGTTGCATCGATCTGCTGTTCAGCGAAGGCCAGCTGAGCATCGCCGGGCCGGACACGGAAAGCGTCGAGCTGGAGGTCGTGCCGAATCGAGCGATCGTCGGCGTGCGCTTTCGCGCGGGCCAAGCTCCCGCGGTGCTCGGAGTGCCTGCCAGCGAGCTTCTGGATCAGCGCCTCGACGCGCGCGAAGTGCTCGGCTCGCGCATCTCGGCGCTGAGCGACGCGCTTTCGTCTGCGGCCTCTCAGCGCGCGGCGGCCGCGCTGCTGGAGCAAGCCGTCGCCGGATGGCTCCGCGAGGCCGCCCCGGCAGATCCACTCGTGGCTCGCGCCATCGTCGGGCTCGAGGCGCCGCGCGCGGACTGGTCCGTGACCACATTGGCGGAAGAGCTCGGCGTCAGCGAGCGACAATTGCGGCGCCGCTTTTTGCACGCCGTGGGCTACGGCCCCAAGCTGCTCGAACGCGTGTTGCGCCTGCGCCGCTTCATTCGAGCCGCGTCCTCGTCGCAAGCGGGCGGTTTAGCGGCATTGGCAGCCGAAGCAGGCTACGCCGATCAGCCGCACCTGACCCGTGAATGCCGCGATCTGACCGCGCTCACCCCCGCACAGTTGCTCGGCTATCCGGTCACCGCGGGCTGAGCGGCCCCGCGCTCGACGTCCGAAACGTTCAAGAGGCTGCCTGCGATCTGGTCTAGACAGGGCGTATGGACATCCTCTTCATCTCCGGTGTTTCGCTGATCTCCGGCCCAGGCACGCAAACCAAGGACCTTCTAATCAAGGCACTCGGACTACCGCTGGAACCCAGCCAGCCCGACCCGAACTACGTGTTCAGCGAGAAGATCGAGGGGAGCAAACACTTCGGCGTCTGGCCGCTCGCACAGGCGGCCGACGCCTGCTTCGGTCAAAGCACCTGGCCCAAGGAGCACCCGGTGCCACAGATTTGCATCGAGTTCGAGGTCGCAAACGCAGCGGCAGTTGCCGCCGCCGAAGCCGAACTTCGCGCACTCGGCCACGAGCTACTGCACACCACGCGTACCGAACCTTGGGGCCAAACCGTGTGCCGTCTCCTGAACGCCGAAGGCGCAATCTTGGGCATCTCTTTCGCCCCCTGGTTGCACGCCGCGCCCGTCGGCTGACTTCTCAGCCCTTCCGCGGGCGAACGCATGCTAAGAATTTAGCACCTAGTGCTTGCTAAAATTTTAGCACCTAGAGTAGGCTGCTCGGTATGGCCAAGCCGCCACTGACGCGCCGTGAGCGCGAAATCATGGATATCGTGTACCGCTTGGGGCGGGCTAGCGCGCAAGAAGTGCTAGATAATTTGGCCGATCCGCCCAGTTACTCCGCAGTGCGCGCGCTGCTCCGCTTGCTCGAAGAGCGCGGCCACGTGCGGCACATCGAAGAAGGCGGGCGGTACGTGTTTTTGCCCGCCGTGCCCCGCGGGGAGGCCCGCCGCAAGGCGCTGGCGCACGTGGTCTCCACGTTCTTCGACGGTTCGGTCGAGCAGGCCATGCTCAGCCTGGTCGAGTCCTCCCGCAACAAGCTGAGTACGGAAGAGCTGGATCGCTTGGCGGATTTGGTCGAACGAGCACGTCAGGAAGGAAAGTAGCCATGACCTCGATTTCAGCGTTGGGCATCGTGCTCCGGGTCTCGTTTTTGCTCGCGTTCCCGCTGGCTTTGGTGCCGTTACTGCGCGGCAGCTCCGCTTCATTGCGTCGCTGGTTGATCTTGCTCGGCATCAGCGCGGCGCTCGCGGTTCCTTTGCTCGCGTTGGCATTCCCGGGTCGACCGGTGGTGCACGTCGTTTCACCCGCGCGCGTCGGCCATGTCGTTGCCGAGGCTCTGTCCCCCAACGTTGCTCCGGTTCCGGTGCAGATCGCGCTACACGCGACCGCTCGGGCGGCGTCGCCACGGCTGAGCTTGAACGAGTCCCTATTCTCGATTTGGGCGTTGGGCGCGCTTTTCGTCGCCGCACGCCTGCTGCGCGGTGGGGCGTGGGCTCGGCGGTTGAGCGCGGCAGCACGACCCGTGCAAGCTGGTGTACGGGTCAGCGCTGGTATCGAATCGCCCGTGGTGGTCGGAGTATTCCGTCCAATCGTGCTCTTGCCGACAGAATCAGCGAGCTGGAGCGAAGAGCGCATGCAGGCCGTGCTGCTGCACGAGCTCTCGCACGTACGGCGCTATGACGGCCTCGCGCTCTCGATCGCCCAGCTTGCGTGCGCGCTGTATTGGTTTCACCCCCTCGCCTGGTTCGCCCGCAACCGGCTCCGCCGCGAATGCGAACTCGCCGCCGATGAAGCCGTGATCGCGGCAGGGCTACGCCCGTCCAGCTACGCGCAGCACCTTCTGGAGATCGCGCGCGGCCTAGTGCCGGCCGGCGGCATCGCGATGGCGGCGCGCCCGTCCGAGTTGGCCCGTCGCATCCACGTACTGATCTCGCGCGATCGTCTGCCCACACCCTTCACGCGCGCTCGCGCTACGCAGCTCGGCAGCGCTGCGTTGGTCGTGCTGGGCGGTGTGGCCTGCATGGACGCCAGCGCGAAACCCGCTCTGTCGCCAACCAGTGTCGCAGCGCCCGGCAAGGCCAACGATGCTCGCCTACAAGCAATCGCCGAAGACGAAGCGCGTCGCGTACACCGCGAATGGGGCGCCGAGCGCGTCGCGATCCTCGTGCTCGATCCGCGCACCGGCGCGCTACTGGCTAGCTTCGACGATGCACCCGGAACGCCCATCGTCCCTGCATCGACAATGAAGCCGCTAGCGGTGGCCATCGCCCTCGACGCGGATCTGATCACGCCCGAACAGCGCTTCGACTGCGGCAATGGCTCTCGCGACTACGGTTCGCAGGTGCTGCGCGACGCCGGCTCGTACGGCTCGCTGAATAGCGCGGAAATCCTGGCCGTGTCCTCGAACGTCGGCACATCGCGAATCTTCGACGTGCTCGGCGGTGACCGTTTGGGTGATGGCCTGCGACGCTTCCACGTCGCTGCGCCAGCCGATATTCCGAGCGGTACGATGCGAGGGGCGCTCGTCGCCATGGGTGAAGGCAGCACCACGACCCCCTTCGCCATGGCCTCCGCCTACGGCGTGTTCGCCAACGACGGCCTGTTCGTGGCGTCCGCAGGCGCAGCGCCCGAACGCGTGATCAATGCTTCCACCGCAAGAACAGTGCGCGAGATGCTCGAAGGCGTAGTCAGCGGTGAACGCGCGACCGGCAAGGCGGCCGCGGTTGCCGGCGTGCGCGTGGGCGGAAAAACCGGCACGAGCGATCCGGATTGCTGCGTGGAGGGCAGCCACGGCACGTTCGCGAGCTTCGTGGGTATCGTGCCCATCGATGCACCCCGTTGGGTGATCTACGTCGGCGTAGGCGAACCAAACAAAGACGGCTCCGGCGGCACCATCGCGGCCCCCGCCTTCAGCCGCGTCGCGACACGCGCACTTTCGCTTTGAGCCGGCGCGCGCGATACTCGCGATCGAGCAGCGCGTACACCACGGTGTCCGTCCATTCGCCCTTGGTCCACGTGGTCTCGACGAAATGCCCTTCGCGTCGCAGTCCGAGCTTCTCGGCGACGCGCAAAGATGCGCTATTTCGCGGGTCGATATCGACGAAAATGCGGTGCAAGCGCAACTCTTCGAAGCCGAAAGCGAGCACGGCCTGGGCGGCTTCGACGGCGTAGCCTTGGCCCCACGCGTCGCGTGCCAGCACGTACCAAAGCGCGGCTTCGCTCTGCTCAGCGTCGCTCAACTTGAGACCACAACGCCCGATCAGCCAGGAATCGTCATTGCGTACGAGGGCGAACTCGAAGATTCGGCGCTTCGATGTCTGTGCCTCGGCGCGGACGCCTTGGATATAGGCGAGGCTCTCCGCGGGTGAGCGCGGACCGTGAGTCGCATACCGAACGACGTCGGGATCCGCTTCGTACAAATTGGCCTCGGTCGCATCGCTCTCGACGAATTCACGCAAGTGTAGGCGGGGCGTATGCAGAGCCATCCGAACGCGAGTTTCGAGCCATCACGTTTTCAGGATGATGTCGGCACTGGCTGTTTTGGTCGCCCAAGCTTTTACCGGGGGCGGTGAAGCGACGCCGCCTCTTGGTCGCACTCATGCGCTTTGCAGATTTATCGGTCAGAGTGACGTGTTGCCGGTTCCGGGTGAGTTTCAGCGTCGTCGTAGGAGCGTCGAAAACGTCATCTCTACATGCACTATCGAGCTGTGCCTGCGTCAGGTCGAGGATTCGTCGGTCCTCGATGTCCCGTGAGATGGCAGCAATCGCCGTAGGCGGGATCTGCCACTGTTGATGCCCTCTCAGATGGATGAATGCCAACCCTTCGAATGAAACACCCCCTTTGCTGTCGACTTGGACGGCGTAGACCGGGCACGTTCCTAAACAGCGCGTCCTCTGCAATTCTAGGCTGAAGTAGCTGTCGCCGGGCGAGGGCTTGGAGCAGTTGCCCGTGAGCATCGCAACGCCCGCGCAGAATAGCCGCGATAGGTGAGCGAGTGAACCCGACCCGAGACTGAGACCGGACCCCGGATGTGCTCGAGATCGCATTTGCAGAAACTGCGCGGCCAATCGGCTGTTCGGAGGTCTCCAACCATACTCCTAAAGTGAATCGCCGAGACAGCACATTCGCGCCGTCCTGACGCGTCCACGCCTTGCAGCCTCCGCGGCCGGAGAGCATAGTCCCGGCCGCAGATGGGCACGAAATGGCTGCTGATTGCTCTGCCTCTGATCGTATTCGGAGTGCTGCTGCAGTCGGCCTTGTGGGTACCCACCTACGAGAGCCAAGCGGGCAACCCAGAGCGCCTGCGGACGTTCGTGCGCACGTCGATCGGGGACGCCAAGATTTTGAATCCGATCATCTCGTCGAACTCGTCGGCCTCCGAGGTGTACGAGAACAAGATCTTCGAAGGCTTGGTGGTTGCTGACCGGAATCTGAAGCTGGTTGGCTTGCTTGCCGAGCGTTGGCAGATCACCGAGGAGGCCTACGTGGCTGCCTTGCCCGACCGCACGCTGCCCGATGGGCGGCCGGCGACCGCGGCTCATTTGGCTTCGCTGATCGAGGCCGCTTGGAAGAGCGCGCAGCTGGGTGGCATCGAGGCCAGCATCCAAGGGGTGGAACAGGTACCCGCGGAGACGCGCGCGCTGACCGAGACCGCAATGGTGGACGACGCCAAAGGTAAGAAGGCGCCCATCGACATCGAACTCAGCATCGAGGTGCCGGAGCGAGTGAAGATTCGGTTGTCCAAGGTCGAATCTCAACTGTTCAAAAAGCTCGAATCCGTCCTGGGCGCAGGCTACTTCGGGGGGTTCCCGTTTGCTGACCGGATCAAGGCCAAAAATCCTCGGCTGCTCCATCACCTCACGGAAAAGCTGCCGGAATTGCTGGGCATCGGTGAGCACAATCCCATCGTCACGTTCTATCTGCATCCGGGCGTGCGTTGGCATGATGGTCTGCCGTTCAGCGCGGAGGACGTGAAGTTCACCTACGACGCGCTGGTGAACCCGCGCAACACCTCACCGCGTGCTTCTTCGTTCGAGGGAGTCAAGTCGGTCGAAGTGGTGAACGAGCTCACCGTGCGCATGATCTACAAGCGCCTGTACTCGCCGGCGATCATCGACTGGCAGATGGGCATCATTCCGAAGCATTTATTGGACGACGCGGCACTCCAACGCGAGATGGCCAAGGCTGCGCTTTCGAAAGAAGCGCGAGACAGCTTCTCGGTTCGAAGTTCGGGGTTCAACCGCGCGCCAGTGGGGACCGGGCCGTGGCGCTTTGCCGAGTGGCGCCAGGACCAGTTCATTCGCCTGCAGCGCAACGACGACTATTGGGGCAAAAAGCCCGAATATCGCGACGTCTTCTTCCGCGTCATTCCCGACTACCTGACGCAAGAGCTCGAGCTTCGGGCGGGCGCCTCGGATCGGTACGAGGCGTTGCCCCATCAGGCGGCACGCTACCGCAAAGATCCTGCCTATCACGTGCTCGATCGCCGACGCGGCTACTACCAGTACATCGCCTACAACACGCGGCGACCGCTGTTTCAGGACGTGCGCGTGCGGCGCGCGTTGGGCATGGCGATCGACGTCGAGAGCATCATCAAGTATGCGCTCTCCGGTGAAGGCAAGCGCTCCACCGGTCCGTTTTACTCGAACACGCCCTTCAACGACCCCAAGATCCAGCCGTTGCCCTTCGACCCCGCGCGTGCGCTCGCGTTGCTTGCCGAAGCCGGCTGGCACAAGAACGCGCAGGGCATGCTGGAGAAGGATGGCAAGCCCTTCCGATTTACATTGGTCACCAACAACGGGAATCCGCAGCGAAAAGCAGTGATGACCATCGCGCAAGAGGCGTGGCGGAAGCTCGGCATCGATTGCAAGATTCAAACCTTCGAATGGACGGTCTTTCTCGAAGATTTTGCGCACAAGCTCAACTTCGACGCGCTCGTGCTGGCTTGGGTCGGGGGCGACATCAGCCCCGACAAGTATCAACTCTGGCACTCGAGCCAGACTGGCCCCTATCAGCTCAACTTCTCCGGTTTCAAGAACCCCCGCGTCGACGAGCTGATCGTACGGATTCGCGAGGAGTATGACTTCGACAAGCAAGTCGCTCTGACGCACGAGGTGCACCGTTTGATTGCAGACGAGCAACCTTTTACGTTCCTGTACGAACCCACCGAACCGGTAGTGCTCGACAAGCGGATCGTGGAGGTGGAACACGAGCCGGATGGCCGTGAGGCCTACCGAAAAATCGTGCCGACGCCTTCGGGCGCAATCGACTTCTACTTCGAGCAATGGCGTAAGCTGCCTCAGGAGCCGAACTATGCTCCGTGAACGCAGCCAGCTCCGAGGTAGCGGCTGATGTGGCGCTTTCTCGTCCGGACGATCGCGCAGCGCCTGCTGCTCTTGGTCGTGATTTCGATCGTCTCCCACACGGTGATTCATCTCGCTCCCGGTCAGCCTTCGGAAGTGGATGCGCTGAACCCGATGATGAAGGCGGAGGACGTTGCGCGCATCCGCAAGTCATTCCACCTGGATGACCCGATTTACCTGCAATACGTGCACTGGATGAAAGATCTGTGCACGGGGCAGCTCAAATCTTTCCGGGATGGAATGCCGGTGGTGCCGACGATTTGGGAGCGTTTCCTGAACTCGCTCCCGCTATTCGTGTGCACCACGCTGATCGTGTGGACGGCATCTTTCCCGATCGGCATTCGTGCCGCCTTGAAGCGGGGTTCTCGCTACGATCGCTCGACGACCTTCGTCGCTTACACGTTGATTTCGGTCCCCGGCTTCTTTCTGTCCTACCTTTTGATTCTCTGGGTCGTGCGCACCTTTCATCTGCCCGTCATCGGTCTCGCCACGTTCGGCACGCAGAGCGAAAGTGGTGCGGTGCGCCTGATGGATCGCATCTGGCACTTGGCGATCCCTTCGCTGATGGCCGCGCTGACGGGCATCGCGGTGCTCTCGCGTTACGTGCGTGCACAAATGCTGGAGGTGTTGGGTCAAGACTACGTGCGCACGGCGCGTGCCAAGGGCCTGGATGAAGACCATGTGGTCTATGGTCATGCGCTGCGCAACGCGCTCTTGCCGTTCGTGACCATGTTCGGCCTGCTCTTGCCGGGTTTGATCAGCGGGTCGGTGATTTTCGAGCAAATCTTTGCCTGGCCGGGGCTGGGCTTGCTCGGCTACGAGGCGATTTTAGCCCGCGATTTCCCGATGATTCTCACGCTCAACTTCATGGCCGCGGCACTCACGCTGCTCGGCATTCTGCTCTCGGACATCCTGTACGCGCTGGTCGATCCGCGCATTCGGTTGGAATGAGCTCTCCGCTGTCCCCCACTCCTGGCGAGCTCGCGCTGGGCCCGTCGCGCCCGGACGCAGAGGCGCTCGGCATCGCCGAGACGCCCGCGCAGCAGCTGTGGCGTACGTTTCGCAAAGACCGGCTGGCTATGGTCGGTCTGTACACGCTGCTCACGCTGCTCGTCGTGGCGTTGCTCGGCAATCTGCTGACGGGCTGGTGGGTGGTGTTCGATCCGACGACCGTGCGCTTACCGGACAAGCTCCTCCCACCCTTGAGCGCAGCCTCGAGCGCACTCGGCAAGGACTTGCTGCCGCCCTTCCACGTTTACCCGTTCGGTACGGACGAACTCGGGCGCAACGTGTTCGCGCGCATGCTGCAAGGTTCGTTCGTGTCGCTTTCGGTGGGTATCGTCGCAGTCAGCATTTCGCTCGGCATTGGAGTGACGGTGGGCGGTCTGGCGGGCTTCTACGGACAGCGAAAGCTCGGGCCGCTCAGCGTGGATTCGTGGCTCATGCGCTTTACCGACGTGGTGCTGTGTTTCCCGACCTTTTTCTTGATTTTGACGGTCGTGGCCCTGCTCCCGCCCAGCATCTACAACATCATGATCGTGATCGGTATCACCAGTTGGATGAGCACCGCGCGCTTCGTCCGCGCCGAGTTCCTCGCCTTGCGTGAGCAGGATTTCGTCACCGCGGCCAAAGCGCTGGGTCTGCCCGAGTGGCGGATCATCTTCCGACACATGATCCCGAATGCATTGGCTCCCGTGCTCGTCTCGGCCACGATCAACGTCGCGCACGCGATCCTGACCGAGTCTGCGCTGTCCTTTCTCGGTTTTGGTGTGCGGCCGCCCTACGCGACGTGGGGCAACATATTGGCTGATGGTCGCTCGTACATCTTCGATGCCCCGTGGTTGTTCTTGATTCCGGGTGCCGCGATCTTGCTGGTGGTGCTCGCCTTCAATTTGGTCGGTGAGGGCTTGCGCGACGCGATGAATCCGAAATTGCGAAAGCGTGCCGGCTGATGACCGC
>Ga0247761_1000131_pt1 | contig 13562 bp, 10 predicted proteins | sample UWRJL111311C4_FD_179915 | JGI IMG/M metagenome (GOLD analysis project Ga0247761, IMG submission 179915) | Plant litter microbial communities from Arlington Agricultural Research Station in Wisconsin, United States - UWRJ-L111-311C-4 | ecosystem: Environmental > Terrestrial > Plant litter >...
ACATTCGCCACACGAAGAGCAGCCCGCAGAGATCGTACGGCTCGTGCGTCGCTTCTTGAACGACGAGCGCCGCAGCCGTTTCTGAGACCGTCCCACAATTTGGCCAGCGGGTACGCCTGCGCCTACCTTGCGCGCATGGACACCTGGAAAGCGCTGTTGCTGCTCTCGATCGCCCTGACCGCGTGCGCCGGCCGTGGCGCTCAGCAAGCGCCGGTCCGCGCCAGCGCAGACGCCATCGTCCAGCCAAGCAATCGCGCCGCAGCCCGGCTTGGTCCACCAAGCCCGCGCGGGCTTGGTCTTCGGCGGATCGATCGACCGATACCGGTAGCCAGCGAAGCGCCGCTCGCGCTTTACTGACTCAGGCCGAGCGCGCGCGTCGCGCTTTCAGAGCGGGAATGCGGCGGTGGGCGGCTTGCTCGGCGCGGGGCGAGGTTCGGCATCCGGGGTTGCCGCGGGGCGCGAAGCGGGCGCGGGTTTTGCTGGCTTAGGCTTCGAGTCAGCCTCGCTCCGCGGCGCGGCTGCTGCCGCGGGCGCAGGCGTCGGACGAGCAGCGGGCGGAGTTTGCGGAGCGGGTGCGGCCGCTGCTGGCGGAGGGGGCTCGGGGGCCTTCACAGGTTCCGCCTTCAAGGGCTCCGCAGGCTTCGTCGGTTCTGCTGCCTCTGCGCGCGCTGCTTCGGGCGCAGGCGGCGCAGGGATCAGCGCGGTGACCGCCGGTTCCAATGGATTGACCGGCGGACGCGCCGCTTCGTTGCTGATCTGCGCCGGTGCAGGCGGCGCGAGCTCTCCGACGGCTTGCTCGGAGCGATGCGAGCGCCACAGCGCGACACACGCGATGGCCAGGCCGACACCCACCAACCCCGATACCATCTTGATGTTGCGCTCGCGACGCGCCTCTTGCTCGGGGGAGCGGACGATGCTGCGACGTCCTGGAGCGGACAAGTCGTCGAAGTCGTGCTCGTGCGCTTCATCCAGCACACCGCGCTCTTCGGAGATCGGGCCCCCCGCGTAGCTGCCCCTTTCGCCGGCAGTGAAAAACTCGTCGTGCACGTCTTCGACGCCACCACTATCGGCGAGCGCGACCGCCGCGGCGGCAGGTTCTGGCGTGAGTTTGGATTGCGCCTCGGGCTCGGCCTTGATCGGGGCTGGCACCGGTGCCTCGACGGGCGGCAATGGGGGCGTGACCGACGAAGCAAGTGTTTGCGTCATCGGCGCGGGGGCATCCGCGACTGCCGGCGAACCGATGAGCGCGGTGGACGCCAAATCAACGCCGGAGCGCTCGGCGACGGCGGACTCGCGCTCTGTCGAGGCGGTCGAGGCGGTCGAGGCGGTCGAGACGCTCGAAACGCTCGGGAAAGCCGGGATAGGAATGGTTGGGATCGTGGTCGGGACGGAACCCGAGGTGAGTGTCACCATCCCCGCGAGCAGCGCGGCCGGCGCGGGAGGCCCAACCGAGGCGACCTCTGCAGGAGGAGGCGCAGGAGGCGATGGCGCGGCAGCTTCGATGGCTGCGGCGGCGACGGCAGCTTCACGCACCGCTTCGGTCACGCTGCTCTGCGGCAGGGTCACGGTAGCGGAAACTGGCTCTGGTTCGGGCGGCGGCGCGGGCAGCGGGAGCACCGGCTCGAGCGCCTCCGGCGCTTGGACGACCGTTGTCTCTCCGGCTTCGTCTTCTTTGCGCTGAGCGGGAAACGGGATGACCTTGCCCTCGACCACGCGAGTAGCGGGCGCGGCAGCAGACGGGATGGCGGCTTCGCGCGCGGCGGCGGGCGGGCCCACTTCGAGCGCGGCGGCGGCCGCTGTGCGCGGCTCCGAAGTGTCCGCGTGCGCGCTCGATGCGGCGGGCCGAGCGGGCTCGGCGCTGTGATCCGGTTTCGTGACTATCGGGCCGAGGCCCGAATGCGTGCGATACATGGCGCGCGCATCGAACGCGGGTGCGGGCTCGGGCGCGGGCTCCGCAGCTTGCTGCACCGAGGGCATTACCACGCGAGAACGGCCACCGCGCTCGGGCGGGATGGGCGAGCCGACGTCCGCCGGGCGCAAGCCGGGGATCGTGACGGGCGGCTGGCTGAGGCCCGAGAGCGGCGGCGCCGACGGGCGCCAGGACGGCGCGTGCACGTCACTTACCTGCAGCTTCGGCTCGCTGCTGCGATCCGGCACTACGTCGTCGTAGTCGAACGGCTCACTGTCTGATTCGGGTGGCAGCGATTCCGCGCGTGCTTCGCTCTCGCTCGGCACCACATCTTCTTCGGGGGCGGCTTGACCGATCACGAGCAAGCCCTCGAAGTAGAGCTTCGTGATCGTGCTCAGCGTGGATAGATCTTCGAACGGCGACTCATCCACGACGTGGATCAGGGTGCGCTTGCCGTCGAACAGCCGCAAAATGCCGTTCAGCTCGTCGGGGATCTCGTTCAGGCGCTCGACGAGTTGCTCGTGATCGACTTCGAAGATGGTCTTCAGCGACGGCAGCTGCTCCAGCAAGCGGCCCCACTCATCGACCCGGCGCATGCCCTCCATCAGGAGGCCCTGCGTGGAGGTCGGGATGATGTCCTCCCGTGCGACGGGGCAGAACTCGACCTCGAACGTGCCCGAGATCCAGATCAGCGAACGGTAGACCGCCTCTTCACCGCGCAGTTGGCCGAGTTCGGCGTCGACGACTTTGCCGTCGCGGAAGTAGACGCGCGTCTCACGACGGCCGTCACTGATACGGGCGATGCCGCTCTTGCGACTGACCTCGAAGGTCTGCAGGAGATCGACCACGCCCATGTCCTCGAGCGAGCCACTCAGCCGGGTGCGCCGGCTGGTGGGCATGCTGGTGGCCATTTTCTCTTGCGTGCGCCGGGCCAAGAGCAAGTTCACGCGCGCGATCAACTCGCGCACGAAGATTGGCTTGGTCAGGTAATCTTCGACGCCGAGCTCGAGGCCGCGGACTTTGTCCTCGACCGACTTTTGGCTGGTCAGGAACACCACCGGCAGCTGCGCAAACTCCGCGTGCTCTTTCAGCCGCCGGACCAGCTCGTACCCATCGAGCCGAGGCAGGCGCGTGTCGGTCAGGATCAAGTCTGGGATCGAAAATTCGATCTTGGAAAGCGCGTCCGCGCCATCACTGGCTGTCGTTACGCTGTAGCCAGCTTTTTTCAAGCTGACCTCCAGCACCCGCACGCTTCGGGGATCAGCGTCGACTAGTAGTAGTTGCTTTTTTGCCACGCGAAATCAGCCCACATCGAGTTACGGCGAGTAGCGTGAAGAGTCCCGGGGATGGGCAATGGAGTCAAGCCCGCGCTCGCGTCTCGAGCCGCTATTGCCATCAACGAGTTCGCCACCTTCGCACTTTAGCACTGCGCCTCGAGCCCTTCACTTGAGAAGCAGCCGGATTGCTCCCCCCCCTTATGCATAGCGCACTCGGCGCGTCGCGCCCGTCCCGTTTCTCACTACTTGGCCCAGGGGTCGACGATTTCCGAGCCGCCCGGACGCACGGGCTTTTTTTGTGCAGCGGGCGCCGAATGTGACACTGCCGCGCGCGCCGTCGTTTTGGGCGCGGACGAGGCCGGGGCGGCAGCGCGCACGGTCGGCGGCGCCTGGGCGCTCGCTGCGCTGGGCGCGATTTTCGCGGTCGGCGTCGCCGCAGAGCCGCTCGTCACCGTTGCGGGTCCGCTCGCCGCAGGCGCTGACGGCGCCTGCAGCGCAGCACCGGAATGCGCGGGCATGGCAGGCGCGTTGCTCTGACGAGCCCCCGCAAAAGCACCAGCACTCGCTGGCAAATCCGCCAAAGGCGGGCTCGAAGCGCGCGAGCCGACAAACGAGCGAAAGGACAACATGCCGGCGATGCCCGCTAGAAACAGTCCGCCAATTATCGTGATCGGCCACCATGGCCACGGTTTCAGGAAAGACGCTTCGAGTCGGGCCGCACGCTCTTCGCGGCTCGGTAGCTCCAATTCGTCTGCCAGAAGCGATCGCGGTGTGCCGCGGCGCTGCCGGCTGGCCAGCGGCCGCGGGCCCGTGGGGTTCAGCGCCAGATCGAGATCGCAGGTCAGCTCGCGCAAGGCCTGATAGCGATGCTCGGGCTTCTTCTCCAGGCAGCGGAGAATGATGTCTTCGAGCACGCCGAGCTTCTCGATACCCACCAGCTGGCTGGGGGGCGTCGGCGCCATGTACATGTGTTTGGTCAAAACCCCCATGTAACTGTCGGCCTCGAACGGCACGCGCCCGGCGAACATCTCGTACATCACCACACCCAGCGCGTAGATGTCCGCGCGATGATCGGTCGGATCTCCCTGGGCCTGCTCCGGGCTCATGTAATGCGGCGTTCCAAACACCATTCCGGCGCGCGTCAGCCGGCTCGCGCCGATCACTTTGGCCAAGCCGAAGTCCACGATCGTCACGTGGTCGCGGCCACCCGGGACCGGCGAGACGTGCACGTTGTCCGGCTTGAGATCGCGATGCACGATCGCGCGGTCGTGCGCGGCGCCCAGCGCTTCGGCGATTTGGCGCACGATTTCGAGCGCGCGCCGCGCGGGGATGGGCCCACCCCGGCGGATCAGGTGGGCGAGCGACTGCCCTTCGAGCAGCTCCATCACGAAGAACGGCTGCCCCGAAGGCAGCTTGCCGAAATCGGTGATCTCCACCAGACCGGGGTGGGAAATCGATGCGGCAGTGCGCGCCTCCTGCATGAAGCGCGCAGCAATTTCGTGATCGGTTGCTAAATCTTTGCGCAAGGCCTTCAGCGCGAAGCGCTTGCCGAGCGCGCGATGCCGTGCGGCGTACACGATGCCCATGCCACCTTCGCCGATCACGCTCGTGATCTCGTAGCGATCGTCGACCACGCTACCGAGCAACGGATCGGCTCGGTGATCCCACTCCGGCGCCGGGCGCAGCGGCTCGCCATCGAAGGGGCAGAAGCGGCCATCGGCGGAAAAATGTTGGCCGCACTGTGGGCAAACGGTCGCACCGGGGCCCTCGGGGGATGCACCCTGCGCTCCCCCGACGCCCGCGGCCTGCGTGCCGCTGCCGATTTGGATTGGCGTTTCGTCCACGATTGGCGCGAGGTCGAGCGTAGCACCGAGGCGGCCGCGGCCGAACGCGGAACCACGCGGTGTAAAGTTCTACGGCCCGACCTGTCGCCCGCATTCCGCGCAAAAGCGCGCGTTGGGCGGGTTGGCCCCGCCGCACGCCGGACAGCGGGCGGGCGCGCCGACGGCTGCTGGAGAACCGGCGGGCGGAGCGTGGCCCGCGGCGCTCGGCGGCGGACCGTAGCCGGGAGGTGGGCCGTACCCCGGAGGTGGACCGTAGCCGGGCGGCGGAGGCGGATAGCCAGCAGCGTGGTAACCGGGCGGAGGATAACCCGGCGGCGGACCGTAACCTTGCGGTGGCGCCCCGGGATAACCGGGCGGAGGGTAACCGGGCGGAGGATAGCCCGGCGGCGCATACGGCAGCGGTTGGCGAGCGCCATATTGCAGGCCCGCGCCCAACGCCATGCCCGAGGCGAGACCCGCGGCGGCCGCGCCCTCCCCGCCCTTGGCCATGCCTTGGCCCAAGCCGAGGGTCGCCTCCGCCTGCGCGTATTGCTGATAGCGCGCCGGATCCATCTGATTGACGTAGCGCTGGCGATTCATGAAATCTTGATCGAGCTCGAACTGACGTTGCTGCGCCTGCGCTTCGGCTTGTGAAACGCCGATCTTGGCTTTGCGCGCGTCGACCTTGGCCTGCACGATCTGATCTTGCATCTCGTCGACACGCGCTTGATCTTCGTCGTTCAAGCTGATGTGCAGCTTGGCGATGGCCGTCACTTTGATGCCGATGTTCGACAAATCGGGGCAATCGTTGACGATCGCGCGGGCGACGTCCGGGCCGCAGCCGCCGACGTCCATGAGCGTCATTTCGCCGGCCTTGATCATGCGCGTGAGCGTGGTCTTCAAGCCCATGAACAGCATGTCGCGGACCCAGTTCATGCTCTGGTCCACGTTGCCGCCGCCCTGACCAATGAAGCCGATCACGAATTTGACGGGGTCGACGATGCGGAACGAATACGTCCCGAACGCGCGCGGCGTGACGCGGATATCGAGCTCGGGATCGCGCATCGAGCCGATCTGATCGCCGAAGGCTTGATTGAAAATGTCCCGGATGGTGACGAAGTACAGCTCACTGATGAAGTAGTTGCCGCCCGTGAACTTGTCGATCAAGCCGCCAATGAACGGGTAGTTGCCGGCTTGCAACGTGTGCGGCGAGCCCTGGGTGCCGAGCGCCGCGACGTAGCTGCCGTTCTTGAAGAACAGCGCGACCTCGTCGGAATCGACGGTCAGCTGAGTCCAAAAGGGGAAGTTTTGGTCCGGGTGCTTGTAGACGATCTTCTGCTTCTCGGAATCCGGGCGCGCGATCATCATTCGCTGCACGCCGCCTTTGACGAAATCCATGATGCCCATGCTCGACTCCTTACACACCGTGCTTGCGGCGACGTTCGCCGACTTTTCGCTACCCAAGCAATAGCCTCCTGCGGCGGGCCCGGCAACCGAACGATCGCGCAGGCGCGCGGGGCGTGCGGCTCGGCATGGTGCTAACCTCCACGATCAACGCTGCCGTCCCCGCTCGCCTTGCCCCCCAATGCATTCCGACATCGAGCTCGAATCCCTACCCGTCCCCGTACAGCGCGTGCTCTCGAAGGAGGCGCCGGGCCCCGTCAAACTGATGGCCGCCCGCGGTGTGCTCCCGGGCGCCAAGCCGGGCGACATCGTGACGGTCGTGTCGGTCCTTGCCGGCAGCGAGGATGCCAAGCTCGCCGAAGTCGCGCGCGCCACGCTCAGCAAGCTGCCCGCGCCGATCTTGCAAGGCGCGCTGACGGCGGACTTGCCGGGCAGCGTGATTGCCGAGCTGGCCCGCGCTTATCCGAATCAGCACGAGGTCGTGACCGCGCTCTTGCGCATGCCGCGCATCGGCAGCCCCGCCCTAGAAGCGATGGCTGACGCCGCCGACGAGCGCGCAGGCGAATTAATCGCCACCAACGAAGAGCTGATGCTCAAAAACCCGACGGTGATCGAGAAGCTGTACATGAACAAGCGCGTCCGCATGTCGACGGCCGATCGCTTGGTCGAGCTTGCGGTGCGGCACAACTTGGAGCTCAACATCCCCGCCTTCGCCGAAGCCGCGCAGGCCATCAAAAACGAGCTCATTCTGGAAGCCGCCGAAGAACCCTACTTCGACGATGTGCTGTTCAAGGAAGCCAATCAGCTCGGCGAGCAATTGAAGATCGACGAGCAGAATCCGGACACGCACGAAGTGGACGAAGAGGGCGAGGAAAAGCCAAAACAGGAGTGCGTGCCCCTGTACGCCAAACTCGCGCAAATGACGGTCAGCCAGAAAATCCGCGCCGCCACCTTGGGCAGCGCTGGCGAGCGCTTGATCCTCGTCCGCGATCCGAATCGCCTGGTCGCCACCGCCGCCGTGAAGAGCCCGCTGATGCGCGAAAACGAAGCCGCGCAAATCAGCGCCAGCCGCACCGTCTCGGACGACGTGCTCCGTCAAATCGCGCTCAACCGCGAATTCACGCGCAGCTACCAAGTGCGTATCAACTTGGTCATGAACCCGCGCACCCCCCTCACCTTCGCCACCCGCTTCGTCCCCCACCTACGCGACAGCGATCTGCGCGTGCTCTCGAAGAGCAAAAACGTCAGCGCCGCGATCGCCCAACTCGTTCGCCAACAACTGTCGCGCAAAGAGAAGTGAGCTCGAGAGCGGGCGATCGCGATCCCGCATCGCACCTCCGAGCGCGTCCAGTTCTCGACTTTGCCCGATGACATTCGGTCGCCTGAAGCGAACCCCCAAAAACATCGCTCGACGCTTCGTTCGGCTCCCAGATTTTTTTTAGCGCAGAGCCGCAGAGATCGCAGAGATCGGAGGAGAGATTGAGGGTGCGCTCAGGTCGGCCATTCGCGCCGTACGAATGTCGAGTGGTGGCACGGATCGCCGCCGAATTGCCGCGCGTTCACAGATCGGTTGAGGCCGGTCGGCGCGTCCCTATCCGCACGTTACGACGTGAAACGACACTCACAGCGAACCCCAAAATCTCTGGCTCCTTCCCTCTCTGCGACCTCGGCGGTGAACTCCGGGAGCGCTCAAGGTGTTCTCGGAAGTTTCAGCTTACAACAGTGCAGATGTGCGCTGGCGTCTGAGTCGAAAACTCAGCGCGCTCCGAGGTGCGTTGCGGGATCGCGAGCGCCCCCAAATCTCACTGCGGGGTTTCGACGACGTGGCGGTACTTTTTGGCTTTTTCGATGCGTAGGGCGCGTTGCTCGGCGGCTTGCTTCACTTTGTCGGGATCGACGAGAAACGGCGAGAGGCGCTCGGCTTTTTCGAATTTGGTTTTGTACTCGGCGGCTTCGAACTTGCTCTTGAACGGCCCGATGCGGACACGCTGCCATAGGCCGCGTTCAGGCACGTAAGCCGCCTGACGAAACGCGTGGTGGCCGCGTTTGCGCAAGTCGGCAACCAATTGATCGGCGTCGGCTTGCTCGCGGTAGCTCGCGACCTGCAGCTGATAGCCGCCCTCCATGCCCGAGGGTGCCAGCTCTGCGCCATCGGCGAGCGCCGACGCGGAGTGCGCCATTTGAGTCAGGGGATCTTTGGGATCCGTGGTCACGGGCGTCGCGCTGAGTAATGTGCCGACCGGCAAGGGCACGACGGGCAAGCGATCGGTAGCGGGCGGAGGGACGCTGGGAGCGGCTGCGGGATCGAGGGCCGGCTGCTCCACGAGCCGACCGCGCCCGTCCTTGACCGCGGCCAAAGCGGTGGTGGGCGTGCGCGAGTCGCTCAAGATCCCTGGGAAGGTCACGTCGTGACCGTCGAGCTGCTCGGCCGGCGTGCTGGTGTTCTTGGCGCTCTTGACCAGCTCGGCCAGAGGATCGCGTTCGGTGCGAGCGGGCGGCCCGGTGCGCTTTGCCATCACCAGTGCCACCGTGACAAGCGCAGCTCCGCCGAGAGAAGCCAGCAAGAGGGCGCCCAGGCGCGAGGAGCGCGCCGAGCGATCCTCTTCTTGGATCTGCTCGAGATTGCGGACGTTCACCGATTCCATAGGCACCGGCTACGGTTAAACCAGGACCGATGTTTGGGCTAGTTTTTGGCGAGTAGGCCGAGCAAGGCTTCGGCCTTCCAGAGCGTTTCTTGAACTTCGCGCTCGGGATCGCTGTCGGCCACGATGCCTCCGCCCGCGAAGTAGTGCCCCTCCCCCTCGCGCACGGTGAGCGTGCGGATGGCCATGCCCAGCTCCAGACTCCCGTCGTGGGCCAGGTAACCGAAGGCACCCGTGTACAGACCGCGGCGCTCGGCCTCGAGTTCGGCGATCAGGTCCATGGCGCGCACTTTGGGTGCGCCGGTGACGCTGCCACTCGGCAACATGCGTTCCAGGATTTCGCTGCGCGTGAGCTCGGCTTGCAGCTCGGCTTGCAAAGTCGCGACGCGGTGCAACACGGTGCCATGCGCCTCGACGTGCGGGGGGACGGCCAAGTGCACCGTGCCCGGTTGCGCCAAGCGTGCCAGGTCGTTGCGTTCGACATCGAGCACCATGGTCAGCTCGGCGCGCTCCTTGGCATCGCTATCGAGCTCACGCGACAGAGCCAAATTCCGCTCCGGATCTTCGCCGCGCGGGCGCGTACCCTTGATCGGTGACGTGAAGATTGAGCCAGAAGATGTTGTTTTTACGAACAATTCTGGCGATACAGTCACGACGTCGAGCGCTCCCCAGGCAAACGCGGCGGCGTACGGGGGACGACCGCGTTCGAGCAAACGGGCCAGCACGGCCAACGCCGACCCCCGCACTCGGAACTCGAAGCGCCGCGCCAGATTGACCTGATACAGATCGCCCGCGCGGATGTGTTCGAGAGCGCGCCGAATGCGCACACGGTGCAGCTCCGGATCTTCGAACGCGGCGAGCGGCGCAATTTCGAGCGGCGTGGACGGCGGGGCCTGCCCTCGCAAACGCGCGCCGAGCGCCGCTACTGCCGCGGAATCGTCACCGACCACGCGCACGCCGGCTGCGCTGATTTCGGCGACCGCGGCATAGCGCAACCAATGCGGCTGGCTCAGGTGCGGCGCGCAGCGACGCTCTTCGCGCCCGGCGCGCTCCAAATCGCGTCGACATTCGTACGGCAAGAGCCCGACCCAACGCGGCAGCACGTGCAGAGCGGTGCGCGCGGAGAGGCGCAGCTCGGGTTCCGGATCGAGCGCGTGGCGGTGCTCGATGGGATCGCAAGTCAGGTACGCGGTGCGGCCGTCTTTAGCCCAGAACAGCGACAGATAGGGGCGATCGGCCACGCGCTGCGCGAGCAGCAGTGGCTCAATCGGCAAGGCGAGTTCGAGCTCAAACATGAACCGCGATCACCCGACCACTCGGCGCAACAATGGCGTCGCTGAGTGGAGCCACCGCGGTCGCGCCGGGACAAACCACACAGCGTTCGACGAGGCCGCTCCCCTGCACTCGCGCGCCTGCGCCGATCAGCGCTTGCTGCAGCTGCACGCCCGCGGCGACCTGTGCTCCCTGCCCCAGAAAGAAGCTGAGCTCGCGGGCGTCGAGCCACGCGAGATTGGCACGCAGCAAGCTCGGCGGATCGCCCGCGTCGGTCCAGGGGGCAGTCACGAGCACGCTGTGCACCGTTCCCCCCGCGCGAAGCAAGGGCAACGCGCCATCGCTGAACAAACAGCCGCGCTCGGGCAATGAAGCGAGCACCCCTGGTCCGAGCGCGAGCACCCCCACGTAGTCCCCCCCGCCAACCTCGGTCCCGAAGCACTCGCCGCGCAGGCGCACCACCTGGCCCTGCGCGCCGAGGCCAACCGTGCCTTCGCCGAGGCGGCGCGGGGCCACCCCCAAGCAGAAAGATTGGGGCTCGCTGCGAACCAGAAGCTGGTCGAGCGGCGGCGCGACCAAAATGTCTCCGTTCCAGACCAAGACCGGGCTGCTCGATAGATACCCGCGCGCGCCGGCCACGCCACCCGCGGTGCCGCGAATTTCGGACTCCACGAGCACGCGAACGTTCAACGCCAAGCCGGCGAGAACACCCGCAAATTGCTCCGCCAAATGGTGCACGTTGATGACCAACTCGCGGATCCCGGCCGCGTGCAAGCTGAGCAGCGCATGCTCCAAAATGGAACGGTCCCCGACCGGCACGAGCGGCTTGGGCAGCTCGTCCGTCAGCGGGCGAAGTCGCGTGCCGAAGCCCGCGCACAGAATGATCGCCGAAGCCACGCGCGCAGCGTAGCTCAAGACGACGCGAAACTCGCCCGCTCACTGCCGGGCGTGTTAGCCCGGGCCCATGAGCGTCTCGTCCGTCACTTGCTGCGCGCTGTTGTCCGCCGTCTGCGCCTTCACCTTGATGAGCGCGACGGGCTGCGAAACCGATGCGCAGGGTATCGACGACTGCCGGGAGATCGAGCAAACGCGCTGCGTCGCAGCCAAAAACTGCGGTCTGGTCCCCGACGTAGAAGCGTGCCAGCGCTTCTATCGCGATCAGTGCCTGCACGGCCTGCCCGTGAGCCCGCCCGGGTCCGTCAAGCTGAAGGAGTGCGTGGACACGATTCGAGCCGCGGGCGTGTGCGCCACGCAGTCTGGCGGTACCGACACTTCGCTCGATGAGTGCGAGCCGTGGGCCAGCCGCGGAGTGCCCGAAGGGCTGGTCAGCGCGTGCGATCTGGTGAGAGAGCCAGAAAAGGCCGTGGAATGCTCATTCCTCACCCCCGGCGTCGATGCCGGGGTAGGCGGAGCGAGCGGCTCGGGCGACGGCAACGGTGAAGCCGGAGAAGGCGGCTTCGGCGGCGAAGAAGGGAGCTGATACGCTCCGAGCCGAATTCGGTCGCATGGCCGCTAGCACTTCTGCGCGTGCCGGTGCTATGCGGTGGCCGCCGATGCGTTTCGCTCCTTACGTATTTTGCTCGGGTTTGGCGTTACTGGCACTGCTCGCGTGCGGCAGCAGCGCAAGCACCACGACGGTTGTCGTGCGCCCCGAATTGATCGCGGTCGACCCCGATGATTTTCTGGGCAGCATTCGCTGCGCCTCCGCCGTCGCTGACGACGCAGGCGCGGTCGACTCGGATCCCGACGCAGCCCGTAGTTACGTGGCCACTCTGTTCGACGTCACACCCACAGCCGATGGCGGCGTGCCCGACCCCGGAACCCCGCTCGCTAGCTCGCTACCGACCACGTGCCAGGCACCAGTTACTTTCTCCTACGTGGTTACGGGTCACCGTTACTTGGCGGAGGTCGACGCGTATCGCGAGAGGCCAGACGAGCTGACGCCAATCAGCGCCGGTTCGCGCTTGCTGTCCAATGCCAGTGGCACGCGAGTCGTGGCAGGCTGGGTCGCCACCTGTGGCGCTTACCCCCCGAGCCCAGAAGCTGGCACGGAATCAGGGGGCGCTCCGGGTACGAGCGACGGCACACGCCCCGCCGGCGTCATCGCCTACGACTCCATCACCCAGACGCCGCACAATTGTAGCGTGGGCCTGCTCGCCAACGCGCCCAACTAGCACGCCGACCTTGCGGGACGGCCTTTCGGCGGCTACCACCTAAAGGAACCATGCCGACCTACTCCGACGCGCCATCCGGGATCCCGCGTCCAGGCCAGGTGGTCAAGGTGGCGATGTACACCGTGGTCGGCGTGACCTTGGCGTTCGTCGTCGGCGTGCATTGGGCGGGCGTCTCGCAGGATGTGTTCGACGTAGTCTGCGCCAACACACTCGCGATCTTGCACGGGCAAGTGTGGCGCCTGGTCACCGCTCCCGTGGCGCAGTCTCCCGTCAGCTTGTGGCCGCTGGTCAGCATCCTATTTTCGCTCTACTTCTTCGGCATACCGCTGGAACAGCAGTGGGGCTCGAAGCGCTTCACGCGCTTCTTGGTCGGGTTGATGGTTCTGCCATCCCTGATCCAAATGCTGTTCGACATCGCCTTGCCACCGGGCATCAATCGTTACCTGGTGCCGGAGTATTGGTACGGCGGGATCGCGGTGGCCGATGGCCTCGCCGTGGCCTGGGCGTTGAACAATCGCGGCGCGATCGTGCGGCTGTACGGGATCTTGCCGATCACCACGGGCCTAGTGATCGGACTCGCGGTGGGCACGCCATTCATCTACCTGCTGTTTCGATCCATGCCCTCTTCGGGAATTCCGGGCGCGCTGGGTGGCTCGTTGACCGGCTGGCTCCTCGGCGGCGGCACCCCTTCACCGCTCCGCCGCTACTGGCTGAAGTTCCGCATCGGCCGGCTCGATGCAGAGGTCGCACGCGAGGCCGCCCAGCGCAAAAAGCGCGTCGAGCGCTCGCGGCTGAAAGTGATCGAAGGCGGCCTGGCCAAGCCGGATTCGCCCGCGGACGGCGAAAAGGGCCGCGGCCCAGACGGTCGCTGGCTGAATTGACGGCCGGATAGGCTCGCACATCGGCGCGTGCTAGGACGCGGCCCCATGCGAACCTTGCTCGACCCCGAAAGCGTCGCGCGCGGCTTGCGTCGCATGGCCGGTGAGATCATCGAACGCCACGCGGGCGCTCCCGATCTGGTGCTCGTCGCCATTCGCCGCGGCGGGCTCGCGGTCGCGGCC